>VOFC01004525.1_pt1 | contig 18320 bp, 30 predicted proteins | sample 5384161 | NCBI WGS metagenome assembly VOFC01 (sample SAMN12384722, study PRJNA508395) | human gut metagenome | isolation source: healthy gut B | host: Homo sapiens
AGGTGCGCGGATAAAAATGCGCAGAGGGCGCTTGCGGAATTTATCCGAACGGTGCCGGTGGGCAGAGGGCAGACGGGGCTTAGCTTTCTTGCCCAGTATCTTGACTCGATGATAACCTGCGGCCGCGCCGTGGGCGAGATCGTCGCAAACGGCAACCGCGACATTGCCGCCGTGCTCTGCGGAAACGTTGCCGACGTGCAGATACGCGAGGGCAAAACCCGCTGGACTTCGAGCTGTGCGGCGTGTCCGACACCGGCTGCGTGACGCCGTTTCGGTATCAGAATCTTCTGCTGTTTACGCCGTTTAATCCTCGAGGCCGACTCGCCCTACGGCGTTTCGATGCTGCGCAGCATGCCGTTTCTGTGCGGAATACTGCTGAAGATATATCAGTCGCTGGGCATTAACTGGGAGCGCGCCGGAAACGTTCGCTTTGCGGTCGTTTATAAGCCGCAGGGCGACGCGCTCGACAGGTTCTCGGCTCAGGAGCGCGCTCAGCAGATAGCCTCGCAGTGGTCGGAGGCCATGCAGAGCGGAAAATCAGGCTCTGTGCAGCGATTTCGTCGCCGTGGGCGACGTTGATATCAAGGTCATCGGTGCGGATAACCAGATCCTCGACAGCGAGGTGCCCGTGCGGCAGATATCGAGCAGCTTATCGCGCGAACCGGCATACCGCCGTTTTGCTCGGCCTTAACTGGTCAACGACAGAGCGCATGAGCGCTCAGCAGGCAGACCTCATGACAAGCGAGCTTAACGCCATTCGCAGAACGGTGACGCCCGTTATCGAGAAGATCTGCCGCATGTGGCTGAACATGCACGGCTACGCGACGACGCTCACCGTCGAGTGGAGACGATCAATCTCCAGGACGAGGTCGAGGTCAGGCCAAGGCTGCGCTTTACCTTGCGCAGAGACAAGATCTATTGGGAGGAAGGAAAAGCAATGAAGATCATTAAGGACGGCTCGGCATCGGGCAGCGTGCACCGAGCAGGAGCTGCAGGCGATAAACGCCTTTGCCAAGGCACAGCTGCTACAGCCGACGAGGTGTATGCCTTTCAGGTGCTGCTGTGCGATAACGAGGTAGATCGCGACTTTGAGCGCTTTTCGGTATCGACGCTCCGTGAGCTTAGCCGAGCTTTTCGTCGGCGCGACGGCATCTGCGACCATGACTGGCGCAGCGAAAAATCAGGTCGCGCGAATTTACAGAACGGAGCTTGTGACCGAAAAGGCAAAACCACCTCGTGCGGCGAAGCGTATGTCTATCTCAAGGGGCTTTGCCTACATGCTGCGCACCGAGGCAAACACCGAGCTTATCGCCCAGATCGAAGGCGGCATAAAGCGCGCGAAACGAGCGTGGGCTGCTCGGTGGCGCAGAGCATATGCAGCATCTGCGGCGCCGAGATCGGAAACATGCAGCCACCGGAAAAGGGCAAGGTCTACGGCGATGAAAGGTGCTGCGCCGTGCTCACGGGCGCGGTTGACGCATTACCGAATGGAGCTTTGTTGCCGTTCCGGCGCAGAGAAGCGCGGGCGTTATAAAAAGCTTCATCGAAAGCGAAGCCGGGCGCGGCTATGCCGCCGAGTTCGAGCACTGAAGAAAAGTCCGCGCAGCTCGGCAGGAAGTATCTTGATTCGCTCAGAGCCGAGGTGCTTCGGCTGTGCCTCGTGTGCGATGAAAAATGCACCCGCGCTCGAAAAAAGCGTGCAGCTGATGGAAGAGCCGGAGCTTATTAAGCTCAAGGACGCTTTTGAGGAAGCATCGGCGAGCTCTATCCGCCCGTGACCCAGCTTCCGGGCAGGGGCGAAGTCACCGCATTTTCCGGTGAAGAATACATCATTTGATCTGAGATCAGGAGGACAAAAAGAAAGTTAGTTTTTGAAGGCGTTGGAGAGCAGGTGCTCTCCTTCAACAAAGGCAAGCGGCGTAACAAAGGGCGCGCTTGTTAAGATGAGCGCAAACAGCACCGTAAAGGCGGGCGACGCAGGCGACCGCTTCATGGGCGTTTGCATCGCGTCCGGCGATGCCTTTGCCGAGATAAAGACCGCAGGCTATGTCGAGCTTGGCTACAGCGGCACGGCTCCCGCGGTCGGCTACGCTACCCTCGCTGCGGACGCCGCGGCAGGCAAGGTCAAGGCCGTCACCAGCGGCGGAGCACAGTACCTTGTCATCAAGGTCGATACCGCTGCCGGCACAGTCGGCTTCATTATGTAAGGAGGAAACGATCATGGCATATAATTTCAACGAGATAAAGCTCGAAAAGGGCATGTATTCCGAGCGCGGCAGGAGCTTCGAGCAGACCCTCGAGGACGCTCGACCCCAACGAAAACTACAAGGGCACTCCGTATGAGGGGCTTGACGCATTCCAGCGCCAGCTCAAGAGATTCGATATCAAGGTCCGCGGCGCAGGCAGCGACGTTGTCGAAAAATTCTTCTCGACCTCGGAGTCGGCGGTGCTGTTTCCCGAGTATGTATCGCGCAGCGTAAAGGCAGGCATGGAGGGAGGGCAACATCCTGCCGTCCATCACCGCCACCGTCACCCGTTTTGACGGCATGGACTATCGCTCCATCTACTCGGCGGCAAGCGAGGATGACAAGAGCCTGCGCTATGTCGGCGAGGGCGCGGCTATCCCCAGACCGAGGTGAGAGCATCAGACCATCTGGTGAGCCTCAAAAAGCGCGGCAGAATGCTCGTGGCGTCCTATGAGGCCCTGCGCTTCCAGAAGCTCGACCTGTTCTCCGTCATGCTCCGCCAGATCGGCAATCAGATCATGCGCATGCACCTTGAGGACGCCATCGACGTTATCAAAACGGCGACGGCAACTCCAACGCCGCGACCGCATACGAGGTCGGCGACGACACCATCGGCGGCACCAAAGGCAGCCTGAGCTACGGCGAGCTGCTGAACTTTGGAACTGCTTTGACCCTACACCATGAACACCATGCTCGCGGCCCCCGACGTTATGATGAAGATCCTCGTGCTCGGAGTTTCAGAATCCCCTTGCCGGACTTAACTTCCAGGGCACCGGCGAGCCGGGCAATCCTCTGGGCGCAAAGCTCATCCGCTGCTCGGCAATGCCGGCCGGCACCGCCATCGGCCTTGACAAGGGCTATGCTCTTGAGATGGTCACCGCAGGCGACGTTAACGTTGAGTACGACAGACTCATCGACCGCCAGCTCGAGCGCGCGCCGCGATCACCAGCATTTCCGGCTTTGCAAAGCTCTACACCGAGGCATCCAAGGTGCTGACTGTCTGATAAACACACACAAAGGAGACGGAAGTTACCCCTGTCTCCGCTTTTTGAGGTAATCAATGTCATATACGGATATGGACATAGAAATGAAGGCGCTGGAGCATGCTCGGGAGAGAGCGTCCCGGACGAGGACGCGGATATGCTGCGCGCGCGGTGTGCTCCGCTGCCGCCGCCGAGCTTGAGAGCAGACTGCGCCGCGGCGCATCGAGCGACGAGATCGGCGAAATTTTCGTCACCGCGTCGGCAATGCTCGCAATATCCATGTACATGGAGCTGGCAGCGCGCACTCCGGCGTAGTGAGCGGCTTCACGGCAGGTAAGCTGTCCGTGCAGCTCGGCGGAGCGTCGGCTGCGGCGCTCAAGAAAGCGCGGAGACGCTGCTGGGCGCGTACCTTGACTCCGGCGGATTTGAGTTCGTGGGGGTGCAGGATGACGGCGGCAAACAGAATTCTGCGAAGCTACGGCGAGCGCATCACCATGGAACGGCCGGGCAGGGGGATTTGTATCCTGCCTTGACGCGGACGATGCACAGATACAAAGGCTCACCTCACGCCCGGAGTTACGAACAACTCTAAATACCGGCTTATAACGGACGTCGAGGGCATCGCAGAGGGCGATGCGGTCACGGCGGCAGGCAGACGGTATGTCGTTTTATGTGTCGAGCCTGTGCGCATATTCGGCGCGTTTTCACACAATGAGTGCATACTGAAGCTGAAGGAGGCGCTGCCGATGCTTGAGAATATCGCGATCGAAATTGCAGAGGAGCTTAATAACGCCGGGATAAACGCTGTGACAGCGTTTAACGCATCGGAGCTTGAGGACGTATCGGCGTTTTGTGCGTAGGCCTTAAAAGCGCGCGGATAAGCTCGTCGGGGCTTGGAACTACATCGGAGTGTGCACCGAGGACGGCAGCCAAGGAAATGTAGCAGAAAAGGCCGAGCTTGTGCTCGTTTGACGTTTACAGTCCTGCAAGCGCGGATGAGGGCTGCTCCGAGCTTGCCGACGGCGCGTAAGGTGCGTGCTTTTAATATCGACGGGCTGTCGGTCACGGAGTTTGACTTTCGAAAAAGTCGAATACGACGGCGACTGCCGCATGCTGCGCGCCGCTGCTCGGCAAAGGCGGCAGCCTATCTTGTGCGCGAAAAGCTCGGCAGCTCGCTGTCGGGCTACAGCATAGGGGAGGAACGATATGAGCGTGATAAAAGCATATTCTTCAAACTCTGCCAAGGTCGGCATCGACGGCGTGCCGCTTGCGGGCGTTGAGCTTGCCGAGGAATACGAGCGGCACAGCGAGTATCCGGTGCTCGGCTTCGGCGACTGCGTGCCGAGCGCGATACTGACCTTTGACCGGAGCTATGAGATCGTGCTCGAGCGCAGCGAGCATAGGCGACGGCGTGAGGCTTGAAAGCGCCGAGCCGTTTGAGCTTCAGATAGGCGCCAGACTCTACGGCGGCTGCCGCTGCACGGAGCTTAAAAAAAAAAAGCCCGACGGCTCGGAGGTGCAGCGAATAAAGATCGCCGCGCTCTGCTGCGAGGGAGGTGTCGGGAGATGAATAACGAGGGCGAAATGCTTCCCGTCAGGCCGTATGCGCCCGACGAAAACGGCGTGAATTTTGACGAGCAGCAGCTTTTTATAGTGCGCCGGCGCGACATGTCGCTTCTGTCGGACTATTTCCGGCGCGACGCGCGCAGATATGACAACGGCTTTGAGATGTATTAGGAGGGAAAAGAATGCTTGCACCAATGCAATATCGGGATTTCGTGTGGCCGAACAATCCGCGTGTGTTCGAGGTCGAATACCGCCGCACGCTGCACAGCTACAAGCTGCCGTTTTCCGGCTATGTAGTGCAAAATCTCGGGCTTCAGAATAAAATAATCCGCGGCGAGGGCGAGTTCGTCGGCCCGAAGGCATACGAAAGCTTTTCGCCGGCTTGCCGCGCTTTTCGAGGAAAAACAAGGGCGGTAAGCTCGTGCACCCTGTATGGCCGACGATGCGCGCGTATTTTGCAAAAAGCTCAGCCTCAGGCAGGAGCCGAAGGAGGACTATATAAGCTACAGCTTTGAGTTCTGGGAATACGTCGGCAGCGCGTTCGAGGACGCTCAGGAGGCCATCGACGACACAGACTACGGCAACCCGGCGGCGGATATCGGCCGCGTGCGCTATTACAGCGCCGTCGAAAACGATACCCTGCGCGTGATCTCGCAGAAAAAGGGCGTTGCGCTTTCCGTCCTGTCGGAGCTTAACCCGGATATAACAAACCCCGACGCCGTCATAGCCTACGGCAGACTCATAAGGATACGGTGATGCGATGAAAGGATATTTGATCGACAAAAACGGCGCGCTCACGCTGCTGCCGGAGTTCCTGTCATGGGACGTTTGCCACGGTATGGGCGAGCCGTGCGACTGGTTTGAGGTAAGCTTCATTTATTACAGCGCGCAGCTTCCAGCTGCAAAGCGCCTGCCGCTTCCGCGCGGTGCACAACAACGGCGTCGTGTTCAAAGGGAATAATCGACGAATACAGCATAAGCATCGACGAAAAGGCTCGGTCGTTACGCTCTCGGGCCGATCGGACTCGGCGCTGCTGCTGGATAACGAGCTTCCTGCGCAGGAATATGCTCAGCTCAGCAACACGGCGGCCGTGAGCGCCTTTGCGCGTGCGTTCGGCATAAGCAGCGTCGTATCCGGCAGCGCAAAACGCTCAATTCATTCAGCGTGCGCACCGGCGAGAGCGCGTGGAGCGCGCTAAAGCGCTTTTGCCGCTATGCGTGGGGAACCGTGCCGTATTTCACGAAAAAGCGGAACGCTTGTTCTCAACGGTCGGACAGGCTCGACGATAACGGTGGATGCGTCAAAGGATGCAGCGAGCGTGTCGCTGTGCGACGAGCACTACGGCATAATATCGGATATAAGCATCCGAAACCGGGTGACGGGCGCAAGCTACACCGTTTCAAACGAGAGCTTTGCGGCCTTCGGCGGCAAGTGCCACAGGAAATGACGGTTCCGAAAAACGACCGGCGCCGACGCGGCAAGGTACACGGCCGAATATCAGATAGCCGAATCAAAGCGCGGCAAAAGATGTGTAAAATTAACGCTCACAAAGCAGTTTGCCTGCTTTCCGGGCGACAGGGTGCAGCTTACGGCGGCAAAGCTCGGCGTGAGCGGAACGTTCACGGTCATTTCCTCGCACTGTTGGGCAGACTCCTGAGCGCCGGGACGATAGTGACACTGGAGGTGTGAGCATGTGGTTATCGGAAATCAAAAGAAAGGGCCTTCCTTGGCGTACTCGTGCGCCGCCAAATCCACCTTGGCGAAGATGTTCACCATGATGTCCTTCAGCTTCGCGTCCACTTCCTCGAACGTCCAGCTCAGGCGCTGGCTGTTCTGGCTCATTTCCAGCGCGGAAACCGCCACGCCGCCCGCGTTGGCCGCCTTCGCCGGGGCAAACAGCACGCCCGCCTGCTGGAACGCCGCGGTGGCTTCCAGCGTCGAGGGCATGTTCGCGCCTTCGCCGACTGCTTCCACGCCGTTGGCAATCAGCGCCTTGGCGGATGCTTCGTTGATTTCGTTCTGCGTCGCGCAAGGCAGGGCAATCTGGCAGGGAATCGTCCAGATGCCGGAGCAGCCCTCGGTGTAGGTCGCGGTCGGAACAGCCTTGACGTACTCCTTGATGCGCTTGCGCTCCACTTCCTTCAGCTGCTTAACCACATCCAGCTTGATGCCGTCGGGGTCGTAGATGTAGCCGTTGGAATCGCTCATGGCGACGACCTTCGCGCCCATCTCGGTAATCTTCTGCACCGCGTAGATGGCGACGTTGCCCGAACCGGACACAACAACCGTCTTGCCCGCGATGGACTTGCCGTTGCGCTCCATCATCGCCTGCGTGAAGTAGCACAGGCCGTAGCCGGTGGCCTCCTTGCGCGCGAGGCTGCCGCCCCACGTCAGGCCCTTGCCGGTCAGCACGCCTTCATAAAGCCCGGTGATGCGCTTGTACTGGCCGTACAGGTAGCCGATTTCGCGGCCGCCGACGCCAATGTCGCCTGCGGGCACGTCGGTGTCCTTGCCGATGTAGCGGTACAGTTCGGTCAGATGATGAAAGGCCGCTCGATATGGAGTTGACTGGACGAGGCGGTTTGCCTGCGCCGTTGTCGTCCCACGCGGGGGATGACGCGCTCGGGCTGTCAACGACGAGCTGGAGGCTCTCAAATACTTCACGAACTGCCTGAAGGAATTCGGGCTGGTCGGGATCGCTTTTCGACGGAGTCATAGACTCTCTTAAGATACTCGTTTGTAATCATTGCTTTTTTTCTCTCCTATTGAAAAAAATTGAAAACTAATCATTCTGAGGAAACACGTTCCCCACTTTTTCAAATTCTATTCCTTGTGAGCGAAAGATACAATTGTGAGATGTTATAAAAATGCAGTATTAAAAAACCGTCATATTGCACCAAAAAGAAGCAGAATGAAAGTAAATGAGCCAATTATGCAACGCAATTGCACATGAACAGCAACAATATTGATATCTAATTAACACAGTGCGCCGTTAGCCTTTTTAATAACGAAAATGAAAATACTTGACAAGTTATGCAAAAGCGAGTATTATCTAAAATAGATAATGCAATTGCATAAAATATCTTGTTTGAGAGATGCACTTGGATATGAGATACAAATACAGCGCGTATTGCGCGCAGTGTCGCCTGATGTTTGAAAACGGAGAGGAGATGTTCTCGTGGGAGGGTGAATATATCTGCGCAGATTGCTTTGACGCGCTGTTTTCGGAGCTTGACCGATATGAAAGGGCAGGCCTTGTCGGCAGCAGGGTAATAAATTACCGGCGCCCTTACGGAACGCCGGTAAGCTGAAACACTATTAAGCTATTAAACTATGATGAAGAACTTTGCGAGGAACAGTGCCGAAAGCACATAGGTCAGGATCGAGACCTCCTTTGCCTTGCCGGTGAACGCGGCAACGACGGAGTAGGGAGATCAGCGCCATGCCGATGCCGTGGCCGATCGAGCCGGTGATGGGCATGAAGATGAGCATAAGCGCAACGGGGATGACCTGAAGGATATCGTCCCAATCGACGTTCTTGAGGCCGCTGAGCATGAGGATGCCGACATAGATAAGTGCGGCGCTCGTTGCCGGAGCCGGGATGAGAGCTGCGATAGGCGCGATGAACATGCAAAGAAGGAACATGACAGCGGTGGTCAGAGCGGTCAGACCCGTGCGGCCGCCGGCCTCCACGCCGGAAGCAGACTCGACAAACGTCGTGACCGTGGACGTGCCGGTGCACGCGCCCGTGACGGTGCCGACGGCGTCGGCCAGCAGAGCTTCCTTCATCTTGGGCATCTTGCCGTCCTTATCGAGCATGTTTGCGCGTGCGGCGGTGCCGACGAGGGTGCCGATGGTGTCGAACATGTCGATCATGCAGAAGGTTATGATAAGGGCAACGGCGGTGAACCAGCCGATGCTATATGAAGGTCTCGAAGTCAAACTTGAAGAATGTGGTGTCGAGCATATCGCCGAGAGGGGGGGACAAAGGATGCGGTGGCAAGGGATGCAAACGGATTGGTGTCCAGGAAAATGAAGCTGCCGCCCCAGTAAACGATGCAGGAGATGAGCATGCCGAGAATGACGGATGCCTTGACCTTGTGGTGGCTGAGGATGACGATGTCGAATACGCCGACGAGCATGGTGACGACGTAAGAGCACCAGCTGCGGATACGCGCTGCCGACGGTGTCGCGCGCTACCGACGGGGTGAGGCTTCCGAAGAAGGTGGACAGAACGAAGAACGGGCCGCCCTTTTCGCTGTAAAGGCCGGCGTTCGAGCCGAAGCCGACGTTGAGCAGCATAAGGCCGATGGCCGGGGTGATGCCGATGGATGCCGAAGGGAATGGCCTCAACGATCTTTTCGCGGATGGAGAAAAGGGTGAGGATGACGAAGAAAACGCCCTCGACAAGGATGATGCACATTGCGGCGGGGAAGGCTTCCTCGTAGCTCAGGCCGGTGTACGTCGCGATGTTTGCAACGACGACGGCGAAAACTGTTCAGTCCCATGCCGGGAGCCATTGCGAAAGGCTTGTTCGCGGCAAAGGCCATGACGAGCATGCCGATGGCGGAGGCTATGCAGGTTGCCATGAAGACCGCATTCCACAGCGGAGTGCCGGTCGCGAAGTTGGTCAGCAGGTTGGGGTTGAGGGCAATGATATAAGCCATTGTCATGAAGGTGGTAAGACCGGCGACTATCTCTGTGCGCGCGGTGGTGCCGTTTTCCTTCAGCTTGAAGATCTTTTCCATTTTGCGCTCCTTTTTGTCTTTCAGAACAAAATTTTGGGGCCGAGGCAGCGAAGTGCCGCTCAGTCCCGAAAAAACAGATAAACTATATCCGCCAACCGACCAAAGTCAATTCGCGGATATTGAGAAAATGACGTGTAAATTTTTCTGTTAATTTGTGCGCATTAGGTAAGAGACAGCAGCTCAAGCGTGCGAAGCATCCGCCATGCCGCCGTAGAATTTCGCGAGAACGGCGTCGAACACGGATCGTCCGACACCTGCGCAAACAGCGTCATGCACGATCTGAGCTTGAGATCGTCCGGGTAGCCCATGACGGCAGCTGCGTCGGAGCAGTCGAGGGTGAGGAGCGCATTTGATATCTCGATCAGGCGCGCGCCGAGCACGGGGTGGGCGATGTACTGCCGCGCTTCTTCGATGTCCTTTATCGCGTAAAGCTGAGCCGTGCCTAGCTCATGCCGAGGCCGGCGATCTGCGGAAAGATGTACCCATCCAGTGGCTGCGCTTGCGCCCCTGAGCGTATCTCGCGCAGCGCGGTGTCGCTCAAGAGTGCTCCTGAGCTATAAGAAAAACGGTCAAGTGAGTTGTTCATGGTTTCACCCTTCTGGGGGAGTTATTTTTGTAGAGTTTACCACACGAGTGAAATCGGTTTTCAAGCAAAAATCAGGCTGCTGCTTGCCCTTGGCTGTGTTAAGCGAAGCGATAAGAAGCCTCTTTAGCTCCGAGCAGTGCTCCAAAACGGCCTTGTCGGCGCAGTATCCGCCTTCGATCAAAAAGCTCCAGCCAGTACTCACTTTCGGCGCACTCTTTCAAGGCGATGTGCAGCTTTCCAATAAAATCTGCGCGGCTGTGCGCATAAAAGGCCTCTCGAATATTGGCGCCAATGCTTGTGCCCGAGCGGATGAGCTGATTGGTGAGCACCGATTCGCCGCAGCTCTGACAAGGTAACAGTGAAAAAGTAATAGGTAATAAGTAAAAAAACCTCCGCACTTTTGTGCGAAGGTTTTTTTGGTGGGGATGGTGGATTCGAACCACCGAAGGCATTGCCAGCAGATTTACAGTCTGTCCCTTTGGCCACTCGGGAAATCCCCCCAAATACAATAAAATTTAAATACAGGTGGAGCTGGTGGACGGACTCGAACCCCGACCTGCTGATTACAAATCAGCTGCTCTACCAACTGAGCTACACCAGCTTTTAATTATTTTATTCTTTGCTTATTCTTTTGCGATATCAGGGAGGAAACGAATGAAAATAAGCGAACTTTCCGCGGAATACCGCGACAGCGCAATGCTGTGCCGGGGCAGAATAAAAAGAGCTGAACCTTAAGCTCGAGTGCGAGCCGATGTGCGAGATCGACAGGCTTCGCCTGCGCCGCCGGATCGCCATACTCACAAGCATGATGCGCGATACGATAGCTGTTTCGCGCTACCTTGAAAATTACTACGGAGATGATATGAATGCAGGAAAGAAAACTCAATATGTTTGCTAAGCAGGAGGAATACATGGCTCTGCGCCAGTACATAAAGCTCGTGTCCGGATGCGTCCGGCGGCGCTGCCGGCGCACTTCGCCGCGCGATAAACTCGAGCTTACAAAGCGCCAGAGGCAGCTGATCGGCATGTACTATATCGAGCAGATGCCCATGCAGGATATCGCCGACGAGCTGGGGCTTCACATATCAAGCGTCAGCCGCACGATAAAGCGCGGCCGCGAGCGTCTGAAAAGCGCGCTGAGCTACGGCGGAAGCGAATCTTCTGGCGTCGTTAGAAGATTGTTAACTTTACAGTCGTTTAATGTCGTGATAAAATGGCGGCATGAAAAATACAAAGAGAAAAACAAAAAACGCGGTGGGATAAGGCCGGTTTTCATAGTGATCCTTATAGCGGCGCTGCTTTTGGCCGGGTATGCCTTCGTGCAGTCGCGCCGTCAGGCCGCGCGTGAGGCAGACCCGTACTACGGCATGGTCGAGGTGTTCAACGGCGACGATTGTGTGGATAACTCCGCAGGACGGCGTTGCGCTCAACGATCTTGACAAGAGCGAGTTTATCAACGACGCAAGCGGAAACCTGACCTACACCGGACGCGAATACAAGGCCAGCCGCGGCGTTGACGTTTCGTCGTATCAGGGCGATATCGACTGGCAGCAGGTCTACGACAGCGGCGTGCGCTTTGCCATCGTCCGCGCAGGCGGCATGTACTACGGCAGCGGCGAGCTGTATACCGACGACAACTTCATTAAAAATATCGAGGGCGCAAAGGCGGCCGGACTTCGTGTGGGCGCGTATTTTTCTCGCAGGCGATAAGCGAGGACGAGGCCGAAGCCGAGGCAAAATCGTGCTCGACCTGCTCGGCGACCGTAAGCTCGATCTGCCGGTGTTCTTCGACTGGGGAACGCATATCGGGCGACACCGCGCGCACGGACGGGCTGGATAACGAAACGCTCACGGCCTGCGCCGTGAGGTTCTGCCAAACGATAGAGTCGGCAGGCTTCGACGCCGGCGTGTACATATAATGATACCGGCTACTACGGCTACGACCTTGCGCAGCTTGGGACTACACCTTCTGGTGCGTCGGCATAAGCACCTATCCGTGCTTTTCTATGCCCATGAGTTCTGGCAGTACAGCCAAGGGCACGGTCCCCGGCATAAACGCCGACTGCGACCTGAATATGCTGTTCGAAAAATAAGAAGACCGGATATCCGGCCTGCGGTCAGTCTGTCGAGAAAACCCGGCTGCGGAAACCGGGTTTCTAGTGCATTTAACGGGGGGAACTGGAAAACCAAGGGATAAACACTCCTTCCATTTCCAAGTGGCCAGCATTTTTTTCAGATTCATGGCAGCAAACTTAAGCTTCACCCAGTTCGTCACCTGGGCCAAGCCTCTGTATTGTGTATAACGCATAGCGTGTTTTTCTTTGGCGTCTGCAAAGATGCGTTCAATCGTCTCTTTCCGTTGCCGGTAAAGATCCTGGTACTTCGGTGTATAGCGTGCGTCATCTGCCAGCTCTTCGTAATCCTTCCAGATATGCCTCTGTACGGTTTTTTACGCAGTCTTTGGAATGAGTGCAAAGCTCTCTTTGAGGGACACTTGGCAAAGCCTTGGGATCGCTTTGTATTCCCTGTAGCCGTCCCGGTTTGTTGTCGCATATTTGAGGATCTGGTATTCCGGGCAGATCACACAGTCATAGAATTTGTCATAGACATACTTCCACCACTCGTGGCCACCCTTCATCGTCTGCGGCCGCTTGTACGCTGTGGATAAACTCTTCCGTCATCAAATACTTTCTTGCAAATATGGGGCGTCTTGTAGGCAGAATCGGCAACAATGGTCTCTGTTTCGGGAAATGTCTTCGTTACCTTTGTCGTACACCTCGTCAAAGGCAACGCTGTCGTGGATATTTCCGGGCGTTACCACTGTCTCAAGCACGAAACCGTGGCTGTCGCAGGCCGTATGGGCCTCATACGCAACTGCCGCTCATGGCTGCCCTTTACGAACAAGCCACAGTCCGGGTCGGTCACGTTTTGGGTGACGATCCGTATTTTCTTTTTTCGCCTCGCCAGCTTCTTCCTGGAGGTGTTATTCTTTGCGTTTTTTTAGGTGGCTTTGGAGGCTCATCGTTATCCTGTCAAAAAGGCTTTTTCCCATGTGCTTCCTGGTCTGCGTTGACTTCTCCATCAGTTCCTTCGCATAATGCTTGGACGCCACAGGCACCTGCTCTTTATCTGCTTCTTTGTATTGGCATTTGCCTTAATATGGGTGCTGTCTATGAAGACTGCCTTCGGGGACAGATATCCCGCTTCCGCCACCTCTTCCAGTATCCACGCAAAGACTTCGTCCACGGTTTCTGCGGTAAACCGATGACGGAAATTATAACTCACCGTGGAAAAATGCGGCGTTTCCTCTTGCAGTGTATAGCCCAAAAACCAACGGTAGCAGATATTTGCGCTGATCTCATCCGCCGTCCGCCGCAAGAGACGGCAGGCCGTACAGATGCTGGATCAGAACCATTTTGAACAGCACAACAGGGTCCACACTGGGCCGCCCGTTATCTTCGCTGTACAATGGTTCCACCATTTCATAGAGCCGGTTAAAATCTACTGCTTCATCTATTTTTCTCAGCAGATGCCCCCTTTGGGAACCAAGCTCTGTATCGACGATTTCTATGACACCACGATCCATTTTTCCGCGTTCCAGCATCTTTCATCACCCATATTTATTATACCATTAAATACGAAAAAGCCCAGCCGTTGCTGGACTTTTTCGACACGCTGACCGCAGACCGGATATCCGGTTTTTTGCGGTTTTGCGGTAAAGCAGCAGTTATTCGTTTAAAATTTTTAAAGCGAATAACTAATGTAGTTAAAGAATAAAACTTGACAATAAATAATATAATAAGTATAATAATATAGCATGGGAGGGCTTAATATGAAGTTTCTGATGAAAGAAGCGTGCTATTGAAAATTATATCCTGGATAAAATAGAAAGCAAAGTCTTTGACTTTTTTGCACGCTTCAAAAACGCCACATTTTTTGTGAAAACAGGTTTTCACGAAAAATCTCGCTACGCTCGTCAAAAAGCCTGATAAATCAGGCGTTTTTGATGGCTATTAATCCATTTCGAGTGGGGCCTTTGCCCCCTCATGAGCCCCCCTGCTGCTCTATTATCTTTCTTTTGCAGTATAGTTTTTCGACAGCCTGATACTGTCAAAAAATGAAACCGCAGACCAATATCCGGCCTGCGGTTTTTGCGACAAAGTATAGTTATTCGCTTTAAAAATTTTAAAGCGAATAACTGACATGGTTAAAGCGAATAACTCAAAGATAAAGAAACAGCAGCCTTCATAATGATGAAAACTGCTGCTTTTGGCACGCCGTAAGGGGATTCGAACCCCTGACCTTCTGGTCCGTAGCCAGACGCTCTATCCAGCTGAGCTAACGGCGCTTATCGCTTAGCGCTTTAGTATATTAGCACAGCCGGAGAGGAATTGCAAGCCTTTTTTAATTATTTTCGGCCATATAAGCCAAAATAATTACAGGCCGATGGAGTCCTTGACACCGCGTCAACTACCGTCGCCCATCGTTTTAAGCGTCTTGCCGACGATGTTTTTCGGCGGTTTCTTGCCGTGCCGGAAACGGTCATGTCCGGCAAGCGAGCCGACTGCCACGCCTATGCCCATGCCAACGAGAAAATTTGTCTTAGTCATTGTTTACACCTCCGAAATATATTATGACCATTTTTGTTTTGCTACTGCACTGTAATTTGTGGTATACTACATTTCATTACTTCCAGGAGATGGGAGATTTTTTTATGAGTGCAAAATTCTTGCCGTCGGCGACGTTGTGGGCGAGCCGGGGCTGGAGGGAAAAAGCGCCGTCTGCGCAAGGAGCTTGAGCTTGATTTTTGTCGTCGTCAACGGCGAAAACGCCAACGTCGTCGGCGTGACGCCGAAGCAGGCCGACGCGATCTTCGCCGCCGGGGCCGACGTCGTCACGCTCGGCAACCACACGTGGACGCGCTATGAGCTGCAGCCGTATCTCGAGCAGAAAAAGCGCATCCTGCGCCCGGCGAACTTCGCGCCGCAGTGCCCCGGCCGCGGCATAGACGTTTATAAACGAGCTTCGGCGATGTGCGTCATCAACCTCATGGGACGCTTCACGCTCGATGCGAACACGGATAATCCCTTCGTTATTGCCGACGGATACATGGAGGAGATACGCGAGAAGATAATCCTTGTCGATTTGCACGCCGAGGCCACGAGCGAAAAGCGCGCCATGGGCTTCCTGCTCGACGGGAAAGGCGAGCGCCGTCTGGGGCACGCACACGCACGTGCAGACCTCGGACGCCGCGTGCTGCCCAACGGCACAGGATATATAACAGACCTTGGCATGACGGGCGCCTGTAAATTCCGTTATCGGCATCGCGCCGGAGCAGTCGATCGGCAAGTTCCTCGGCGATCCTCCGCGCAGATACGATTCGGCCAAAGGCCCGGCAAAGCTCGAGGGCTGCGTGTTCACCATCGACCCCGAAACCGGCAAATGCCTGAGTGCAGAGGGGGTAAGCGACATGAGCGAACTGAAAATACTGCACGCGGCGGATCTGCACCTCGACTCGCCCTTCGAGGGACTGGGCGCTGCCAAGGCCGCGCAGCGCAGAGACGAGCAGCGCCGCCTGCTGCATCGCATTGCGCGGCTTGCCGAGGAGGAGAGCGTTGATATCGTGCTTCTGGCAGGCGACCTTCTTGATTCCGACAGCACCTATGCCGAAACGGCCGAGGCGCTTGCGTCGGCGCTCGGGAGTATATCCGCACCCGTGTTCATATCTCCCGGCAATCACGATTTTTACTCGCCGCGCTCGCCGTATGAGCGCGTAAAGTTCCCCGGAAAACGTACATATATTTAAAAAACCCCACGCCCGAATGCGTGGCGCTACCGCAGCTGAACGCAAATGTTTGGGGCGCTGCGTTCTGCGATAAATACAGTGCCGGTATGCTCGGCGGCTTCTCCGCCGCAGACGGTACGGGCGCAAAAAAACATAATGTGCATCCACGGCGAGGTGGGCGGTGCTTCAAATTATGATCCCATAAGCGAGACCGAGATCGCAGCCTCCGGCATGGATTATATCGCCCTTGGGCATATCCATAAGGAAAGCGGCCTTAAAAATGCGGCTCGACCTACTATGCGTGGCCCGGCTGCCCGGAGGGGCGCGGCTTTGACGAAACGGGCGAGAAGCACGTTTACATCGTTACCCTCGGAAACGGATGCAGCGTAAAGCCCATGTGCATTGCGCAGAGAAAGTACGAGATATTAAATGTTGAGCTTAAAAGCGGCGACGTTGTGTCCGATGTTCTCGCGGCTCTGCCGGAGAATACACGCAGCGACGTCTACCGCATCGTTCTGCGCGGCGAGGCGGCCGGGAGCCTCCTCAGCCGGATGCGATCATTTCGGCTGTCGGCGAGATTTTTCTCGCTTCAGGTTCGCGACGAAACGAGACTCAAGCGCGACGTTTGGGAAAGCGCAGGCGAGGATAATCTGCGCGGCAGATTTCTCATGCGTCTGAAAACCGCGTTTGACGAGGCCAAAACCGACGCCGAGCGCGAGAAGATAACTCAGGCGGCCCGTTGGGGCTTGCCGCACTGGATAATCGCGAGGAGGTGGTGCGCCATGATGATTAAAAAGCTGGACGCGACCTTCGGAAAGGTAGAGGGCGAAAGCCTTGAGCTGCACGACGGCCTCAACGTCATATCCGCGCCCAACGAAAGCGGCAAAAGCACATGGTGCGCGTTTGTCCGCGCAATGCTCTACGGCGTTGACAGCTCCGAACGCCAGAAGGCCGGCTTTTTGCCGGATAAATGCGCTTTGCGCCGTGGTCAGGCTCTGCAATGCAGGGCAGCATGCAGCTTGAAAGCGGCGGCAAAGATATAACCATAACGCGCACGACGAAAACGGCATCCGCGCCAATGCGCGAGTTTTCCGCAGTGTATACCGGCACGAGCGTGCCCGTCGAGGGCTTAAACGGAAATAACGCCGGCGAGATGCTTACAGGCGTCAGCCGCGATGTTTTTCCGCCGCAGCGCCTTTGTCGAGCAGGGCAAGGTCGCCGTAACGCACAGCGCCGAGCTTGAAAAGCGCATAAGCGCCATCGTCTCAAGCGGCGACGAGGACTGCTCGTTCACCGAGGCCGATAGCCGCCTGCGCCAGTGGCAGCGTAAGCGCCGCTTCAACCGCCATGGCCGCCTTCCGGAACTTGAGGATGAGCTTTCGCATAAAAAAGCAGCTCTTTGGCCGAGCTTTCGGATGCGGCTCAGAATCGTGAGAATATGGCCGCCGAGCTTGAAACGGCAAAGCAGGAGTGCGAGCGCATCGAGGCCGAAGTCATCGAGAGCCGCAAGGCCGTCCGTAAGGAAGCTCAGCAGTCTTCAGGGCGTGCGCAATGAGGTCAATGCAGCGACCGAGCGCCACGATAAGGCCGCCGAGCGGCGCGACAGCTGCCGAGCGGCGCTGTGCGCCTGCGCGATGGGCGAGCGCAAGCCCGAGGAGGCCAAGGCCGAGGTAAAGGCCGACCTTGAAGCTTCACTTAGATTAAAAAGAGCAGTCCGAGCGCAAAAAGCTCACCCGTGCTCGCAATAATACTCATGATCCTGTGCGGTGCGCTCGTCGCGGCAGGCTTTTTAATGCCGGATCTCATGATCCACGCTTTTATCGCGGCGGCAGTCGCTCTGGCGGCAGGCGTTGCGCTGTTTATCCGCGCATCCCGGCGCAAAACGGAAAATTACGAGGCCGCAAAGCAGAGGCGCAAGCTCCTTGCAAAATATAAAGCCGAGTCCGAGGACGATATAGCCGCAAGCATCGACGAATATCTTGAGCTTTACAAAAACTATGCCGAAGCTCAGCGCGTCGAAAAGAAACGGCGGAGGCTCTTTGCGGCGGTGCGCCGCCGTCAGGAGCAGGCCGAAAGCCGCACGCTCACTCAGCTCGATTTTACCGGCGGCGATAATCAGGCCGCGCAGCTCAGCCGCACCCTTGCCGAGGCGCGCGCAAGATGCAGCCCATTTCCGCGCAGATGGCAGAGCGCAGCGGCAGACTTGCCGCGATGGGCGATCCGCTGGTGCTCGGTTCGGAAATAAGCCGCATGGAGGCCGAGTATGCGGAGATAAGCGCGGAATACGATGCGATAGCGCTTGCGATCGACACCATGCGCAAGGCCGATGAGGATATCCAAAGCCGATTCTCGCCTGCCCTCGGCAAGTTTGCGGCCGAGTACATGCAGTTCGTGACCGGCGGAAA
>VOFC01004917.1_pt1 | contig 18315 bp, 29 predicted proteins | sample 5384161 | NCBI WGS metagenome assembly VOFC01 (sample SAMN12384722, study PRJNA508395) | human gut metagenome | isolation source: healthy gut B | host: Homo sapiens
TTCGTCTGACGGTCAAGCTGAAGTCTGTTCGGATGCCGTGACGGAGTTCATACTCACGCACACGGCGGTAAAAGTGTTTGCCGACATATCCATTCTCCGCATAAAATCTCTCGCCCGTGATGTTCTTCGACTCTCCATTCCCCATAGAGCTGCCCGAACCTCGTCCAATCGGTGGGGATAGGTTTCCGTCCCGTGTACTTGCCCTGTGCCTTAGCAATTTCGATGCCTTCACGCTGTCGCTGTTTGGAGTTGCTCACGCTCCAACTGTGAGAGAGCTGCGAACACAGTGAGCATAAATTTGCCCGCAGGCGTGTCCGTGTCGATTTCTCCTTGTGGCTGATAAAAGGGTAACGCCTTTGTCGGTGAGCGTGTCGATGATGTTCAGCAAGTCCTTTTTGTAGAACGTCCCAGGCGGCTGATGCTCTCGATATAGAGGGTATCGCCCTCACGTACATAGTCAAGCATTGCCCTGGGCTGAGGGCGGTCGGCGTTTGCTCCTGACAGCTTTTCGGAGAAGATGCGGTCAACCTGATAACCGCACATGATCTCCTGCTGTCTCGCTGTTTCCTGATGCTCCGTAGAAACACGGATATAACCTATTTTGCTCATAGTATCGTCCTTTCTTTATTCAAGTGCATTTTTATTTCTGCGTTTTCGCCTGTGTCCTCTGACGGCTTTTCTCACGCTCACGCTTCATACTGCTCGTTAAGGTACTGGCGCACCTGTCGGTGTACCGCATCGCCGTTTCATGTTTGAGAAGATATGCCTTATGTTCGGGCATAATGGTCTTTACGCTTATCTTTCAACTGCTTTTGACAGCGCTGCAAGCTCGCTCCGCTTGGGTGCTTTGCCGTCAACATAATAAGCCTTGATATGCTCGGTGATGTACTTGTCGGCTTCTTCATAAGCATCAATAGCAGCAGCATTTTTCTTGCGAAAATGATTTTGCGTAAACGCTGACCGTTCCTGATATTCCTTGTATGTAGCGGAATTGTCGGAACGCTGTTTCATCATCGCAAGGAGCTTATCAATCGCCGTGTACTGTGCTTTCAGCTCTACGACTTCATCGGTGTGATCTTCGGGCGAATGGATATTGTGCATGAATCCGCCAAACTCGCTTAAAGACATGATGCCAACGGCTTCAAGCTCTGCAATAATCTTGTCGCTGTCACGCATACCTCGGATAGTAGCCCATTCATCTATTTTCTTTTCAGGTGCTTTGCTCTCGGTAGGTGTGGGCTGTGGTGTCGGGGCTGACGGTTCAGGCTTCGGCTCGGTGGGCTTGGCAGCAGTTGCGTTAAGCATATCGTCCTGTGCCTTCAGCCTTTTGCTCGTCGGCAGGTGTGAACTTCTCAACCTGTTCCGCCGCAGCTTTTCTCTTTGCGGTTTCATTTTGTTTCGGTGGATAGTTTCAGGCTCCGGCAGATTGTTTCGGCTTTGTCTGTACGGTAACTGTCTGTGTTGGCTTAGGCTCGGTCTTAGGGAGCAACAGGCTTCGGCGGTTCAGTAAGCATATCGGGAGTGACATTCGTCGCTGACAGCTTTTTCCTGTATCTCCGCTATCTGCTCGGCAATGCGTTCGGGGGTGTAGTCTGCTCCCAATGTGTCGGCTCTTGTAAATTTCTGCTGTCCCTCGCCCGAAAGACGGAATTTTAGCTTAACTTTATTGCTTGGCTTGTAAACATACTCGATACCGCTGGCAGAACAGTTTTCAAAAAGTCCGCAAAGTCTTTGCTGTAAAATGCGACTTCTGCGATCTTAACACGAAGCTTGTCTTTCCACGATTTGCCCCTGCAACTGCATATTCCTTTCAAAGTGGGAAACGCCTTTCGCCTTTTTCGGCTCAATAACGGATATGCCGTGTTCCTTGCATAGTTCGTCCGAAATTCACGTAACTGTGCCCATGACCGTTCATTTACCTTGCCTTGATTGTGTTCGTAGTAAAGCTGAGTCCGTTGTAAAGATTAGTGTTATTGAAAATGATGTGACAATGGGTATGGGATTGTCTTGTGAACGGCAAGCACATACTGATAATTTCCTTTAAGAAAACGGTCACACAATTCCTCACCGATTCTGCATAGCTTGTTCAGGTGTAACTTCATCAGGAGCGAAACTCTGGACTATGTGGTGTGCGAGGATTTGTGTTCGCCCTGTTCCTGTGCTCTGACTGCTCGGAAGTCGGCGGCTTGCTCCTGATGCTGTCGGCTCGGCAAGCATAAGAGTTGACATATAAACCGTCGATGGTCTTATCTCCGTTTGTGATATAAGCGATTGCTGCGCTGACTGTTGCCCTAATCGTATGGATAGAAGTGTATGCCAAATTTCATTAACCCTCTCTTTATCTCGTCAATATCCTCGGCATAGATGTGACCTGTGCTGTAAAGTCGGACAAGTATCTGATTGATGTTCGTTCCGATGCGTTTCATCAGCCCGTTGGTTTTCAGCGATTTCGGTGCGATCAGGAGTGAGATCAACTCTTGCACGAACACAATCACGGATATACTCTGTCTTGTTCTTATATCCGTACTGCTCACACCTTGTAACAATGTCCTGCATTTCCGATTCGTGAAGCGTACATTCAGCGTGTAGGACTTCTTTTCTTTCTTGCGTTTCAGGTACTTTGCGTTCATCGTCGGTGAGCTGGTTCTCGTCCTTGTCGGCAAGGCTTTTGTCAAGGTCGGTTTTGACCTCTTGGTCAAGGGCGTTATTTATTGCTCCCTCGTAGGTCATTCCTGCGAACTCCATAACTTTGCATTTGGGCGGTCTGCCACGCTGCGTTTTTCTCCGTATTCATGGTGGTGTCTCCTTTTTTCTATTTCGGCGTAAGCCGCTATTTTTTTATGACCGCTGTGCGGTCATTTCGGGGCTTGGGGCCCCCAACAAGCATTTGGTATTTTCGCTCGCTGTGCGGCGCAAAATACAATGCTTGTTATTTTTGTTGCGCTATGGCGCATATTTTTTCCGCCTGAGCGTTTCTTTCCGCTCAGGCTTTCGATGCTCCGTCAGCGAATTCGTGGAGCGAATGCGACTTTCTCTCACCGCCGCTTCGGTCGGCGGTATTCTCGCCCACGCTCCTGCGTGATGCTCTCAATATCATCGGTGTCAATATTCTAAACTGGTACGGCGCAGTTATTGCGCAGTCTGGGCGGCAGTTTGTGAAAGTGGGTTGCTTTTTTCATAATCAGAGTGATATAATAATAGAGTGAATAGTCCTTTGCGTACCGTGGATACTATTTGTTTATGAGAGGATGGATAATATGAGTAACAAAAGGTCGAAAAAAAATAATAATTATTATGCTTGTTATTTTTATTATCACGTTTGTGGTCTACTCTGCAATCGTGTTTAAAAACAATTAACCCCATACATTCATTTACAATATGGAAATCTGTGGCGGTTGACGGAAATGATTTTTACGAAATACAAGAGGGTACTTATGCAGGTGGAGATCCTGACATTCCAACTGAGGGATATGTATTTGTAAGCTATCAGTATTCGGCTGTTGAAGCTATGGATAAGATAGGTTTTCATGACCTTGGGCATACTTATTTCGATGGCAAGAATAGACAACCGAGTTTGTACATCAGAAGCTGGGTTTCATGCGATTATAGAGGGACGATTATTCTATCTCGGTGGATACTTGTTGAAGTATCGAGTTGTAGGTGAAGAATAGTGCTTTTACAACGATTTACGACACATCAAAATATGAGCATACTTTACAAAGCTGTGAAGCGAACTCCGCTCCGCAGCTTTTTTCATTTTCCCCATAACAACTTGACGAACTCGAAAAACTCTAATGGCACACAAAGTTCATGCACCCTGCTAATAGACAGATAGCTCCGAAATTTGCTATAATATTATCGTGGGATAAAATCATATCCTGCGATACTCAAAACCGAAAAGAGGTGATGTAAATGAGCAAGAAAGCTAAGAGTGAGGTCGCTGACAACTCTGCTGATACCGTCATGGACGGAGTGCTTGTCTGAAAATCAGGCAAAGCTCAACAAGCTGAACAGTTCTATTCAGGCAGCCTATGAAGCGCCGCCGTAAGATCATCATGGACTGCAAGCTCTACACCTACGATAAGCTATCCGAGCTTTACGGTGGTGTAGAGGGGCAGACGCTTCTTGATGCTGTGACTGCGGAGCATACGCTCATCGGCAAGTTGACCGACAGCGGAATGTCCTACGCTGACATTGAGGGGTTGGTCGATAGCTCCGACGATGCAGACAGCAAGTTGGACGATAGACTCTGCCGATGATGAATTTGTCGGGCAGACTTCTTTCTTCGGAGATAATTCCTACAAGGATTAACATATTTCCGACAACAAAACGATAGCTGTAAGAGGGCGGCAGCAATGCCGTTCCTCACGGCTATAATCACAAACAACAACCATGAGGGTAAGAGAAAAAGCGATGCCCTCAGACCTATAAGCGTAGATATAGAGAAGCTAAGGGAGATAAATTCGCTATGAATGAAACAACAACTGCCGCCGTTGCGGTAACGGATAACGTGTCCGAATACCATATAGGGCATACGATTTACAGAGTTGAAAACCGTCTTTAACCCAGCTTTTCGGCAAAGCCTGAGCGACATTCTCTTGCAAGGCTCATCACAGCTGACTGTGAGAAAATGCTCGGTGAAACCAGCCAAGAACCCAGTACAAGCAGGCTGTTTGATTTTGGAATATCGGCGCATTGAAAAAGAAACAGGGTGCGCTATAATGATAATAGCTTGCTGTATCCTGTCGGAAAGTGAGGTTAAAATGACAGACAAGATAACAGCTTTATACTGCCGTCTTTCGCAGGAAGATAAGTTAGACGGCGAGAGCAACAGTATTACCAACCAGAAAGCAATTTTGCAGAAATTCGCTGAGGACAACGGCTTTCCAAATCCGACTTTTTATGTCGATGATGGAGTGAGCGGAACGACTTGGGATCGTGATGGCTTCAAAGCGATGATGTCGGACATTGAGGACGGCAAGGTCGCAACGGTTATTACCAAGGATTTCAGCCGGTCGTGACTATCTGAAAACAGGTGAGCTGATCGAAATGGTGTTCCCCGACTATGATGTCCGCTACATTGCCGTCAACGATAATGTTGACACGGCGAAGTCCGAGAATGAACTGCTTGCTTTCAAAAATATCTTCAATGACTGGTACGCCCGTGACTGCTCAAAGAAAATTCGTGCTGTGTTCAGGGCAAAGGGACAGTCGGGCAAGCACCTGTGTCCGCCCGTGTACGGCTACAAGAAGTCCGAAACTGATAAGAACCTGTGGGTAATTGACGAGCCTGCTGCTGAGGTGGTACGCAAGATTTTCAAGCTCTGCATTGACGGCTACGGTCCGGTGCAGATTGCCCGTATCTTGACCGAACAGGGTATCCCGACGCCGACTGCCTACGCATTGTTGCAAGGTCGTGACAACGGCAGACACAATGCTAAAACATACCGTTGGGGAGCGCAGACATTGCCCATATTCTTGAACGATACGAATACTGCGGTCATACTGTCAACTTCCGCACAAAGATGAAGTCCTACAAGGTTCACAAGATCGTCTACAATCCGCAGGACGAGTGGCAGATTTTCGAGAATACGCAAGAGCCTATTATCACACAGCAAACCTTTGACTTGGTGCAGGAACTTCGCAAGCACAAGCGTAGACCGCAATGCTCTGAGACGGTCAACCCGTTCGCAGGAATGGTGTACTGTGCTGACTGCGGAGAGAAGATGTATCTGAGCCGCCGTAAGAATGAGCGTCCCGAACAGGAGCATATGCGTTGTTCTACATACGCTAAAGAACAGGACAAATGCTCGGTCCACTATATCCGCACTTGCGTCCTGAATGAGATCGTCCTCGGTGAGCTGAACAAGCTCCTGATGATGGTGCGGGAGAATGAGGACGAAGTTTATTCAGACGTGCTATGAGTAAGTTCCGTTCAGCGTAAGTCCTCGGAACTTACAAAAGCAAAGAAAGCCCTGAAACAGGCTGAAAAGCGTATCATTGAGCTTGACAGGCTGTTCACAAGACTTTATGAGGACAATGTTCTCGGCAGGCTGTCGGACGAGCGTTTCACGATGATGTCGGCAGGATATGAGGACGAACAGAAACAGCTCAAAGCAACAGTTACGGGAGCTTACCGCCTTTGTCGAAACGGCTGAACAGAAGTCCTCCGATGTGACAGCTTTCCTCAAAGTGGTGCATAAGTATGAGCATATCGAAACGCTCACGCCTGAGATCATGCACGAACTGGTCGATAAGATCATCGTCCACGAACCCGACAAATCCAGCGGAAAGCGTGTGCAGGATATTGAGATACACTTCCGCTTTGGTGTGGCGGTATCGACTATATCCGTGGAAACAGGAAAATATGGAAAAAAGGTCGCATAACCTATTTTATGCGACCTGAATTAAGGGAGAAAAAACTTCTATATCACCACTGTGCTTTTGCACCAGGGGTTATCATTACCGTAACCTTCGAGGAGGTTTACGACACCCCAAAGCGAAACACCGCCGCCGATAAGGCAGATGACGCTTTTGAGTACGGTGCAGGCAGTAGTGATAAAGGACGAGGTATCGACCTCGCCGGTGCCTGCTGCGAATGCCTGAGTAGCACAGGTCATATGCCATGATGCCTGCGACCGTGCAGAACATCGTTGCCTTCTTTGCACCACGGGTGAGCTTAGAGAGCCACTTGTGCTTCGGTGCAGAGGCAGTGGCTACTGTCTCCATAGCGGTTGCATCGACCGCAGAAATATTCAGTTCGTTCATAGGTAAAAAGTCTCCCTCAAAATAAAAGTAATAGTGTCCGCAGCTTCAACCGTTTCTTTTTTTAGGCAATCAAAGCTTTTATTCGGTTTCTTCACTGTCCGAGTTAAAAGCCGACATATATCTCTTTTTCTTCGGTTTCCTCAGATATTGCAGTACCAGCTTTTCTTTTTCTGTTGCTGATACTGTTGTAACTTCCTGTCCGGCGTTTGTCATATCCACACCATAAGCCGAAAAACGTTCTCTTTTGGGCAGTTTCAAACGCATCTCTCTTCGGTTACTCACATAGTTTTCGATGTTAAATTCCATGCTCAGGATTGTCATCTAACAGCATAGGGATATTGCTTATGACGGGTAATGTCAAACTTGTCCGAGAAGAACGGACGCACTCCTCGCACTTGCAAGATACATTTACCGCCGTCCATGACCGCCAGTTCGTCCTGAGATTTCAGCTCTTTTCCGAGCTTCTGATAGTTCATACCGTAGCTTTTCTCCGATTGTCCACGATTGGTGGAGGTGTTGAAACTGTCGATCGTTTCTTTACCCGAGACTCTCTGAAATCTCTTTCAGCGTGGACTTCTCCTTGCCGCCCAAAAACAGCATCGTATCACAGTTGCCTTCAATCGTATCTGCATTATCTTTATATATAGCCTTTAGCTGGCTCTTAGCTTGCAAGATGATCGACGCACTGATTTCACGGCTTCGGATCGTCGCTATGAGCTTCTCAAACTGCGGAATTTCACCAATATTCGCAAACTCATCTAACAAACAGCGTACATGATAGGTCAGCTTTCCACCCTGTTGAATTGTCCGCTTTGGTACACAAAAGGTTGAATAGCTGGGAATACATGATAGCCACACAAGAAAGTTGAATGTGGCATCAGTATCGGAGATGATGATAAAAAAGTGCACTCAGCTCGTCACCGAGCTTGTCAAGGTGCAGCTCATCGTAGGAGGTGATCTCCAAGACCTCATCTATTGCAAAAGGTGCAAGTCGGGTGCTGCAGCTAATAAGGATAGACTTAGCTGTTTTTCCTGCCGCCAACTTGTATGCCTTGTATTGTTTGAGTGCAAATGCACCCATTCGCCGTTGTTCGGCATCGGGTTAGCTTCAAAAGACATCACCGTAATCCGCCATGACATCGGGATCATCGTGCTTTGTATGGTTTAGCCAGCACTCCACGATCTCAAATTCAAGGTCAATGCTGTTTTTGAACTCCTCATCGTCCTCACGGCACTCCGAATTGTTGATCATGTCGATCAAGGTTTCAAAGTTCCATTCATCTTCGGGGTACATAGCAAAGATCAGGGCAATATACGCAGTATAAAGCAGTTTCTCCGCTTTCACCCAAAAAATCATCGCCGGACGGCTGCTGAGAAGAAGTGTTCTTGATAAGTACTTCCACGAATTTCAGAATGTCCTTTCACGGTTCTTCATGCTGATATATGCGAACGGGTTATAATGCATCGACTTCGCAAAATCAATGGTATTGAATACTTTGATCTTGTACGGTTCATAGACAGGGATATATTTTGCCCTTATCGTCCTTTTTTTGTACTTGCCGTCAGGTGTTTTCTGGATATACTATTTTTTCCGTCCACACGTTTCGGGCGGCCCCTTTCAAGCATCTTTCCGCACTCCACAAGAACCGTGCCTTTCGGATCAGTCACTACATAGGAGGAGTGCATCTGCATCAGGTTCGGCTTTAAAAAAAAAGCGTGTCTTACCTGAACCTGAGCCACCGATCACAAGAATGTTCTTGTTGCGGGCGAATTTCGGTGCAGAGGGCTTGCCCATTGTAAGTGATTCCGTCTTTGTGAGTATCACATTGTTTTCGGGACAGGATAAGTCCACATACGGCTCAATATCCTTTTCACCGCCCCATACGGCAGAGCCGTACTCCTCACCCTGGACGGAATTTCTTCCTTGTTTTTCGACTTGACATAGAGGACGAGCCTCATTACTCCCGCCAGAACCAAGCCGAAAAGAATATCAAACGGGTGTAAACTTGGAATGATCCTTGCAAATGCCACACCGAGATTGCTCATAAAGGGCAGGAGCTTTTCCTGAAAGCCATCGCCCTCAGCGGTTCGGTACGCAAAGCCAATCAGATTACCCACATAAGAGAAAGCTACATAGGGAATAGTCTTGATGATCAGCTTTTTGAGTTTTCTCGTGTCGATCTGCAATTTGCAGACTTTTCCTTTCTGCTGGTATCGGCATCAAAAAGTCTGCCGTAAAAATATCATCGCCCCTTGCCCGTGGAACGGTGCAGGCTGGAAGTGGTTGTAGATCACCGTCTGTTCTCCCTTGTTTTTCTCTCTGTTTCTGTTTGCGAGGGCTTGTTCCTGATCTTCTGCGCCTGCTGGTGCATCTGCTCACGGGTGAACTCGCCACGCTTCTGTGTCTTGCCCTGTCCCTTGCCGACATACTCCGAAAATGCTCTCTTGAAATCCTCTGTTTTAGCAGCGGAAAAGAAAACATGATAGGTAGGCGGTTCGGTGCATTTATCTCTTTTCAGGGCAAAATCCACATCGATTTATTTTCCGTCATTTTGCGGTTTTCAGAAAATCCCCGATATTCCGGTCTGAAACCTCAATGCTGTCGAGCTTGGACGGGGACTGGAGCCGCCTGCAACTGCCTTGTAGGTCATTCACACCGACAGAACGCACCTCGCCGCTGACCGCAATCAGGTTATCGTAGTTGATGCGATCGCCCTCCGGTGTCAGCATAGACTTAGCCATGATCTTCACCTTCCTTTCCAAAAAGCTCATTTGCCGTCTTTCAAGCAGCTACGTCCGGTTTCTTATTCGCACCCATAGCCGCCACCCCCCTCTCGGAACGTTCAGTCATCATAAACGCCAAAATCTCTTTTTGACAGCATACTCAGCCCACCGTCCCTCAGCATTTTTCCTTGAACCGCTTGCCGTTGGCTTCGTTGAACAGAGTGCTGATAAGATAACTCCTCATAGTTTCGCACATTGTCTGCACGCTTCATCTGCTCAATCGCATTTTCAAGGACGTTTATATCAACCTTTAGCATAGTGGACTTGACAACTTCTCTGGGAAAATCCTGTCCGCAGATACGCTCTGTTTTCTTTCTGAGCATATCCGCCGAACGATCATCTGAATGATCTCCTCAGCTTCTTCCTCATCACCGAGCCACTCTGCAAAGTATGGAAAGTCGATGTTGGTTTTCACTACTTCGGTATAGATCTCTTTTTTCGCTGATATATCCGTCGCTCTGTCCGTCTGTATGTCTTTCAGCAGCTTTTTTCGCTGTCGGAGTGGGATTGATCGATAGATACTTGATCACTCCGTATTTGATTATTATTTATTATCTTCTTAGTATTTATTTGCCCCCTGATTTTCTACCGCTTGTTTTTCTATGGGTAGAATTTCAAGGGGTAGATTTTCTATGCCTTGTTTTTCTGCCCCTTGCGGTGCTTTTTTACGGAGCTTACTTTGGCATATGTATCATCATCGTCCCGGTCAGCATCAGGCGTATCTTTTCGGAATATCATAGAAGTCATAGACATACTCGATCCGACCGCTGTTCGTTTCTTTATTCGGCATCAGCTAGTCATTGAGATACCTTATCGCCTTCAGTTCGTCCAATGCAGCCTTGATCGCTATTTCTTTCTCTTGCAGATCGCTGTCAGACCTGAGATAGAATAATCCCAATTCTCCGGCAAGGAAAGAACTTTCCTCAGAAGTCCGATCGCTTTCAGACTGAGGTTCGTTGACCGCAGATGATAGTTGCTCATTACGGTATAGTTTGCATTTTTATTGACACGGCACACCGATGAGGGCGTTGTTTTTGACCTTTTTTGTTTTCTTAGCAGACATATCCATTCACCTCCTGTTTTCAGCCTCAAGCGAGCTTCATTTGCGTGATCCTGAGCTTATTGACCATATAGGTCTTACCGCTGCATCGGAGGTAACCTGCATCATAAAAAGTTCGTTCAGAGCGTTCTGATAGTTTTCAAAGAATCATTCTCAAAGAACGGACAAAGCTCCTCTGCGGTATGATAGTCTGTATCAGGGAAAATTGAGCATTCTCAGCAGAATAGCTGTTGCTTCGCAGGACAGCTTGTCATCGCTGATCTGATGATTTGGCGTTCAGACATAAAAAAACCTCCTATTTTTCATTACGCATAACTAAAACAGCAGACGTGATATTCGATTTTCAGGCATAAAAATAGCGGACAACGCTCCAATTATATGGAACATCGTCCGCTGAATGATTGCTTTTTTGATTGAATTTTAGAGGTCAAAAAGCACAGATCAGCTTTATTAGTAACAATAGATTATCATTTTCTTGTTTGGCAAATACACGAGATATTTCCTGTCCCTATACCGATTTTCTCTACCGGAATCGGCATTTTTCGCAGGGAACTAAATTTATTTCGTGTGTCTACCATAGGTCTACCAAGTCATGTTATCATTTTTTTGTCTACCAGAAATCTACCGAAATTCTACCAAAAACATGGTTTTTTATGATTTTTGAAAGCTGTTGTAATTCGGTGCTTTTCAACTTTGATGCTCAAAAGCTCGAAAAATCGGGCAAAAAAGGGAACGAAAAGACCACAAAAGAGATCAAAGCACTTCAACAATTTACAAACTTAAAATCCCTCGGAGTAAAATCCGTACCGGTTCAAGTCCGGTCAGCGGCACCAAAAAGAGGTATGAATGTAAATTCATACCTCTTTTCTTTTTATATTTTCTGTACACCGAAACAACTATCTATTTAAGCAATCAATCGTATTGAAATCATATGCAGTCTTTGATTTTCTGTTATTGACTGCTTTATTTTAATAAAAATCAATGTAGTTAGAATCTACCAACCATAATTGGAATTCCAAAGTTCATACCAAATAATCTTTTCTTTACCAGAAAGCGTAGCCTGCAATAACTTTTCGGAAGAATGCATTGTCCGCACTATAAAAGGAATGGTGGTGCTAAAAGAGAAGAAAAATGACTTGATTGCTCGGAAAATAATCCGATTCAATCAAGTCATTTGTTCAATATCTTAGATTATTATTTCCAAAATAAGATATTATGTTTAAGCACATTTTATTTATACTTGTTATTTTGCAGACCAAACTATCCATTTCCGCCTGTCCGCTGAATACAAAAAATACAAATCCTGTGTACCATTCAGTCCCTGCACCGCTGCTGAAACCGTTGTCATCTTTCCGCACCTGCTGGGATTTCTGCATATCCAACCGCTTTTCCTGTTGGAGAACCTGTGCAAATCTTAACAGCACAGCCACTCTTAGAAGATACTTGGATTGCAATCTGAGAAGCACCTTTGAGAAATGAACACCGCTTACTTTGAGCCAGTCGCCTTGGTCAATCTCTGTTACAACTGTATCGCCCAGTCCACGCACCTGAATGCCTGCCTGATTGGACATGGTTTCTGCCTGTACCGTTTGATACGGATTGATGGTTTTCTTCTGTGCAATACCAGTCATCGTTCCTGTAACTGCTTGTATTTTTGTTCCTTGCATGGTGACTGCATCCACCTGCGGACTGCGATAATTGCCTTCTATCCCATTGCCTTTTCTACGCTGCGATTATGATAGAACAAATAAAGTTGTCCATCCAATGCAGAGGGAATGATGATTATTTCCATACAGTCCGAAAAATGTTCCTGATTCCGAAACAGTTCTCCACCATAACCATGGTCCAAGCGGATTGTTGATGTCATATATTCAATCGCTCCACTGGTCATTCCATAGCAGTTTTCCAGTTGAACAGTAGGTGTAATAATAAGTATCTCCAATCTTATTGATGCCGGAATCTTCAAATAAAATAGGGGGCTTCAATGGTCACAGGTGTTCCGGCAAGACTAATCATATCATCTCCCAGCTTGACAATGCGAGTTCCCGGCATGGCATCCTTTCCATCTGGAACGCCACCGCCGAAACAGAGATAGCCTGTTCCATCATCGTCCACCATTACTGCAGGGTCAAACAGCAAATAATATCATTGCAATTTGGTGTTGCACGGGTAATCAGGGCTTTTCCGAGTGGGTCTGTCCAAGGACCAGTTGGGCTGTCTGCGGTCAGAACACCCCATTTCCGCCATTGCAGAAATAGAGGAAAAATTTTTCTTTGCCGTTGATGGTTTTATGGCTGCACACGGTGCCCAAGAACAGGTTGCCCATTTGGCGATGCCATCTGTTCCAGCTACTGGAATTGCACCGTGGTCTGTCCAGTTTACCAAATCCTCAGAAGATAAACAATTGATTTTGTTTACCTGTGCATAGGTGTTTTCTGTGACCTTTCCATCACTGTCATATTCAATGACATCGTTTGTGGTATAAACGTAAACTCTTCCGTTATATTCCATCACGCCAGGATCCGCACCAAACCGCTGCGTAAAAAGGATTATTTTCACCATCTGCCTTTATAGCTGGCAGTTGGCGTGATTCCGGCAAACAATGCCCATTGCAGCCATGTCCACAACCTGTTCTGCCTTTGAAAAGACAGAGATCCGTCCCAACAGATAATCTTGCAACATCTTGACATCTGCCGCATCTGTAATGCCATCCTGATTCACATCTGCTGCCAGTTTTGCAGCATTACCGGAAAAGCCGCTGGAAACGCCATGTTTTGGCAAGAGAAAGGTTCAATACATTGATGACACCATCGGCATTGACATCTCCCAGTGTAAGCGTTGGTGCTTCGCCTGCTCCGATGATGCTTGTTCCGCCAACTGCTCCAATGGCTTCATCCAAAAGAAGTTGTTGGTGCTGTCTTTGTTTCTACATAAATCTGTGTTGGTTGCATCCGCAGGAATCGTGTAATTTTGTTGGCAAGCTGCATCCATTCTCCCTGAATGGCAGTGCCTTCTGCAATGGTATCATATTGCGTATCACCATTTGCATCGGTATACTGCAACTTGAAATAGAAGGTATCCGTTGCATCGCCGTCAAAATACTGCACATTTGTACTGAAACTATATGTCTTTCCTGCCACAAACGCCTTTGATTTAAGCTTCGTGCAGCACCGTTCCAAGCAGCAGTACGATTTTGTACCAGCAACGCTTCTTCTCCAACATAATTTGTCCGTCCGCTGGTCATTACTTCAGCATCGCCTCTGCCGCTCCAGCCGTCCAAATCTCCTTCAAAGGTACTCTGGAAGTACCAGCCGTATTCATTTGTTCAATTGGCTGTTCCGTTGTACCCGGATTGCTGCCGTCGCCCCATTCTGACTGTGGAATCATGGATGTTAAAGTTGTATAGGCGAGCTTTGGCTGATGATTGGTATCATAGAGCAACGGTGTGTTTTCTGTTTTGATCCAAGTGTTGGCATCATCTGGCCCCCAGATACAAACTGCCTTGACCCGTCCATCGGAGGTTGGATTTTATTCCAGTCCATGGCTGCCCGAAAAATGGCTTTGTATTTGTCAGCCTGCTGCTGTAAGGTATACTTGCCATTTTTCCATGGTAATATCCAATTCTGTAATTTGAACATCACAGCCAATCGAGAGGAATTTTTTCATGGCAGTGGTATAGGCAGAAACGCCGGAAAATCCGTCATAGTCTGCATTGATATGAGATTGCATACCGATTCCATCCAGCAATCCTTTTCATAGAGGGACTTACATCATGCTGTAAATGGCATCCCGCTTGTGATCCCAGTATTCGTTATAATCGTTGTAGTAGAGCTGGCAGCCTTCCGGTGCGTATTTTCTGGCGTAGGTAAAAGGCTTTTTCTACAAAAGCATTGCTGCCATAAATCTGCACCTCCACGGGGATTGTCCACTGATATTCTCGCCTGGTTCTCTTGTTCCGCCATAATTGGCAGTTCGATTCTGGTCATCGCTGATGCACTCATTGGCAACATCATAGGCATAGAGATTCAGTTCTGGATATTGTGTCTGGATTGCCTCAAACATATTTTTAATGTAGGTTTCCATTCGTTGATCCATAACGGCAGAAGAAACCCAATTGCCATTTGCATCGAAATTTTCTTTGAAGAACCAGACAGGGTTTGACTGTGCCAAACTAAAAGTATGCCCACGCATGGCAAGATGATTGTTTACGCAGAAATCCCATGATACTGGCAGCGTTTTTCAGAGAAACGCCGATATTCGTACCATTGCACTGTGACTGCACCAATGTTGCATCGGGCTTTGTTTCGTTTTCACATTCCACACTATTATAATCTTTGAGAAAGCTGGCAGTGATGGTGGAATTTTTCACCGTTCCTCCATTCAAAATGTTCCCAACTCGAAAATAGTTGGCAAATTCATCTTTTTAACCCCTTTTTTCAGCAGAAGCGGCAGAAACAAGATTGCGAGCTTCCTTTGCAGTGACCGTTACATCATCAAAATAAAAATCATGGGTGCTGTCTGTGGTAATGGTAAGCCGAAATTCGCCACTGTTTTTCGGTGCTCGATAGGAAGCTTGCAGTTCTGTCCATGTTCCAGCAGCGACTTGTTTTGTAACCAGTTCGGTTTCTGTTTCTTGACTGGTGTCTAAATCTGCACAGGCAAAGGGTCACATGAAACTGTTCTGCAGTTTCGCTGTAAACCCAAATGCGATAAGTATTGGTTTCTCCGCCGGAAAGATACAATCCCTTTTCAGAGCTGACGCCATCGCTTGCACAGGTTCGTCCGGAAACTTCCATGCCACGAGAATCCTTGTGTCCAATGCCTGCTTTTGCTGTCATAGATACGGCATCTGCATTGGCATACCATCCGTCATAGTTGGTTTCAAAGTCGTTGTGCACCAACTCCACTGCGGATACGGGTGCTAAAAAACGATGGCAGATGGGATAACATGCCCATGCTGCAAACAACAGCGGTTAAGCTGGCTGCAAGTTTTCGTGTATTCATATAAAAATATCCTCCTTTTGTTATGTGTAATTTGCACTTTTTCAAACTACCTCTATTTTAACAAAAGAAAAAAGCCCTTGTATAGCATATTTGTCCTGAAAATGGTATATTTGTAAACCAAATTTAGAGGAGTTTTTCTTCTTCATCCAGGTTTGCCAGTTCTCTATATGCTCTTGGTGTTTTTCCAGTGACCTTTTTAAATACCTTGATAAAAATGACTTTGCGTCGAAAAACCAAGATAGCTGCTGATGTCAATAAAACTTCTATCGGTATATCGAATGAGTTCTTTCGCCTCGTTGATTTTCAATTCAGAGATATAGTCGGATAAATTCATACCAGTGATTTTTTAAATTCTGTTGTCACATATCCACGGCTTTTTGAGAGATATTCTGCGATTTCGGATACAGTGATCCGTTCTGTTAGATTTTCCTTGATGTAATTCGTGATGTTTTTTACCAGCTGAGAATGATTTGGATTCCTTCTGTGAAGTGCTTGAACCCGTTCTGCCAAATCTAATATCATATGATACACAAAATTTTTGATTCTTTCCACATCCTCTAAAGATTCGCATTTCAGAATATAGAGTTCCTCCAACTCTGCAATTTCCGTGGAATTCACACCGGCTTCCACTGCTGCAAAGCAACAAATCGCAAGCAGTCGGATAAAAAGTTTTTGGTATGTCTTAAAAAGATGCGGGGCAAAGTTTCTTGGATTGGCAGAAGGCACTTGATTTGCACCTTGCTTTAATCCTTTCATCTCCTGCCTTGATTTTTTCTTACAATCCCCTTGGTCAATCACATAGGAACGAGAACAGGTTAAAAAGGCATCTTTTTTCTCAAAGGAAGTATGTTCCTTAAAATCTGTGGTAATACCGATTTGTTGTTCTTTTTTGATTCGGACATCTGAAATTTCCATCATGGTTTTATTGATGCAGAAATTCAAAAAATCAAAGATTGCAGCAAAGTATCTGGATGCATAATACAAATGGCTTGCATTTGTGCAATCAAAAATTCTGTGTTTTGATAATTTAGCTTAAATGCAATGTGCCGAAGTTCCTGCTTTGTTTTTTCCAATTCACTGACAGGGACCGACAATGATTTTTCGGTTGCTGCTTGTAATAAAGCCATAATAAAAGTGATTGAATCTAAACAATATCCAATTTTCGGTTGTCATTCATGATTTTTGGAAGAACCAATTGCACAGGGTCTTCGGTATCAATAAATGGAATCTTTTTGAAAATCAATTGCTTGTTTTCTTTATAGCCGAACAGGAATTGCAAAACAAGCCATAATATTGTAACAGCAAATAAATATGGGAATCGTTGCACGAACCGGTGTTCCGTTTTATCTTTCCCATACCATCGTAAAAGCAGAGGGCGAGGAGTATGTGACCGGTGTTACGATTGCAGAAGTGGATGACCACTTCCAGTTCATTCCGGGAACCGAAAAGCATTTCGATGTGGATACGATTTGCCTGGCAGTCGGACTTTCTCCTATGTCGCAGCTGTTGAAGATGGCGGGCTGCGAGATGGAAGACAATCCAAAGCGTGGCGGACAGGTTCCAATCTGTGATGAATATGGCGAATCGTTGCACAGGAATTGCAAAGTTTCTCCGGCAGTGTTAGAGCCGGCAACCTCTCGTGCTCCTGATGCGTCCTTTGGAAATGAAAATATTTGCAGCAGAGGCAAAGGAGGACGAGTAAGATGATAAAGACAGCAGATGTAATTGTAATTGGCAGCGGTGTCATTGGCTGTGCTGCAGCGTATTATATGGCGAAAAAAAGGGAATGTCCGTTTTGGTGCTGGATCAAGATGAAAGCGTTGGAAACGGCGGTTCTAGTCGAAACGGTGGCGGTGTCCGGCAGTCGGACGTGACCCGAGAGAATTGCCGCTTGCCATTTATGGCGTAGAAAACGTATGGCCGACCCTTTCTGATGAATTGGGGTCGATGTAGAATACCACAAAGAAGGCAATCTTCGATTGGGCAAAACAGAAACCCACAAACAGATTTACAACCGGACTGACAGAAAAAGCCGTGGCTTGCGGTCTGAATGTCCGGAATGATTGATGCGGAAGAAGTGCGGAAAAATCAATCCGTATTTGAGCGAAGAAGTTACCTGTGCAAGCTGGTGTCCAACCGATGGGCACGCCAATCCGATGACAACCACGCTTGGTTTTTATAAGAATGCCAGAGCATTGGGCGTAGTATTTCATATGGGAGGAAAAGGTTGTCAAGCTGGAGAAAGTACACGGAAAACTCCGTCGGGTCTGCACAAAGACTACTGTTTATGAAGCCGATCAGGTTTTAGTTGCCGCTGGTTATGCAAAGCCGATTTCTCACACAAACCGTTGGCATTGACGTTCCGATGCGAGAAGAATTGATTGAAGCGTTGGTCACCGAAGCAGAACCGAAGATGTTTCCGCAGATGCTTGGCACAGCCGATGCAGATTTTTACGGACATCAAACCAATCATGGTTCGTTTGTATTTGGTGGTGCAACGGGCATGGAAAGTACAGTACTGGACAATGGCACAAATCGCACCAGCAGCTTGACTGCTCCGTGTATCTGTCGAGGGATTGCGAAATATGTTCCGAAGCTGGCAGATGCAAAGATTGTCAGAACGTGGGCAGGGTATGAAGACCTTAGTATTGATGGGATTCCTGTTATTAGCAATGTGGAAGAAGTTCCGGGGCTGTTGC
>VOFC01002220.1_pt1 | contig 18312 bp, 19 predicted proteins | sample 5384161 | NCBI WGS metagenome assembly VOFC01 (sample SAMN12384722, study PRJNA508395) | human gut metagenome | isolation source: healthy gut B | host: Homo sapiens
TCAATTGTGCTTCTAAGTTCGGTTACGTATTGCTGGGCAAGGTTATGGAAAACCACGACCGATTATAATACTTCACTTCTTCCCAAATATGTACCCAGCACAACGGTGTGCTGCAGCTTCATTGAGAAGCAATTGCAGACCATCTTAACGAATACCGTGGATGCAGGTTTCTGGCAGACCATATTATTATAGACGGAACGCGGAATATCTGTATAACGGAGAACATTGCTCTTGGGTCCAGATATTGAAGTTTGTTGAAAGAATCCCGGATACCGTAAGATTACCAAGATATATGATGAAAATGGTGTATGAACTGGGATTATGTTAATAATGTGTTGATATAAATTATGAAAGTCGGTAATGAACTTAGAATGAAAAAAAGATATAATGTAGCACACGCTATATAGGTCCTGAACATCACCAATTGGCCTTGTTATGCCAGGTTGCAGAAGACAGGAACATAGGAGGGCAGGAGCCGGGTCTTGATCAGATCATTGATATTGGTGCTGTTGATGTTGCTTGGCATAAGCGCCCAGGTTGAGCATATCCATGATCTGCTGGTTGTTCTCAATATGAACTCCATAATGATTCATACAGGCTTTGGGTGCGCTGCGCAGTGTAGTACACAGGGTGGTCACGCTGTTGACAGGCACAGGATGATCATGTCTCCTGGCCGGGTGGGAGCAGACAGGATGGTCAGCGTAACGGACAGCACAGGCCAGACCATGCATCTTTTCAGGATGAACCCGGCGCAAGCTCTCCGATGGTGTTGCCACACAGCAGGCTTGAGCAGGTGGTGACGATGACGGCGCCGTAGATGAACGGCATCAGAATGCCGGTCAGTGGAGATGGCATCGCCTTGCAAAACCATGAAGCAGTAGATCAGGAAGAAAAGAAGATAATGCTCAGGGAGATCGCTCCAAATCCCTACCAATGCTGGCAGACAGCTTCTCGCTCGAACCCGGACTGCGGGGTCGCCCCTTGGCAATCGATCCTCCGGCAGGCGGCAGGCGGCATAGAGGTCTCCGACTTGTATGAACGTTTCATGCACCTCGTACTGGAACATAAACAGGGAAAGCCTCCTGCTCTTCATGGCGCATATCTATATCCACCTGTACCGGAAAGACAAACGCATCACCCGCGTGCAGTTCAGTACCGCAGTTCCGGTAAGCGAGGAAGTGAAAGTACATCTCCAGAACAAGCTGAAGGAAGAGACAGGCAGCACCATCGAATTCTCCGGCATCGTACAACCGGAACTGATCGGCGGTTTCCGCCTGCGTATCGGGAACTACCGGATAGATGCCAGCTATGCGACACAGCTACGGGATATCCGTAGCGGGCTACTCGAAAACAGATAAAAACAGAAAGAAGTATGACAGAACAGATAAAAGTGAGTGAAGTTTCCGCCATCCTGCGCCAGCAATTGGAAGGGATCAGTACCGGTATCCGGACGGAAGAAGTAGGTACGGTGCTCCAGGTGAGCGATGGCGTAGCCCGGATTTACGGTCTCGACAATGCCGAGGCTAACGAACTCCTGCAGTTCGACAACGGGATGGAAGCGATCGTGATGAACCTGGAAGAGGACAACGTGGAGCTGTCCTGCTGGGACCAACAGACCAGGTAAAGGAAGGCGACATCGTCAAACGCACAGGACGTATTGCCTCCATCAATGTCAGCGAAGGTATGATCGGACGTGTGATCGACCCGCTCGGAAACCCTATCGACGGAAAAGGGGAAATCACGGGAGAGACCTGCGAGATGCCACTCGAACGCAAGGCGCCGGGGGTTATCTTCCGCCAGCCCGTCAATGAACCGTTACAGACCGGTATCAAGGCTGTCGATGCGATGATCCCGATCGGACGCGGACAGCGCGAACTGATCATCGGAGACCGCCAGACCGGAAAGACCTCCATCGCCATCGACACGATCATCAACCAACGCAGCAGCTACGAAGCCGGAAATCCGGTCTACTGCATCTATGTAGCAATCGGACAGAAGGGTTCTACCGTCGCCTCGCTTGTCAACACGTTGCAAGAAAAAGGCGCGATGGACTATACGATCGTTGTCAGCGCGACAGCATCCGATCCGGCAGCCATGCAATATTTCGCTCCTTTTGCGGGTGCCGCCATCGGTGAATATTTCCGGGACAGCGGACGTCATGCTTTAGTTGTCTACGACGACCTTTCGAAACAGGCGGTCGCCTACCGCGAGGTGTCTCTGATCCTGCGCCGTCCTTCCGGACGCGAGGCATATCCGGGAGATATCTTTACCTGCATTCCCGTCTGCTCGAACGAGCTGCCAAGATCATCAATCAGCCTGAAGTGGCCCGGCAGATGAACGACCTGCCGGACAGCATGAAGGACAAGGTAAAAAGGCGGCGGTTCCCTGACTGCCCTGCCGATCATCGAAACAGGCGGGTGACGTATCAGCCTACATCCCTACGAACGTCATCTCCATTACCGACGGGCAGATCTTCCTCGAAACCGACCTCTTCAACCAAGGAAATCGTCCGGCTATCAACGTCGGTATCTCGGTATCTCGTGAGGAGGTAACGCCTAGCTTAAGGCAATGAAGAAGGTGGCTGGAACGCTGAAGATCGACCAGGCACAGTTTCGCGAACTGGAATCATTCTCCAAATTCGGCGGCGAGATGGATGCCGTAACAGCTTTCACGATCGACAAAGGACAAAAGAACACGCAACTGCTGATACAGCCCCAATACAGCCCGATGCCTGTAGAAGACCAGATCGCCATCCTCTACTGCGGTACACAGGGATTGCTGAAAGGAGTCCCGTTGGATAAAGTGCATGACTTCGAAAAGGAATTCCTGCGCGAACTGCATACATCACACCAGCACGACGTACTGGACATCCTGAAAACCGGAACCATCAACGACGATATCCGGAAGAAACTGGAAGAAACAGCAAAACAACTGACAATGAACAATTGACAATGGACAATTACAACAAGCGACACCTAATTGTCAATTAAAAAAAGGGATTATGGCATCATTAAAAGAAATAAAAGTTCGGATCGCGTCTATCCGGAGTACGCAAAAGATCACCGCAGCCATGAAAATGGTATCTTCAGCGAAACTCCATCATACCCAGACGCAAACCGCACACACACTCCTTTATGCAAACAAACTTTCCGCCATCTTAAACGGTCTTTTTAGATGCGGAATGCGATCTGGAATCACCTTACACTGAAAAGCGTGAGGTGAAACAGGTCGCTATCGCCGTTTTCTCATCCAGCAGCGGACTATGCGGCACGTTCAATGCCAACGTATGGAAAGAGCTATCTGCCCGTTTGCACGAATTAGAAGCACAACACACCGCCGTCTGCCTCTACCCCATCGGGAAAAAAAGATTGCCGACGAATTGCACAAGGCTGGCTATACGACTGAAGACGATTTCCTGCATTTAGGAGAGAAACCTTCGTACGAAGAGGCTGTCCGCCTCGCCGGAAAACTGATGGAGATCTTTTTCTTCGGGTAAAGGCCGATCGAGTGGAGCTGCTTTACCATCATTTCAAGAATATGGCCACACAGGTATTGACCCATAAAGTCTATCTGCCGGTCACCCTGCCACAGGCCTCGGTTGAAAACACCGTCCCGACAACCGATTACATCCTGGAACCGTCGCCGGAAAGCCTTCAGGCATTGCTTTCGAAGCTGCTCAACTTAACGATTTACACGACATTACTCGACACAACGACATCCGAGCATGCCGCCCGCATGATGGCGATGCAAACGGCCAACGACAATGCCAACGACCTGATCCAGGAATTGACCTTGCAATATAACAAAACCCGCCAGCAGGCTATCACCAACGAGCTGTTGGATATTATGGGAGGACAGTAAAAAACATCCGGCTATGCGCTTAAAAGACACGAAACTCCGGCGAATCACTTCGACGGAGCTTTACTTTAATTACTATTGAACAATATTCTAACAACGAATAACAATACAGATAACCGACCACATCTCTTATCGCGGCAAGAGCCAGATGAGCGTTGAGGCCATTCAGGACGCCATCGAGCTGGAACTCATGAAGAGTGCCCGCAAAGATGTTGCCCAGAAGTATATCGCATACCGTAACCAGCGTAACATCGCCCGCAAGGCGAAGACACGCGACGTGTTCATGAGCATCGTCAATGCCAAGAACAACGACATCACCCGTGAAAACGCCAACATGAATGCCGACACACCAGCCGGCATGATGATGAAGTTCGCTTCAGAAACCACTAAACCATTCGTCGACGACTACCTCCTCTCAGAGGATGTACGCGACGCCGTCATGCACAACTATATACATATTCACGATAAGGACTATTACCCAACCAAGAGTCTCACCTGCGTGCAGCATCCGCTCGACGTGATTCTGAACCACGGATTCACAGCCGGTCACGGCTCAAGCCGTCCTGCCAAGCGCATCGAGACCGCAGCCGTGCTGGCTTGCATCTCTCTCGAGACCTGCCAGAACGAGATGCACGGCGGTCAGGCCATCCCAGCCTTCGACTTCTATCTGGCTCCATACGTACGCATGTCGTACCAGGAAGAGGTGAAGAACCTGGAGAAGCTGACAGGCGAAGACCTGAGCAACCTCTATGATGCGCCAATCGAAGACTACATAGAGAAGCCGCTCGACGGATTGCAGGGCCGCGAACGCCTGGAGCAGCACGCCATCAACAAGACCGTGAACCGCGTGCATCAGGCGATGGAGGCATTCATCCACAACATGAACACCATCCACAGCCGCGGCGGTAACCAGGTAGTATTCTCAAGCATCAACTATGGTACCGATACCAGCGCCGAGGGCCGCTGCATCATGCGCGAAATCCTGCAGAGCACCTATCAGGGCGTAGGCAATGGCGAAACAGCCATCTTCCCTATCCAGATATGGAAGAAGAAGAGAGGCGTAAACTATCTGCCTGAGGACAGAAACTACGACCTCTACAAGCTGGCGTGCAAGGTAACAGCCCGCCGTTTCTTCCCTAACTTCCTGAACCTCGACGCCACCTTCAACCAGAACGAGAAGTGGCGTGCTGATGATCCGGAGCGCTACAAGTGGGAGATTGCAACCATGGGCTGCCGTACCCGCGTGTTCGAAGACCGCTGGGGCGAGAAGACCAGCATCGCCCGCGGTAACCTGAGCTTCTCTACCATCAACATTGTGAAGCTCGCCATCGAGTGCATGGGCATCGAAGACGAAAAGCAGCGCATCGACATGTTCTTTGCCAAGCTCGACAATATCCTCGACATCACAGCCAAGCAGCTCGACGAGCGCTTCCAGTTCCAGAAGACGGCGATGGCCAAGCAGTTCCCTCTGCTCATGAAGTATCTCTGGGTAGGCGCAGAAAACCTGAAGCCGGAAGAGACCATCGAGAGCGTCATCAACCACGGAACCCTGGGTATCGGCTTCATCGGATTGGCAGAATGCCTGGTTGCCCTCATCGGCAAACACCACGGCGAGAGCGAGAAGGCACAGGAGCTGGGACAGAAGATTGTTACCTACATGCGCGACCGTGCCAACGAGTTCAGCGAGCAGTATCATCACAACTACTCTATCCTGGCTACTCCAGCCGAGGGATTGAGCGGTAAGTTCACAAAGAAGGACAGAAAGCAGTTTGGCGTCATCCCTGGCGTTACAGACCGCGACTATTATACCAACTCTAACCACGTGCCTGTATACTATAAGTGTACAGCCCTGAAGAAGGCACAGATCGAGGCTCCATACCACGACCTGACCCGTGGCGGCCACATCTTCTATGTAGAGATTGACGGCGATGCTACCCACAACCCTTCTGTTATCGAGAGCGTGGTAGACATGATGGATAAGTACAACATGGGTTACGGCTCAGTAAACCACAACCGCAACCGCTGTCTCGACTGCGGCTACGAGAATGCTGACGCAAATTCACAAAATTACGGGTACACACTGCAATGATCCCCCTAAAGCCACAACCCACAACAAACGTCGCTGGATATTGAAAATCATTGAAAAACCCATCGCTGCAATAGCCGCCGCAATGGCATAAATATAATAAGGATCATGCGGCACCATGCTCAATTCACTGAACTTATGGTCGATCTCTATATCGTTCATTACCAACACCCGCATGGCAAAAGCAATCCCGAACGTCATCGCTCCGACCATCATCATCGTATTGGCCGCCCGCGTAATTCCGACAAGCAAATGATTGTCAATCATGTCATCCACAAAATTGATTAACGGTACTCCCGGCACGATAAACAGAGCACAAGCCAGCAACGGATGGTAAGGCGTGGATGACAGCCCCGAAAAAGAAGAAGCATACGCCAGACAAGTCGCCACAAACGCCGCAATCGCAATACTCATATACACATTTATCCCGAACTCGATACAACGCGCTCGGACACGGAATCCGACAAATGCACAAATAGAAGCAAACAAAAACGCGATCCAGTCACAGCCGAACAACTTACAGAAACCGCCACAGGCAAACCCGGCACCGATTGCCACCAGGTAAGGCATATAGTTACGAGGTTTACGCGCAATCCGCTCAAGCTCTTCCTCATACTGGTCCAACGAATAGTCTTGTTCAATCGCCTTCCATGACAGATGGCTGACCTCCGTAATGGTCGTCATATTGATACCATGCTTCTCACACTTCTGAAATTTTGAAAAGGAATGTGTCTCGTCGCTCACATTCACCATAATCATCGTCCATCTGATATCCAGATGAAGCTTTTCTTCAGGAATCCCCATAAAAGCAGCCACACGCTTCATGTTCCGTTCGATGCGGTTCGTATCCGCGGCACTCTCCATCAGCAATTTTCCCGTACGGAGTAATAAGTCCAGTTTTCTCCGTAACAACAAAACCTCCCGGTCTGTCAAAGTCTCTTTTTCCATCCTTTTTGTCTTTTCTCTATTAAATGCGGGCACAAAAGTAAGAAGGCTGACTTTCACAAGCAAGCCCTTCCTCTAATCAATTCTATTGATTCTGTCGAATGATTCTTTTGTTCACCATGTTAGTTATTTATAATTTTCAAATCGACGTCCTTGATTTACAAAGGCATATTGCCATGTTTCTTTGGCGGATTGCTCTGGCTCTTATTTTTTGCCATTTCAAGCGCCTGTATCAACTTGTAACGTGTCTGACGGGGCATGATGATCTCATCGATAAATCCTAATTCGGCTGCTCGATAAGGATTCGAGAACTGTTCATTGTATGCCTTCATAGCCTGTGCTTTTTCTTCTCCTTCCGCTTTCCGGTACAGGATATTGACAGCCCCTTCGGCTCCCATCACTGCGATTTCCGCCATCGGGTAAGCCAAGTTGATGTCGGCGCCGATCGGTTTGCTCGACATCACGATATAAGCGCCGCCGTAAGCTTTACGCGTAATCAACGTAATTTTGGGAACTGTCGCCTCGGCATAAGCGTAAACGATCTTCGCCCCGTGGCGGATAATCCCGTCATGCTCCTGCTGACAGCCGGGTAAAAAGCCGGGTACGTCCTCAAACGTCACCAGCGGGATATTGAAGCAATCGCAAAAACGGATGAAACGAGCCGCCTTGTCCGAGGCATCGATATCCAGCACACCAGCTAGGAAAGCCGGCTGATTCGCCACAATACCAACCGACTGGCCACCCAGACGGGCAAAGCCGACCACCACATTCTTTGCAAAATGAGACATCACTTCGAAAAAATAATGATTGTCGACCACCGGCTCGATCACGTCCTTCATATCATACGGCACGTTCGGATCATCGGGAATCACCGTCTGTAACGTTTCCGTTTCACGACGGATATCGTCAGAACACAGGGAGAACGGCGCATCCTCCATATTGTTTGACGGCAGGAAGCTCAGCAGCTCGCGGATACTCATCAACGTTTCCTCCTCCGTATCGCACACGAAATGCGTCACGCCACTTTTACTGCTATGCACATAGGCGCCTCCCAATTCCTCTTTCTCCACCGTCTCATGCGTAACGGCCTTCACGACATCCGGTCCGGTTATGAACATATGGCTCTTCTCTTTCACCATAAAAATGAAATCGGTCAGTGCCGGCGGTAACAAGCTCCACCGGCACAAGGACCGAGGATAGCCGAAATCTGGGGAACCACCCGGAGGCCATCGTATTTTGATAGAAGATCGACGCATAACCTGCCAGGCTACCGACTCCTTCCTGGATACGCGCACCTCCCGAATCGTTCAATGCGATCACAGGCGCACCATTTTTCAGAGCTAGCGTCTGAACCTTTACGATCTTGGCGGCATTGGTACTGAGCGTTCCTCCGTAAGCTGTAAAATCGTAGGCGTGACCTGACGACCTTCGATCTTACCATATCCGACACCGTCTCCCGGAATCTTGTTTTTCTCCATGCCGAAATTCGTACATCGATGCGTCACGAACTTATCCAGTTCAACAAACGTACCTTTATCCAGCAACATATCAATACGTTCACGGGCTGTCATACGCCCCGCCTCATGTTGCTTATCGATACGAACTACGCCGCCACCCAGAGCAGCCACTTTATCTAGTTCTTCAAACTTCTTATATATCTCTTCTTTCTGCATTTCCTTCCTGATTAATTACTTCAATGTCATCAACACCTGATTCACGTTTACCGTGTCTCCTTCCTTCACCAGGATTTCACGTACCCGACAATCAGAGCTGACCTTATAGTTGCTCTGCATCTTCATGGCTCGAGCACCACCACGATATCCCCGGCAGACAGAAGGTCTCCTTCGTTCACAGAATCTTCATGACCTTTCGGGCATCGGCGATACAACCTTGTCGCCCTGCTTCTCTTCGCTGTTCTTGCGCATACGTAGATATTTGGCCTGCGAATCGATTATGTCGACCGAATAAGAGGAGAAAAGCGTGTTGACCTGATAGTTCTTTCCTCCTCCCGAACGGATCAGCTCGGCATTGTAAGAATGTCCGTCATGCAAGATCGAACAAGCCCCGTTCTCAGCCATCACGATATCCACCTCGTAGGGTTGTCCGTCTATGTCGACCGCACCTTGTTTCCATCCTTTCCAAGCAGCTCCACATCAGCCACCGGTTTCCAATATGTATTTCCATTATAAACAATTTTTTTCAAATCCTTAACACACCTTTTTCTGCAACCGAACTCACGCCAACGGCTGATCGGGCGGTTGTCCGCCGAAGAGCCCGATGCGTTCTCCTCCAGGTTCATCAGGTAATCCATATAAGCAGCGATCATGGCGATATTTTCCGATTCATGCTCGTCTCCGGGGTTCACCGGATGTTGCAGCTCCTCGCCATGCTTTCCGATAAACGATGTATCGTAGGTTCCATGCACAAAATCAGGTATATCCATGATCCGCCTGAGATAGCTGATATTCGTCTTCAGCCCGGTAATCTTGTATTCGTGCAAGACACGCCTCATTCGTTCGATCGCATACTCGCGGCTGGTAGCCCACACGATCAGCTTGCCGATCATCGGGTCATAATAGACCGGAATCTCATAACCTTCATAGACATAGCTGTCGATTCGCACTCCGATCCCGTTCGGTTCGGTCAGCTGGCGGATAATGCCGGGAGATGGCATGAAATTGTTGGCGGTATCTTCGGCACAGATCCGGCATTCGATAGCATGCCCACGCTGGGAGATATCTTCCTGCCGGATATGCAACGGTTCGTTGTCGGCAATACGAAGCTGCTCCTTTACCAAGTCGAGCCCCAACACCTCTTCGGTAATCGGATGCTCCACCTGCAAACGGGTGTTCATTTCGAGAAAATAAAAATTACGGTGTTTATCAACCAGGAACTCGATCGTCCCGGCACCGGAATAGTCGACGGCCTTAGCAGCCGCAACCGCCTTCTCGCCCATCTCTTTCCGCAGTTCCGGCGTAATGAACGGCGACGGACTTTCCTCGACAATTTTCTGGTTACGGCGTTGCACAGAGCATTCGCGTTCGCAGAGATGGACCACATTCCCGTAATTGTCGCCTAAAATCCCCTGGAACTCGATATGATGTGGTCCCTCCACGTACTTTTCCAGATAAACTGTATCGTCACCAAAAGAAGAGAGCGACTCCGAGCGAGCGGCGTTGTAAGCCTCTTCCACCTCTTCTTCCTTATGGATCAGACGCATTCCCTTTCCACCGCCTCCCATCGAGGCTTTCAGCATGACCGGGAAACCGATCTCCCGGCAGACCCGGCATGCTTCTCCAACATCCTGCAAAGGCTGCTGCGTGCCAGGAACGACCGGCACGCCGGCGTCTATCATCCGCTTGCGGGCGGATATTTTATCTCCCATCGCCTCCATCGTTTCTGCCGACGGGCCGATAAAGACGATTCCTTCTTCTTTGCACCGGCGGGCAAAATCCGCATTCTCGGACAGGAAACCATATCCGGGATGAATCGCATCCACCTTGTGTTGCTTGGCTGCTCGGATGATCTTTTCGATATTCAGGTAACTATACTTTTGATGCTGCCGGTCCTATCAAGACCGCATCGTCGGCATAAAGGACATGACGTGCCGTCCGATCTGCTTCCGAAAAAACAGCCACCGACCGTATCCCCATTTCGCGACAGGAGCGCATAACCCTCACAGCTATCTCGCCCCGCTTCGCAATCAGAACTTTTCTTATCATATTTATTGTATTTATGTTTCGCATCCATAGCCTAACCCACGAGGATATGAACCTTATAATGAACGGCAGGTCTTCTGACTGACTCCCATCCTGAAGCCTTCCCGACTTAATTATAACAAGTCAGTGGCGAAAGTAGTTCCAAGATGTTAAAACGGAGCTTCACAGCAGCGGGACTGTCCGGGATTTACACCCGATTCCCTTTTAATCCATATTCCCGAACGGGGAAATACAGAACCGATTCGGTGGCAAATGTAAACTTTTTTCTGATACGCTCTATTTCGACCGCCAAAATTCGGTACGGACACGAAATATTCTGTAATCAATGGGCAATTACAAAAATCAGCGACAGCAATTATATAATCATTGCCACTGATTACAGAATTGCTGTCGCTGATTTTTAGAATATTTTAGAATAAATGAAGGGATAACGATCTTTTTTACCCTTTACAAAGTGAAAAATCGAAAGTAACAAACGAATATATTCTACCCGACGATCCATTTGCCGCCCGGAATGAGCGAAATAACCTTGGTTGTCACGAAGCAGCAAATGAACGTGCATGTCGCAATCACAGGAATGGCGGCAACAGTCGGTAACGGCAAGACGGACTTGAACACCGCCACCCACAGACCGAGCCAAAAGATATGCATCAGATACATCCCATAGCTGAGTTTAGAGAGTTCCAATACGAAGCGCGGAGTTTCGGGAAGTTCAATACAACTGAACAGCAGGAACGTGCCGGCCGTAAGCAACACACAGTTGATGGTGCAGAAAGCCCACCCCTATTTCCAGCACGGGCGTGGGAGTATTTCTCCGGGAACGGCCTGAACATAGAACGAATATATGGTAATAGCTGCACCAATGAGCATCGAAACAATTCCGATAATAAAACGTTTGGAACGGTTCCAGGTCAGATGGACATGTATATAATGTGCGAGCACAAGATAGCCTAAGTAACCGGAGAAATACCACAGCATATGGTATTCGTTCACAAAAGCACTGTCCCCACACTTCTCCGAACCAACGGTTCAGATATGGCATACAGGTCGACAAGAGAAACAACCCGATAAAGAAACGTTCTTCTTTTTGACCGTCACTCTGCTCAACCAGGGCGAGATGATAGGAATAAACAGGTAAATGCTGATCAAGGGATACATAAACCATAGATGCCCGGCCAGCGTCGGGAAGTTCAGAAATATCCGCGACAGATCCTTGATCGAGGTCGCTCCATCAATCTGCCCCCACAACATCGGCAGAGTACTGTAGAGTATCATGAATATGAAAAACGGTGGTAGAATGCGGATACAACGCCGACGATAGAACTGCCACATGGTCTGCCCTTCCTTCATCGGCGCAAGAAGAAAAGCAGAGACTATTATAAACAACGGCACGGCCATACGCGAAAACCCATCGTATATGGACACCCATAGCCGGTCTGACTCATTTGCCGAAAGGCTTGCGGTCCCACCATGTCCGTCGAACCGGGGGCACCATAAAAGTTTTCACTGGCGTGGACGACCATAACAAGGAAACATGCGAACACGCGTACATAATCCAAAAAAACTATACGTTTCATTTTTTTGCTTAATTACTATATTAATAAGAGATTTAATTCTTTAGGCGAAGATGCATTCATGGCGGAAAATTTCGTAATTTTCCTGATACTGCTTTAATTGGCGGTAAAGATAGGAAAAAAGCCGGAAATCCTCTCAAACAGGTTTGAACAACCAGGGCAACCGCACCAAAACCCGGAAATCGCATGAAATATACCAAAGAAAAAAACAGAGCCTTTTCTCTAAAAACGGCTATAAAAATAGGTAAAACCGCGGTGGTTTTGATTGTCCGGCAAGGCACTTTTTGTTGCCGGACATCCCCATGTTGCCCTCTTACACCCGGATGTACCGACCCTCTACACCCGGATGTAAAGGATGGCAACACGGGGGTGTTTACGGAATTATGTGCTTGTCTTTGCTAAATAAAGAGAGGGCTTTTGTGAGATGAAGAACCGTATTTCACCTATTTAATACCTATTATATTCGTTTTTACATTTGTTTATTCGATTATTTCATATGCTTTTTCAAAAGCGAAAGAAGGCAATACGCTGGTTTTCAATTATATGACAAAAGCACCATGTGTCAGAAGTGATAGAGGAGTGATAGAGGAAAACGTCCTGTATCACTGTCTCTAACTATTGAATATCAATAACTATAACCTTCGCAGTGATAGAGTGATAGAAGATTTGTGAAAACTCCGTGTAGAGATCATGACCTTAGAAAATTGTGATACGGTCACCCTTTGAACAACTAAGGCAATTACAATTTTGGTGCGTAGCCTTGGATATTTCATTGCCTATTCGAATGAGATTCTATATTTTTGCGGTTTTGAATTTCACTGTACCAATACGAAATGTCAAATATCAAATCAGAAATTGATAAATGGTATGAGAACTATATAGATGAGTTGTTCGCCTATGGAATAGCCTTCGGAGTGGAAAAAAGATTTTGTATTAGATGCAATACATGATCTCTTTTTGCACTTGTTTGAATCGGCTGATAAAATAGAAATTCTCGGCTCTCCGAAATCCTATCTGTTTAGTGCTCAAGAACAAGATAATAACATCTTTACGTAAACAGGCGAACTGGCTTAGCTTAGATGAAGAAGTCGAATATAATTTCAAAATAGAAGTTGATGCCGAAGCTTTAATGGAGGATGAAGAAGAAAGAAGAAACTATGAGAAAGAGGTTGAAAGCCTATTGAATTTATTGACAAACAAGCAGCGGGAAGTCATATATTTGCGCTTTATCAAAGCACTCTCCATACAAGAAATTTCCGAAATACTCAATATCACTCCCACAAAAGTGTGCGAAAAATGATCTACCGTGCCATAGAACGTATGCAACAAGGAAAAATTGAACTATTGTTTCTACTGATGTTCTGAGATAAACAATAAAGAGGGGCAGTTTTACCCCTCTTTAGCATTACGAATAACTTTTTTGTACATTCTCACTTGTCCCAGAACGGAGCCTGAACAAGTGTCGGGTCTTTATCTATTTGATCTTGATAGATCGGATACCAATAGAATTTACGCTCGTAGACACGTTTGATATATTGCGTGCGCTTGAAGAATGTAGCATCATCATTTGGGTCATCCGACAACTTCGTTCCACTGAAATTCATACCGTACATAGGTTGATTCAACACTTCTTCCGCTTTCTTCCAACGACGGAGGTCTAAATAACGCAAGCCGTTTTCACAGCAAAGTTCTACGCGACGTTCATGATAGATCGCTTCGCGCACCTCATCCTGGCCGTTCAATGGAATTTTATCAAAAGCCATTACTATCCTTTCCGGTTCCATACTGCGGCATACCGGCACGTTCACGAATCAAGTTCAGATACTTCAAGATGTCAGGATTACCCGGATCGCACTCATTCAAGGCCTCGGCATAATTCAGATAAGCCTCGCCCAAACGGTAAAGGATACCCGGACGATACGGATGTATACCGTTACGCTGCTTTTGATCCAATGAGACTTTCTTACGGTTCAGATAACCGTTTTGCGGAGCGTCATGCGTAGGACCGCCGTCTTGTTCGTTCGACATCATTTGTACTTCACGTTCTGCCTGATGATACCACTGACGATTCCACATCACCGTCAAATAGAAACGAGGTTCACGACCGACATACATATTGTAAGTGCCGGAGGCAGCCACTTGATTATAGGTACAACCATCTGCGCCAACCGAGTCGACTGTAGCTCCCGGACAATTACGGTAAAGATTGTACTTAGTTTTACGGATATCCTTTTGCGCAGAAAAACCGCGTTCCGTATAGCCGGATTCCTTGTTGATAATCGGTTTTCCATAATTGCCATCATAACCGGTAATCGGAAGGGAACCATCCTTCATGGCGAAGGCATCGACCAATGTCTGATAGACACCCAAACCGCCGTTACCGGATGCTCCACGCGGAGTAGCATGTTTTTCAAACTCACTGAAATTACAGTCGGAACGGATGAACAGAGCTTCCGGATTCTGATCGCCGCGCAGGAAAAACACATTATAACAAGACATGAAAGGATCAATACTGCCATCGGCATTATATTCACGTACCAAATCATGACCGGCAGCATGTGCTGCTTCGATCAACTCCCGGTTAGCATCTGCGGCACGTTTCCATTTTGCAGGATCGTAAGTTTGGCTGAACCGGAATTTACCATCATAATTTTTGAAACCTGCATACCATTCGTTTCCCATTTACCAACGGACTTGCAGCAAACAACAACATACGGGCACGAACCGCCAAACACATGATGGAAGTGGCACGACCATAAAAATTGTGTAGATTCATTCAAGTAAGAAGCCGGAAGTTTCTTGAAAGGTCAACCAACTGTGCATCAATCCAATCTACCATTTCATCGAAAGGCATTTGTCCACGCATCAAATTCGGATCATTCACATCTGCCAGTCCATCGAAAAAAGGAACACTTCCATAAGCTTCAATCATTTGCCAATAATAATAGGCAATCAAAAAACGACATTCATCCTTCATCCGTTCGATGTTAGCCTCACTCACCCCCCTGATCCGGCAACGCGTGAGCATTTTCAATGAAAAGATAAGCCGAACGAATACGAATCGGGTTCGCACTCCAAATGGCAGCATCCCAGGTCGAACTAGTAAAACCACTGTCCGATGATGAAGTTCAGTGAATTCCCCCACCATTGATACCAACGCTGCGACGGATCCAAATCATCCCCATCGAGTCATACCCCCAAACTTTCAACAAATCCCAATAATTATCTGGAATACGATTATATACACCTGATAACCAATCCTCTGTACAGAGTTCTATCATTGAAGACCATTTCCATTGTCAACGTATCATCCGGGCATTATCCAAATAGTCCGAACAACCACACATAAAAAGACTTGAAAAAGCTATCGTTATGTATTTAAACAGTTTCATGATTCTATTTTTATAAACTTAAACTCAAATTAGAAATTAACATCAATACCGAATGAGACAGATTTCATAATCGGGTATTTCGCACCGTTCTGCGTATCAAGTTCCGGGTCCCAGAAGATCAAAAGCCGAGAATGTCAATAAATTTGACCCTTTAGCATACAGGCGGATATTTTCCAATCCGATCCGACTCATCCAACGTTTGGGCAACGTATATCCGACTTCTATATCCTTCATACGCAGCATGCTCATATTACGCAGCCACCAAGTCGAATTCTGGCTGTTGTTCGTATTCGCCCCATAGCTTAGGCGCGGATAGAAAACATCTTCGCTCGGATTTTCCGGAGTCCAGCGGTCATTGTAGTTAGTCAAGACATTGCCCATTGCACCTTGTGAAGATCCGGGCAAGAAGTTCGAAGCCACACCACCGATGAAAACGATGAGTCTTACCGTTTCCTTGGAAAAGACATTGAAATCGACCTGCTTGTAAACGAGCTGTCGCCCCGAAAACCATAAACAATTTTCCGGATTGACCGTTCCTCCCATGGCAACCTCATCCTTATTTGTGATCGATCCGTCACCGTCAATATCCACATATTTAATATCACCGGGACGCACACTGTTAAACGTATGCGACGGAATACCTTCTTTCAACACAGATCCCCTTTATCATTAGTAACAAAATCATCTTCCGTAAAGAGCCCGTCTGCCACTAACCCGAACAGTTCGTTCACAGAATGTCCCGTCCGTTGGCGGTTCGTTCCCATAACACCGAGCGCTTCATCCATTTCGACAATCGTATTGTGAGCATATGTAAAACGTACCTCTAAAACCGATATGTAAATCTTTTGTAATCTGTTGGTTGTAAGTCAGCGACAAATCCACACCGATATTATCCACCTTACCATAGTTTGCCCACGGCGTTTGCGGAATCGGCTGCCGCCGGAATGTTGTTACTGCATAAAGATGTCCCGACGCTGCTCTTTAAACCAATCCACTTGCAAATCCACGGCATTCCATAAACCTATTTCGGTTTCCGACATTCAGTTTCTCAACCGTTTCCCCAAGTCAGATTCATCACCCCAAATTCTCCTTCAAAACGGGAAGCACGGTTATAATCGTTGTTGACTCCCCATTTATAACTGCCATCCGTATCAATGGTCGGCAAAAAGGCAAAACGACGGCCATCCAACTGGTCATTACCGGGCAACCCCCAAGAAGCACGGAATTTGATCTTAGAAAAAGTATCTTTGTATTTCTCCATGAATTTTTCCTCTGAGAGCATATAGCCGACAGCCACAGAGGGGAAGAAACCAAAGCGGTTCCCTTTCGTGAAGTTTTTCGGAGCCGTTATATCCAAAGTTAAATTCGGCAATGTAGCGATTGTCATACGTATAGGAAGCACGTCCGGCGATACCCATGCGGCGGAAAGGGACGACATTGCCGTCCTGATAGTCGCGTTGGTTATAAAGAAAACATGGCGTTGACGGCATGTTTCCCATCAAACGTACGATCGTACGTGATATTTCCTTCAAGTAAGTAGCCTTATTACCCCATTCGCCTTTTGTTTTCCGTATCGAGGAACTCTGTCCGTCCGTTCCGACACTCAGCAGTAAGTTACCTTCCTCATCACGGCCCGTAGCCGGATTGTAGTAGGTTGGTGTGCGATGCCGTTTCACCCACGACTTCGAATAGCGGTCAAAAAAAACAGACCTTTGAATTTCAAACCGGGAGTAATAAATTTCAGATCTTGTTCAACCGAGAACAATGATTCAACTTTGGAGCTGGATGTTGTCTGATAACCATGTTGTGTTGCTTCTGCCCATGGATTAGTTCGTTCCCGGACACGTACATCACGTCCCTCTGAATATTGGATCGGATGAACGAATGGAGGCGTTTCAAATGCATGATTCAGACACATCCTGTCCACTGACAGCCATACCGTTCTGTTCTTGCAGGTAACCACCGATACTAATGCCCACAACAGTCGTCTTCGTCACATTGATATCCCATTCGAACGAATATTATATTTGTTCAAGCGTGTAGACGAATCCCAATCCTTACTTTCATCCCGAACAAAGATGCCTCGTTCACCATAATACGATGCGACCAACGCATAACGAAGGATATCGCTACCGGTAATAGTCAAATCTCCACGCGTATTGGAAGCCATGTCTTTCGATACGGCATCCAACCAATTGACATTCGGATATAACTCGGATCTACATTATTACGGTAGTTGTTGATCATTTCCTCTCCATAAAGCGGATTCGGATTACCCGGCATCCATATACAATTCATCCATCAAGGAAAGATAATCTACCGAACCGATATAATCAGGCAACTGTGTCGGCTTGGTAAAACCTTGTTCCAAATGGAAATTGACTTTCGGTTTCCCCAATTGACCTCTCTTCGTTTTCACAAGGATGACACCGTTTGCACCTCGTACGCCATATACAGCACTAGCCGCTGCATCCTTTAGTACGGAAAACGATTCGATTTCGGCAGCCGACAAGTCATCCAGCGTACGCTCAATCCCATCGACCAACACCAATGGCGAAACACCAGTCCCCTTAAAAGAAGAGATACCGCGAATCCAAAAAATCCGAACCATCATCAGATCCGGTTCACCATTACGTTGTACGGCAATCACACCAGCTAATTGTCCTGCCAGATTGTTGACACGGCACGGGTAGTCCCCTTTGTTGTAACTGAGCAGGCTCTATCGCCGTGATAGAACC
>VOFC01004729.1_pt1 | contig 18306 bp, 25 predicted proteins | sample 5384161 | NCBI WGS metagenome assembly VOFC01 (sample SAMN12384722, study PRJNA508395) | human gut metagenome | isolation source: healthy gut B | host: Homo sapiens
GCTTTCTTTGACTCTGGTATATTCAGGTATGCCATCTGAAATACATGGAACATTCCTTCATAAATACTTAAACGTACGCGAATGCCCTGCTGCCGTGCCTTCGCTGCAACGGACACAGAATCACTCAGAAGCATTTCCAGTGATCCTACCTGGATCAACATCGGTGGAAATCCCCGGAAATCTCCAAATAACGGAGAAATATAGTAATCCATCTTGTCATGATCTCCGGCGTAATCGTTGACATAGATCAGGCTTTCTTTGGTATTGCCAAACAAAGGGTCCTTTTCGTAGTTGGTCGTATAAGACTCTCCGCTGGCCGTCAGATCTGTCCACGGAGACATGGCGATAACTCCGCCGGGCATCGGCATGTGATGATCCTTAAGATACATACACAATGCCATGGCGAGTCCACCACCTGCCGAATCCCCCGGCAACGATGATCTGCTCCCCATAATAGCCTTTGTCCAAAGCCACTGATAGGATGCGAGCGCATCCTCCAATGCCGCCGGATATGGATGTTCCGGTGCGACGCGGTAATCCGGTGTCAGTACATTGCAACCTTTGCTCACTTCATTGTACAGGCCGGCAAACACATAATATGCATTGCGCACCGCCCCCATATAACCGCCACCATGCAACTGTAAGATCACATAATCCTGCCCCGGATTCTCCTTTAGGGACAACAGCTTCATGGAGAAGTTTTCCATGTCAATATTTGTCATATTAAAGCATTCCGGCACGTGCCACGCCGGCTCTTTTAACCGCTTTCTAAGTTCTCCGCTTTTGATTTTCTTTCCAATCTGCAAATCATTGGTAAGATGGGAAAGAAGTTCTGCTATTACACGTCCCTTAACACTTGCTTCATTCTCTATCATACGTGAAATCTCCGTTTTAACTCTGTTCGTGCTCTCTGGTCACCTAAGATCAAAGTCCCTAGGAATAAAAAATAATGAGGTTCCAAAAGCAATCCATACGAGATATTTGAAGTGGATCATTCCCATCAACCGCAAAATAACCGGAATCAGACTGAGCAATATGGTCAGTATCTCTGTCATCATGTAACTCTGCCAGTTTCTGCGGTTAATCAAAATCAACAGAAAAATAACCAGATCCACCACAAGAATCGCAGACGGAACTACAAAATCCAATGACCATCCGCGATATCCCGTCACATAATCAATGCCAAGCATCATGGCAACCGCCAGAATAATCAGACTGATTGTCTTAAACATATATCCCGATTTACCCACAATCGCAAGTCGGAATACAATATTCGCATAGATGAATACCAGTCCGGCTACAATGCTCCACGGAACCTGTGGGTCGGCATTGTAGTTGATGGAAACCAGAAGGCACTCAATCAAAATAGACAAAAATAAAAATAAATTTTCCAGAAATCGAAATCTCTTTGTGACAGCAATGGCATTCGGGTACATATCCTCCGTTGAAGTTCCATCCTCTTCAAGAACATGCTTGCACAACGGACAACGATCCGTATGATCTAAAATGATCACATTGCATTTCTGACATCTACTCATAATACACCCCGTTTGTTTCTATACTTACTTCTACGCCATCCTCTGCAATCTTTCGGAAAAAGGCTTTCTGCACTGTTGCCTCCGCAAAAATGGAACTGAACGTAAATACCAGTGTATCCTGATAAGAACAGATTGTTCCTTTCAGATACTGCCCTTTCGACATGGCAATAAACGAATGAAACATCTCAATATACGGCTGGTATAATTCGTCAATTTTGATGTTTCCGATATTGGTAATCGTTGTCGTATTGGCCACAGCCGACTTTGAATACACAATCCGCATCGCTATATTCTTCAGAAAAAGCGGTACCGGACGCATGAGTTTATTCATCTGGTTAGATACGCTGTAAGAAAATAAATCCTCTAAATGTTCCTTATTGATTTGCTTGTGCAGGCTCTCTTGTATGATGGCCAGCACTTCCTCAAACGTATATGTGTTCTTCTGTGGACGAAACTCTGCAGAGACCATGACAAAGAAATTCTTTGTCGTATCGGAATCAAAATACGGACGCAGATTCACCGGTACTGCCACACGAATCGGCCGCCCACCCGGCATTCCATGCAAAAGCTGTGTGTATACACTCCACACAAATACCGTCACAAGGTATTCATTCAAAGACGCATGATACCGATGTGCGACCTCTTTGAGCTGCTGTACCGGCATCCTTCCATGCATCAGGCCAAACTCGCCTGCCGGCAGCCTGTCTTCATGAATCAGATATGCTTTTTCCTTATTAAATCCACTCGGTCTGCCTTTTTTATAATTTCTGACAAAGCTATCCTCACGACTTAACGATGTATCTACACTCAGTCCATCCTGCCCGCCGAGCTCCGGATGCACAAGTCGCAGATACTGATAAGTCAGTTCCCGGAGAAAATTGATCCCCCCATCCCATCCGTAAGCACATGAAATACTTCCAGATTGATGCGTTTCTTATAATATGTGACCCGAAACAGGTAATTATGATTTCGATTTGGTTGTATAAAACGACACGGGAACATCGTTTCCTCTGTCACGCGCGGCGCTTTCTTTCCATTTTCCTCAAAATAGTACCAAAACACACCGGTCCGCAGCCGGACATTAAATCCGTCAAACTTCGGCAACACCATATCGAGCGCCTGCTGCAGATATTCTTTTTGAATGTCTTCCTTGAGCGTCACACTGATCCGGTATACATTTGTCATATTCTCTCCCGCAATGGAAGGACATAAATGTGCCGTATTGTCTAATTTATCCCAACGGATCTGTCTGGGCATAGAGCGTGTTTTCTTTTGCTTTTCTTTCATAATATTGTTACATTTCCTTTGACTAGAAGATACTAACTCCTACGAGACTCAGTACCATCATAATTATCCCTGCAAGCAGTACGCCAAGCATGACTGCTGCAATGGTAGATTTAAAATCCATGTCCAGGATGCTTGCTGCTAATGTTCCCGTCCATGCACCGGTTCCAGGAATCGGAATTCCGACAAACAGTAATAATGCTACAAAAGACCTCTTCCGGCCTTCGCCTGCAGCTTTTTGCCGCCTTTTTCTCCCTTTTCAAGACACCAGGTAAAGAACCGGCCAACGACCGGCTTATCCGCGCCCCACACAAGCACTTTGCGCGCGAACAGATAAATGATCGGTACCGGCAACATGTTTCCAATAATCGCTATAATATATGATGGTATCATCGGAAGATGAAATATCTGCGAATAGGGAATTGCTCCACGAAGTTCTAGCAGCGGTACCATGGAAACAAAAAAAACAATCAGATAATGCTTAAACAATATTTTGTCCTCATTTCTTAGATTTACTTATTCTTTTACTGATTTATATATGCCTTCAGGAAATCAATAAACTCCTGCATCTGCTCATCCGTACCAATGGAAATACGCAGATATTCATTGATTCTGGCCGGATTGCTAAAATGCCGTACATAGATATCTTTTTTTTCTTTCAAAGCTTCAAACAAAGCTTCCCCGGATACCTGCGGATGTCTGGCAAATATGAAGTTGCTCCTGGAATCACCAAACACAAAGCCGAGTTTCTTCAATTCCTGCTTCGTCCATTCTCTTGTCTTTATAATCTTATCACGTGTCATCTCAAAGTATGCACGGTCTTTGATTGCTGCAGTACCTGCTGCAATTGTAATCGTGTCCATCGTATAGGAATTAAAGGAATACTTCACGTCATTTAGATACTTAATGAGTACCGGATTACTGATTGCAAATCCAATACGTGATCCTGCCATGGAACGGGATTTTGAAAATGTCTGTACAACAATCAGATTGTCATACTTATCAATCAGAGGCAATGCACTCTCGCCGCCAAAGTCAATATATGCTTCATCCACCACAACAATGACATCCGGATTGGCCTGAATGATCTGCTCGATCTGCTCTAATGTCATCAATTCACCGGTTGGTGCATTCGGATTCGGGAAGATCACACCACCATTTGCCTTTTTATAGTCCTCTGTGCGGATTTTAAACTCATCATCCAACGGAATACGCTCGTACGGAATTCGAAGCATTTCTGCCCACACATCATAAAAAGAATATGTGATATCCGGAAACAGAATCGGCTCCTTGGCATTAAAAAATGTCATAAATATCATGGCAAGCACATCATCGGACCCCACTCCGACAAAGACCTGATTGTTCTCTACCTTATAAAAGTCAGCGATGCCCTGTACCAGATCTGCCACGACCGGATCCGGATACAGACGCAGACGGTCAATGTCCACGTCTGCCACTGCTTTTGCGACACCAGGTGCCGGTGGATACGGATTCTCGTTTGTATTTAATTTAATCATATGCTCCTTCTTTGGCTGCTCGCCAGGAACGTATGGAACGACTTTTCGAATATTGTTTTCCCAGTTTTTCATGTTGCCTCCTCTATTTGCTGAACATCCCCGCCCATGGAAAGCTGCTTTTGGTATGGGCTGATTTTTGGACTATCAATACTGTACCGCATCCTTATAAAATTGTAAAGAATTCCCCCTCTTAAAAAAAAAATAAAATTTGGCTTTTTTACCCTCTTGAAGTTTTGAAAAATCATGATAAGATAGATACACATTGCGAAAGGATAAGGAGGCAAATTATGGGAAAAGGTACAACAAAAGAGATGACAAGCGGTTCTACGATGAAACTCATTCTCGGCTTTGCAGTTCCGCTTCTTATGGGAATGCTCTTTCAACAGGTATATGGACTGGTGGACACGATTATCGTTGGCCGCTTTCTTGGTGTATCCGCGCTCGCCGCTGTGGGTGCTACCGGAAGTATCAACTTTCTGATCATCGGATTCTGTCAGGGGAATCTGCAATGGATTCGCGCTTCCGATCGCGCAGCGTTTCGGTGCAAGAGATTATGACGGACTCCGCAAATATGTAGGAAACTCTGCGGTATTATCCATTCTTTTCGGAGGTACACTCACAGTGCTTACTGTGGTATTCTGCCGTGATATTCTTCTTTTGATGCGCACACCATCAGATATTATTGACTTATCTTATCAATATATCGTTGTCATTTTTGCCGGCATACCTGCCATCATCCTTTACAATATATTATCTGCATACCTGCGTTCGCTTGGAGATTCCATCACGCCGGTCGTATTCCTGATTCTGGCTGCTGTACTCAATGTCGGACTGGATTTGCTGTTTATCGTAGTCTTTCACTGGGGAGTATTTGGTGCAGCTTTTGCTACCGTGCTGGCACAGGCGGTATCCGGCATCCTCTGTCTGATACTGATCATCTGGAAATTTGAAATTCTTCACCTGAAGCGTGAGGATTGGAATCTGGACTCTTTCTATGTAAAATATCTTTTGATCATGGGACTTCCTATGGGATTACAATATTCGATCACCGCTATCGGAAGTGTCATTTTGCAAACTGCGGTCAACTCCCTCGGTTCCGCTGCTGTCGCAGCCATGACAGCCGGAAGCAGAATTTCCATGTTTGTGGTATGTCCTTTCGACGCACTTGGTTCTACCATGGCCACTTTTTGGCGGACAAAATGTAGGTGCCGGAAAGCTTGACCGGCTTGGACAGGGACTCCGCTCCGCTGTGATTCTTGGAGCTGTCTACTCTGCTATCATTCTTCTTGTGCTGATCGTCTTTGGTCAGAATCTTGTTTACCTGTTCGTCGACCCGAAAGAAACCGTTGTCGTTGCACAGGCAAGACAATTTCTTATTACCAACGCAGTCTTTTTATGTCCCGCTGGCTTTGGTCAATATCGTTCGTTTTCTTATTCAGGGAATGGGATTTTCCGGCTTTGCAGTATTTGCCGGTGTGTTTGAAATGATTGCCCGTGCGCTCGTGGGACTGGCATTTGTGCCACTGTTTGGATATTCCGCGGCATGTTTTGCCAGCCCACTGGCTTGGATTTTTGCAGATTGCTTTTTGATTCCTGCCTTCTTCCACTGTCGGAAAAAATTAATGCAGGCAGGTTCTGATCAAATGTAATCGGATATGTAAGGAATCTTGTGGAACAGCACATCATCGAGACGGTCCACAGCTTCCTTCTTTCCTTCAATACGTTCTAACGCATACAGACGCTCGGCTGTCTTATAGCCCAGTAAAAGCGTTGTCAATGTCCCAATCTCCATCTTGAGCCGGTACTCTGCCGGCTCATGTGTCAATGTACATTTTCCATCCGAAAACATAAACGGAAAATACGGTCATTCCAAGGCAAAAGGTTATCGGTGATATCCAGTTCAATATAAAGTGTTCCACCATCCGGATCACATGGATAATCTTTTTATAAATTCTTCGATATCAATAATTCTTCCCATTGCATACGGACGAATGGATTCTTTAATGTCTCCATCATCCATCTCGAAAGCGATCGGTTCGCTGAAATACGTATTTCCATGCACTTCATCAATCATGGAATCATGAGCATGTATATACTCCCACAGTCCCTTCTTTTTGCCTCGCGGTTCAGATAGATCATCTCTTTGATATGCATAATATCGTTTTTGATGAGGTATACCATGAATCCGCATGGCTTGTCCTTTGTATTGTAATAGACCGCAACATTTGTATCGTCCTCATCCCAACGCCAGTACTCTTCCCATGCCAGAGCATTGCGGAACAGGCAGCCGTGCGTGATCGATGCAAAATGTGAATGCAGCTCATGGAAATCAGAACTGTCCCACGCCACACGCCGTACATAGCCGGGTGCTTTTGACCTTGGTCGGGATCTGCCGGTCTTTGATATTAAAGGATATCTTGTTAGAAATAATTTCCCATCCCAGATGATGATACAAAGGAATCGAATATGGATACAGCAGAGCAAACGACTTTTCCTGCTGTTTCATATGGGTAAGGCTTTGTATCATGAGCTTTTCATGATTCCCTGTCCGGTGTACTCCGGATAAGTACAGACACTTGTGACAAATCCTACCTGAAAAACTTCTCCATAGATATTCATTTTCAGTGGATAAACTGCAAACTGCGAGATCAGGGAATCCCCATCAAAACAGCCCAATACATCCGCACGTTCCAATACCGGGAACTTTGACTGCTTGATTTCCTCATCCTTCCAGCCTGTTGCAATAAGTTCCTCTTCCGTTACCTGAAATGTATAACGAAGTAACGCATTATACTGATCCAAATCTTTTGGTTCCAAATAACGCAAGCCATAATTTTCCACTGAATTCATTTCTAATCTCCTTATTCTAATGCTTTTTCCAGCTCATGAATTACAATTTTCAGAGCTTTAATTCTTGCATACTTCTTATCTACCGACTCAAGAATATGCCACGGCGCATAGGTCGTGCTCGTCTTTGCGATCATCTCATTGACAGCCGTCTCGTACGCATCCCACTTATCACGGTTGCGCCAGTCCTCGTCGGTGATCTTCCACTGTTTTTCCGGTGTATTCTGCCGATCCGTAAAACGGGCAAGCTGCGTATCTTTGTCAATCTGCACCCAGAATTTGATGATCACAGCGCCCCAGTCGTGAAGTTCTTTCTCGAACTCGTTGATCTCATGGTAGGCGCGTTTCCAGTCGTTCTCGCTGCAAAAGCCCTCCAGCCGCTCCACCATCACTCTTCCGTACCAGGTGCGGTCAAAAATAGCGATATGTCCTGTTTTCGGCAGTCTCGTCCAGAAACGCCACAGGTAATGTCTTGCTTTCTCATGAGGTTCCGGGCTTGCGATCGGATGAACTTCGTAACCGCGCGGATCAAGTGCTCCGGTAATCCGTTTGATATTGCCGCCTTTTCCAGCGGCATCCCAGCCTTCATAGGCGATGATTACCGGCACTTTCTTGCGGTACAGACGATTGTGCAGTTCGCCAAAGGCGCTGCTGCAGCTGCTTTAATTCTTTTTTTGTATTCCTCTTCCCCGATCTGCTTGTCCAAAGGGATTTCCGCCAGCAGCGGCATACGCTTTAGCGGAAATACATTCTGCAACAGAGGAACCGCCATCTGATGATTACTTAAAGCAATCTCGATTCCACGCGTCAGAGTTTCTAATATCTGAACTTCTGTCCATTTCTTTGATTTTGCATCCACGATATACCACGGTGCAGAAGGCATATTCGTATTTTTCATATAGGAAGAAAATGCATCCACACATTTTTCATAATGGTGATTCTGCCATAAATCTTTCTTGCCGACCCGCCACGTTGTATCCTTTTCATCTTCAAGATTCCGAATCCGCTTTTCCTGTTCCTTTTTGGAAATGTGTAAAAAAAGAACTTCATGACAAGATATCCGTTGTCTGTCAGCTGTCGCTCAAAACGTCTGACACTCTCGATACGGTTCGTATATGCCATCTCCGACAATTCTTTATGCAGACTTGCATCGGTAATCTCATCCATCCATGCGGTATCTAAAAATACAAACTTTCCAGCCTCCGGAATCTTTGCAAAATACCGATACAAAAATGGTTTTCTCTCATCTTCTTCTGTCTTTTTCTGCATTGACTCAACCTTAAAAAGGGTCAATGTTCTGGATAATCTGTCCAATACTGTATCCTTTGCCGGAAGTTCCCCATCCCTCCATCACGACCAGTACCGGTATCTTCTGTTCCTTGATCAAAAGCTGCTGTCTTGCCAGTTTCTCTTTTGCAGCATCCAGACGCAGCTTTAATTCTTCCTCTCCCGGTTTATCCAATTCTTTCCATTCTTTTAACATAAGCCTTCCCCTTTCCTATCCTATATATTTTATATGAATACCATCCACAGTGTTCCCCCTATGATCAGCACCAATTCAAACAATGCCTTGCGGCTGAGCTTTTCATGGAACACGATATAGGAAAATACGATGGTCACTACAATACTCAATTTATCAATCGGTACGACCACACTGGCAAGCCCGTCCTGCAATGCTTTATAGTAACAAAGCCAGGAACCTCCTGTTGCCAGCCCCGATAAACAGATAAATCCAAGTTCTTTCTTATCAATCTCTTTTATTGTATTCTGTTTTCCCGTAACAAATACAACAATCCACGCCATAATCAGAACAACAATCGTACGAACTGCCGTGCCAAGATTGGAATTTACCCCCTCAATTCCAACTTTTCCGAGAATCGATGTCAGACTGGCAAACACTGCAGATAATACCGCATAAAAAAGCCAGCTTTTTCCACTCTTCTTCTCTCCGCCTGTTTCTTTTTTGGTGATCATCAGATAAGTACCAATACCAATCAGTACCACACAGATGAGTTTTGGAATACTGATTTCCTCTTTTAAAAACAAAAATGCCAATACGATCGTCAGAATCGTGCTTGACTTATCAATCGGAACAACTTTATTCACATCCCCGATCTGCAATGCCTTAAAATAACAAAGCCAGGATGCACCTGTTGCTGCACCGGACAGAAAAAGAAAAATCCATGTGGTCATGGAAACATCTCTTATTCCACTCTGCGCCCCGACCACAAACACCATGATCCAGGAAAAATCAGTACAATCACGGTACGAATAGCCGTTGCTACGTTTGAATCTGTTTTTCGAATCCCGCATTTTGCAAGTATAGACGTAAGTCCTGCAAACATGGCAGAGCCAAATGCATACAAAATCCACATACCTTGTTCCTTCTTTCTCTGTTGTGAACTTTTATTTGACTACTCTTATTGTACCATTTTTGTTCAAAAAAAAAAAAAAAGAGCCACATGCATATTGCATGTGACCCTTCCCATTCTTTTTTTATTTTTCAGTAGATTTTTCAATTGTATGTGTTGCACAATCATACACAAATTCTGTAGATTTACCTTCCTCTGTTGTTTCAACAAAATGAATCGTATTTTCCGTAATCGTCTGTACTAATACATAACTGTTTTTATCATCTAATTTTCTTGTAAAAATGCATTTTTTATTTGTGCCATCTTTCTTGCATTTATATACTTTTGACCGTATACATTTCTGATCCTTCAGTATTTTCAGACTGTGGATAAGATGTATAATATATATTATTATTTATAAACATTGCACATGTTGTATTTTTTGCAAGTCTGGTAACTTTCTTTTTTACACCATTTGAAGTAATTTCATATACATAGGATGCATATGGTGTAATATCTGTCGGCATATAGTAGGAAGCTGTCACATATTTTCCATAAGTACTTTGAATAATAAAGTTCTTTTTTTTCAGGCACTTATAGGTCTTTGTCTTCATGTTGTAAGTATAAGTATCTCCATCCCCTGCTCCGCGAATACTGCTAAGATATATATTATTTCCATATACATATGAAATCATATAGCTCTGATCACTGTCTGCTTCTATTTTCAGTTTTTTCAATAACTGTGTCTTTCCAGTTTTAAGATTCTTACAATAAAGCTTATTGCCCTTTTTGTTCAAATAAATCTTTTTTGTTCCATTCGACCAGTTGATACGGTAATCCTTTGTAATTGTACTGATATAAGCCGCCGTCTTTGCCTCCGTCACTGTTCCACTTGTGCAAAAAATAAAGCTAAATGCCAAAACTGCACACATCATTGTTAGAAATTTTTTCATTTTAAATTTCTCCTTTTGGAATTATTTTTTTCTAGCTATGTTCTATCACAAAATAATTCAGGAAACAACATGTTTAAGGAATTCCTAAGAATCTTCTTTGTTCCGTAACATTTTTTTACATGCATGTAACATTTTTATTACGCTTTATTTTCTGGGTGTTTTTATTGCTTTATGTATCGAGAATAAAATAAACCGCGGCAATAGCAAAAATCATTCTGCCTTTGCCGCGATCATACTCATTACACTCACGATTGCATTTTTCGTTTCTTTTTTCCCCTATTTTATACGTAAATTTACAAATTTTCTCCAATTCGCAGGAGCTGATTATATTTTGCTGTGCGCTCTCCACGGCAAGGAGCTCCTGTTTTGATCCATCCGGCATTGACTGCCACTGCCAGATCCGCGATAAAAGTATCTTCTGTCTCACCGGAACGATGTGAAATAATGGCTTTGTAACCACTTTTCTGTGCAAGTTCAATTGCGTCCATCGCCTCCGTTAATGTTCCAATCTGATTTACTTTGATCAATACCGCGTTTGCCACCGCAAGATCAATCCCGCAGTGAATGCGCTTGACATTTGTAACAAACAGATCATCCCCTACGAGCATCGCATCCTTTCCCAGTCGCGTGGTCATTTTCTGCCATCCTTCCCAGTCATCCTCATCAAGTCCATCCTCAATCGAGATAAGTGGATAATTCTGAATCAGATCCTCATACAGAGAAATCAATTCCTCTGCGCTGCGGATGCCATCCTGAAAATGGTACATACCGTCTTCCTCATGATACAATTCCGAAGTTGCTGCATCCATCGCAAACGCCACATCGGCCCCCACCTGATAGCCGGCTTTTTCCACTGCGCGGGATAAATATGCAAAGACTTCTTTTGCATCCGCAAAATCCGGCGCAAATCCGCCTTCGTCTCCCACAGCCGTGAGCAGACCATCCTCGTGAAGAATCTGTCTTAAGAAATGATAGACTTCTGCTCCCATCCGGAGTGCCTGTGCAAAATCATCGGCACCCACCGGAACAATCATAAACTCCTGAAAATCCAGTGAATTTTTTTTGCATGTGCACCACCGTTGATCACGTTCATCATCGGCATTGGCCATCTCTTTGCATTCGTGCCACCAAGATAACGGTACAGCGGTATATCCAGAGCTGTAGCCGCACATCTGGCGCAGGCAAGCGAAACTGCCAGCAGCGCATTTGCTCCCAGATTTCCCTTATTGTCCGTTCCATCCAGTTCTACAAGTTTGCGATCGATGGCGATCTGATCGAGCACATTCATGCCCATCAGTTCCTGCCGAATACGCTCATTGATATGCGATACAACCTTCTCAACCCCCAGACCAAAATATGCTTCAACACCATCTCTTAACTCGATAGCCTCAAATTGTCCGGTACTCGCTCCTGACGGAACAGATTCCCTGCCTACACTCTTTTTCTTCCTGTCGTCTCTGTCTGTGCAGTGACTTCCGCTTCGACGCCTGCATTGAGAGCTGTCTGATCTTCTCATGAAGCTCCTGACGATTTCCGCCTCTCTTAACAGCGTCCATCATTATATTCTCAGTTGCCATGAATGGGATCTCTGCCATAAAGTGCTTTTCAATAACCTTTGGATATACTACCAGTCCATCCACCACATTGAGGCAGAGGTCAAGGATTCCGTCTATTGCAAGGAAGCCCTCAGGTATTGAAAGACGCTTGTTTGCAGAATCGTCAAGTGTTCTCTCAAACCACTGAGTAGCTGAAGTAATTGCAGGATTCATTACATCTGCAAGAACATATCTTGAAAGAGATGCAATTCTCTCACTTCTCATAGGATTTCTCTTATAAGCCATAGCTGATGAGCCGATCTGATTCTTCTCAAACGGCTCCTCTACTTCCTTAAGATGCTGGAGCAGTCTGATATCGTTTGACATCTTTGTAGCTGATGCAGCAATGCCTGCGAGCACATTTACCACTCTTGTATCTACCTTACGGGAATATGTCTGGCCTGACACCGGATAACAATCCTTAAAGCCCATCTTCTTTGCGATCATCGGATCAATCTTGTCTATTGTCTCATTATCTCCGTTGAAGAGCTCAAGGAAGCTGGCCTGTGTTCCTGTAGTGCCTTTTGAGCCAAGGAGCTTTAATGTGCCCTGCACATACTCTAAATCCTCGAGATCCAGCATAAACTCATTTAGCCACAGTGTGGCACGCTTTCCAACTGTTGTCGGCTGTGCCGGCTGGAAATGTGTAAATGCAAGCGTTGGGAGATTTTTATATTTATCTGCAAACTTTGCAAGCTCTGCAATAACACTTATTAGCTTTTTGTGAACAAGCTTTAATGCTTCATTCATGATGATGATATCTGTATTGTCACCTACATAGCATGAGGTTGCTCCAAGATGTATAATTCCTGCTGCCTTGGGGCACTGCTGTCCATATGCATATACATGGCTCATTACATCATGACGAACCAGTTTCTCACGCTCTTTTGCCACATCATAATTGATGTCATCGACATGCGCCTTCAATTCATCAATCTGTTCCTGTGTGATAACCGGCTTGCCATCCTGTGAAAGCCCAAGCTCCATCTCAGTCTCTGCAAGAGCAATCCAGAGCTTTCTCCAAGTGGTAAATTTCATATCCTGCGAAAAAATGTACTGCATCTCCTTACTGGCATAACGTTCTGACAGAGGACTTGTATATCTATCTGTACTCATATTCTCTCCTTTATTAGCGATTAAGCATTTTTCTCTCGAGGTCTATTTCTTTATCAAAATACTCGCCTCTGATATCATCCTTCGGTGGCTCCATCGGATATTTTCCTGTGAAACAGCCCATGCAGATTGGCAATCCCTCTACCATCTCATGAAGTCTGTCAATTCCAAGGTAGCCTAAAGAATCTGCACCTATAATCTGTCTGATATCCTCAATAGTCCTGTTGTAAGCGATAAGCTGCTCTCTTGCAGGAATATCTGTACCGAAATAGCAAGGCCATAAGAATGGCGGTGAACTGATGCGCACATGTACCTCTGTGGCACCCGCCTCTCTTAACATACGCACTATTCTGTCTGAGGTTGTTCCTCGCACAATTGAATCATCAATCATAACAACTCTCTTGCCCTTAACAGCCTCCTTTAATACATTGAGCTTTATCTGCACGCTTGATTCACGGCTTGACTGCTTAGGCTTGATAAATGTCCTGCCGACATAACCGTTCTTGACAAATGCCGTGCCATATGGAATGCCCGACTCAAGTGAATAACCAAGAGCAGCGGCATTTCCTGACTCCGGTACTCCTGTCACGATATCAGCCTCAACCGGTGAATCCATTGCAAGGAATCTGCCAGCCTTGATACGGCTGCTATACACGCTTACTCCGTCAATATGGCTGTCAGGTCTTGCGAAATAAATGTATTCAAACACGCATCTGGCCTGTTTTTCAGGGGCAAGTGCCATAGTCATATCAGACTCAATGCCCTTTTCAGGAGTGATGGTGATAACCTCTCCCGGCTCTATATCCCTGACAAACTCTGCACCGATCGTATCAAGGGCACAGGTCTCAGATGTAACGATATACATTGTCTCTCTTTCCGATGCAAAGAGGCTTAAAACCAAATGGGTCTCTGGCTGCAATAAGCTTTCTCGGGCTCTCGACAACAAGCGCGTAGGCTCCCTTAAGCTTCTGGCAGGCACGTCTGACCGCCTCCTCCGCTGTTTTTGAGTTAAGACGTTCTCTGGCAATATGATAAGCTATAACCTCAGAGTCGATTGTGGTCTGGAAAATAGCTCCTGTATACTCAAGCTCCTTGCGAAGCTCCTTTGCATTAATGAGGTTTCCGTTGTGTGCCATGGCAAGTGTGCCCTTGACATAATTTAATACGAGCGGCTGTGCATTCTCACGTGTTGATGAGCCTGCTGTTGAATAGCGCACATGTCCCACTCCGATATCACCCTTCATAGGCTCTAAGATATCAGGAGTAAATACCTCATTTACAAGGCCCATACCCTTGTGTGTGGTCACCTTTCCCTTTGGTCCGTGTGTATCACTCACTGCAATACCACAGCTTTCCTGTCCCTGTGCTGAAGCGCAAAAAGGCCATAATAGATAGTGGATGAGACATCTCCTCCATCAAAATCATACATGCCGAACACACCACACTCCTCATGAAGCTCATCAAATACATGGTTATGCTCGTCAATATCAGAACACCTTTCTAATTTTGTACCGGTATGACTTTTTGTATCTATACTAGTATTTATATACTGATTTATGTTATTGTCCTGGTTCATAATATCTCCGTTTATAATTGCGAAATAGTAACGCGGAATAAATAATATATTAGCGGCTGAATTTGCTTCCTGTAAGAAGCTCAAATGCCTCTTTATATTTCTCTACAGTCTTCACAACAACCTCATCAGGTAAAAAGAAGGTCATTGTCCGGATTTGCCTTAAGCCAGTCTCTTACATACTGCTTGTCAAATGAAGGCTGTCCCTGTCCAGGCTTATATCCATCAAGTGGCCAGAAGCGTGAGCTGTCAGGTGTGAGCATCTCATCGGCAAGCACTACCTCACCCTGCTCATTTAAACCAAACTCAAACTTGGTATCTGCGATGATGATGCCCTTTGTAAGAGCATACTCTGCACATTTCTTGTAAAGAGCAATAGTATAGTCACGAATCTTTTCTGCGTACTCTCTGCCCTTCTCAGGATAAATCTTCTCTAATACTTCTACTGATTTTTCGAATGAGATATTTTCATCATGATCTCCAAGATCAGCCTTGGTAGATGGTGTATAAATAGGCTCAGGGAGCTTATCAGACTCAACAAGTCCCTCCGGAAGTCTGATTCCGCAGACAGTACCGTTCTCCTTGTAGCTTGCCCAGCCGCTTCCTGTGATATAACCACGGACGATACATTCGATAGGAAGCATCTCAAGCTTCTTGCAGAGCATGCTGTTTCCGTTGAACCTGTCCTGACCGAAGAACTCCGGCATATCCTTTGCGTCTACTGAAATCATATGGTTAGGAACAACATCCTTTGTGAATTCAAACCAGAACTTAGACATCTGTGAGGATGGCTCCCTTGTCTGTAATTTTATTCTTTAAAATATGGTCAAAAGCGGAAATACTATCCGTTGCAACCATAATAAGGCTGTCCCCGTTATCATATACTTCTCTTACTTTTCCTTCTTTGAATGGTTTAAATTCCTGCATGATTGTCCTCCATCTTATGTGTAATTTATTTTACAAATCAAATGCTACCCTTAAATTATATAACAGCTTATTTTATAAAGTCAACGTATATTATAAGTTTTTTAAATAATTTTACGTCTATTTATAAGCAGTTCTTATATTTATTATTATATCTTTAATATATCAAAACAAAAGCTCCGGTTCAAACCCTTTGTCTGCGCCGGAGCCTATATAATACAAATTTTATTTAACGATAAGTGACTTTCCTGTCATCTCTTTTGGCTGTGGAAGTCCCATAATCTCAAGCAGTGTTGGAGCGATATCTGCAAGACATCCGCCCTCACGAAGCTTGTAAGAAGGGTCAGCGTTTACAAGAATGAATGGAACAGGATTTGTTGTATGTGCTGTATGCGGAGCACCTGTCTCGTAATTGATCATCTGCTCTGCATTACCATGATCAGCACAGATAAATAATACTCCATCCACATCCTTGATTGCCTGCACTGCATCACCTACGAGTGAATCAACTCTCTCAACAGCCTTTACAGCAGCCGGAATCACACCTGTATGTCCAACCATGTCAGGGTTAGCAAAGTTGATGATAATAACATCATACTTATCTGACTTGATAGCCTCAACAAGATCCATTCCAACCTCAGGAGCACTCATCTCAGGCTTTAAGTCATATGTTGCAACGTCCTTAGGACTGTTTACAAGAAGACGTGCCTCATCGATATTCGGCTCCTCTACTCCACCATTAAAGAAAAAAGGTTACGTGTGCATACTTCTCTGTCTCTGCGAGACGAAGCTGTTTCTTGCCATTTGCTGCAAGATACTCACCAAATGTATTCTGGATTTCTTCCTTCTCAAAAGCGATAAGCTTGTTAGGGATTGATTCATCATAATCCTTGAAGCATACAAATGTTGTCTTAAGGAATGGGCGCTCAAAGCCGGTAAACTTATCATCGCAGAATGCTCTTGTCATCTCACGAGCACGGTCAGGACGGAAATTGAAGAATATAACTGAGTCATTGTCTTTTACAACCGAAACCGGTGTACCATCTTCATTTGTGATCACTGTAGGAAGCACGAACTCATCTGTAACGTCATTTGCGTATGACTCCTCCATAGCCTTTACAGGGCATGTAGCTTTTACGCCTTCACCCTTAGTGAGTGAATCATAAGCCTTCTGCACACGATCCCAGTTGTTATCTCTGTCCATTGCATAGTAACGTCCTGAAAGAGATGCAATCTTTCCTACACCAATTTCCTTCATCTTAGCGAGAAGCTGCTCGATATAGTCCTTGCCTGATGCAGGAGGTGTATCACGACCATCAAGGAATGCGTGTACATATACTCTGTCAAAATTCTCTTTCTTGCAAAGCTCAAGAAGTCCGTAAAGATGCTCGATATGGCTGTGTACACCACCATCGGAAAGAAGTCCCCAGAGATGTAAATCGGAATCATTCTTCTTGCAGTTATCCATAGCTGCAATTAATGCTTTATTTTTAAAGAAATCACCATCAGCAATCGCTTTTGTGATTCTTGTAAGGTCCTGGTAAATAATACGACCTGCACCGATGTTCATATGTCCTACTTCTGAGTTTCCCATCTGTCCATCAGGAAGTCCAACTGCAAGACCTGAAGCTGCGCCCTTTACAAAAGGACACTCTGACATCAATTTATCCATTACAGGTGTATTTGCCATAGCTATGGCATTTCCCTCTTTGTGGTCACTTAAGCCGTAACCATCAAGTACCATTAATACTACCGGTTTCTTACTCATTTATATTTCCTCTATTCTTCATATGAGGCTCGAAAATGCTCTATTACAGTGACATATGCAAGCTCACAAAAAATTTCATTACATAAATAAATGCCACTAAATGCAGCTAAGCTGGTGAATTTAGTGACATTTAGTTATTGTGATTGTCAAATCAAATATTAAATTATGATTTAATAATTACTTGTAGTTTACGATCTTTCCAAAATCAGCCTTGAGTGAAGCGCCACCAACTAATCCACCGTCGATGTCAGGCTTTGCAAATAACTCTGCTGCATTACCAGCGTTTACAGATCCGCCGTACTGAATACGAACAGAATCTGCTGTAGCCTGATCATAGATCTCAGCTACACATGCACGAATTGCGCCACAGACCTCCTGAGCCTGGTCAGAAGTAGCTGTCTTTCCTGTTCCAATTGCCCAGATTGGCTCGTAAGCGATAACCATGTTTGCAACATCTGCTGCTGCAACACCAGCAAGATCAGATTTAATCTGAAGTCTGATCCAGTCAAGTGTAACACCACTTTCTCTCTGCTCAAGTGTCTCACCACAGCAAAGGATTGGTGTAAGTCCAGCCTCGATAGCTTTCTTTACTTTTTTGTTGAGAAGTTCGTCATCCTCTTTGAAGTAATCTCTTCTCTCTGAATGTCCGATGATAACATACTTAACACCTGCATCAAGAAGCATCTCTGCTGAGATTTCTCCTGTGTAAGCACCCTTCTCCTCGAAGTACATATTCTCTGCTCCAACAGCAACATTTGTACCCTTTAATGCTTCTACAACAGGTACGATGTCAATTGCAGGTACACAGTAAACAACTTCAACATCATCTGAAACTACGAGTGG
>VOFC01002162.1_pt1 | contig 18305 bp, 23 predicted proteins | sample 5384161 | NCBI WGS metagenome assembly VOFC01 (sample SAMN12384722, study PRJNA508395) | human gut metagenome | isolation source: healthy gut B | host: Homo sapiens
ACGATGGTCTTGGCGTTGTGATAGTCATAGCGCATGCGGAACAGCGCCACGACGCCGTCCTTCGGTGCAAGCGCCTCTACCTCGGAAAATACGGCGGCGCGCCGGTCGTTCAGCGCCTTGTCGAGCCCAATGGTCAGTACGTCGGCATAGCCGCAGCCCTCTAAGGTTCGCGCCGCCTCCTGTACAGAGGACGAGAGCATGCGCACGGCCTTCTCTTCGGTGAGCAGCTGCGGCTCTTTGCGCGCAGATACGCCGAAATAAACAGATAATCTGTGTCCTTACACGCCTTTACTTTCTTTTTTTGTTCCGTCACGTCAGCCTCCCGGCCTCAGCCAAACAGCGCAGGCCGCAACCTTACCGGAAAGCGCGGGCCGCAGGCCGCTTACCATCGTGCCGATCGAGCAGTTTGTCTCAATCAGCCCGTCCTTCAGCACAACGCCGCCGCACATCGGCCGCGTTTCGGCGGAAAGCGTCAGTTCCGCGGGCTTCCCGGCCTTTTGAAGCAGCGCATTCGCCTGCTCCGTTACGGCCTGCCCCACCCGCTTGCGGTCTGCTTCGCAGAAGATCAGCGCTTCGTACCCGGTTGCGCTTGCCTGCGCGGCAAGCTGCGCACAGAGTTTGATATACTCTGCTTCGGGGAGCGGAAGAAGCTGCTGCTCCGCCTGCCGGAAGGCGGCGTCGACGAGCGCCTGCTTCGTTTCGAGCAGCTGCCGCCGCGGCCATTCTGGCCGCGCCCCTGATCGCGCGCAAGCTGCTTTTCGGCTTCGGCCTGTGCCTCCGCCGTCAGACGCTGCTGCTCGCTCTCAATTCTGCGGTCATAGTCTGTGCGGATCTGCGCCGCCTTTTCCTCAGCCTGCGCGCGGATTGCGGCAGCTTCGGTCTCGGCATCGGCAAGAATACGGGCGGAAATTTTCTCAATTCCGTTCATTGTTTTACCCTCTCCTGTGGGGTTACTTGCTGATATTGATGATCATCAGCATGGAGGCGAGCAGGGAAAGAATCGCATAGAACTCGACCGTGACGCACAGCACCATGCCCTTGGACCAATGATCAGGCTTCTTGGCCAGCAGATTGATGGACGCGCAGGCCACGCGGCCCTGTGCAAACGCGGAGATCATGCCGCCGAGCGCCATGGGCAGGCACGCGACGAAATACTGCAGACCCTGTGTAACGGTCAACTCGGGCAGAGAACCGGACAGCAGGCCCATGCGGAAAATGGCGAAGAACCACACGACGAGGCCGTACAGGCCCTGCGTGCCGGGGATGACCTGAAGAATCAGAACCTTGCCGAACTTGGCCGGATCCTCGCACAGCAGACCTGCGCCCGCCTCACCGGTCATGCCGGTGCCCTTTGCCGAACCGATGGCGCACAGCGCCGCCGCAAGACCCGCGCCCAGAAGCGCCAGAGCCAGACCGCCGAAAGCGTCAAAAAATGCTTGCATGATAGAGTTCCTCCTTAAGATTGAATGTCTACATAGTTTGTATTGATCGCCAGGGGCTCGAACGGCTTGCCGCCGTCTTATAGAATTTACCGAAGTATTCCAGACACTGCAGACGCAGATCATGGACGTAGCAGCTCAGCAGGTTCAGCGCGAAGTTGAGTCCATTGCCGGCTACCGACACGAGCAGGAGGAAGAACACCACGTTCCCCGGGATCGCGCCGAGCGTATTGAAGACCGATGCAATGACAGAGCCTGCCAGCATCAGGGTCATCAGTCTGGAATAGGAAAGAATGTCGCCGAAGTAGCCCGTCACATGGTTGTAGACCGAGCCGAAGATCGCCGTGACCTTGCCGAAGCCCTTCGCGCTCCAGCCGGAGCCGACCACGACCATGCCGAGTCCGACATACAAAACGATGTTCGTCACGCCGAGCGCCATGCACGCGATGCCCGCGAACACGACCCACCAGGTAAGCTCTTCCCAGACGGCGTCCATGATCTGCCCTTTTTTGATCTTCTCGACGAAGCTGATGGCCATGCCGGTCACGATCTGGACAAAGCCGAGCGCCATGGCGCCGATCAGAATCGTGATCGTGTCGTCGAGCGGGGTGAAGAGCGCGGGGAGCGCCTTGAACGTCGTGTCGGGGTTGATGATGCCGACCAGCTGCGGCAGGAAATCGCCGAAGAAGCCGCCCGTCAGCGCACCCATGATAAATGTGCTGATGCCGCAGGGAGAACATAAGGCCGAACATCTGTCCGCTTGTGCCCTTGGGCCGGGACTTTCGTGATGATGATCGAAGCGAGGATCATCAAAGTCCATACCCCATGTCCGCCATCATAATGCCGTAGAACAGAATGAAAAACGGCGCCATGAGCGGGTTCGGGTCTACGCCGTCATAGGCGGGGAGCGAATACATCTCCGTGACCATGTTCAAGGGCCATGTCAGCTTGTTGTTTAAAGCCGATTCGCGCAGCGCAGACGCGGCATCATCAGGCGGATGTTTTTCTGCCGCCGCGCCTTTGTAGACGATCACCAGCAGATACAGACTCTGCTGGTCGGCGCTGACGATCATTTCGATCTGCGCCTCGCCTGCATTTCGTAAACAGCCTCGCAGCGCCCTCAAACCTGTCTGCGCCGGGACGGTGCCGATCCAGCACGCGCGTGTGCTGCGTTCCGTTTGACTCAGCGGCAAATCGAGCGTCTGCCATGGCGCTTTTCACGAAGTGCCAGAAGTCTGCTTTTTTCTGCCTGATTGCGGCTGCGCGCGTCCGTTTTCCAGCGCATCCCCTGTGCTGCCTGAACAGCTGCGCTGTACGCATCGTCGTCAAACAGCGTCGGCGTCTTTTCCGGGCGGGCGGAGAACAGACCGCCTTTTTTTGTTCATACTGCGGGTGTTTGTTTCCAGCGCGGAGGCGAGTGCGGCGGATGTCCGGCTCAGCGCGTCCGCGCTGCTGCTGTCTCCGGCGCGAAAAGATCTGCGAAAAACGGGCAGGCGGTGTGTCCTGATTCTTCTGATATTGCTGGCGGCGGTCTTTTTCCTGTCGTTCCTGCTGGGCCGGTACCGGGTCTCAGCGCTTCAGACTGCACGGCTGCTGGCTGACCGGGCGCTGTCCGGCATTTCGCGCGGGCGTCTGCGCCTTGCACCCACATGGACGCCGGAGGAGGCCTCTGTTGTCATCAGATCCGCCTGCCGCGCATTTTGTCTGCTGCGCTCATCGGCACGGCGCTCTCGGCTGCGGGTGCGTCGTATCAGGCCATGTTCCGCAATCCCATGGTTTCGCCGGATCTTCTTGGCGCATCGACAGGCGAGTGCTTTGGTGCTGCGTTGGCAATTCTGCTTGGCGCAAGCTACGCTGTGATTACGGCGGGGTCGTTCCTCTTCGGTCTTGCGGCTGTGGGACTGACGTATCTTGTCGGGCGGCTGAGCCGTATGCGCTCGAATCTGGCGATGGTGCTGGCGGGCGTGATGGTCGGCTCGCTGTTTTCCGCCGGAACGTCGTTTATTAAATTGGTCGCCGACACGAACGAGCAGCTGCCCGAAATCACCTACTGGCTGATGGGTGCGCTGACCGCTGTTCGTTTAGACGATCTGCACTTTGCGATGGTTCCCATTTTGTTGGGCCTGCTTCCGCTTTTTTTTCTGCGCTGGCGGCTGAATCTGCTGACTATCAGCGAAGCTGAGGCGCGCAGCATGGGCGTCAACACAAAGCTTCTGCGGCTGGCTGTCATCGTCTGCGCGACGCTTGCGACTGCGGCCAGCGTCTCCATCAGCGGCATGATCGGATGGGTGGGGGCTTGTGATCCCGCATATCTGCCGGCTGCTCGTCGGGCAGAACACGAGGCATTTGCTGCCGTGCTCCATGCTGCTGGGTGCAAGCGTTCTTATGCTGGTCGATGACCTGGCGCGGTGCCTCACAACGAGCGAAATTCCGCTCGGCATCCTCACAGCCCTTGTCGGCGCGCCGCTGTTCCTTTATTTAATTGTGAAGGGAGGCGCGCGGGATGCAGCTTGAGGTATCCGATCTCTTTTTTTCCTATGACGAAACGGACGTGTTAAAAAGTGTCAGCTTCTGTGCGGACAGGGGCGAGCGCATTGCCGTGCTCGGCCCGAACGGCGTGGGAAAGAGCACACTGTTCCGCTGCTTGCTTGGCTTTCTGGAGCCGAAGCGCGGCAGCGTCAAAATCGCGGACCGCGACGTGCGGGACTATTCCCGACGCGCACTGGCGGCGGAACTTGCGTATATTCCGCAGTCCTACAGCCCGGCGTTCGACCATACGGTGCTCGATAGCGTTCTGATGGGCCTCGGCGCGCAGCTTGGGCCGTTCGACCGCCCCTCGCGGGAGCAGACGGACGCGGCGCTGCGGATTCTGGACGAACTTGGTATCGGCGCGCTGGCTTCGCGCGGCTGCATGCGCATTTCCGGCGGCGAACGGCAGCTGATGCTCCTTGGCCGGGCGCTCATCCAGAACGCGCACACGCTCATCATGGACGAGCCGACGGCCAGCCTCGACTACGGCAACAGCTTCCGCGTCATGCAGCGCATCGAATCCCTGTCGGCGAGCGGCTACAGCGTCATTTTTTCCACACACGAGCCGAATCAGGCATTCCGGTACGCAACGAAGGTGCTTGCCCTGAAGGACGGGCGGGTGCTGGCTTTCGGCCCGCCGGGGCAGGTGCTGACCCCGACGCTTCTGCGGACGCTCTATGGTGTTCCGGTTGCCGTCACGCAGGTACAGGCCGGAAGCCGAGTCTTTTTCCGTCTGTACGCCCTATGTAACCGATGATTAAATCGTCTGCGGTTGTCAGCGGATCTTTTGCCCCAACTGTGCAGTTTGAAAAACTTGAAATACACAAAGTATTCCTGCGTTTTCAAACTTTCATTTGGGACAAAATCTCTCGCTGACAACTCTTGCCGATTCAATCAGCGGTTACCTACGCCCAGGAGGAATAGAAGTATGTTTGTCTGGACGCCGGACATGATCCGGTTTATGCAGGCGGCGAACGAAAGAAACGATTATCATGCCCGCCTTGCCGCGATTCTCGCGCCCAAGCTTTCAAACTGCCGGACGCTCTGCGACGCAGGCTGCGGGTTGGGCGCCCTATCCGCCGCGCTGAGCCCGTATTTTGCGTCTATCACTGCTGCTGATGTGTCCGGCGAGGCGCTGGACGTGCTGCAGCGGACCATCCATGCACAGCAGCTTGGGAACATCACGCCGCTGCAATGCGATTTGCTGACATCGGAGGATAGAACGCAGTATGATGCAATGCTCTTCTGCTTTTTTGGAAGTCTCGCGGAGATCCTTCCCGTCGCGCGCCGGCAGTGCGCAAAAACACTGATTATCATCAAAAAGAATTACGATCTGCACCGGTTTTCTCTGACAGATCAGCCCATTCGCGGCGAGACGGCTTCCGCCGTCTGCGAAACGCTCCGCGAAATGGGCGTTCCGTTCGAGTTTGACGCGCAGGAACTGGAGCACGGGCAGCCGTTTGCATCGCTGGACGATGCTGTCCGGTTTTTCCGCATCTACAGCCGGGACGAGGACCCCGGCGCAGTTGCACCCGAAACCGTCCTGCCGCGTCTGCGGCGGACGGAAGATGTGCAATATCCATATTATCTGCCGCAGACCAAGCGGCTTGGCATCCTGACGATCAGAATGGAGGATCTTGTATGAAAGCGCTTTTCACATCCATGCTGCAGGCGCTCGCGCGGGGCGAGGGCGTCGTGCTGTGCAGCATTCTTGCCTCATCCGGTTCCACGCCGCGCGGTGCGGGCGCAAAAATGGCTGTCTTCGCCGATGGCCATACGGAGGGCACCGTCGGCGGCGGCGCGGTCGAGTTGGAATCCGGGAAGCTGGCGATGGAGGTTCTGAAAACGAAGCAGTCCCTCGTCCACGGTTACTGCCTGGCTCCCAACGAGGTCGCGGACATCGGCATGATCTGCGGCGGCAATGTGACGGTCTTCTTCCAGTATTTTGACCCGCAAGCCGAAGCGGATACCGCGCTTCTGTGCGGCATTCTGGACCTGCTGAACGGCAATCAGAACAGCTGGCTTGTCTACCGTATGGATGAAGGCTGTGTCAGTGCGATGGGAACCTATGATGAGGCGCACGGCCTGCGTTTCACGGATTGTATCACGCTGGGCGAACTGCGTCCGATGCTTTGTGCGGATGCGGTCACGAAAAAGGGGGAGCCGCGCTATTATGTCGAACCGCTCACGCGGGCAGGCTATGCGTATATCTTCGGCGGCGGCCATGTCGGCGCGGCGCTCGTGCCGGTGCTGGCCTCGGTCGATTTCCGTGTTGTGGTCTATGATAACCGGCCCAATTTTGCTACGCCGGAGCACTATCCGCAGGCCGAACGCGTCATTCTCGGCGATTATCTGGACATCGGCGCACATCTGACGCTTACGGAAAATGATTATGTCTGCATCATGACACCCGGCCATCAGGCCGACCGCGAGGTGCTGCTGCAGGCGATGCGCTCACCCGCGACGTATATCGGCTGCATCGGCAGCCGCCATAAGATCAAGTCAACCTGCGCGTATCTCATGGAAAACGGCATTCCAGAGGAAGACCTCACCCGCATTCACGCGCCAATCGGTCTTGATATTCTCGGACAGACCCCGGCGGAGATCGGTCGGTGGCCTTGACCTCGTAGCCCTCCTTCTGCAGGATGCCGATGGCCGCGATGTTGGCGGACGCGCCGATGGGCGTGAGGTTGCCGCCGAGCGTCGCGCCGACGAGCAGGCCGAAATACAGCACGTGCGCGTCACAGCCCATCATGGCCGCGCGATGCCCTGCACGACGGGCGCATCGTGGCGACATACGGGATGTTGTCAATGAAGGCAGAGATGATGACGGAGCCCCAGACGATGATCGAGTACATGCCGAACAGGCTATTGCCGCCGAGCTTGACGAACAGGGCGCTGATGTCCTCGATGACGCCCGTCTCGGTCAGCGTGCCGATGACGACGAACAGGCTCATGAGCAGCAGAAAGCGTCTCAAAGTCGATCTCGCCCAGCGCATATTTGATGGGGCCAAAGTGTTTTTCTGGAGAATGGAGCGCACGAGGCCGATGAGGAACAGCGTCATGCAGATCAGGCCGTTCGTCAGCGCCGGGCGGCCCGGGATGAACGCCGCGATCAGCAGCACCACCGTGCCGCACAGCAGCCAGGTCGGGAACAGGTCTTCCACGGCCGTCGGCTCGCCGACGGTGACCTTGCCCTTCTCCTTGCGGAAGATGAACATGATGACCGGGACCGTGACGAGCGCGCCCAGCTCCACGGCAAAGAAGATGGAGCATTTGCCGTCCATCACGATGAAGTCCAAAAGTCCATGTTGGCGTAGCCGCCCAGCATGATGGACGTCGTGTCGCCGACCAGCGTGGCCGCGCCCCTGCAGGTTGGAGGAGACCGCGATGCAGATGAGCAGCGCGACCGGGGAGGTCTTCAGCTTCTTGGCGATGGACAGCGCGACCGGCGCGATCATCAGAACCGTCGCCACGTTGTCAACGAACGCGGACACGACACCGGCGAAGACCGACAGCGCGACCGCCACCCACATGACGTTGGGCGTCTTCTGCAGCAGCAGGTCCGCCATACGCTCCGGCATTTTCGACTCGATGAACAGCGCGACCGTGCCCATCGTACCGGCCAGCATCAGAAGGACGTTCCAGTCGATGGCCGAGAAGACGGATCCGAGCGGCATCGCGCCGGAGACGACAAAGATGACCGCCGAGATCAGCGCGACATACGGCCGCTTCTTGGGCAGGGCGATCATCAGGATATACGTGATTGCGAAGAGGATGATGGTGAACAGCTTCATGACAGGGCTCCTAACTTTTCTTTTTCATTTCTTCCGGGAATATTTTACCGCTGCCCGGGGCTCCGGGCAGCCGGATAAAATCGCAGGGGCCGCGGCGCTCAGTCCGCAAAGAAGGTGATCTTCCCGCTCGTGATGACCGTGATGATGTCCGCGATCATGCACACGACGGTCACGATGCGCGAGACGTTCGCCAGCGCGGCGGGCAGCTCGACAAAGCGACAGGATCGACAGCACATAGGCCGCGGCCATGATCCAGCCGATGACCTTCGCGGCCGTCGTCTTCCCGGCCGCGCGGTAGAGGCCGCCGACCAGACCGTCAAGGAAAATGACCAGCACGAGCAGCAGCCACTTCGGCAGCTGCTCGATCCCGTTTCTCAGCTTTTCCAGTGTTTCCATGTTTTTTTGTTCTCCTTTTGCTCCGGCTTGGAGCGTTTCTTTTTAGACGGATCGGCAGAAGGAAGGGTTCCCGCCGCCGGAAATTTTTTACGCCATCCGCTGGCCGTTGATCACGAGCGCAAAATGCAGCCCCAGCTTCTCCGCCGCGCGGCGGCACAGGAGCATGCGGTCCATGAAGATCTCAAAATACTCGATCACCGCGCACACCTCCGTGTCGATGGCGAGCGTGAGACAGATCTCCTTGTCGGTGAGCGTGACCTCGTGCTTTTTGACGGAGTAGTTGACGCGGTCGTGGATGTCGAAGGCGGCGCGGGCCTTCGGCCGCACACGGTTCGCGCGCACGTCCATCTTATCCGCCAGGATGAGCGCCGCCGCCACGGGGTTGACCGGGAAGGCGGTCTTTTCGTCGTGGTTGCCGATGGCGGTCATGATGGTGGCGGTCTCCTCGGGCGCCGCGCCCATTTTATCGAGAATACGGAAGGCCATGACCGCGCCGGACTGCGCATGGTCGATGCGGTTGATGACGTTGCCGATATCGTGCAGCCAGCCCGCGATGGCGGCGAGCTCGCACGTGCGGTCGTCATAGCCCAGCGTCTTTAAAATGGCGCTCGCCTGCGCCGAGACGAGGCCACGTGGGCAAAGCTGTGCTCCGTAAAGCCCAGCGCGGACAGCGATTCGTCCGCCTTGCGGATGTAGCTCGTGATCTCCTCACTCTGCTTGACCTGTTCCAGTGTGATCGACATAGGCGCTCCTTTTTCTCTTTCTTTTACAGGTTGGCCAGCGTTGTGCCCGTCAGCCAGTGCAGCAGCTCTTCTGGGGTAGCGGGCTTGCCGGCTGTAAAAAACTCTGTCCGGCCGGGGACCATCTGCGTATCGTCGTCGCTCTCGGCCCAGGTGACGCGCTGCAGCACGCGCAGCCTGCAGGTGCCAAGATCCGTGACCTCCGGCGGCACCTGCCGGTGCTGGATGAGGATGGTCACGCCGTAGTTATCCGAGGTCCAGCGGCCGAAGTTCGTCGTCGGCTTGCGCCATTTCCAGCGGCAGCGGGCCCCGCCGTCCTCCATCTTCACGAGCTTCAGATAGCCGCCCTCCACGTCCTGCACACAGCGCATGAGCCAGACGACGTGGTAGCCCGCCTTCTGAAAAAAAAACTCGCAGACGTCGAAAAAATGCGCCTTCATCAGCAGCCCGTCCTGCAGCATGACGACGAACTGGTTGATCTGGATATAGGCGATGCGGGTCTGCCCCTCAACGGTGACCGGCACGTTGCGGTTTTCCTCCGGCACGAGCGACTGCCAGCGCGCGAGCCACGCCTGCTGACTGTCCGCTTTTTTCCTGGCATCTTCTTCTGATGGCGTCAAACAGCATGGCCGGTCCTCCTGGCAGATTTTTTGGCATTTTATCATTTTAGATTTTACCTGCGCAGAAAATACTTGTCAAGTAAATTGACGGATCGATCCAAAACTATTAAAATAAAAAGGAAATCAGGAGGACGTTTTATGGATCAGCATCCGTCTGTCAACAATCTGTATCTCTCCGAGCGCCTGCAGAAAACGCTTGCGGGCGTCGGCAGCCATACCGTCACGACCGTCATCGCCCCCATGGGCTACGGCAAATCGACCGCCCTGAAATGGTGGCAGCAGCAGCTGGCCACCCGGATCCCGCACGCGCAGGTCTTCCGCCAGCTCGTCGCGGCCGACAGCCGACAGGATTTCTGGGACGGCTTCTGCCGCGCGCTGCGGTCGCGGCCAGTGCTGGCCGGGCAGCTGCAGGCACTCGGCTTCCCGGCTGACCCGCATACCATGCGCCTGCTGCACGAGCTGCTGCAGGACGCGCTGGCCGGGCATCCGGATCCCGTATTTTTCATTCTCGACGACGTGCATCTGCTGCAGAGCGTCGATCTGCCCGGCATCGTCTCGTTGCTTGCCGAGCGGCTGCCGCCGCAGGTTCACATCGTCCTGCTCTCGCGCAACCAGATCTTCTCCGCCGCCGCGCAGCTGCGGCTGGGCAGCGGCCTTCTGACGATCGGCGCGGCCGACCTCCGGCTGCGGCCGGAGGAGATCTGCCGGTATGCCGCCTGCTGCCGTCTTCCGATGACGCTTTCGCAGGCGCAGGCGCTTTTCGCCGTGAGCGAGGGCTGGCGGGCCATGCTCTATCTGATGTTCCGCGCGTATTGCCAGACCGGCGTCTGGCAGCCGGATTCCCGCAGCGCCGACACGCTCATCGAGCAGGTCATGCTCGACCCGCTGGACGAGCGGCGGCGGCTGTTCCTGCTCAAAAACTGCCTGACCGAGGAATTCACCGCCGAACAGGCCTGCTTCGTCTGGCAGGAAGCCGACGGCGAGGCGCTGCTGCACGATCTGACGCACAACAACGCCTTCATCACCACCGGCGACGCGGGCGTCTACCGCTGCCACCACATGCTGCGGATGCTGCTGCGCCGGAAGTTCGCGCTGCTGGACGAGGCGCTGCAGCAGTCGGTCTGCCGCAGGCTCGGCCAGTGGTACAGCCGGGCGGGCGAGGAGCTGCTGGCGGCGGAGTTTTTTCTGCCGCGGCGGCGACTGGGACGGCGTCCTGACCGCCGCGGCGCGCGACTGCGGAAAATCCATCTGCGGCGAGCACCGGCAGATGCTGCTAAGCTGGTGCCAATCGTGCCCGGAGGAGGCGCTCCGGCGGCACCCCGGACGCGCTTTGCGTGCTGATGCGCAAGCTCTATTCCTTCCGGCAGATCCGGAGCTGCTGCGGCTGCAGAAGCTTCTGCTCGAGAGCCTGCAGGCCGGCAGTAGCCTTCCGAGGCGGAGAAAAGCAACTATCTCGGCGAATGCGACCTGGTGATGAGCTTTCTGCGCTATGTAACGACATCGCCGCCATGAGCGAGCTCCACCGCTCAGCCTGCGCGCGCGCATGAGCGCACGACCCGCTGCATCGACCTCGGCGGCACGTGGACCTTCGGCTCGCCGTCGGTCCTCATGATGTTCCACCGCACGCCCGGGCAGCTCGACGAGGAAAAACGCGCAGATGCGCGTGCATGCCCTACTACTACAAGGTCACCGACGGCCACGGCATGGCGGTGCGGAGCACTCCATGCAGTGTGAGACCGACCTGCTGCGCGGGCGCTTCACCGACGCGGAGATCGGGCTGCCATCTGGCCGAGAGACGCCGCGCAGGCGCGCGGCAGCACAGCATCCCTCCTCACGGCGGAGTTTACCGCCCTGCGGCTTTCCCTTCTGCAGCATGGGAGAGGCCGGGATCGACGAGACGCTCGGCTGCACGGGACGCTCACCGCAGCGGTATTTCTGCTCCTGCGCACGCTCGACCTCTGTCAGGCGGGCCGGACGCCACAGGCGCGGCCGCGCGACCCAGGCGCGTGGTATTCCGACACCGGAGGCGGACGCATCGTTCCTCAGCCCGGTGCTGCCAATGCTGCGCATCGTGCAGAATGAGGTGCTGCTGGCCTTGGCGAATGGACGAAGTCGCCTGCGGCGAGAGCTGCGCTGCGCTGGAACACCGCCTTTTGATACCTGCCTGGCGGATATCATCTGCATATCCAGCTCGCCTGCGCGCAGTTCCAGCTCGGTCGCCGGGAGGATGCGCAGCGGAGCTCGGCACGGCGGCGCCTGCCGCGCCGGACGGCCTGACCCTGCCGTTCACGGAGCACGCGGCGCTGCTCGGCCCGTTGCTGCGATCGCCGGAGACGGCCGCCGCGCGTTCGCGCGTCGCAGTCTCTGCCCGCGGAGCTGGAGATCGCGCAGCGCTCGCCGCCGCACGCCGGACAAACGCCGAGATCGCCGAAGCGCTGCACCTGTCGGAGGCCACCGTCAAAAACCACCTCAAGCGCATCTTTGACAAGTTTCTCGGTCTTGACGGCGCGCGCGGCAAGCGGATGCTGCTGGCCGATGTTGCCAAGATTAGCCCCCTGAGGGGCCTATGAAACCCGACTGCTCCACGGTAAACTGGTATCAGACCGTTTATCGTGGAGTTTTTTTTCTCACTTCAACTGGGAGGATCATCATGAAAAAGTCAGAACCTGCTTTGTGCTGTTGGCTGCGGTCCTGTGCCTGCTGCTTCTGACCGGCTGCGGCGAAAAGGACGTGACCGTCTCCGTCACACTCGTCAACTCCGGACGCGATCTCGTCCATCAGCATCACCCCTCGACCAGCACCGAATGGGACACCGAATTTGTCGACGGCGTTCGCCGACAGCAGCGAGACCGGCGCCAATCTCGCTTTTCTAAAGGAATCCGAGGTCCTCTGCCTATAACATTCTCGTCTACAACGACGAAAACTACATCTGTACGACACCAGTGTCGACGAGCTGGATTTCACCCGATCCAGGACGGCGACTATATCATCTTCCTCGCCGCCCAGCGGCGAGGTGCCTATCGAGATCGCGCAATGACTATGACCCGTCTGATTACGGCGAGCAAGTCAATCCCGGCTATGTCGTGTCGGAGGGCGACTGCGCGCTCTGCATGGAGGACGACACAAACTTGTTTCCCTCTGGGCGAGACCGCTAACGGCGGCCTGAGCGACGCCAACGGCAAAACCACTGACCGCATCTGAGTACATTATGCTCCTGCCGACACCGGATGACGAGCTGAACCAGACCGCCTGCCTTCCCCGGCGGCTTCACCAATGTATCCATCAACTATCCAATCCAGATGGAGGCGCACGAACACCGAATGTTGACGGAATTCGCTGAGCTTCAACGCCGTCATGGAAGACGGGCACGGAGGACTACTCCCAACATCATGATCGCCTTCCAGCCCATCTCCGGCTACGACGATTACATGACGCAGGGCGGCCGTCGCAAAGCCCCTATATGAAGCGACATGCTCGACGGTCTTGCTCAACAGCATGTACGGCAATAAAGTCCTCAAATCCCTTCGGCTCGAACTTCAAGGACAACGGCGACCATTACAGCATGACCGGCTATCTATGGCTCGACGGTTCCATCTTCAACGACGGCCCGGACCAGCCCGTGCGGCTGCATCGAGGTGCGCTACTATGGCCCGACGGGCTATGCGCTCGTCGCGGTGACGATCGCGGTCGAAGGCCGCATCCGCAACTATTTCGACATCTGCAACAACATGCTGGAGACGATCTCCACCGCCGGCTGGAGCACCGCGCCCAAGCCCGTGCCCGCGCAGCCTGCCTGCAGTATTCCGATCCTGGCGATTACGGCTCGCCGTACTACTGGTACGACGAGGACGGCGACGTCTGGTACTGGAATGGCTATGAGAACGAATTCATCTCCTACGGCAGCGACGGCTAACATCGACGACGACACCGGCGAATACATGGAAGCCAACGACGCAGGCTGGGACCCCGACGAAGAGGATTATTATGACGACTACGACCCGTGGTCGGATCCGGCGACGGCTGGCTGCTGGCCGCAGCGCGTTCAGCGCTGTATCCTGGCAGCGCGACTACTGGTGCTGGCAGTCCGGAAGCTCCGTTTGCGAAAAAAGAAGAAAAAATGACATAGGATTTCACAGATATTCAAAATCTACCCCTAAGTTTTAATACCATCTGTTCTATACTTGCAAGAAGCAAACGTCTTTTTCATTTTTCTCCTTTTCTCCATATTGTTTCGAACGCTGCCTGAACAAACTGGTCATTTGTCTGCGCGTGATGCTTTGCCTGCAACGTTTTTCCCTCGCCCTGCGTGCTAAACTAAGATCCTCGTTCCGGCGAGGTCAACCGGATCTCGGCCATGCGCACCGACCCCGCGGCAAGGGCATCAACGTCTCAAGGTTCTGCGCTCGGCGAGCCGACGCGGCCGCGGCCATCCTCGGCGGCGCGGCCGGGCGAGGCGAATCGAGTCGCGCTGCGCGCGCGCTCGGGATTGAGGGCATGCCTGTTCACCGGGCACGAGACACGCACGAACCTCAAGATTGTCGACCCCACGCTGCACACCAACACCGACGTCAACGAGCCGGGTGCCCCCGGCGGACGAAGCCGTCCTTTCTAAAGCTTCTCACGAGCTTGACCGATTGCGCCCGGGCGATCTGGTCGTGCTGTCCGGTAAGGCGCCCGCGGGCGCCGGATACGCTCTACCGCGACTGGATCCTGGCCTGCCGCCGCCGGTGCGGCGGTAATCTCGACGCCGAGGGCGAGCTGCTGCGGCAGGGCGTCACAGCCGGTCCCGCGCTCATCCAAGCCCAACCAGGCGGGCTCTCCGGCGGGCCGGCCCCTTACGACCGAGGACGACGATCCGGGGCGCAGGGGCTGCGCTGGCGCAGGGCGTCGGCTGCGTGGTCGTGACGATGATGGCGGGCGGCGCGCTTTGTGCTGGGAGGACTGCGTGCTGCGCTGGTGAAAAGCCCGCGCGTACCGGTCGGCAGGCACGGTCGGCGCGGGTGACAGCGTCGTCGCGGCGCTGGCCTACGCACGGCAGCGGCAGCTTCTCGCGTGAGACCACGGCCCGCCTCGCCATGGCGACGGGCGCGGCCAACGTCATGCTCCGGCACACAGGCAGCCAAGGTTTGGTGACGTCGAACAGCTCCTGCCGCAGGTGCGTCACCAGACTGTGAACTGTTCACAATTTCTTTACCGGTTTTTGAAACCCTGTTCAAAATCTTCCGCTATATTTAAAATATAAGAAGTAAACAAACCGATCCGGTTCTCTTCTGCATCTTCCGGCGATGCGCCCGGCTGATGCCGCGGAAATATCTGCGGATAAGCCGACAGCCGTGCGCGTGACAATCGCCGTCACCCCTCTTCTTTTGGAATCCTCTCCAGCCCTCGCACGCGCAGGCCAAAAGGCGGTCTGCGCGTAAGCCAATGGCAAATAAAAGTTTAGCAGCCCGGACACTTTCGTGTGTCCGGGCTGTTCATTTCGTATGCCACTGCAGCTTTCGCGGGAGTCCAGGAAGGTGCTGGGGTGTTTTTGCGAAGATCGCAAGGCTCACGAGCGCAAGCGCCAGCGCACAGGCAATCGCCCCAGGACTGTCGCGCGAGGAAAGGCTGCCCCCAGCAGCTTTCCACACGATCGTCACCGAAAGCCCGCGCCCCGCCCACCGGCCAGGATCGGCTTTCGTCGCCTTTTTTTCCAGTACAGCGCCGCAAAAGGCAGGCAGGCCCACGGCGGCCACGCATAAAAAGCTCCAGGCAAAAACATCAAGGGATATTATACGCATTTTTGATATACAGCGCGATGAACAGCGCGCCCAGCGCAGCAGGATCACCGCGAACACGCGTCAACCGCAGTTCCTTTTTCTCCGGGATATCGGGCCTGAAGACCTTGTAGATATCATGCGCAGGTCTGTACGGAACGATCAGATAACTGTCTGCCGTGGACATGTGATGACAGACAGGATGCCCGCCAGCGCCAGACCTGTCAGGCCGACCGGCAGGATCTCGTCGCCAGCGCCGGGACGACTGCGTCGGTCGAATAGCCGTAGGCCGCGACTTCCGCCAGGACCAGCTGGTGCGCCACGCCATGAAGACCACACCAGCAGGATCTCGTCAGTCCGTAGGCCAGCGTCCCGAGGAACAGCCCCTCCTTGGCCGACTTGCGGTTCTTGGCAGCAAAGGCCCGCTGCCACATCTCCGCGCCAGCGGGGTGAAGACGAAATGGGTGATGATATCGCCGACGATGCTGCCGTCAGATACGGCTTCGCCGCTCTGGCGCAGATTCTGCACAAAATTGCCGATCCCGCCGAGCTTGATGAGCGACGACGTCGGAATGAGGATATGCACGAACAGGATCAGCATGACGAACTGAAAGAGACGTCCGTATAAAAATAACGCCGAACAGGCCGGAGGTCGCCGTATAGATGATGGAGATACCGCGCAGGCGATGAGCGCGCCCATCTCATACGGATTGCCGATCTCGCCGCCGAGCATGTTGATGATCGTCGCAGTCGCCGTGACCTGCGAGGGCGACGGTGCCCATCATCGTGAACGCGATCAGGCAGCCGGAAGGCGACCTTGGCCGTCTTCCGAAACGCTGCTCAAACAGATCCGGGATGGACGGCGTGACGTTAATTTCCGTCCGACGCGTCGGAAATGCGTCCGGCAAAAACTTCCCGGAAGATAAACATCCCGAGCGAATGCAGCGGCGCCGTCGCGGTGGCAGAAGCCGCTGGAATACGCAACGCCCGCGGCCCATCAGGCCGCTGCCGCCGATGACCTGGTCGCGCATACCGTGACCATCAGCACCAGCGGCGAGGACCGTCCGCCCAGATAATAATCGTCCATGCTCTTGACCTTTGATTACGACCAGGCCAGCCAGGCACCATGGCGATCAGATAGGCCACAATGATGGCCAGATCAAGTCGCGGCGTAATTTCGTTATGAACCACAAGTGTCGCCGCTTCCCTTCCGGCAGGCGGGCACCTGCCGGACTCATGTTGCTTCCGTTTTCCTGAAAGAAAACCGGGCGACAGCCTCCTGGGCCTCCAGGTCGCCCCTGGCTTCGACCAAATGCTTATACAGCTCCGCGTACGGGCCGGGTGAGATGAACGCATGGCCTCTGCGCGCCGGATCGCGACGACGGTCGCGCCGTTGCCTACCCGAAATGGAGCAGGCCGAGGCTCCGCCCGCATCCGACAGATCCCTGCGGAACGCGGCAGGCATAATTCTGCGCTGCTCTGCAGCCTGTATGGAGCTGCATGGGATCGTCAGAATGCTGCCGCACAGCTCTGAGAGACCTGCCGCTTTGACACTCCTGCTGGGCGAGCAGCGCGCAACTCTGCTTTTTCCGCCGCAGCTCCGAGCTTTTCGCCGATCATCTGCAAATAGCGCTTCGCATTCTCAGCGAGCGCACGTGACACCCGCTCTGTCCTGACCGTTACCCTACATATCGCGCAGCAGCTGCACGGCCTTGCGGATCATCTGGAAGACCTGATACTCGAGCTTTGACCGCCCGGAAGCTTTTCCCCTCGGCAAACTGTCCCTCGCGATCCGCCCGGCGACGGATCCCGCGATCGCATATGTGCAGGAGTTCCTCGTTCTCTACCGGCGCCCCCTTTCACGATTTTTATACCGTATACAAACTGACAACTTTCTTTTTCAAGATGAATTTTCGGTTTTAACGAAATCAAATCTCCCAGGGCAAAAATCCGGCTGCACAGCAGAGCCGTACAGCCGGAAGCTTCGAGGAGGCTATTTTGATTAGATCATTCTGACCTTGTCGTCCGACAGGAAGAACGCACAAACGCGCCAGGGCCGACTTGCGAGCCGGTCACCGGCTCGTAGTCCACAACAGGATCTGCTTCGGCGGGCAGCTGCTGCGGCGCAGCAGCGAGGCGAGGATCTCTGCGCGTCGGGTGCGCAGTCGGCATGCGCGATGCCGACCGTCTGCGTCTCTGCGCGTCGCGGACCAGCTCGCTGGCGATGGCCTCGATGGCGCGCTGGCGGCCGCGGAGCTTGGCGAAGCAGACGATCTTGCCCGCAGGTCCTTAGCGAGCAGGGCTTGATCTGCACAGCACAGTCCCGACGGCGGCTTCGAGATTGGACAGGCGGCCGGTCCTGCGGTGATGGCGCAGGTCGTCGACCGTGAAGATCTGCGCCATGCGGTGCCGCAGCGGGCGCAGAAGGGTGTAGGTGTCGTCGATGCTCATCTCGCGGCGGCAGTCGACCGCGCGCATGACGAGCAGACCCTCACCGAGCGAGGCGCTGTAGGTGTCAACGAGCAGGAGCTTGCGCGCTGGGAATTCCTCGCGCAGCTGGCGCGCGGCGATTCGCTTTGAGGCATAGGAGCTGCTGATGCCGGGAAGACATGCTCACGAACAGCATCGTCCTCTGCCTCCAGCATCGGGGGTCAGCAATATCGAGATAGCGCTGCGCGGATCTGCGAGGTCGAGACCTGTCCCGCTGGCATCTGCGCATAAAAGGTCTTCGCGTCAAAGGTATTGAGGTCCAGACAGGCCTGCTCATCTCCGTCCGCGTGGAAGGTGAAGGGAATGATCGTGATATGCTCCTGCTGCAGATACGCAGTCGGGAGATTGGCCGAGGTATCGGTTACGATTCTGAACATGATGTTGCTTCTTTCTGCATATAATCTTCCGTATTAGATTACCACATATCAAGTGCAATGTCAATTCGTCTTCCAGTACAAATATTCGTTGCATTTTTATCCGGGAATGTGCTATACTGGTTACGAAAGGTGTGTGTAAGCTTTATGGAATTCGACAATGA
>VOFC01006524.1_pt1 | contig 18295 bp, 32 predicted proteins | sample 5384161 | NCBI WGS metagenome assembly VOFC01 (sample SAMN12384722, study PRJNA508395) | human gut metagenome | isolation source: healthy gut B | host: Homo sapiens
GATTGCAGAGTCAGTTAAAATATATCATCGTTGTGGCGGATGTGGAAAAACAGGGAATTTCTAAATTCTGGTAAATTCAGAGTCAATGCCAATGGTAATCGTGTGGATGTATGGCTGATCTATAGATGTAAGAAATGTAAACATTCCTGGAATCTACAATATATGAGAGAAAGAAGCCAGCTAAGATAGCACCACAGGAGTATGAGCTTTTTATGGAAAAATGATGCTGAGCTTGCCAGTCAGTATGGAAATGATATAGAATTTTTAAAAAGAAATAATGCTTGAATTAAGATGAAGAGGCGCCCAGGCGTCTCTTTTTTGGTGCTGTATATTTATTTGCATTTGATTAAAGGAGAAGTCAGGATATGAAGTGGTTAATTGCATCTGATCTGCATGGATCAGCATATTATTGTAGAAAGCTGCTGGAAGCATATGATCTGGAGAAGGCAGACAGAATGCTTCTACTTGGAGATATTTTGTATCATGGGCCGAGAAATGATCTGCCCACAGAGTACGCCCCTAAACAGGTCATTGCCATGCTGAATGCACGCAAGCAGGATATTTTTTGTGTGTACGTGGTAACTGTGATGGGGAAGTAGACCAGATGGTGCTGGAATTTCCGATTATGGCAGATTATTGTGTGCTGGAATTGGGAAAAGGCATTGTATATGCAACTCATGGACATCATTTTAATGAAGAGCATCTGCCACCTTTACATAAAAAGGGAGATATCCTGCTGCATGGACATACCCATGTTCCAAATGTGTAGAACATGAGGAATATGTCTATTCAACCCCGGTTCTGTGTCTATGCCCACGGAAGACAGCTGGCATGGATATATGACACTGGAGGATGGAACTTTCCTGTGGAAAGATTTTGAGGTACCATTGTCTTATGCGGGGGCAGACAATGATCGTTTCATTTGAACAATATGTTCAAGTCTATTGTCTGAGAGGTTGACGAAGCCAGGCCAGGAGTGAATGTTGTAACGGTATGTGTGTCCTTTTGACCGCAATCGCACTGTATGGCTTTTCTCCACGGCATCAGCCTTCTGGATGCTGTGTCTGTGGGGGATTCCATACGGACTGGGGGCAGGAGCCATAGATGCCGCACTGAACAATTATGTCGCATTGCATTATAATTCCGCATTGCCATGAGCGACCACTGTTTCTGGGGCGTGGGTACGATCATCAGCCCTTATATCATGAGCTATGCCCTGACTACGTCGGTATGGCAGAATGGTTATCGCATGGTGTCTTTTCTGCAAATGGGCATTACGGTGATTTCTGCTCGTGACACTTCCTGTATGGAAGGTCAATCGCAAGGCAATGAGCAAAAAAGGCAGAGCAGGCAGCAGCGATCGGCATCCGGGGAGCATTGAAGATCAAGGAGTTCCACAGTTAGTTGCTTGCTTTTTCTCCTATTGTTCCTGCTATAATTCAGAGTTATCTGGTGGTGAGCAAGGTGCACAGCGCAGAAAAACATTTTACTGTTGTGCATTGGTGAGCAGGAAGAAACTTGTGACAGAGAAATTATGATTATAATCTGATCCGTGTTAGAACCGGTATTTTATTACTTGGATGCATCGCAATGATTCTTCCGCTGAAGACAGATGTGGCAGCACTTGGTGGCTGGTCGTGATGGGGCTTTGGCACCGGTGTACCCTTCTATTATACATGCAACGCCGGATAACTTCCGAGCACAGAATTCACAGGCAATCATTGGCATTCAGATGGCAAGTGCGCTCATGTAGGTTCTACCTTTTATGCCTCCGGTATTTGGCTTGATTGCAAATCATATTTCCGTGGCATTAATGCCATTTTTTTGTTTTTCATTGTGTTAATGTATCATGGTGAAAAGACATTCCAGTAAATCGTGCAGGCGAGAAAGCAGACTATGAAAGAAAGGTACAGGAGCAGTTGTTTGCACTTTTATGAGGTTTTGAAAATATCGTGATTTACAGTAAACTGATGCCGAATATCAGCAAAGAGAAATGTGATAGGAATCAGGTTCCGGTTCTTTCAAAATTTGCCAAAATTTTGCAAAGATCCACAATTGCAGGATTTCCTGCAGAACTGCCACATCAATATTATTATGAAGAGAACACCTGCATGCTGCTCATTACGCATAGCGATTGCGAGACATGCTTACGGGAAGCGAATCGTTTCGCTATATAGATAATCGGGCAACTCCAGATTGTGAGCTCGCATGTTTCAAAGCGCCAAAGTTGAACTTGCTGAAGCAGATCGACAGTGGATTGCATCAGAACACAATATACAGTACGTTATGGAATAGGTATGTTGATGAGACTGTATTGATGAAGATTTTGAACCGCAATATCTGGAATGGGCAGCAGCGTACAACGAGGAATACCATGTCAATATGATGATTGCCTGGTATCTTGCAAATTGCTGGCGAAGCAGTGGGAGGCAGCGATTCCTCATCTGGAGAAGAGAGGGTGTTGTCAGACTGGGCTACCGAAAAAAAGAATTCATTCGGAAGGCAGTAGAGCTATCGATTACACCGGAACAGAAGGTATTTGAAGAGTTTGAGAGACTACAATTATGAAACGATTTCAAAAAAAAGCAATTTCTGCTATTTAAGTAATTGTGTCGCCTTTGCACCAGGGAAAACAGCAGTGAAGAAGCTTTGTAGCACAGACGGAGGCAACGACAGAAGCTCAGGAAGCTAAACAGAAACAACACACAGGAGAGACAACGCAGGAAGCAGAAGAAGCAACTAACAAGTTACAGATGCAACAGATACTATGTAGAACCTGTCGAGGGAATTCAGATGATTTTATCCGTGGTATGGATGCTTCAAGCCGTATTGGTGCTCTGGAGAACAGCGGTGTAAAAAATATTATAACTTTGATGGTGAGGAACAGGATGTATTCATGACTTTATCAGAAGCAGGTGTGAATTATATTGGAGTGTGGAATGATCCGTATGAGAGAACGGCAATGGCTATGGCGGAGGCAATAATGATTCGCCAACAGCAATCGAACTGGCAGGCGTGCAACAGAATATGGCATGAAAGTATGCATTGACTTCCACTATTCTGATTTCTGGGCTGACCCTAAGAGACAGCATGCACCTAAGGCATGGGAAGGCATGGAAATTGACGAGAAGTGTGATGCTTTGTATGATTACACCAAAGACAGTCTGACACAGCTTCTTGAGGAAGGCGTAGATGTTGAGATGGTACAGGTTGGTAATGAAATCAACAATGGCATGGCTGGTGAATATTATCTGCCCAACGTAACACAGCTTCTGAAGTCCGGAACTAAGGCTGTCCGTGAGATTGCGGATACTTACAATAAAGACATACAGATAGTGATTCATTATACCAATATTGAAAGCAATGGGGAAATCGACAGTCTGGCATCTAATTTACAGAACAATGATGTAGATTATGATATCATGGGATTATCCTATTATCCTTTCTGGGATGGCAGCTTCGATAACATGCAGAGAATTTCAAAGTATATTCAGAAGACTTATAATAAGAAGGTTATGATTGCAGAAACTTCCTATTGTTATACCTCTGAAGACGGAGACGGTTCAGGTAACAGTCTGGTAGGTACAGATGATATTGTAAAAGGCTATCCGGCAACCGTACAGAGTCAGGCAACTATGGTGCGTGATGTATGTGCAGCAGCCAATGAAGCCAGACTGGAAGGTGTATTCTATTGGGAAGGTACATGGATTCCGGTAGGACCTGCAACAGCTGATAATTCCCCTATTTGGAGAAAAATACGGCAGCGGCTGGGCAAGCAGCTATGCTTCCGATTATGATCCTGATGATGCCGGTTTATATTATGGTGGATGCTCCTGGGATAATCAGGCGATGTTTGATTTTACAGGTCGTCCATTACCATCCTTGAATGTATTCAAGTATTTAAAAGATGGACATGATGTGCCATTGGCAGTTGATTATGTATCTGACGTATCTGTAACCTGCAACGCAGGCAGTGCAATTGAACTTCCGGAGCAGGTAGATGTGATCTATAACAACCATGCAGCTAACACACAGGCAGATGTAACCTGGGATGAGACACAGATTGCAGCAATTGACCCTAATGTGGATGGTGAATATGATATCAAAGGTTCTGTAGATGGTGGATATTCTGTAACCTGCCATGTCAAAGTAGTGTTAAAGAACCTGGTACAGAATCCAAGCTTTGAAGATGCAGATACTTCCATGTGGAAAGTTACATATGAAGGAGACAGCAATCCTACAGACTACCAGAACAAGACAGATGATGCCCATACAGGTGATATTGCATTCCACTTCTGGTCAGGAGATTCTGATATGGATTTCTCTATTAAACAGGAATTCACAGATCTGGAAGCAGGAACATACAGACTGTCAGCTTTTTGCACAGGGCGGTGATATGTCAGCAGATGCCCAGATGGAGCTGTATGCAGTTACCGGCGATGGAGAGCAGACACAGTCCTTTATGGTAACAACTTATAATGACTGGAAGAATCCAACCATCCCTGAGATTCAGGTTACGGATGGTACACTGACAATAGGCATCCGTATGAAATGTAATGTCAACAGTTGGGGTACTGTGGATGACTTCGTATTAAATAAAATATCTGATTAATTAGATGCAGACAGGCAAAAGGCAGCGCATGCAGCTGCCTTTTTATGTGTAATGCAAATTTCTACTGGCGTCAAGTTGCTTATAAGTATATACTTTGAATAGTTATCTTATATTAGAAAGGGGCAATAAGCATATGAATACACTAAAAGAGCAATATATAGCAGAAGGAGCCATTGTCAAGGGTAATGTGAAACTGGGAAAAGATGCGAGTGTGTGGTATCATGCTACTATCCGTGGAGATTCCAACTCTATTACCATTGGAGATGAGACAAATATTCAGGATAATGTAGTTGTACACACGGAGAATACGCACCCGGTCACAATCGGCAATGGAGTGACCATAGGTCACAGTGCAGTAGTTCATGGCTGTATGATAGGGGATAACTCTTTAATTGGAATGGGAGCCATTGTTTTAAATGGCGCAGTTATTGGAAAAGACTGCATAATCGGTGCAGGTGCCTTAGTGACACAGAATACCCATATACCGGATGGAAGCCTGGCTTTTTGGCAACCCGGCAAAAGTCATCCGCCAGGTCACAGAAGAAGAAAAGGCAGCAAACAGAGCTAATGCATTGAAGTATGTGAATGAGGCGAAGGAAGATTTGGCAAACAGCATCAATGTAATAGAGCGGTATCATATATAAAGGAAAAGGGGCGGAATAACCGTCCCTTTTTAATAGCATATGATATTTATTTCGTTAAATCAGCAACAACCTGATTGATGACCTTACCATCAGCTTTGCCTTTTAACTCGCCCATAACGGCTTTCATAATCTGTCCCTTATTCTTAGTAGCAAGGACATCAGCAAATTTCTCCTGCAGAATAGCAGCGACTTCTTCAGCAGATAACATTTTAGGAGCAAATTCGCTCATAATTTCGTAGCGTTTCTTATATATTCCTCCAGAAGCTCTGTTCTGTCAGCCGGACAGGTATCAAGCTGCTCTTTTACAGATTTAATCTCCTTTAAGATAGCTTCATTAGCCATCTCGTCAGGAATATCCTCACGACAGCCTGCATCAATGCCCTTTTTCTTAACGGCAGATACTAAAGCTGCAATAGCATCCTTTCTGAATTTATCCTTTGCTTTCATAGCCGCAATCATAGCGTCCTGTAATTCTTTTAATTTCATGTTAATCACCATGCCTTTCAGTAATTTTCAATCGGTTTTATTATACTCCAGACAGCGTCCTCTGAAAAAGGGCAAAATTGTTGATTATAAGATGATCAGATTTACAATTATTTTTCTGATTATATGGATGGCTCGATCACGAGAGAACAGTTCTGGGTGCTGGCAAGATTTAAATATCCGACACATCAGATAAACTTTTGCTCTAAAGAAGCATTGAAATGTCTGGAATACAGGGATTTGAGGTGGTTAAGTGATGGAAAATGGAAGAGAAGCCAGAAAGGATAATGATTTATTTTTTACCTGTGCATTGATTGATTACATTGCCAGAAAGACGAAAAATGTCAGGGCAGATGTAGTAAATGCATTAGGAAAAAAGCGTCTGGATAAGATTTACGATCTGGCGGATATTTACCATAGTGATAACATTGAACGGGTAAGTGAAGATTTTATCAAAGAAGCCCAGATTAAACAGGGAAATTTTGATAATGTCGGAGAATGTCAGTATGCAATTCCTACACACTGGGACATCGGAAAAGTCTATAAACGCCTTATTAAACAGGTTTCAAAAAAAGAAAAATAGAAGTAATAGACGCATTGATAAAAGTCTATAATTCTTTTATCAGCCCTAAAATAGATGATTATAACAGTAGTGTGTATTATGAAAATCCATCAGACCATCGAGATATTTTAAGAATGGGAATAGACGATAGGACAAGAATTTTCACCATAAGGCGCAATTATGAGTAGTTGCAACCGCCAGTTGACGGATTGACAGGCGTGTTTGGTGGTCTGCAACTGTTCCAAAAGGTATGATTTGTCTGTAAAAACCAAACAACAAAACAGAAATGAGGGAAAACATGATTTTAGCAGACAAGATTATGGAAGAGAGAAAGAAGAACGGATGGTCACAGGAAGAACTGGCAGATAAACTGTCAGTATCCAGACAGGCGGTGTCAAAATGGGAGAGCGCACAGTCAGTACCGGATCTTCAGAGAGTGATTCAGCTTGCAGAGATTTTCAACGTGAGTACAGATTATCTATTAAAAGATGAGGTAGAAGCACCATCGCCTATGGAAGTAGGAGATATCAGGGATGAGGATCAGTCATTGCGTAGGGTTTCCATGGAAGAAGCCAATGAATTTTTAACAATTAGAAGAAAAAATGCACCAATGATAGCAGGTGGAGTTGCTATGTGCATTTTAAGTCCGGTGATATTGATTTTCCTGGCAGGGCTTGCAGATTCACATATTGGAAATATCTCAGAAGGACTTGCATCGGGTATAGGTCTGGTATTCCTGCTTGTAATGGTTGCCATTGCGGTATTTGTATTTATCAGCTATGGAATGAAAGCGAGTAAGTTTTCTTATCTGGAAAAGGAAGCGTTTGAAACAGCATACGGTGTATCCGGACTGGCAAAAGAGAAGCAGAAAGATTATGAGGACACATTTACCCGCAGTATTGCGATTGGAGTAGTATTATGTATTGTGGCTGTTATTCCATTACTGATCGCAGGAAGTATGGATGCACCGGACTACATTTGTTGTGCGTTGACATCGCTGCTGCTGATTTTAGTTGCGATAGGCGTGTATCTTATGGTAAATGCCGGAATGATCAAGGGCAGTTATGATATGCTTCTGCAAGAGGGAGATTTCTCAAAATCCGAGAAGCATGCGAAGAAGAAAATGGAATTGTTCAGCAGTGCTTACTGGTGTCTTGCAACAGCAATCTATCTGGGATGGAGTTTCTGGACTAATAGATGGGATTTTACCTGGATTGTATGGCCTGTAGCAGGTGTGTTGTATGCGGCAGTATCTGCAATTCTGAAAATGGTAATGGGCAATAAAGAGTAAATGACATAAGAAAAGGCAAGGTTGTTGTATGCAGCCTTGCCTTTTCCATATATTATGAAATTGTGATAAGTTCGTACTCACGGGTTCCAAAACCGAGGTCTGCGGCAGCCTCGATGGTGTGTACACCATGTCTGGATTCAATACGTTCAATTAAGTGGTCTCTGCCCGGATCATCGCTGGCATATACCAGATCCAGACAAGCCTGGTCGATTGCGACAGGGTCAGTAGAGATTAAGATACCCATATCCTCCATGCACGGATCCTCCGCCACTGCACAGCAGTCACAGTCGACCGACATATTTTTCATGACATTGATATAAATGGCATTTCCCTTGAAATATTCCACAATGGAGGATGCAGCATCAGCCATGGATTCCAGGAAAGAATCATGATCTGCTGTCCAGATCTTCTCAGGTTCACCGGCACCATGAATATATGCCTTGCCGGCGGAAGATGCAATGCCGATCGAAAGCTGTTTGAGCGCTCCGCCGTATCCTCCCATCGGATGTCCCTTGAAATGGGAGAGAACCAGAAGCGAATCATAATCTGCCAAATCCTTGCCTACGAAATTCTTATGGATGACTTTACCATTAGGAATGGGAAGCTCCATATCAGGACCTTCTGCATCTAACAGGTCAACTTCAAAATATTTGCTCCAGCCATGTTCGTGTAAGGTTTTCATGTGTTTGGCTGTAGTATTACGTGCGCCGTCATAGGCAGTGTTACATTCTACAACAGTTCCACCTACATAATCAATTACCGGTTTCCAGTATTCCGGTTTCAGGAAGTTCTGATTGCCGACTTCACCGGAGTGAAGCTTGATTGCAGCCTTACCCTCTAATTTCTTGCCAAGTAACTGATACATTTCCAATACCTTTTCAGGACTGATTTCCTTTGAAAAAGTATACCTTTTGCTTTTTCGCTCATATACAGGACATACCCCTTTCTTCTAATTAAATATCTGCTTCTATTTTATATGGTAAGAAAGAGAAATTCAAGTTTATAGTTTTTTATAAAAATTATTAGCACTCACTATTGACAAGTGCTAATAAAAGGTATATAACGTAGTCAGAACAAAGGAAAAGGAAACCTGAGTTCCAGAAACAATAAACAAAGACGACATCCGAGGTATTAGATAGAAGAAAGGAAGATGACTTATGTTGATGCCTAGTATTTTTAGAACTAATAGTTTGATTGATGATTTGTTTTGATGATGATTGGTTCGATGACAAAGAGTTCAAGAACGTGGAGAAGAAACTCTATGGCCACAGAGCTAAGAATGTAATGAACACAGATGTGAAAGAAACAGAGGATGGATATGAACTGGAGATGGATCTTCCGGGATTCAAGAAAGAAGAAGTATCTGTTGAACTGAATAATGGATATATCACTATCAGAGCTGCCAAGGGACTTGACGAGGATGAGAAAGAGAAGAAGACCGGCAAGTATATCCGCAGGGGAGCGTTACAGCGGTGCCTGCGAGAGAAGCTTTTATGTAGGCGAAGAGGTTACACAGCAGGATATCAAGGCAAGCTTCAGTCATGGTATCTCTTAAAGCTTGACATTCCTAAGAAGGAAGCCAAGAAGATAGAACAGAATAACTTCATATCCATTGAGTAATGAATTGAATAATTGACTAATAGCCACCCGGTTGAATAAGCCGGGTGGTTCTATATAGGAGAAAAGGGTGGCGATTACGATGGCAAAGGAAATCGCATTTGATATAGATGCAAGAAAGAAAATGGAATCTGGTGTGAACCAGCTGGCTGACACAGTGAAGGTAACGTTAGGACCAAAAGGCAGAAATGTTGTATTGGATAAGGGATTTGGCGCCCCGCTGATCACCAATGATGGTGTGACGATAGCCAAGGAGATCGAGTTGGAAGACAGATTCGAGAATATGGGTGCACAGCTGGTAAAAAAGAAGTTGCAACCAAGACAAATGATGCAGCAGGTGATGGTACAACGACTGCAACTGTTCTGGCACAGGCTATGATTAACGAAGGTATGAAGAATATCGCAGCAGGCGCAAATGCCATTGTCCTGAGAAAAGGCATGAAGAAAGCAGTAGAGACAGCACAGAAGGCTATTAAAGGAAATGAGCAAGCCAGTCAGTGGCAAGAAGGATATTACCAGAGTCGCTGCCATTTCTGCAGAAAGTGATGAAGTCGGTGAAATGGTCGCTGATGCTATGGAGAAGGTCGGCAAGAACGGCGTCATTACCATAGAAGAAGCCAAGACAATGCAGACTTCTGTTGATGTGGTAGAAGGTATGCAGTTTGATAAAGGCTATCTGTCAGCATACATGTGTAATGATAAGGATAAGATGGTTGCCAACATGGATGAGCCATATATCCTGATTACAGATAAGAAGATATCCAATATTCAGGACATACTGCCGATTCTGGAGCAGATATCCAAGGCAGGTAAGGAACTGTTAATCATTGCAGAGGATGTAACCGGTGAAGCACTTACAACGCTGATTGTAAACAGTCTGCGTGGTACTTTTGAAGGTAGTTGCAGTGAAAGCACCGGGCTATGGCGATAACAGGAAAGAAATGTTAAAGGATATCGCATTCCTGACAGGCGGTCAGGCAGTCTTTGAAGAACTTGGCATGCAGCTCAAGGATACTTCTATGGAAATGTTAGGCAGGGCAAAATCTGTAAAAGTCACCAAGGACAGCACAACAATCGTTGATGGCGAGGGCAAGTCTGAGGACATCCAGGAGAGAATTACTTCTTATTAAGGCACAGGCAGAGAAAGCAAACCTCTGAATATGATAAGAAGAAATATCTTGACAGAATAGCCAAGATGAGCGGCGGCGTTGGCGTTATCAGGATTGGTGCAGCTACAGAAACCGAGATGAAGGAATCCAAGTATCGTGTCGAGGATGCCTTGAATGCGACTAAGGCAGCTGTAGAAGAGGGTATTATAGCAGGTGGCGGTTCTGCTTATATCCATGCACAGAAAGCAGTTCTTGCAGAAGCAGCCAAGCTCGAAGGCGATGAGAAGACAGGTGCTTTGATCGTTGCAAGGGCATTGGAAGCACCACTTAGAACTATCGTTGAGAATGCGGGGCTGGAAGGAGCTATTGTAGTCAATAAAGTCAAGGAATCCGCAGATGGTATTGGATTTGATGCTGTCAGCGAAGAGTATGTAGATATGATGGCAAATGGCATCATTGATCCTGTGAAAGTGACAGACAGTGCGTTGGTCAATGCGGAGAGTATCGCCTCTACGTTACTGACAACAGAGGCTGCTGTAGGCAATATCCCGGAGAAAAGCCGGCAATGCCTGCATCCCCTGAAATGGGCTATTAATTGTAAAGAAGGAAACCCTGCACCAGACCGGGTAAAAATATTTACAGAGTACCAATGACATGCTACAATGATACACGTTACAGGATTCGACACATATATTATAAATAAAAGAAAAATGAGGGTATGATATGTGCTGTAATCGTTGTTCAGGTATGGAGGATAGAGAGTCCTCGCCGATGATTATGGATGTAAACAGGGCTGCAAAAGAAAAACTGCAATTTCCGCAAGAGTGTCTGGACTGGTAAATGTATGCAGATGACATTAATGAGCATCCCGCCGCGAGGAGATCGGGCTGGAAGTACATGAGAAGACAGATCAGATGATACGTGTGGAGCAGGGCAGAGGTATTGCCATGATGGGCAATTGTCAGTGCAGACCTAACATGGAACTTGAGATATTTGAGGGAGATGTTGTATTTGTACCGGCTGGCACCTGGCATAATATCAGAAATATCGGCAGAGAACCACTGAAATTATCTTCTACCTATGCACCGCCTCATCATCCCAAGAGAACAGTGCATAAGACCAGAGAGGATGCTGACAGAGCGGGGACACAGAAAATAAAACGATAAATAACAGAAAGGTACGGTCTTAGGTATGAACAAAGGAAAAGGTTTTATTGAAGAGTTTAAGAAATTTATCATGCGTGGCAATGTCATGGATATGGCAGTCGGTGTAATCGTAGGTGGTGCGTTTACTTCCATTGTTACATCACTCAATCAGGATATTCTGACTCCCTGTTCTTGGAATCTTTGGCGGTACGGATTTCTCTAACTTAAAGGTTACACTGGGGAAGCGGAGAGAATGCTCCTGTTCTGTGTTATGGCAATTTCATAACGGCTGTTATCAATTTCCTGATCACAGCGTTTGTGATTTTTGTTCTGGTAAAAGCCATTAATAAAATCGGAGATAAGCTGATCAGGAAAGAGGAAGAAGCACCGCCAGAACCTACGACCAAAATATGTCCATATTGTAGAAGTGAGATTGCAAAGGAAGCAACCCGTTGCCCTCACTGTACTTCAATCTGAATAGGGCAAAAGACTGTAGAAATAGAACTCTACAGTCTTTTTTGTGTCATAAAATGTCAAAAATGCATAAATACATAGCGGTTTTAAACACTTATAATATTAAATTGACGTAAAACGACTACTGTGATATGATATAAACTATGCGATATGCTACATGGGGATAAAGGAGAGAGTATGGATTTTCAAAATATATTCAGCATGGTTCCATATAAGCGTAATTCATATAAAGTAAAGGTATTTCGCTATGTATTTTTTTCTGATTGTCATTCTGTTTGTGGCATTCGGAGCTTATACCTATTATGACTATCAGAAGGAATGCCAGAGTAATGCAGGGAGAGAAGCACAGACAAAAGCTGCAAGAATAGTGTCACAGAATGATGAACGGCTGGAGAATCTGAGGCAATATTATATTACGATGTCTTCCAATGATTCGATAAAATGGATGCTGGAAAATAACATACGTTATTCAGATTATAGTAACTACAAAAAGCCTACGAGGATATGGGCTCGGAAGGAATTTTCAGTGATTACGTAGGCAGCTTCACCTTTGTTAATTTCAGAACAGGGTGGGTGCTGAGTAATAAAGGACTTTTCCCATTGTATGATACATATAACCAGGATACGGTAATGTCCATATATGAGGATAAGACAGCGATAGCGGAGAAAATTACTGGAAATATGATGAGCAGGGAGTAGTTCTGGATAGTAATATTGACAGGAAGTACCGGCTGACTGTAGAAACAAAAGGGCTGAACTTTATTATGCGGCTTCCTGCAACTTCCTATAATACATATGCAGTATTCATAGCCAATATCAATACAGATGCATGGAAGAAATGGATTGATCAATGGCTGGAAGGCTATGAAAAAAGTCGTAGTGTTGGACAAAGATGGAACGCTCATTTATGCTACGGACACATCACTGGAGGATATTTGTCAGGAGCTGTACATAAAAAGAACAGACCGCTGGACAGGTGAGAACGGATCATACGGTATATATGGTCGGTAAGGCAAAATCCAGCATTCTTGGCTGGAATTACTATGTATTTCGTGATGTAAAAAGGCGGGCAGGCTGGAATGCGTCTGCCGATAGCAATATTTGGTTTGTTGTTCATACTGATCATTGTCAGTCTGATACTTGTCAGTCATTTAATCTATCATCCGATAGATACGCTTCTCAAGGATGTTTCGGAGACAGAAGCGCAGAACAGTTATCAGGGGAATGAATTAGAGTATCTGGCGGGCAGCTATCATAATCTTAAAAAGACAAACAGACATTGGAAGGGCTATTAAGTCAGCAGCAGGATAAACTGGAAGAACTGTTTGAATTAAGACTGATTCATGGGGAAGTAGACGAAGAAGAATGGGGTGAATATCTGGAGGGATTCAGACTCCGTAGCTGGAAGTATTTTGCTACGGCAGTTGTTATTTTGAATCTGGGAGATGAAGAAATCCAGAGTATGGTGAATGAAGACGCCATATGTCTGAAATTACTTTCTGAAATGCCCGATTCCCTGAAAGAAAGGGCATGGATGCCTCCTATTTATAATGCCAGTGCTATTTTTGCAATCTTTGCGGAAGAAGATGAGGATATCCTTTTGGAGAAGATTCAGACCTTTTACACAGAAATGCAGGAATATGCTTCCAACATCTGTGATTATAATATCCTGATGGGGAGTAAGTGCTACCCATACCAATTATCATCATATCCGTGCTGCATACAGAGAGAGTATTAATGCGTTGACCTTTAAGACCAGCATCGGTACAGAAGGGGTGTAGCGAAAGAAGACAAGAAGCAGGAGTGTCATTTCTATCTTGCCAGCACTACGGTATTGGCAAAAGAATACAATCATCAGTTTGAAGAAGATATTCAGGCAGCAGTAAAAGCCGTAGATAAGAAGCTGTGTTATCAGGTCACAGATGCTTTTGCCATTATCTGAATCAGGCGCAGGGGCATGAAGCAGAACTGCCGTTATATCTGCTTCGGTATGTGAATTCCATTCTGATCACGGCGGTAGATGCAGGCATTCACCTGCATGAGATATATCCGGATGGATTGAAGAAGACATATCGTGAATTGTTGGAGGTTGTGGGAGCCGGACAGAGAGCGCAGGTATATCAAATGTAAATTCATAGATCCTGTCATCAGAGTTCGTATGGAGTATCTGGAGAGCCATTCCAACTCCATGCTTCAGGAGATTGAAGATCTGATTGAAGAGAAGAAGGGAATCTGTCACTGACAGAATGCGCGGATATCCTTGGTGTGCACCAGACATATATCTGGAAAGTGCTGAAGATGGAAAGAGACAGATCATTTAGTGATTATGTGGAAGAGTATAAGCTAAAAGAAGCGAAACGCCTGTTACTGGAATCTGATATGACTGTAGCAGAGATTGCAGAGCAGCTTAATTATACCAATGCGCAGAATTTTATACGATTCTTCAGTAAAAGTACCGGAGTAACGCCCGGCAAGTTCAGAAAGTTGTACTAATTGTCCTAATAGGGGCATAAAAGGGAATAATCATTTTCTTAATTGCGTTGAAAAAGCAGTATAAAAATGATTATTTCCTTTTCTTTTTGCACAAAACAGCATCATGTAACTGTGCAATATGTATAAAAATACGTCCGTATAACCCCTAAAAAGAAAATGATTATAGACGTTATCACATTCAAAGTATAATATTGCACTATAACTTAGGGCAAACGGAAACGAAAGTAAGCAAAATAACGAAACGAACCCTGAGAATAGAAAATTGAAGAAAGGTGGTCATTCATGCCGGGTAAAAAAAAGAAAAGTAATGTAGTAACGCTTTCTGATGGAACCACAATTACATTACGACAAACAAGTACATGGCAATATATGAAGCATCACAAATGGCTTTACATTATGCTTCTGCCTGGGTTACTGTATTTCATTCTATTTAAGTATGTTCCATTTAAGGAGTATAGTCCTTTCAGAGGAATCTAAGGGGAAGTCCATGGGTAGGTTTCAGTCAGTTTAAGAAATTCTTCGATACACCGGATTTCTGGAGACTGCTTCGCAACACGTTGGGAATCAGCTTATTACAGTTGATAATTTATTTCCCTGCACCTATTATTCTATCTTTATTCTTAAATGAAGTAAGACACAATGGATATAAGAGAGTTGTTCAGACACTGGTTTATGTACCTCATTTTGTATCCTGGGTTATTGTAGCCAGTCTGACATATCAGTTATTTAATGTATCTGATGGTGTCATCAACATGATCATTAAGAATCTGACAGGAGGAACTATTGATATATTATCAAAGGGTTCTACATTCTGGGGATTGATTGTAGGACAGGATATCTGGAGAGAAACCGGATATGGAACAATTATCTTCCTTGCTGCATTAGCCGGTGTGGATCAGGAAATGTACGAGGCAGCAAGAGTAGATGGAGCAGGACGATGGAGACTGATGTGGCATATTACACTTCCTGCGATTAAGGGGTACCATTATCATGATGTTGATTCTGCGAGTAGGTGGATTGCTGAATACAGGCTATGAGCAGATTTTCCTGATGAGAAATGATCTGAATATGGAGTATGCGGATGTATTTGATACGTACATATATACAAGAGGTATTGTAAATGGACAATATTCCTTCTCATCAGCAGCAGGTATGTTCAAATCAGTCGTTGGCATGATCCTGGTACTTGGCTCTAACAAGATTTCCAAGATGTGCGGCGAAGCTGGAATTTATTAAGGAGGGGCATATGGCTGGAGTATTGAAGAAACAGGGCAGCAAGATCAAGAAGAGCCCTGGAGACAGAATTGTAGATGTCATTATATATGTGGGGCTTGCCCTGGTGGCATTGTCAACGGTATTGCCTTTCTTATATGTAGTGGCAGGTTCCTTTGCAACAGATAAGGAACTGACGGAGAAAGCATTTTTATCATTCCTGAGGTATGGTCTTTGAATGCATATAAGTATGCAATCAAGACAGCCAATATTTTAAGAGGTTTGAAGAATTCTGTAATATTGACAGCATTGGGAACGACAATGTGTATGGTGTTTTCACTTACATTTGCGTACCCTCTGTCCAGAAGCATTTCAGAGGACGTAACCTGATATTGAATCTTGTTATTGTGACCATGCTCTTTGGCGGTGGCATGATACCTTCCTATCTGGTGTATTGTGCATACGGTCTGTATGACAGCTACTGGGCATTGATTCTTCCGGCATTGATCAGTCCGTTCAATATGATCATTATTAAGAATTTCTTTCAGGATTTACCACAGGAACTGGAAGATGCAGCTTATATTGATGGATGCAGTGATATAGGAACTTTCGTAAAGATAGTGCTTCCACTGTCCAAACCGGTTATTGCTTCCATTTCACTATTCTATGGTGTTGGATTCTGGAATGATTATTTTTCATCCATGATTTATTTAAAATCAGCAGAAGTTTCCAATACAGATTCAGTTGAGATCTATCATCCTTTTGACTTCACAGATTTCAGAGGTTGTTATGGATTATTACGATATGAACGGAGCACCGCCTGATAAGGCAGTCAAAATGGCATGTACTGTAATTGCTACCGTACCTATTCTGTGCATTTATCCTTTTGTACAGAAATATTTCACCAAAGGGCGTTATGGTTGGCGCTGTAAAGGGTTAACTTAAAATTATATAATTATATAAGGAGGATCTTATGAAGAGAAAGAAATTATTACAGAAAGTATTATCCAGCATTAGCAGCAAGCATGGTAATGAGTCTGACAGCATGTGGAGGAAGCAGTAATTCTACTGGAAGCAATGCTTCTGGCAGTGATTCTACACAGACAACTGCTGCATCAACAGAGAAGGCAGATGCAACAGCAGCTACAGAGACTAAAGAAGAGACAAAAGAGAGACAGACCGTTACTTTTTATGACAATTGATTTTAATGCAGGTACTTCCAATACAGGAGACTATGCAGAAGAAATCAAGCAGAAGGTAGAAGACGCTACGGGCGTTAATTTGGAGATCGAATGGGTACTTTCTGATGTAACAGATGAGAAGATCACACTGGCAATGGCAAATCCGTCCACTATGCCTATGATCATCACACACAGCGGTTCTCTGACCGGTAATATTGTAAAGTGCAGCCAAGGCAGGTGCTTTCGTAGACCTGAATGATTATATCTGGGATTCTGAGAAATATCCAAATCTTTCCCAGATGAATAAATCTGTAGCAGAAACACTTTCCGTAGATGGTGCATTGATTGCTGTTCCACGTACAAAGAGACATTGGACGTTACGGCCTCTCCTATCGTCAGGACTGGGCAGATGCAGTAGGTATCACAGAGGAACCTAAGACAATTGATGATGTATATGATATGTTATACAAATTCACCTATGACGATCCTGATGGAAATGGTAAGAACGATACATATGGTATGGAAATGACATCTTATACAGGACCATTTGATATTATTCAGACATGGTTCGGTGTAGGAAACGGATGGGCAGAAGTAGATGGTAAAGTTAATCCCTGTTCATATGCAGCCTGAGTATAAGGAAGCTCTGGACTGGATCAAGAAGGTATATGATGATGGTCTGATGCCTAAAGGACTGGGCAGTACGTACAACAGATACCTGGTCAAATGGATGTAAAGACAGGGGAGAAAGTGGTGTTTACATCGACGTAATGGACGGCGGAAGACGTATCTGGGATTACTTCGTAGCAGAAGAGACAAAGACTCCTTCCGTAGTAAATCCCTGACGAGACAGCTTCCATGAATCTTCTGGGTGCTGTAAATGGCAAGACACTTGCAACCTCCGGCTACAACGGATACTTTACAATCAGTGCATCTACCTGCGATACACCTGAGAAGATCGAAGCTGCTTTGACACTGCTGGATAAGCTTAATGACAATGACACAAGACTTCTTGTAGAGTACGGTCTGGAAAGGTATTAACTGGGAAAAAGGATGCAGATGGCAACCTGGTAGACCTGGATGTGGAGAATGCAACTCTTGCAGCTAACTATATGGGACTGAATCAGATGCTTGCTTACATCCCAAGATATGATCTGAATCCTTCTCCTGCAAAAAAATGAGCGTACACAGGCGCAGGCAGATGTTTATGTAGAAAATGAAAAATATGCAGTATTCAATCCTGCGTCTTCCTATCTTTGCAAACTCTGCTACCTATGCAGATATCGGTAAGACTCTTTGATGAAATCATCACACAGGCAAGAACACAGTATGTATGCGGTGAAATTGATGAAGCCGGACTTCAGACAGCATGGGATAACTGGCTCAATCAGGGTGGACAGACAATCATAGATGAAGTAAATGCACAATATGAAGCAAACAAATAAACATCCGTAGGGATACGGATAAGGCAC
>VOFC01006741.1_pt1 | contig 18251 bp, 27 predicted proteins | sample 5384161 | NCBI WGS metagenome assembly VOFC01 (sample SAMN12384722, study PRJNA508395) | human gut metagenome | isolation source: healthy gut B | host: Homo sapiens
TTCGGTAAGTGATGAAACCCAAAACACTGACCATTCAATTCAATAATGAACAACTGCCCATCCTTCCAGTGGAACCAGAAGTTCACCTCTCCTTTACCACTCATGCCGACGGAAATGAATTGGAGTTAACGGAAACCGGGCGGGGCTGCTCCTATTGGCGCGAGCCGCGTTTGGTATGGCAGAAACCGTTCGTGAGGATGGATTTCATATCCATTTGGATGACCTGTATGGCATCAACGCCGTGGGAAAAAGCATCCTGATCCGAAAGGAGGAAAAGTCAAAACCATGATTGAAAAAACCTTCCTCAACCCCACTACAAATAAGCAGTGGCGGATTGAAATTGACGGCCATACCATCCGAACCTGCTTGAATGGCGGGAAGGTCAAGGAGATCCTGTGCGACTCCGCCTTCCAGGTCAGGACACAGGCTGCCAGCGCCATGATGGGCCAGATGCGGAAAGGATTTGTCTATCAGAATCGGATGCCGCTGTTGGGCAGGCGCGGTGCCATCGGTTTGTCGGCAAGGACAGCAACGGCTTTCATGCCCCTGGCTGCCGCCCGCACACAGGATGACTTCTTCCTGACGAGGGTGGTCGGAGATTTTGAGGACGAGACCCTCTATCATTTCGATGGCAGCGGGAGATCCTTGAAACGGTCTCTCTGGGTGCCAAGCGGATGACCTACGAGCAGGTCCTCTGCCCCAATGATACCCTGCTGCTGAACAACAGCTATCTTTTTGGAGCAGTTCTCACCCGCACCCATGAGGTCACGTCCTTGCCAACAAGAAAAACAGCATGAAGACCATGCTGGATGCCAGTGGCGACCTGGCCCTTTGGTACACAGGCGAGGAGATCGTCGTCTGTGACTTTGGCAGCAACACGGAGTGTGGCGGAAACGGTAAAATGCAAGAAGTCAAAAGACCCGAATTTTGCCTATTACTGCTTTGGGATGCTCTCTCCCGGCAGAGCAAAGCGGCTACCGCGTCACCGAGGGTGAGTATGTGCTGGTCGATTTGAAGTCCGCCCAAAAAACAGTGATCCCAATGAGGGCTGGCATCCCTTTTTCTCCCCGGATGACCAGTTTTTCTCGGTGGGCGGCAAGTTCTATCTGACCCAGACCGGGAGAGGAGATAGCCAATCCTTTCCCGTTTTCTGTCCGGCAGGGGCTGAATTTTTCAGACACCGCGCGGTGCGTGACAAGGGGCAGCCTGATGGCTGTTCAGCAGGATCGTGGCAGCTCCCCATAGAGCTGTGGGATACCAGCAGCGGCCAACTGCTGGCTGCCATTGACGACCCCTTTGTGGTGCGGCAGGTGAATTTTTGCCTTTACCAAGAGCGGGACTTGTCCTGCACACCGATTACGGGGCCATGAGCATCTATTCCTGCGCCCTCTGAAACGGAGGAATGAACTATATTTATTTTTTACGATGAGAAAATGGAGGGGCACAATGAACTTTAACGAAGCAATGCAAATGCTTGGAAACAAGTTGCAAGGAAAGTACGGACATTTAGGCTTTAAGTATAAAAATCCGACAAAACACTTACAAGGCACAGCAAAAATTTCACCTATATGATTGCGTTTTCCTCATTTGGCGGGAACACAAAGGATAGCATAAGCATAGAGGTTTGCTATATAATCAACACCCGTCCATACGACCCTTATGGTTACGCCAAACCGGACATCAACACACAACCACTGTTTTGCAGTTTAAGAGACAATGAAATATATCTTGATATAGGAAATGAAGAAAAAATTGACAATACCTTTGAGATTGTTTGTCAGTGGATGGATAAAATACTGATTTAAAAAATGAATGAGCTTTGTGCTGCCGAGTAATGTGGAAGTGATGGCAGCCATAGATCAAAAAGAGCGTGGACACCTATGAACAAAGAAACATTGACGATAAAACTCTTGGACCTGGTCGAGGGGCGGGAAACACCTGGCGGAGCTGGTGGGACGAGCATGAGCCGGAGCTGGAAGCCCTGCTGAATCGTGGTGAATTCCTGAAACTGAAGCCCCGCCGACATGGTTTTCAGTGGGTCCCGGTGTTTGGCAGCCAAAGGGAGCCATCGCCATTCTGGAAAAGAGCGGCTTAGCATTTGAAGCCAGCAATCTCTACCAGGAGCGGTATCTGGCCGAACTGGACGCTTTCTGCAAGGAGCAGGAGCGAGTACAGCGGGAAAAGCAAAAGGAATTCAAGGCCAACCACCCAGAACTATTTGGCCGATACCCTCAAGTTCTCCAAGGCGCTGGCAAAGGGGCTTGACCCCACGGACGAGATCCAGCCTGCCGCCACGGAGGAGCAAATCGGGAATCAAGAAAGGACGCTGGACTTCACGCTTCCGTCCCAGGTGCGGGAGTTCTTCCTACTGACCGCAGGCATCAATGTATTCACAGGCGTAATCGTTGAACTCTCTGGAATATTTAATTTGACCATCCACGGAGAGCGGTATTGCGTGCTGGGCGAGTTCTGGAAAGAAGCGGACGGCGACCAGCTCCTACTCCGCCCCGGCGAGGATACCATTTGGTACTATGCCCATGAACAGGACAAGGTAAAAGCGGCTTTGCAATGATATGACAGAACTGCTGGAGAAGAAATTGGCGAGGTATCTCAATGAACACTGAAAACAACGCCCGGTATTTTATGGAACGCCGAAATGAAGTGAAGGAAGCTGGCAACAGTGGCGAGAATACGGTTGGATTTTCCCAAAGGGACCAAATGGCGTGAGATCTTCGTCAGCCTGTGAGCGGATCCGCATGGCGCTGGGGATCCCCTGGGACACAAATATCGCCCAAATGACATCTACAAAAAATCGACGGTGATGATTTGTTCTCCTTTTCAGGAGAGCCGAACTCCTTGGAGGATTTGGCTGACACTTTTCTGCCTTCAATCGATGTGGGATCCCCGGTGATTGCCCAATGGCGCAGTGATCAGGACAGGACGGAGTGGAAAATATGATGGTATCGTTGGCCGAATTTAGAACTTTGGAGACTTCCGCCGGTGTGATGATTTCCAGGAGATGATGACTATCTCCCTGGAGCAGGGCACCGCTCTATCCAAGAGATTTCCGGGCAGATCGGGACTATGCACTACCGTTCTTTGCCCGGTTTTCCCCAATCGCGGAACTGCTGGATGATGTGGAACGGGAGGGGTTCTGGCTGTCACCGGTGCATCAGGGGTTCGATGTCCCAAAGCGGAATCAGGGAGTTCATCGAATGTTTCCGGGAGTATCTCCAAAGCAGCAAGCGAATGGGTTATCCTACTGAGCAATCTGCGGCACATCTTTGGAGGTGATTATGGGACTGTTTTTTGAAGAAAAGGGTCGAAATGCCGGATAAAATGATTTTGGGAAATACGGAATTTGCCAGCGACCAGGCTCGCCTTTCATGTTGGAGAATTGATTGTATGGGAGAGAAAGACCAAAATTTCCTTGAGATTAAGAGCATAGAAGGAAATATAGGCGATATCGTTTTTGAAAAGCCAGAAAAATTGGGTCAATGACCATAAAGAACCATTATCCGAGCATTTTGGATGAGAACGATGACTGCATAGACGTCGTGAATGAAATGATCGAAGATGGAGCCCTTGAAGTAGATGGGAAAATTTCAGAAGATGAGTTTGTAAAAAGCACTATTCGTAAACAATGTAACAGTATTTGTAAATGGGATCGAAACTGGCTTTACATCGATTTGGATGCGGAACCCGGACTATTTCATGGGACATTCCGGCGCGGTTTTGTATCGAGGTCGACTGCAAATATAAAATTGAAGTCGGCGGATTCAACGGATAACACGATAACGGACTTCAAACACAAAAGGCAAATTCTGCGGAAAAGGAAAGAACGGCAAAGAAAAAACAAGTACCTGGTCAACATTGGAGCAGGATCCTGAAACAAGCTGGAGAATGACTACCTGTGCCCGGCGCTCAGGGGCCCACATCCAGTATTTTGCCACCAGTTACAGCAAAAGCGCGACCATGGCCGGGCAGGCCATTCCCTGTGGATGAGTGTGGAAGTGGTGCCCATGTGAACTTTACACCTATTTTGAGAATGTGTGGACGAAATTTACCCTTGCGGTCCACCACGCTGAAAGATTACGGTGCAAAAGGGCCATGTCAACCGCGTGGATCAGGAATCCTTTGACCAAATTATGAGGCGTTTGGGATCTTTGATCCGGCAAATGCATTGAGAAAAAGCCTTGTCGGCGAGAATTTGTACTATTTTGCCCACCAGTGGACCACCGCAAGGTGGTGGCTGGGTTGACCGTCTGCTGGCTTTGGAGGACTCCATGGAGCAGGAGCTGGAAGGGTGCAAGCTTTTTATGTGATCCGGTTGCAGGAGAAGGGCTGATGGAAGGCAAAAAGCATCGACAATAAGTCTACATATCTGGAGAAAAACATGAAAGTCTTTAGAAAAAAAGCGTAAAATTATTATAGATGGTCACGCTTTTTTCTTGGATTGTCAATGGGACTGCTACCCAGTAAAAGTCAGATGCTATAGTTTGAAATCAACATACATCGAGGTGATTTTTTTAATTGGGGAATTGCTACATGGGTATTAACTTCTATCAACCTTCTGTTGTATCAACAATGATACAATATGCCTGAAATAAAATTAGGATGGAAATATCAATTAAAAATCAAATTATTTGGTGCCTGCTAATGAAAGCGAACAATGGGCGAAAGACGCAAGGCCCTGGTATTATCATTGATTGTAATTGAGTTATATCCAATACCCTAATTTTGTTCGACTTATTAGATAATGTGAATAACAATCAGGAGGAATCACCATGTCACAGTTGCGTCCATTTTATCTTCTCAAAGACGGTCAGCGGAAGGAGTTGTCCAACGGCGACCGCTCCGGTGCGGTCTATATGGCCATCTGGGACTGGTGTGCGGCAAACTGGATCTGGATGTCTGTTTTCCTGCTCCCCAGACGGAGGGGACACCCCAAGACTGCGCCTCTGCTGGAGGGAGAGCGAGGCCAAGATCTTCACCGATGTGGTGGACAGTGCCTCCATCGCACAGGTTCAGGAGCTGTGCAACCAGGAATTCACGGCAGGCAGCCGGATCCGTCTGATGCCCGATGTCCATGCCGGCAAGGGCTGCACCATCGGCACCACCATGACCATCACCGACAAGGTGGTGCCCAACCTGGTGGGGTGGACATCGGCTGCGGCATGGAGACCACCCGCATCCGGGAGCCCAGATTGGAGCTTCAAAAAGCTGGACAAGCTGATCTACGAAAAGATCCCCTCCGGCTTCTCCATCCGAGACTAAGGCCCACCGCTATCTCAATGAGATCGACCTGAGTGAACTGTGCTGCGCCCGCCATGTGGATCTGCTCAGGGCAGAAAAGAGCATCGGCACCCTGGGTGGTGGGAACCACTTCATTGAGGTGGACAAGGATGACGAAGGGAATCTCTACATCGTGGTCCACTCCGGCAGCCGTCACTTGGGTGTAGAGGTGGCCAGCTATTACCAAGAGGCGGGCTATAAGGTACTCAACCGTACTGATGATGCCTCCCTGCAGACGCTGGTGGCCCGAGATGAAAGGCAGAGGGCCGGGAGAAGGAGATCCAGAAAGAACTGAAGAAGCTGAAAAACATCAAGCAAAACCAACATCCCCAAGGCTCTCGCTTATGTGTCTGGAGAATTGTTTGAGCAGTATATCCACGATATGAAGATCGTCCAGCACTTCGCCATGCTCAACCGGCAGGCCATGATGGACGAGATCGTCAAAGGCATGAAGCTCCATGTGGAGGAGCAGTTCACCACCATCCACAACTATATCGATACCGACGCCATGATCCTGCGGAAAGGGAGCCGTGTCCGCCAAAGAGGGCGAACAGCTGCTCATCCCCATCAATATGCGGGACGGGAGCCTGCTCTGCGTGGGCAAGGGTAACGAGGATTGGAACTGCTCCCGCCCCCCACGGCGCCGGCTGCCTGATGAGCCGGGCGGACGCCAAACAGTCCTTCACGGTGTCTGAATTCAAAAAAGCAGATGGCAGGGGTCTACACCACCTCGGTGAGCAAGGCCACCCTGGACGAGTGCCCCATGGCCTACAAGGGGGCAGTGGGCGGAGGAAAACGGATACTCTTTCAACCGCATCACCCCGGACGGGGAACCTGCTGATAACGAGGAAGAAATGTCCCCGGCTGAGGTCCAGGCGGCGGTGGAGAACTGGCGGGATCAGATCTTGAGCGCCATTTCTCAGCCGGGCCAGCCCCCCTACGCTCCCTGGCTTGAAGATAATGAGAAACCTTATTACACCGACAAGCCGGATTGGGATGCCTTCGGCGCTATGCTGCTGGTGGCCGCCTGTCGTACATACGAGGAACCGGTGCCTTCCACCGTGGAGAAGGACTGGATCTTCGGGGAGCATCCTCTGGTCGCCCGCCTTGCATCAGATGAGGAGCGGGTGTGGTCCCTGTTTCGTGGGGCTACCTGGTGGCTCCCTCTTTCTGACAGCTTTCTGTTCCAAGGGTCCTTGCCTACCGATGACACCGCCGCTATCGCCACCTTGGGCGGACTGCGGAAGGAGCTGGAAAAGCTGAACCAGCTGGCGTGGCAGGCCGATGAGGATACCATCCTTGGCTGGGCAGACACGGAGGGATACCCGGTAGACGGAACCGTAGACTCAGATGGACAGTACAGCAAGGCAGACATCCCGGAACACACCCAGTATGACACTCAATCCCTTGCCAAGTTTGCCTTCTCCATGTTCTGGCGGGCCATGCGGTTTGCCGAGGAGCAGCAGGTGCCCATCCTGCTTGACTATTAAAGAGATTCGTCAGGGAGGTGGAGACCGTGGAGCAAAAACGGCCGGCAGATATATTTCAGGAGCTTCTGGACTACCTATGGAACGGCCTGGGCCTGGAGGAAAAGGGCTGGAAGCGGCTGAAAAAGGGCGACTTCAAAAAGAAAATGAAAAACGGGCTGACCTATCAGATCTGGTTTGACCGGAGCCGCTACAACTACATAGACTACGAAATCGGCCATGGGAATGTGGAGGTGGGCTTCAGCTGTATCATAAAGCAGGGAGATGACTACCTCTACTCTTTCAGAATAGAACCCACAACAGGCGGTTCATTCTTTCGGATGCTGACAGAGGATCTGCGGCTGAACACCGGGCTGCTGGACACCTTTCTGCCCCTGATCAAAGCCCACTACCTCGACTTTATCGACCGCTTCGAGGCAGACCCCGTGGAGGCATTACAGCCGGTCTGCGCCCCCTTCACCGAGGCGGAGGACTACAGCTGGTGCATCCATGTGCGGGAGCAGATGGTGGAACGGTACGGAACGGCGGAACAGCTGGAGGAGTACCGCCGTCAGGCGGAATTGCGCGGAACGCCTGGAGCACAAGGCAAAGAACTGGATGGGTTCGATGTTGTTCCACCTCTCCCACGCCAATGATGTGGATCAAGCCTGGGCCTCAAGCCGCACCAGAGAGGAACTGGACCAGGTGGTGGAACCCTTTGTGCAGGCCAAGCGGCAGACAGGACAGTGGACGCAGGAGGATGAGGCGGGCTATCAGCTCTACCGGCAGGAAACAGATCCGAAGAAGCGCACCTTTTGGGTATGGTATCTCATCGCCAACCCCCGCGGCCTGCCGAAAGAGTTTGTCCAGAAAGAGCTGGAGTTTCGGTGGAAGCTGTTCCCAGAGAAGAAGGAGGAACCCAAATGAGCAATCAAGCTTTCCAGCAAAATCTGGATGACAAAAAAGGCCCCCAGCCCGGAGGCCCCTATCTCATTCAGATGCTGTTCAAAGAGCCGGTAGAAATGCCGGATAAAGAAAAAATGACTGCCATAATGGAGAAGCACATCGGATCAACAGAGTGCTTCTGTTATGATAAGAAAATGGCCGGCTTTGCCGCCCTGGATCATATCGCGGAATTTCAGGACGGCAAGTGCCCGGTACAGCTGATGGTGATGAAATGCGACAAGTTCAAGGGCAAAGGCTTTGATGCCTTTCTGATGAGCCAGATGTGGGACTGCCAGGAGGACCGGGAGCGGATCTTCCGGGAGTGCAAATATCAGGTGGTGGCCACCGATATGCTGGCTGCGGCGCTTCCAGCGCTGGAGCGTGCCAACCTGGATGCCGACTTTCTGGAGGCTCTGGCAGAGCTGTACCCCACCTGTGAGGCGTTCTATTTCCAGAACTGCGGCAAGCTGTTTCTGGCAGAGGATGTGCGCTCCCATCAGATTGAGGGGCCGGATCGGTTCATCCGCTTTGGCGTCAATGTCCGTTTCTTCAACATCGAGGGCACGGAGGATATGCTCATCGACACGGTGGGCATGAGCACCCTGTTTTTGCCGGATCTCCAGTACCACTTCCACGGCATGGACCCCAACTGGGTGGTAAACCACGCCTATAATGCAGCGTCCTATATTCTGGAGCATGATAACCCCATTGAGGATGGGGAAACCATAGACGGCGTGGCGGATAGCCAGATGTGCCGGGAGGTCCAGTGGAAGTGCCAATATGAAGACTCCTTGATCCAGCCGCCCAGAGGGGTGCTGGACATCAACATGGGAAACTATGCTTCGGGAGGACGCTGAATGAATGGCGTTGTGCTCCTGGCAGGCGGACTTCTGCTTGTGGCGGTGATCAAGCTGATTATAGATCGAAATTGGATCGGCCTGCTTCTCTGTGCTGTCGCCCTGCTTCTGGTCTTTGGGGCTGGACACCATACAAAATAGGCCATTTTAAGAATCGAGGAGGTGAAGTATGCAGAATTCAACAAATATGCGGATACTGGAATTACTCCGGTTTCTCTATGAGAGGACCGATGAAAACCATCCCGCCACAGTATCTGACATCATTGCCCATCTGAATGGAAAAGGAATTCAGGCAGTGCGGCAGACTGTTTACGCAGATACCAATGCTCTGATCGATGCAGGAATTGATATTGTGGTGGTCAAGAGTACCCAAAACCAATATTTTATGGAAAGCCGCCTGTTTGAGTAGCAGTAGCATCCTCGAAGATCATTTCTGCCAGGAAATCCGAGGAACTGGTACAGAAATTATGCCGTCTGACCAGCACACATCAGGCAGAGCAGCTTCGGCAGCTCGCCGGCCTGTCCAGCCGGGTGAAACCGGACAATGAGCAAGTCTATTACATCATTGATGCCATCCAAACGGCGATCTTGGAAAAGCGGCAGATACAGTTCCAGTATTATGAATATACGCCCGAGAAAAAACGAGTTCTCAAACATGGCGGTTATCTCTATCAACTGGACCCTTACGCTTTGGAATGGAAGAATGACCACTATTACCTGATTGGCTTTTCTCACAAACACCAGCGGATGGCCCACTTTCGAGTAGACCGTCTGTCGGGGATCAAGATACTTCCCTCCGGCTTTACCCCCGATGAAGACTTTGATGTGGCGGGCTACACCAACAAGATCGTTGATATGTTTGCTGCTGACCGCACAGTTTCTGTTGAACTGCTCTGTGAGAACAAGCTGATGAAAACCATCATAGACCACTATGGAGAAGCTGTGCCAACCCGTACATATGACGAGGAACACTTTACGGCAAACATTGAAGTCGACCCAAGCGGCACCTTTTACGGATGGGTATTCAAATTTATGGGCGGGATTCAGATCATAGCACCTCATGAGTGTGTGGAAGAAATGAAGCGGATCGCCCACAGGTTTCTCTAAAACAGGGACCAGGTGTTATGGAATTTTAACACCTGGCCTCTGCTTTCTTTTTTGCCCTTGTGTCGAACGGATGTGCCAGTTATAATATAAACAAGATGTTCGCAAACCAGCGAAACTCTATGAAGGAGGGAGACCAGTGACCTTTGGAGCTTTCATCAGCACACGGCGCAAAGAGGCCAAATTAAATCTCCGGGATACCGCGAAACACCTCGGTATCTCCAATGGGTACCTGTGTGATATTGAGCAGGGTCGCCGGCCAGCGCCAGAGGGAGCATTTGTAGAGCGGATCTCTTCTTTTCTGGAATTGGATAAGCAGGAGCATGAAATGCTGCTGGATCTGGCCGCAGATTCCAGGCAGACGGTTCCGGCCGATCTGCCTGACTATATCCGCCAGCATGACATCGTCCGTGCAGCATTGAGAGTGGCAAAGGAAGTAGATGCTACCGATGAGGAATGGAAAGCATTTATGGAAATGCTACAGAACCGCCAGAACTAAGGGGGGATTTTCTTGTCTGTACCAAAGTATCGATTGGACGCAATTGAAACCATTGGACGGAAGATCCTGCAAGAGTATGATCCCGCTTTGTTGGACGGTCCTCCCCAAGCGGTCCCCATTGAAACGATGATAGAAACGAAGTTCAATCTGACTCTGGAATATCATTGCCTCCGCAAAAACGGGAGCATCCTTGGAGAAACCATTTTTGATGACGGAGCGGCTATTTTATACGACCAAGATGAAAAACGCTACCGTTTGATTGCAGTCAAGGCCGGAACAATCCTGGTGGAGGAGCGGCTTTGTGTGGACAGGCTCCTCGGCAGGCTGCGGTTCACCTGTGCTCACGAATTGGGACACTGGGTCCTGTACCAGAAGCTGTACTCCGGCACAGGCGATGTGGCTGCCTATGAAGGAAAAACATCTTTGGATGAAAGCCACGGTCTGGTCGAATGGCAGGCGGATGCTTTGGCTACTGCTCTCCTCATGCCCCTGCCGCAAATCAAAAAAGTTTTTACCGTTTGCGTGCAGGCAGAGCAATGAGCAGTTGGTTGCGGAAATGGCTCAGATCTTCCAAGTCTCCAAGCAGGCCATGCGTATTCGGTTGGAAACACGCAATCTCATATAAGTTTGGTACGGCAAGCCCCCCTCCTGAGAGAGGGGCGCAGCCGCACCAATGTTCACAGGTCTTTGTTATATGCATTTTGTTCGCAGTTTAGCGAACATGGGAGGAGGAGAATGGCATGAGAAAAGAAAGCTCCACTTTGCAGAAATGCTAAAAGGCAGATGGCGACCCTTGGATTTGACAGCCAGCTGGCCTATCACCGCGTAAAGCTGATTTTGAAAATCTACCGGGATGTGGTGTGGGTCCTCAGTGAGCGGGCGGAGGAACTGCATGAGTATGCCTGGGAGCTGGGCGCTCAGGACGCTGATACCGGGCTTATCTATCTGCAAAGCTTCGCCCCGGATATGGATCTGCAGGAGTTTGAGGAACGGGTCTGCTGTGTGATGGAAAACCGGATGCTGGTGGATGTGATCGACCGGGCGCTACTCCGCCTAAAGCGCTATCCTGACCGTGGAGAACTCTACTATGAGATCCTGACCAAGCAGTTCATCCATCGGTTCAACAGCACAGAAAAAGAACTGTTGGATGAACTGAACATGGAGCGAAGCGTATTCTATGACCGAAAGCGCGAGGCGATCTTCTTATTGTCCCTCTGCCTTTTTGGTTATGCTGTGCCGGAACTTCAGGAAGAATTGGAGATGCCCCGACTTTATCCCGACTGATTCCCGATGAAAAACCGACGAAATCCCTACTCTCTTCCGACTTTGCCTCTGCTATACTCGGTACAGTGGCAGGTATGCGCAAAAATGAATAAAACCAGCTAACCAGAGCCGGGACGATGTGAAGCGTCCCGGCCCTCTTTGCATTCCCTGCCGCAATATGGCGGCGGGGATCAGCCGGGGATGCAGAAATGCGTCCCCGGCTATTTTTCTGCCCGGCACTGGGAGGGCCGGCATGGGCTGGGAGGCTTATATTGCCAAGTACCCCTGATTTCAAGATTTTGATTCGCCATCAAAATCTTGAAATTTGGAGGAAAGGCACATGGAATCCAACGGGAAGTTTACCCTTATTGTTTTTAACACCTGCACTCAGGAATATGAGGAAGTCATAGTGACAGAGGAGGTCTATCATGCTTATTGCAGGACAAGATGGAATATCAAAGACAATGATGAGAGCTTCTTTGACCATGAGATCCAGACGAGTGGGATGATTGGCAGTCAGGATGGCGCCTATGAAAACTTTCGGGAGTTTATTGACGCCATCAACACTCCGGAACACATCATCCTTGAACAAATGAAAGAAAGAGGCCCTGTACCAAGCGATCTCAGCGTTGCCTGCTGCGGATCAGGCATTGGTACAGGGGTTTGTTTTTTAAGGGACAAAGTGAACTTGACTATGCAAGAGAGATTGGCGTTTCACAGCCTGCAGTGCATAAACGGAAAGTCCGTATTCTCAAGTCTTTGAAAAAAATATTAGAAAATTGAGTTTGGAGGGTTATTAAAATGCCGACTCCTTCCCCTATACAAGCGAGAAGGAAATGCTTCTCACTTGTTCCTTGAAAACAGAATATCCGATTGTCTGAATACCTTCCTGACGGGGCCTCTTCTGAAAAGGGGCAAGCGACGCTGGAGGATGCGCCAAGACCATCTGTAGAGGTTCTGGTACAGGCTGCAAACGAAGTCACCTATTCATTTTTGTTCGGTTGTGACAGCCTGACGGATCTCCCCTCTATCAACGACGGCCAAATAAGGTGCCAAGCGGGTCCATCCGTCCACAAAACAGCTGATGGCAAGCTGTATCGCAATGACTCCGTCAGGGACAATGATACTTCCGTCCAGTCCCAGCCCCCACCGGAATGGGGATCACGCAAGGAGGGCGGCCGACAGAGATCCTGCCGGGGGTGAGACTCCCATGACGCGGTGAAGCCAGCCGCGGTTCAGAAGATCGCCCTATGGAGCCAATGCCAGATGCACTGGCTCCGCGCTTGGGGGAGTAGTGTCGAATACGAGCGCAGAAGAAGACAACACAAATGTGGAGTCTTAATATCAGAAGCAATGGGGATCGCTTCTGTCCAAAACCCGTTTACTGACCGGAACATGCCGTATGAGCAGCCATTCCAACCAGATGCGGGAGATGCGGAAGCGGTCCCTATTTTTGTGATATTAAGCCCAAGATACTGAGGAGGTGTATTCCATGAAAACATATTGCAGACAGGAAATCAGCCGCGGCGACATTTACTATGCTGATCTGCGGCCAGTCATCGGGTCTGAGCAAGGTGGTATCCGTCCGGTACTCATTCTGCAGAACAATGTGGGCAACCGCCACAGCCCCACAGTGATCGCAGCCCCCATTACCAGCAAGCTTGGAAAACCAAGGCTGCCCACACATGTTTGTTTGAATAGGCAAGCGAATGGATTGAGCTGTGGTTCCGTTATCCTCTTGGAGCAACTTCGCACTATTGATAAGTCCAGGCTCAGAGAGCGCGTTGGAGCATTGGACACCTCCGAGATGAAACAGATTGACTGGGCGCTTGGGGTCAGCGTCGGTCTGGTGGAAGGATATCGGTAGAATAGGTCAATTTATGAACATTTATTCTGTTGGTATTGGTGAATAGATGTTGCCGCCTTACTTGTGGTATTGTTTGAAAAAGCACTTGGGAATAGGAAAACGAGGTGAAGCAAGAGTGGAGTACCGAAAAGTTTACTTCCGGATTCGCAGCCGCTATCAGTTCGATTCCGGCTGGCCGGCTGAGACTGACGCCGCCAAATTTCATGAAGAAAGCCGCAGCCTGTTCCAGAGTGCGGGCTGGGATCTACAGCCCGGTGGGGACAGCACATCTGATACCGTTACGAAAGGCTGGCAGGAGTTATACTGCATCCGATGAACTTTAGTGGTATTATAGAGATGGACGAGATCCCAGCCATCCAAGAACTGCTGAAGGATGCGAAATCGTTCTGCTGCTATGGCTTCGACTGCTACGAGAGGTATTGGGATATTACTGATGAGGAATATCTGGCACAGTTGGAGACCAAGCGCGAGGAGATCACACATGAAATTCTGGAACGGTGCCGGACAAAACGGAAAAACCTGTATATAACGGGCCCGGTTGCTTTGAATGTTGCTCAAAATTTCTCTGTACACAGGCTCTGTGATAAAGAAGGCAAGCATAATCTTGCCAACCGCTTCGTGGGCGAACTGATGGAGCAGCTTGTTCAAGATGGCCTGCTGGTGACAACGAAAACCAGGAACGGTCCTGGTGTCCGCACGGCAACCGATGCAGAAATTAGCTCCCCACTGCCAGGGCAGCAGCAAATGACCCTGTAAATCGAGGTGCGATGGAATGGCAATTTATATTACGGGTGATAGTCACGGCGACTTCCAACGCTTTGGGAGCAAATACTTCCCACAGCAGAAGGAGATGAGCCGGGGAGGACTATGTGGTCATCGCGGGTGATTTTGGAGGACTGTGGGATGGAAGCCAGAAAGATCAATATTGGTTGGACTGGCTGAACAAGAAGCCCTTCACCACCCTGTTCGTGGATGGGAACCATGAGAATTTTGACTTGCTGAACACTCTACCAGAAAAAGAATGGAATGGCGGACGGGTCCATGTTGTGCGGGAGCATGTCCTGCACCTTATGCGGGGACAGGTCTTCGACTTCGGCGGCCTCGCCTGGTTCACAATGGGCGGTGCGGCCTCCCATGATATTCAGGATGGAGTTCTCGATCCAGCCGCTCCGGACTTCGAACACCGGTATTGGCTGATGCGCCGGATGCGGTCCATGTTTCGGGTCAAGGGGGTAAGTTGGTGGGCCGAGGAGATGCCCAGCTTGGAGGAGTACCAAGAGGCCCTGGCGAACTTGGAACGGGTCAACTGGACGGTAGACTGTGTTCTCACCCACTGCGCTCCCAGCGGTGTGGTGCAGGAGATCAATCCATCCTATGGAACGGATGAACTGACGGACTTTCTTGAAATGGTCAGCCAGCGGTGTAAATTCGCCTACTGGTTTTTCGGCCATTACCATGAGAATCGAATCATAGATCAGAAATACATCCTCCAGTGGGAGAAGATATCTGAACTGGGTTTTTAATCGCAATGGATCAGGGAGTGGGTAACCAGCATTCCCTGGTCTTTTATTCTGAACGGAGTGGAAGACGCCAAATGAGCAAAGAGATAGGCTACACAAAGGGAAAAAGCGATTTTACATATATGGTAGAGCATAGGTGATATTTTGTTATCAGGAGGAAAAAATGACATTTGAAATTAAAGATTATTTTGAGACACCCATTATATTGGAGCCGAGGGTGGAATTGTACACGGTTTATGATTTTATGGGCAAAGAACTGCCTGGCCTTGCGATTGTTCTTGATATGCCTATCCAAGGGAGCAGATGAGAAAGAACAGTTCGCTATTCTTACAAAATCTTTTGAAGAATTTATTGGCTTGAAAAACAGTGCATATGTCGATATAAACAACTGTCCCTTTGCGCCGCAGCTGCTCAATCGTGGATTTGCTAAAGATACTGGGCTCTACAAAGAAAGTGGGTTCTGCTCCTACCCTTTATGGACATTTGATGAAACCGTTCTGAAAGAAACCGGCGGTGAGAAGTACGAGAGATACGCACGGGCTTATGACGAGTATATGGAGTCCTCTTTTATAGGAATGATGGGTGCGGAAGATGAAACAGGCGAAGAAATATGTACAGGAATGATGATGTAATAAGTCCATAATACAGTCCGTGGCTGGACTGAGGAATACCAAGAGGCTCTGGTGAACTCGGAATGGGTCAACTGGACAGCGGACTGCGTTCTCGCCCACTGCGCTCCCAGCAGCGGAGTAATGACGCATACGGAGTGGTCCGATGTATATCCCGGAATGATTGTGGAATAGACGAACAGCCCGTCCTGTGATATGATGGTAGTAAGTCAAAAAGATTGGAGGACAGGCTAATGCCGGAAAAACAGAAGAAAACCATTCGGGAATTGACCCTCATGCTGATGTACCTGACCTCCTGGGAGGAACGGGATACACCGGAAATGCGGGCGGTCAAGAAAAAGGAACTGGAAAAGTATCCCCTTGTCCGCCGATGCTGGAAGGGCTATGATCACGACCTGCTGAACAAACTTTCAGAGGAAGGGCTGATCAACGCTGCCGGGCGAACCTATCCCGCCCTCATCACACCGGAGGAGAAGCCGAAGCTCGGAAACTGCTGGCCCAATATGGAATTGATACAGAAGAAAGAAGGCGTTGCAGTGCGGAACGATAAACAAGAACAGGCGATCCGATCCAGCGCAGCGGAATACCTGACCTTTGTGGCCGCTACCGGTGACAGTACAGAGAGCATGGAAATGCGCTATGAGGATGAGAATATCTGGCTGACCCAGAAGATGATGTCGGCTCTCTATGATGTGGATGTTCGGACAATCAATGAGCACATCCAGAAGATCTATGAGGATGGTGAGCTGACAGAGGGAGGCAACTATCCGGAATTTCCGGATAGTTCAAACTGAGGGCTCCCGTCAGGTTAGCCGCCAGGTGAAGCACTACAATCTGCAGATGATCATTGCGGTTGGATTCAAGGTCAACAATGACCGGGCGGTCCAGTTCCGCAAGTGGGCCAATACCATCGTTAAGGACTACACCATTCAGGGCTGGGCCATGGACAGTGACCGGTTGAAAAACGGGGGTAGTGTACTTACCAAGGAATACTTCGACCACCTTCTGGAGCAGATCCGGGAGATTCGGATGTCTGAACGCAAGTTCTACCAAAAGATCACCGACATCTACGCCACGGCTCTGGATTATGATAAATCAGCCAAAACCACACGCCTGTTTTTTTCCGAGGTACAGAACAAACTCCACTGGGCGATCCACCGTCATACTGCGGCGGAGTTGATTGTGGAGCGAGCCAACGCTGAAAAACCTCACATGGGCTTAACTTCCTGGGAGCAGTATCCAAACGGAAAAATACAGAAGTATGATGTGTCCATTGCTAAGAACTATCTTTCCAGAGAGGAACTGCAGGCGCTGGAACGCATTGTGACCATGTACCTGGACTATGCGGAATACCAGGCAGGCCGCCATATCCCTATGACCATGCAGGACTGGTCACAGCGGCTGAATCGCTTCCTGGAATTCAATGAGCATGAGATCCTCCACGACACCGGCCGGGTGACGCATGAGATCGCCAAAGCCTTCGCAGAGAGCGAGTTTGAAAAATACCGGATTGTGCAGGATCGCATGTTTGAAAGCGACTTCGACCATTTCCTTGCCCTGGAGGAACAAGCAGAGAGAAAAAATGACTGACAAAAAGAGAGCCGCCGGTTTCCAGACTGGCGGCTCTCTTTTACAGTTGCGGCAGAAAGATGGAGGCATATCGCTTTAGAAATCACAGCATTCTGTGCTGGTTTTCCAATGGGTACAAGATGGTGTTTTTTCACAATAGAACAACCAGAACAAATGTGCTATAATGGCTTTGAAAATGCGTCGGAAGATAAAAGAGGAAGGGGTGACCGAAGCATGAAGGAGCGAACCTACATTTGCTGTGATCTAAAATCGTTTTACGCAAGTGTGGAGTGCATCGAGCGTGGGCTGAATCCACTGGATACCAACCTCGTGGTGGCGGACCTGAGCCGCACTGAAAAGACCATCTGTCTGGCGGTCACACCTTCCCTGAAGTCTTATGGCATTTCCGGTCGAGCCAGGCTGTTTGAGGTGATCCAACGGGTCAAGGAGGTCAATGCCCAACGGCAGCGGAATACCCCTGGCCGGCAGTTCACCAGCGCTTCCTCTCACGACCCGGAGGTACGGCGAAATCCTTCCCTGGCCCTCGACTATATCGTGGCTCCACCCCGGATGGCCCACTATATTGACTGGAGCACCCGCGTCTACAGTGTTTACCTCAAGCATGTGGCGCCGGAGGACATCTACCCATACAGCATCGATGAGGTGTTCATCGACGCCACCAGCTACCTGCAGACCTACCATCTGTCGGCCCGTGAATTTGCCCGGAAAATCATCCTCGACATTCTGCAGACGACCGGTATCACCGCTGCGGCGGGCATTGGGACGAATCTGTATCTGGCCAAGGTCGCCATGGACATTGGCGCGAAGCATGTCCCCGCCGATGAATACGGCGTCCGCATCGCAGAACTGGATGAGATGGGCTATCGCCGCTCCTTCTGGACCCACCGTCCGCTCACCGACTTCTGGAGGGTGGGAAAAGGCTATGCCGCCAAGCTGGAAGCCAACGGCCTGTACACCATGGGAGATATTGCCCGGTGTTCTATCGGGCAGCCTACAGATTATCACAACGAGGAACTGCTCTATAAACTGTTTGGTGTCAACGCCGAACTGCTCATCGACCACGCCTGGGGCTGGGAACCCTGCACCATTGCGGACATTAAGGCATACAAACCAGAAAACAAGAGCATCGTCTCCGGGCAGATTCTGCAGTACCCATACCCATTTGAAAAGGCAAGGCTGGTCATCCAGGAGATGGCCGATGCACTGGCGCTGGAAT
>VOFC01002093.1_pt1 | contig 18246 bp, 27 predicted proteins | sample 5384161 | NCBI WGS metagenome assembly VOFC01 (sample SAMN12384722, study PRJNA508395) | human gut metagenome | isolation source: healthy gut B | host: Homo sapiens
AAGCTATTAGTGAATTCCAAAAGGTGGAAGAGCCAAAAAGCTTTAATGAAGGAAAATAACATTGATTTAAAAAATGTTATTTGTTCATGCACCTTATATCATTAATCTTGCTAACACGGTTAAAGAAGAAACTTTTGAATTAGCTGTTAACTCTTAAAACAAGAACTCCAAAAGATGTCAAGATATTGGGACATCGATTCTTGTTTTACATCCTGGGAAGTCATGTAAAAAAGCTGGAAGAAGTAGGTCTTCAACAAATCATTAAAGGTTTAAATGAAGTATTAAAAGATACACCTTATCAAGGAAAAGATTGTTTTAGAAACAATGGCAGGAAAAGGCAGTGAGTTAGGAAAGACATTTGAAGAAATCAATTATTTTGATTTCTCATTGTGATTATCCTGAAAATTAGGTGTTTGTTTAGATACGTGTCATATTCACGATGCAGGTTATGATTTATCAAATTTTGATGCAATTTTAGATGAATTTGATCGTATTATTGATTTTAGATCGTTTACTTGTTGTTCATTTGAATGATTCTAAAATGTTCAAGGAGCCTCATAAAGATCGTCATGCAAATCTTGGGTTTTAGGGCACGCCATGTGGAACAACCCATCTGTCTCCGGGACGTTGCATAATCTCAAAGGCCTTCCTGGTTTGATCAGGCTTCACTTTCCCTCCGCAGCAATAATGCTTCTGCCTCCAGACTCTGGCTTCAGGAGATTCATGGGAAGCAGCCAGCCAAGCTCAATTACCTCATGCTGCAAAGCAAGCAGGCGCCCACTTTGCAGCGCTTCACGTACCCCCATTTCAAACAGTTTTTATTTCTTTCCGGAATAAACGATAACTGAAAAAACTCATTTTGCCTGAAGCAGGAAACGCTCTGCCTGGTTCAAAAACTGACCAGCAATTCCTCTTCCTTCTTTTCCATCCATGCGGTTAAGCATTGCCATGGAAAATGTGTATAGAAACACATCCTGCAACAGTTCCTCCAGACACCGCGCCTCCTGGCTCCGGGAGTTTCTTGTATTTTTAATAAAATGCTATACCCCTGTGCCGTAAGAACTTCATCGATGCCCTGAATAACCCGGGGAAAAATATAATCCGACAAATAGGTGGTCACCACGGCAATGTTGTGAGACTTATGCTCCGGGCGGACCCGCTCCGACACAAAGGTGCCTTTCCCGTGTACCGCATAGATGTATCCCTCCTGTTCCAGAATGGCCAGTGCCTTGCGGACGGTCTGGCGGCTCACCTGATAAGCGGCGGCCAGCTGGTTCTCCGAGGGAACACGGTCACCGCTGCGCAGTTCTCCCAGTCGGATCTGTTCCTGTAAATCATGATGCATTTTATAGTATTTCAGCTGTTTTTCTTCCATACGTATCCGTCCGCCCCGCTCCTTCTCTATCTGGATTTTACATCCAAATCTTGTTTCCAGACAACACTGTTCCTATATTTCATCATTTTTCACTTTCCGGCATGATCAGCTTTCTGAGATTTCTTCCGCACCGCTGACAAAATCACTGGTTATGGTATCATTATGGATCACATAATCACAGATCTTGCGGTTACGCTTCTCCGCATCAATGGACAGGATCCGCAAGGTCTTTTCCTCGGTGTCATAGTCAGATTCAATGATGTCGGCAATCAGCTTTTCCTTGTCTCGCGCCACGTATATAATGTGCGTGGGAAAAGACCGTTTCATGGCGATAGCGCCGCACATATCCACCGGGATCACCGCAAACTTTCCCCTGATCCAGCAGCTCACGGATATCTTCTTTTCTCGTTCCGTACCGTACCCCCGCATAAGCGTTTTTTCAAAAAAGTCCATCCGGTCGAAGGCTTCTCCTGACGTACTTGTGGCCGTAGCGCCCCGGTTCCGTGCAATAATTCACCGGGCGGACAAAAATCTCCCCACTCTCTGCTTTCGCTTGTGCCTGTCCCTGCGGCTACCGCACAAAGCTTCCTGTAATCTCACGTTTCCCGGAACCGGAAGGGCCCACCAGGCAAGTACCGCCGGCGCGGTGATCTTCTCCGGCTTCGAAGTAGAAGCTTTCATGATCTGCCGCACCAGTGACACGTTGGAGAGTCGCAGAAATTCCGCCATGGTATTCACAGACAGGAGACCTGTCATTTTGGCATTCAGGATGGTTGCCTGCAGCTTTTTCGATGTATACCCTGTCATTGTCATGACTGTGGAGTAACAGACTCCCTCATGTATCCCCCTGTTTGGACGCACTGATATCTCCTCGGTTCCTGTTGCTTCTTCCTGCTTATGGCTCCGCCGGTACTTTTTACCAGTTCCAGGATCTTTTTCTTCTCCATAATCCTTCACATAGCATCTCAGCTGACACATCGCATCCGCTCCGGCTTCACTCCAGCCCATCGGGCGGGAACTCATACGGTCGGAATACATATGGCTCACATGTCCTTCTGCACTGCATCCATAGACATTTTTATCCTGCATTCTTCTCACTGCACTGTCCCAGTTGTTCAGCAGGTATTCCTCACAGTCATTCACTGCTTTTTCGTTCGGCGCACATTTCCGGATAGCTTTTATAGTCTTTACAAACTTTTTTCTTCTTTCCCTTATACAGGGCTTTCCACAGCCGTCCTTTGGCTTCTCCTGCCTCATCCAGCATCTGGTTGGCTGCCTTGTTGATATATTTCATCATGTGGAACTTATCCAGTACCGGAACTCCTTTTTCAATGGATTCCGCCCTGCTTTGATCCATGCTCCTCCATCTCCACTGATATACACCGCATTCAGATACCGGCTCTCGTAGTTCGTGTCAATGTATTCCTGCATCCGTTCAAACAGATGTCTGTTTGCTTCTCCCCCGCTGCAAAGACCTCCCAGGTAGAAGACATTCTTCAGTTCCTTCCGCCCGTCTTTCTTTTTCTCCTGTCCTTCATACAGATACAACAGCTTCCCGATCATGCTGCCCTTCTTCTCTGTTCCGTTTTTCTCCTGCTTGTGGATGTGATCCTCGTCTGCCTCAACATAAAAGGTATTCCACACACTTTTTTTCTTCTCCGGCTTCGGGAAGGGCAGTTCTGTCTGGATTCCGTGTACCTTATCCATGACGGCTGTCTTGCTGATCACAGAATCTTCTCCCAGTGCCCTGGCAGCACTGGCATAGCTGGTCTTTACCGCCTCTGCCAGCACCTCAGCTTCCGCACGGCTGCTCAGTCTTTCATGGGCATCCAGTTCCATCCATTCATCCAGAAGATAATGGCAGGTTCCATCCTTACAGCTTCGGAACAGCGTGTGGGTAAAAGCAAACCGGTCCCACTGTAGTCAGCAGCTGGCGTTCATCATGCCTCTGGATGGTATATTTTTTCAGCTCTGGAAATATCCTCACACAGCATACGATCCATGTCGCTGTAAAAAGGGCTGCCATGTGCTCTGCTGCAGCCTTTCTTTTGCAGCCTCCGCAAGCTGCTTCTCGTACAATTCCATGTCCTTCATCCCGGATGAGAGAAAAAGTTCATCTGCTTCTTCCAAATCTTTGTACAGCTTTTCCATTGAATATGCTATAATGTTTTTCATGAGTGCCTCCATCGTCTGTATTTTTAGATTCTCGTCAAATCCATTATAACAGAGATGTTGGTACTCTCTTTTTTCTTTTATTCAACTGACAAAAACTTTACTCTATAATGCCGGATATCTCTAGCCCTTCATGGCCTCTTCCGGGATATGCAGACAGTTCTGCATGGATGCTTCAAATTCTTCCTCATTGTTATTTTTAAACAAAATCAGATCGTCCTTCGCCTTAGGATCATCCAGATTCTTCGGGATAGAGAAATCGCAGGATGCAATATACTCATCCCAGTGTGCCAGCTTCCAGGTATCTCGGTCGGAATTTCTGGCGACCATACGCTCATGCACGATCTCAGGAGATGTTTCTACCCATACGACTACCAGGGTGGCATTTTTCTCTGCCAGTTTAGCTTTCAGGTTATGGATATAATCCATATCCCTGATCTCCTGTGTGAAGGGGGCATTGATCAGTACAATATCGTCATAATCCAATGCTTCCATAGCCAGATCCACAACACACTCGTACTCATAGTCACGGATATTTTTTTTTCAAAAAAGTCACTGCTTCTGTCATAAGGCTGTCCCGCTACTACAAAGATCTGTTTTGACAATGTGATCAAAGTATCCTTGTCCAAATATACCACATGCTGCAGTCTCTTCGCCAAAGCTTTGGAAATATAAGTTTTTTCCGCAGGCGGGCGGTGATGTTACCAGGATCAATTTCTTAACCAAAAAATCTTCCTTTCCGCTATGTATTGTTTATTATTACCCGTCTCCTTTTCATTAGATATAGCGCGTTTTTTGAGATTGTCAACTATTTATCAAACTTTTTGTGATAATGCACAACGCCTCTTTTTCTCTGTATTGCACAATTGTCAGCGAACTATGCTAGTATACTGGTACAGGAGGGATGTATATGACCAACCGGGGAATTATTAGAAGCTATCGTAATCAAATTAGACCACATAGATCAACGACTTGACAAAGTAGAACAACGACTTGACAAAGTAGAACAGCGGCTTGACAAAGTAGAGCAGCGGCTTGACACGCTGGAGCAACGATTCGATTCACTGGAACAACGGGTTTCCAATTTAGAATCCGGTCAGATTTCCATGGAGCGCCGCATCACTAATATAGAATTGACACTTGAAAAATGAAGTTTGCCGTAATATATGTACGATCGAGGCTCATTTAGATTTATCCCGCAAATTCGATCAGGCATTAAAGTCAAAGAAGATGACGAATTGATACGTGTCCGTCTCAACGTATTAAGAAAATGATGTCCGCAAAATAAAACAACGGCTCGAGATTTGCATAGTCTATTTCTATCATTACCTCATCTTAGCAGATGGGGTATATTTTTATTCCTATTTTTGTTGACTTGTCAACATCCTTGTGCTACACTTCATAAAGTTGCTGTATCAACATTTTACAGGAGGAACCTTCATGCAGGATCGTTTTGAAAGATTTGTGGTATCTATCACAGAATTGCACCGTTATCTGCAAAAATTAAAAGAACTGGAAATGGGACAGATGGACTTAAAAGCCGGTTATACCATGTGTCTGTATTATCTGGGAAAGCACCCGGAAGGGCTGACCGCCACGCAGCTGACGGAGCTGTGTAAGGAAGACAAGGCCGCCATTTCCGGACATTAAGCCAGTTAAGTGCTCAAAGGCCTGGTGTCCTGCGAGCTGCCGGAACATAAACGTTCCTACCGCACACTATATTATCTGACCGAGGAAGGCAGCACTGTAGTCAAAAAAGATCAGTTCCCGGATCTATTCCGCACTGGCTCACGGCGGTGATGGCATGACGGAAGAACAACGGTTGAATCTCTATGACTCTCTGGAACGGATCTCCCATAATCTGGAGCAGTACCTTGCTGAGTTCCCTTCCGAGCATCCACCCAAAAAATGAGCAGGAAGAAACATTCAGCTGCCAAACTATAATAAAAAGAATAGGAATATTATCATGGAAAAAATACGTTTTATCACGGACTCCGCATCCGATATGAAACCCCAGGAGGATGTCACCATCCTGCCGCTGCACATACGCTTCGGTGACGACGAATATGCTGACGGTGTCACCATCAGTCATAAGGAATTCTATGAGAAACTGATCGAATGTGATACTCTGCCCACCACCAGCCTGGTATCTCCCGCAGTCTTCGAAGACGCTTAGAGCAGGCAGTCTCCGCGGGTGAGACCGTCATCGTGATCACCATCTCCGGTAAATTGTCCGGCACCTGCCAAGAGTGCCCGGATCGCTGCTGAAGATTATGAGGGTAAAAGGTATTCGTTATAGACAGCATGAATGCCACCATAGGAGAACGCATTCTGGTAGAGTATGGTCTGCAATTAAAGGATCAGGGTAAATTTCTTTCATCTGCTTAGCGAAGGTCTGTGCGCCTTCCACTACCAGGAAGATTGCCAGCACTGCCATTGCAGCTGCGAAGAACAGCTGGAACCAGTCACCCCATGCAGCGGTGCCGGCGCCGATAGCCTTACACTTGTTGATTACAGTGATCACCAGGCTGGTCAGGGTTGCAGCAAGCATGAATACCATAGGGAAGAAGAACATCTTGTTGTTCTTACCAACTTCACCCAGCCATGCAGCTACTGCCATCAGTGCGATACCTGCCAGCAACTGGTTCGCTGCACCAAACAAGACCCCAGATCTGGCTCAGAGACAGACCACCCAGGATACAACCGATCAGTACCATAGATACAGTACCGAACAGAGGATGAGCCAGCACCTTACGTGCGCCCTTGGCATCCTTGTAAGTAGCTTCGCCTTCCTTCAGGAACAGCTCGGAGAACATGAAACGGCTCAGACGGGTACCGGTATCCAGACTGGTCAGTGCGAATACGGATACAGACAGTGTGAACAGTGCGTAAATCGTACCGTATGCCTTGGAGGTCTCGGTACCGAACATGGATGCAATACCTGCAGCGAATGCAGCTGCGGGAGATCCGAACTCACCGTTTAAATACTTCTGATATACTGCACCGACTGCTACCAGAGCGATGATACCCAGAGCAGACTCGATCAGCATGGAGCCGTAACCGATTGCCTTGGCATCCTTCTCGTTAGCTAACTGCTTGGAAGAAGTACCGGTAGCGATCAGGCTATGGAAACCGGAACATGCACCACATGCTACAGTGATGAACAGCATAGGGAACAATGTCTGTCCTGCCTTGGGCTCCCAGCTGGTAAACGCGGGAATATCGAAAGCAACAGTACCGGTGAAAGCACCTGCAACCACACCGATGAATGCCAGACCGATCATAGCGTACAGCAGGAAGCTGGACAGATAGTCACGGGGCTGTAACAGGATCCATACGGGAACCAGGGAAGCTACAGCGATGTACACACCTACGAATACGATCCATGCGATACGGTTCATTGCAAAACCAACGTTCAAGCCAAGAACAGTGATCAGTACGATACCGATGATGCCACCGATGGTAGCGGGCAGAGTCTTGACACCCATTCTGTTGGTCACATAACCATAAATAACAGCCAGAACGATAAATAACAGCAGAGAGATCATTGCGGTAGACTGATTACCGGTAGGATTGGTCACAAAACCGAAAGCGGTCTTGCCGGCATCATCTGCCACAGTCAGGAAAGTACCTGCCACGATGTTAACGAAGGAAGCGATTACCAGAATCAATACCAGAAGTGCGAAGATGATGAAAAGCTTCTTAGCTCTGGATCCCATGGAATCCTCGATGATCTCACCTACAGATTTACCGTCATGTCTGATAGATGCGAATAAAGATCCGAAGTCCTGCAGACCGCCGAAGAAAATACCACCGATAATACACCACAGGAATACGGGAACCCATCCGAAGATGGAAGCCTGAATCGGTCCGTTGATCGGGCCTGCTCCGGCGATAGAGGAAAAATGATGACCCATAAGTACGGCGGGCTTTGCTGCAACATAGTCTACACCATCCTCCTTCTCAATTGCAGGAGTCTTCTTGGTAGGATCAATGCCCCACTGTTTTGCCAGCCAGGAGCCATAGAACACATAGCCGGTAAACAATAGTACAATAGCGGCTACAACAATTAATAATGCTGTCATTTGTGTTTCTCCTTTTCTTATACACAGATTTAATTTATTGCCTTTTTTACGAGCTTCTTCAGAATCTGTCCGTGGCGGTTGTGGACGATCCGACCCGAAGATAACTCGGCGACAATCAAACGGTAATTACTCCAGCCATGAAATCCCCAGAGGTAACTCTGGTAATGCTTGCACTTTTTCACCTGTGTAAGGGCATCCTCCTCGGCATGAGCGGTCAGAATGATCAGGACAACATCGCTGTTTCGTGATTGGATGACGGCTGCACGTTGCAGTTCCCCGTTCCCAGGCGATGGAGTCCAGTTCCAGAAGGCGATCCTTAGATAAAGATTCCTCTGTGGCAAAATACACTGTCTCGTTGGTGTCAATATCTGCCACCTTAGCTTTCTTGATCAGAAAGTACTGCTCATTATGGGATCCGAAGATTGCTTCGGCTGCGAATGGCGGTTCTACAGCCTCTGTTTTGATATTGTAGTAGGTCTGATAAGATCGCAGGATACGCCCAAGCGCTTCCCCGTGGAGTAAGTGTCTTTTGTAATTCCATTCTGCTTTCCTTTTAAGCATGCGTAATGATTACATTTACGTTCATGCTATCGATAGCTTTAGCACGTCGAAGTGTCAAATGCAACGGATTTTTTAGCATTTCTTTACACTTTTTTATAAATACATACTTTATCGTTATATGTTAGTCCTCTGACAGCTTTTTTTCCAAGGTGCAAATTTAACCTATATACCATTACAAATTTAATCTCTTTATCTGGATAAAGTTATTGACTTTTGTTGGGTAACCGGAAATCATTCTAAAAAAAAGCAGCCGATTTTCATCAGCTGCCGATTTTTTAGGAATGATTCTTCTCTTCCTTGATCTCCCAATGGATCAGGAAAGTCAGTGCCGCACGAAGTCCGATGATACCGGCTACGGTAACGATCTCCTTCCAGTTCTGACAATAACGGTCTTAAGGATCTCACTGCACAACTTGAATTCCAGCCCTACAGCAAGCCCCTGCGCCAGGGTGATCTTCATATCCGGCACCCGCCGCACATAATTATAAAACCCTTTCAGACCGGAGAGAATAATAACGATCACTCCGACAAATTCAAAGAACAGTATTGCCACCTGGACAATATTGTTCATCACGTTTTCCAGGAATTCAATGATAAGCTCTATGTGGAACATGCACAGCCCCCCGCTTTTCTTACACTTCTTTTTTCATTGTAGCGTATCCAAAAAGGGCGTGCAAGATGTATCTTTATCTTTTTTATCAGCTATTTTTCTTCTGTTTTCAATAATTCCTGCATAGTATGCCAGCCAAGCACCGCGCATTTTACCCTGGCAGGCATGTGGGCGATATCCTGCAATACGGAGGCTTCCTCCAGTTCGTCCCGCTCTTCCTCGGTAATACTTCCCTTGATCATCTTGAGGAACAGGTCTGCCAGATGCAACGCTTCCTCCTTGCTTCTGCCAATGACCAGCTCCAGCATCATGTCCGCGGAAGCCTGGGAAATGGCACAGCCGTCGCCTTCGAAGGCACCGTCAACTACCACACCATCCTCCACTTTCAGCTCCAGAAAAATGTCATCACCACAGCTGGGATTAACGCCCTCCAACACCAGATTTGCATCCTCCAGCTTGTGCTTGTGATACGGATGCAGGTTGTGCTCCGTCAGGATTTCATTATAAAATGTCTTATTCTCCATAGCCCATCTGTCTCCTTATCTTTGCAAGGCTTCTAAAAAATGCCTGAATCTCTTCTTCCGTATTGTAGACACCCAGGCTTACTCTGGTGGTGGACAATACTTTCAAATGTTGCAATAACGGCTGGGCACAATGATGTCCCGCCCGGACCGCGATATGATCCGCATCCAAAATAGAAGCCACATCATGGGGATGCACACCGTCCAGCTTGAAGGTCACAATGCCGTGATGGTCTTCTGCTTTCTGTGATCCTAAAATATGCACCGCAGGGATCTCCTTCATGCCATCCATCAAAAGCTTTGTCAGCTTCGCTTCTCTCTCTTCGATAAAGTCAAAACCGATCTTCTGCACATACCGGATAGCCTCTGCCAGTGCATAGGCTCCGGCACCGTTTACCGTTCCTGCTTCGAACTTATGTGGCACTTCCGCCCACACAGCTCCGGTACGGCTGACGGAATCGATCATTTCCCCGCCGCATGGAAAGGAGGCATCTGCTCCAACAGCTCTCTCTTCGCATATAACGCACCAATTCCCATGGGAGCATACATCTTGTGTCCGGAAAATGCCAAAAAATCCACATCCAGATCCTGTACATCCACTGCCATATGGGGAACGCTCTGGGCTCCGTCTGCCACGAAATAAGCGCCTGCCTCATGTGCCAGCTGCGCAAAACGCTTGATATCATTTTTGCAGCCCAGCACATTGGATACCTGGGTCATGGCAACGATCTTCGTTCGTTCGCTCAGTGCCTCCTTAAAAGCTTCCTCGGTATATTTTCCGTCTTCGGTGCACTCCAGATACTTCACCACTGCTCCGGTTCTGGCTGCCGCCTGCTGCCAGGGCAGGAGATTGCTGTGGTGCTCCATAATGCTCACCAGGATCTCATCTCCCGGTTTCAGTACCAGTGAGCCGAAACTGTAGGCCACCAGATTCAAGCCTTCCGTGGCATTGCGGACGAAAACGATCTCCGCCGCCTCTCTGGCATTTAAAAACTCCCGGACCGTCTCTCTGGCTTCTTCGTATTTTTCGGTTGCCGCCTCTCCCAGCTCGTATAATCCGCGCAGGGGATTGGCATTGTATTTTTCATAAAATGTTCTCTCTGCCTCCAGAACACAGGACGGCTTCTGCGAAGTCGCTGCGGTATCCAGATAGATCACTTTCTGATTCTCCAGCAGAGGAAAATCCTTACGGATCTCGCTGATTGAAGTCGTCATACTTCCTCCTGTTATCTTACTCTTCCGCTTCCTCTTCTTCCCCGGCTCTGCCCAGGAACTTTTGTACCTTTGCCTGTGTGGAAGCGTCAGGAATCTTGCGGCAGACCGCATCCACCTTGGCCATAGCCATCATCTCATAGATCTGCTCTCTGTTCATGCTGCGGCTCTCCAGGTAGAACAGCAGCTCATCGTCCAGTTTGCCAATGGTGGCGCCGTGATTACCTTCCACATCTTCCTCCGCACAGAGGATCAGGGGAATGGTCTGGTTCACCACATCGTTGGATAATAACAGTACATCCTCTTTTTCATTGCCTACTGCACCCTTTAGCCCCCCATTTGAAATCAATGGTGCCGCGGTATAATTTGAAGGCATGATCTCTTAACACGCCGCCGGCCTGCATATTGCTCTGGGTCTTTTTTGCCTTCATGCACAGCTACATCATTCATATCCAGTCTGCCGTCGCCGTCTACGATATCGGCGGTATCCGTGTTCACGCTGCTCTCTGCCCTGCAGAGTGGTCTTGCATCCAAGGTAAGTATTCTTTCCGCCGAGGGATCAGCTGGATCACTTCCAGGAAGCCTTCTCTTCACACAGGGCTCCGATATCATTCATAAAAGTAAAATCACTGCCCAGTCTCTGCACCTGGATCAGCCGGGCTTCGCTCCTTCTTCCAGATACAGTCTGGTGGATACTGCCGCCTGCCCTGCTGCCTCCCTGTCGGAAGCAAAATCCTGGATCACAGTGATCACACTGTTTTTACCTGCTTTTACCGCTACAGCTCCCGCCTGTAAGCTATTCTGTGCATAGGCATAATCAAGCAGTAACGGCTGCACCTCTGTCACATCCGCGGGCACCTCATATTGTTTTGCTTTTACTCCCGCTGCGGCAAGCAGACCGTCCATATCTTCCCCCATACCGGAGGCAATGCCTGCAAAATCCGCATTCCAGGGCTTAGAGCCTTCGTTTTCAGCGATCGTTATCTTCTCCGGCAGAGTGACTTTTGCCTCTCCGGCCGCGGGGATCTCTCAATTCTCTCCAACTGCGTCTCGTTCATGCGAAGCCAGTTCCAGGTCTTCGCCGGCAGTCTGTTAATGGTCATATTATATTCTTTTTCCATATTCTGTCCTCCTATTACCCGATGCTGCCCTTCATCTCCAGACGGATCAGATTGTTCATCTCCACCGCGTATTCCAACGGCAGCTCCTTCGATACATTGTCTGCGAAGCCGCTGACGATCATGGCTCTGGCATCCTCTTCGGAGATGCCGCGGGACATCAGATAGAATACGGCTTCATCACTGATCCTGCCGATTTTCGCCTCATGTCCGATATCGGCATCCTGGGTACGGATATCCATGGCCGGGATCGTGTCGGAACGAGAGATGTCGTCGAGCATCAGGGACTGGCAGGATACGGCAGATTTGCTCTTTGCCGCACTGTTCTTCACTACCACGGAGCTTCGGAAAGTACTGATACCTCCATCCTTGGAGATAGACTTGGTATTGATATAGGAAGTGGTCTCCGGCGCATTGTGGACCACTTTGGTACCGGTATCCAGATTCTGACCGGCTCCCGCGAAAGTGATACCGGTGAATTCCGCTCTGGCCCCCTTACCGTTCAGCACACTCATGGGGTACAGATAGGATACGTGGGAACCGAAGGAACCGGATACCCATTCAATAGTTCCGCCCTCTTCTACCAATGCCCGCTTGGTATTTAAGTTATACATATTCTTTGACCAGTTCTCGATGGTGGAGTAACGAAGTTTTGCATTTTTCCCCACGAACAGTTCCACACAGCCGGCATGGAGGTTTGCCACGTTATACTTCGGGGCGGAACAGCCTTCGATAAAGTGCAGGTAAGCACCCTCATCCACAATGATCAGAGTATGCTCAAACTGTCCGGCTCCCGGAGCATTCAGTCGAAAATAAGACTGCAAAGGGATCGTCACGGACACTCCGGGGGGAACATATACGAAGGAGCCGCCGGACCACACAGCACCATGCAGCGCTGCGAATTTATGGTCTCTGGGAGTAACCAGCTTCATAAAATGCTTCCTCACCATATCCGCATATTCCCCATTCAGGGCACTCTCCATATCAGTATAGACTACGCCCTGGGCTGCCACTTCTTCCCTGACATTGTGATATACCAGTTCGGAATCATATTGTGCCCCCACACCGGCGAGGGACTTCCGCTCCGCCTGTGGGATCCCCAGATTTCTCGAAGGTATCCTTGATGTCCTCCGGCACCTCGGACCATTTGGCACTCATATGGGTATTGGGCTTGACATAAGTCACAATATCTTCCATGTTCAGCCCCTCAATGGAAGGTCCCCAGTCGGGGACCTCCATCTCGTTATAGATCTGCAGAGACTGTAATCTGAAATTTGCCATCCATGCGGGATCCTTCTTTTTTCTCGGAAATCTCCGCCACAATATCGGGAGTCAGTCCCTTTTTAATACGATAGACGTCCTTCTCCTCATTACGGATATCATAAATGCTTCTGTTGACGTCTTCCACGTATGTCTTTTCACGTTCACTCATTCGGATCGTCGACCTCCTTTACGCTTCCAGAAAACGCTCGAAACCATGCTCGTTGATCTCGTCTACGAGAGAAGCATCGCCGGATGCCACGATCTTACCATTCACCAGTACATGGGTCTTGTCCACATGCAGAGACTCTAAGATTCTGGTGCTGTGGGTAATGATCAGCAGAGCACCTTTTTGTCCTTCTGATACTCTTCCACGCCCTTGGATACGGTACGCACTGCATCCACGTCCAGGCCGGAATCCGTCTCATCCAAGATTGCCAGCGAGGGCTTTAACATAAGTAACTGTAAGATCTCCGCCTTTTTCTTCTCACCGCCGGAGAAGCCCACGTTCAGATCACGGTCACCGTAAGAAGGATCCATCTGTAATACCGCCATAGCCTGCTCCAGCTCCTTTTTGAAGGTCCACAGCTTGATGCGGGAACCACTTCTCTGTTCCACGGCATTACGAATGAAATTCCGAAGCGATACTCCTGGTACCTCCAGGGGATTCTGGAAGGACAGGAAAATACCATCCTTGGCTCTCTGGTCTGCAGTCTCCTCCAATAATCGTTTTCCTTTGAACAGGATCTCACCACCGGTCACCTCATAGCGGGGGCTTCCCATGATGGTGTAGCCCAATGTGGACTTGCCGGCACCGTTGGGTCCCATGAGGACGTGGGTCTCTCCGGGGCGAACCTCTAAATCTATTCCATGAAGGATGGGCTTATCCTCTACGCTGACGGATAAGTTACGCACCTGCAATAATTGTTCTGACATATACTTCCTCCTATCTCTAGCACTTGACTAGGAATTATTATATCATTATATACAAGCATATACAAATATGCAACATATAATTCCTACAAAAGTACCGTACATTCTCGGCAAATTGTATTACATTTTTTTTGTATTACACTTTTTAGTTAGCAGTAACTTACTATAAAGTAAAACACAAGCCATTGCGAGGGAGTTCTCTTTTTCTCTCACAATGGCCCTTTTTGCTCTTTTTACTTTGTTTTTCTCTTTTTATACTTCTTCTTTGTCCAGAAGATTCTTCATGCTCTTGGTGCTGATCCACAGAGTAGATGTATTATGTAGAAGAGCGGACGTAGTGGGAGGAATGATTCCTGCCACACCTAAAATGATCAGTCCGGTGTTGATCCCTACGATCATGCGATAATTTTTATGGATCCGCTCCATCAGAGAGTTGCTCAATTCCTTCAGGGTAGCTACTTCATACAGATTGTCCGCACCGATGGTGACATCGGCGATCTCTCTGGCGATCTGTGCGCCCTCGCTGATGGCAATACCAACATCTGCCGCAGACAATGCCGGGGAATCGTTGATGCCGTCACCGATCATAATGACTTTATGACCTGCCTGCTTCTCCTGCTCCACGAACCTTGCTTTGTCCTCCGGCAACACCTCGGAATAATACTCATCCACGCCGACGGTACCCGCAATTGCCCCGGCGATACGGTCGCTGTCTCCTGTCATCATGACTACCTTGTGGATTCCGAGACTCTTCAGCTGTCGGATAACCTCCGGAGCCTCTTCTCTGAGAGGATCCTCGATGCAGATCACTGCAGCCAGCTTGCCGTCAATTGCCATATACAGGCGGGAGTATTCCTCAGGCAGCTGATCGAACAGCTCCTGTCTGCCCTCCGGGATCTGTGCCTGCTCATCCTCAAATACGAAATGGTAGCTGCCGATGATGATCTTCTTGCCGTCCAGAGTAGAAGAGATTCCATGGGCTACAATATATTCCACTTTGGTATGCAGCTCTTCATGTACCAGCTCCTTGCGGGCTGCTTCCCGCACCACTGCTTTTGCCATGGAATGAGGAAAATGCTCCTCCAGGCAGGCAGCGATCCGAAGCAGTTCATCTGCGGACTGTCCGTTAAAGGATACCACATCTGCCACCGTGGGCTGTGCCTTGGTCAGGGTTCCGGTCTTGTCAAATACGATGGTCGTGGCATCTGCCATAGCCTCTAAGTATTTGCCGCCCTTCACCGTGATCTCATAGGTGCTTGCCTCACGGATCGCAGACAATACCGCTAACGGCATAGACAGCTTCAATGCGCAGGAGAAATCCACCATCAGCACAGATAATGCCTTGGTCACATTCCGTGTGAACAGCCATACCAGACCGGTGCCTAAGAAAGTATAGGGTACCAGCTTATCTGCCAGGTGCTCTGCCTTACCCTCCAAAGAGGATTTCAGCTTCTCGGATTCCTCGATCATGGTCATGATCTTCTCATATTTGCTGGAGCCGCCGTTTTCTTTCACACAGATAGTCAGCTCACCTTCTTCTACCACAGTTCCGGCATAGACAGTTCCACCGGGGATTTTTCTCACCGGAACGGATTCTCCGGTCAGAGATGCCTGATTCACCATACCTTCTCCATCCGTCACTGTACCGTCGAAAGGAATCACATTGCCCATGTGGATCCTTACCAGATCACCCGACTTAATGGATGTGGACGGCACCAGGATCTCCTGTCCCTTGCTCACAACCCATACCTTGTCAATGTTTAAGGACATGCTTCTCGCCAGATCACCGACAGACTTTTTGTGCGTCCACTCCTCCAGGATCTCACCGATGCCGAGCAGGAACATTACGGAAGCTGCTGTGTTGTAATCACCACGCAGCACAGATACACCGATAGCGGTGGCATCCAGTACCGGTACTTCGATCTTCCCCTTTGCCAGAGTCTTGATTCCATGCCAGAGATATTTGAAAGATTTTACCGTGGTGATCACGGAACGGATATCCATGGGCTAAAAACAGCCTGATTCCATAATGCATTACCACTTTATTGATCAGCTGATCCTTATATTCCCGGTTCATCTCTCTGCCGGAATTAGCAAGATAGTTCTCCGGCACTTCTGTACCCTGATATGTAAAATTCTCCAGTGTCTTCAGTGCCTCCTCCCTGGAACCGGTATAGACTACCGTGACATCCAGGGTGCGCTCCTGAATTTTGGCACTGACAATATTCTTCTGTCCGTCCAGATAGTATTGCAGTGTATCTGCCTGCGCAAAGCTCATGCGGCTCTGCAGAATGTGAACCCTGAGTCTCCCCTTTATCTCATGCTTGATCACAAATCTCATAGTTTATGCCTGCTTTCATGAAGGGATCATTCTTCTGTTGCGATGGATTATTCAGTCTCTGCTGCTTCTGCTTCACCACCGTCATACTCTTTTGCTGCCTGTGCTGCTCTCTCCTCGTTGATCTGCTGGGCCTCTGCGTAGATATCCTCTGCGTTCTCCTGGATGGTGGTCGCAGTCTTCATGACACACTCTTTTGCGCGCAGAACTGCTGCGGTGCAGTTGGTGTACAGCTTCTTCGCATCCTTGCTGGACAGTACTTTGATGCCTGCGGTTCCGAACAGAACGCCTGCTGCGAAAATACCGGTTTTTGCTTTATCAATCTTTTTTAAACATTTCAACATAATTCATTTCCTCCTGTGCGAATTCTTTGGTTTATTCTATTTATGAATGAATATTATAAGCACCTGTTTTTCCTATTTCCAGTCTTTTCTCCTTTACTGATAAATTTTATCATTTCATCAAAAAGGTCAGTGGATCAAAATCCACTGACCTTCTTGTATTCCTGTAATTTTTCTTTTGCTGCCGGGGTCAGATTCTTAGGCACCTGAATCTGGATCACGACATACTGATCGCCGTGGGCATTTTTATCCTTCATGGATACCACACCCTTGCCTTTCAGACGGATCTTACTGCCGGACTGCGTACCTTCCTTCACTTTGCACATGACATCGCCGTACAACGTGGGCACACGGATCTCGCCGCCCAAGGCCGCAGTAGTATAGGGGATATTGACTGTGGTATACAGATCCTGTCCCTCTACGCTCCCAGCCCGGTTTTCTCCTGTACCGTCACCTTCAGATACAGATCGCCGCTCACCGCCGGAGTAACCTTCACCGCCCTTACCTTTCAGACGGATACTTTTACCGGTGTCGATACCTGCCGGAATGTGCACCTGCACGGATTCGGACTTGCCGGTAGCCGGGTCTCTTAAGGTGAAGGTCTTGTCGCAGCCATGCATTGCTTCGTCAAAACTGATGGTGATGCCGGATTCCACATCCTGACCTTTTCTGCGGTAGTTCGCCCGGCTGCCCCGTCCGGAGCCTTTCTGTCCCTTGAAATACTGTCCGAACAGATTGTCGAAAAATATCCTCATCCCCGCCGAAGCTGCCAAAATCCCCGGTACCGAAACCGCTTCCTCCGGTGCTGTAATGGAACGTGCCGTTGCCGAAGCCGCCGAATCCATCGGTGCCGAAGCCGCCTCCGTTCTTAAACTGCTCCTGATACTGTCTGGCTGCCTCCTCGTTAAATCCCTCCTGGAAAGCAGCAAAACCATAAGTATCATATAGTTTCTTCTTTTTTTCATCCCCCAGCACATCGTAAGCTTCGTTGACTTCCTTCAGCTTCTCCTCTGCCACAGGGTCTCCTGCATTGGTATCCGGATGGTATTTTTTCGCCAGTTTCCGATAGGCTTTCTTTATCGCTGCGGCGTCCGCTGTCTTGCTGACACCCAATACTTCATAATAATCTCTTTTTGTTGTCTTCGTCATATTCCCTCCATTCTGCCCAACCGGTGAGCCACACAACCAAGACGTTCTCCATGTAAAAATCAGCCACACAGTTCCCTGCGCGGCTGACCACTTCACATCTCTTTTCAAACAATTGTCTGCTGTTGCAGTCGCTTGTTCCTCTTACAGAGATTATATTATCACTACTGCTTAGCACTCGCAAGTCGAGTGCTAAAAAAATATATTAAATAATCATAAAATCCATAAACCGGCTATTACAATTTGCCACCCTTAGAACCGCCAAAGCTTGCGGAATTCAGGATATTGGTGTCAAAGGTAAAGGTCAGTCTCTCCTCGGTGCGGGCTCTCTTCAAAGACAGCTGGATCATACGGTCCAGAAGCTCTTTGTAAGGAACTCCTACCGGCTCCCACAGATAAAATGCCAGAGATCCCGGGATGGTATTGATCTCGTTAAAATACAGCTTGCCGTTGTCCTCATCGATCATAAAATCGATACGGGACACACCGTTACAGCCCAGCGCCTTGAAAGATCTGACTGCCAGTTCCCGGACTTCCTCTCTCTTCTCCGGAGACAGTTCTGCGGGGATTTTGC
>VOFC01007003.1_pt1 | contig 18239 bp, 27 predicted proteins | sample 5384161 | NCBI WGS metagenome assembly VOFC01 (sample SAMN12384722, study PRJNA508395) | human gut metagenome | isolation source: healthy gut B | host: Homo sapiens
AATTCTTCAGAGAATCCCCTTGCCGCGAAGATATTCGATATCCTCGGGCGTGAACTTGAGTCCCTTGAGATATTCACAGAGCTGCTCGATGCCCGCCATGATAACATATCCGCCGCCGTCGGGCACTTTGCGGAAGAACATGTCGAAATATGCGACGGTGTCCCCCATGCCGTTTTGAGATAGCCGTTTGCCATCGTCATTTTCGTAGAAATCGACGAGCATCGTCAGATTTCTTCCCTTTAACGAGTTGAGTGAATTCATGAGAAAGAGTCCTTTCGTTTTATCGTTTATAAACAACAAATAAACTTTTATATTTTCCGGCGCAAAATCCCTTTCGGAATCACGCTTTAGAATCGTGCTTATCCTTATTTTTTCTGAAAATGCCCCGATTTTCACAGCAAATCAGCATTTTATCAAATTATCATCTTTTATCATTAATTTTTTCGGAATGTGGCAATTCTCAATCAATTTGTAAATAAATTATAATTCCTGAAGAAAAACTCTTGCATTGTAATTTTTCGTATGATATAATAAAGCCAGTGAAAGCCCGAGCGGACAAAATTCCGCCGGATTTTACTATTGCCCGCCTAAATTGTAGGCGGAAGAATATAGGAGGTAGGAGTTATGAGAATCAGAAAGCAGGCGCTCGGAGACAGAAACATTGTCGGACAAAGATCGAGCAGAAGAGAAAGAGCATGGGTATGAAGCAGAAGGATCTGCTGACTCGTGCTCCAGATCAAGGGCATCGACCTCAACGCATCGGGTCTTTCCAAGCTCGAAGGTCAGCTTCGCTATGTTACCGATTTTTGAGCTCAAGGCTATCTCGGAAGTTCTCGGTATGTCTTACGAAGAGCTCCTCGGCTGAGATCACCTTTCTGAAAGAAAGAACTGTATTTCGATACAGTTCTTTCTTTTTTGCTCATTTTTTCGCATTGAGGCGGACAACATATGCGACCGCCTCGCAGATGACGGATATCGACACGAAAAACGCACATTGTTATCAGCGACCAGCGCAGATTGAGGCGGCCGAGCTGATTGAAATCGTAAAGCGCCTCAAGGAAGATGAGAAACACCGCCGCCTCTGCGAAGAGCAGTGCGGGGATATGTATGCCCGTGGCTATCTTTTTGGATATCAGTCCCGTAGTCAGCGCGACCATAGCGCATATCACGACGCAAATCGGCACTGCGTAGCTGTAATACCAGCTGATAAGCCCCCTGCATTTTGCGATATAAAGAAGATAGAGCGCGAGCACGACGAAGCAGATGCCTGCAGTTACGGGTGCGGGAGTCACGCGCAGAACGGGCAAAACGAGAAACACCCCACGCAACGGCGATAGCGCCAAGGACATAGCCCGCCCAGAATTTATCGCCGGGGTTCAGGATATTGACGACGGTGCAGATCATCGCCGGAAACACCATGAACGCCGAGAAAATTACGGCATAGCTCTTTGCGGTCTTTGTCGCTTTTCCGAGATGAAGCTTCTTCTTGAAATCGGGCTTCTCCGCCTTTTCTTCAGCGCTCGCACGCACCGCAGTTCGGGCAGACGCCGGTTTTCTCATCAACAACAGCTCCGCATTTTGTACAGAACATCGCGGCACCTCTTTTCAAGTGTATAATAGTGTTGTATACTGTTTCATAGTATCATAAAACAGCAAAAAAACAATCCCGGGAGGCGACAAAATGAAAAATACTGATAGACGCGGACGGCTGTCCGGTGGTTGACATATGCATAAAATCAGCAAAGCGGCACGGGATCGAATGCCTCATTCTCTGCGACACATCGCACATATTCGAGCGCGAGGGAGCAAAGACCGTGACGGTATCAAAGGGCGCTGACAGCGTCGACTTCAGGATAGTAAACCTCCTCGAACGCGGGGACATTGTAGTCACGCAGGACTACGGACTCGCGGCGATGTGCTGCCCGCGGAGCGAGCGCGCTCAATCAGAACGGGCTGATATACACCCCCGACAACATAGATGCGCTTCTGAATTCGCGCTACGAGACGAAGAAGATCCGCATGGCGGGCGGCAGAATAAAAAGGTCCGCAGAAACGCCGCCCGGAGCAGAACGAGGAATTTGAAAAGGCGAGTGAAAAGATGATTGAGGGATGAATTGAAAATTTGGGATTTGTCAAATAGCTTTAACGATACATTTCTGTACATTAAATTCGATATTACTTTGTTATATATAATCGAAAAAGGCACTTGCTTTTGCAAGTGCCTTTTTCTGGCGCAGAAGGAGAGACTCGAACTCGCGCCGGTTTCCCGACCTACGCCCTTAGCAGGGGCGCCTCGTCACCAACTTGAGTACTTCTGCATGGTAACTTATATTATAAAAATTTTTGTTGTTGTCGCTGGCGGAGAGAGTGGGATTCGAACCCACGGTACGTTGCCGTACGACGGTTTTCAAGACCGTTCCGTTATAACCACTTCGGTATCTCTCCATAAAGCGTAAGTTATTCTAACATAAATCAAAGACCTTGTCAACTTTTTTGCGCGAATTTTTATTACAATATATTCTCCCGCCTCAGCAGAGCGTCAAGGCTCACGCCGAGAGTGTCGGCTATAGCGATGATCTCGATATCGGTCACGAAGCGTTTGCCGCACTCGATGCGCTGAACGGCGTTTTTGTCTATATCAAGGCCGGCAAGCTGGAGCGCATCGGCGAGCTGCCGCTGAGAGAGTCCCATATTTTTGCGCAGAAAGGCTACATTCTTTCCGCAGACATTGTTCAGCCCGTCTTTTGCTTTGTTGATGAACATAAAACAGCCTCCGAGACATTCAGTGCTTATTTAATATTATATTCCCCTGCCGCAAATATGTCAATCGTCGTTATATAAACATCTTCCCTCCCGCGGCAATTTATGATATGATTATTGCAGACAAAATGACGGAGGGAACACATGGACACAAAAAGAACTGCTCGGCAGAGTCTGCGGGAGCGTAAGCGATAACGAAATCTGCATTTATAATTGCGGTGACGGCACATATATGCGGCTGATTAAAAACGCATCGGAAACGGATTTTATAAAATCTGCGACGAGTGCGAGACTCGGCTACACGCTCTTTCAGCGCAATGACATTGAAGAAAACATCCACGCATCGTACCCGCGGGGATATGCTCATCCACACATATTTCTGCCCGGCTGAAAAATTCTGCGCGTCATATGCGACCCGTATTCCGTTGACTTCGAGCGCGAAGAGCCGAAATATGCGCGCAGATGCGGCAGCGCGCTGTGGCAGTTCGAGAACGATCATTCGTATATCGACTGCGGTATGTGCTATATCCCGCTGCGCGGACAACAGCTTTTTTTATTATAGACGGCGGGCATTTTCTCCAGCCCAACGACCACAAGAGAATATACCGCTTTTTGCGCGAGCGCACGCCCGACGGCGAGCGGGCTGTCATATCCGGCTGGTTCTTCAGCCACGCACACGACGACCATGTGAGCCAGTTCGTTGATTTCATTCGCGAATACGGCTCGGCGGTCGATATTGAAAAAGCTCTATTACAACGACGCGCCGATAGACCACCGCGATAATATGAGCTGGGGCGAGGCGAACAAAAAAATACATAAGACGGTTTGAAGACTGTGCCCACTCCTGCGGAATACCTACTATAAAGCTACACACGGGTCAGCGGTTCTTCGTGCGCAACCTGCGCTTTGACGTGCTCTGCACTCAGGAGGATGTCTGGCCGAAGAGCCTCGAAAACTTCAACAACACCTCATGCGCGCTCGCGCTCGAAGCGGACGGGACGAGAATAATCTTCCCCGGCGACGCCGCCGATGTCGAGAGCGACATAATGACGGCGCGCTACACCGCAAAAACGCTCGGCTGCGATATCATGCAGCAGTCCCACCACGGACACAGCGGCACGTCTCCCGAGTTCTATCAAATGGCAAACGCCAGGACAACCGTGATGTTCCCGATAACAAAGATAAAGTTCGACGAGGAATATCCGAAACAGGAGGCGAACAGAGTCGCCTGCTCGATAGCCGAGGAATATTTCATCGCCTCGGACGGAACGGTCGAATTCCCACTGCCCTACAAAGTCGGCAGCGCAAAAATTTATCCCGACGAGACATTTGAAAACTTCGCGGCGATAAAAATGCTCTGGGGCTATGACTACCCCGACGAATACAAAAACAGCTCTTTGAAGAATTTCTCAGGCGCGGCGGTCTGCCCGCTCTCGACGAGATAGAAGCGTAATATATAAAAAGAGATCCGCACCCGAAAAAAAGGTACGGATCTTCGATTTTTTATCAGTAGCCTATCGCGACGGCGCCGAGAGCATCAGCAAGCGCGGCGAGTGCGAACTCCATAACGAACAGCTTCCACGACCAGCGCAGATATTTGCCGTAAGATATGCCGACCATGCCGATGGCGATGACCATTATTCCGCTCGTGGGATAGAGAATATTGCAGAAGCCGTCGCCCATTGTGAACGCTAGGACTATCGACTGCCTTGTCAGCCCGAGCAGATCGGCGAGCGGCAGGACTATCGGCATTATCAAAAACGCCTTTGCGGTGCCGGAGCCGACGATAAATTCGAGCGCGACGACGAAGAGGAATATCGCGAACAGAGCGCCCGTTTTGGACATCGACGAAGTGAGATTATAGACATGATAGAGTATCGTGTGAATTATGTTGCCCTCCTGCAGGACATAGGTTATCGAGAGGATAGCCCAAATCATCGGCAGGCAGGGGAGCTATAGTCTTGACTCCCTCGAGGAAGCCGCCGCCGAGTGCCTTGCCGCGGATACCCGCGATATATCCCGCCGAGATTCCGCCGACGGTGAAGAGAATAGCCATGCCGACGAGCGGAAGATAGTTTATCAATTCTTTTACCGAGTCGCTTATCGCATCGACCTTTTGGAGCGCGAACGACACCGCAACTATAAGTAATACTCCGCCGACGCAGCCGATGAATGTCTTTGTCGCCTTTTTGAGCGCGGGGTTGTTGAGCGCCTCGTCGTCCACTTCCCGCTCCGAAGCGCACGCGCAGCTCCTTGTCGCTCTCATAGCACAGGGACTTCTCGGGATTCTTCTCTATCTTCTTGGCGTAAACTATTAAAAACAGCACGAGCGACGCATAGACGCAGACGAAGAGCAGGACTCTGTATGCAAGACCGAGAACAGCGGCAGATCCGCCATCGTCTGAAGGATGCCGACATTGAACGGGTTGAACGTCGCGGCGGTATAGCCGAAGGCTATCGACACCATGCTGATGCCGAGACCGACGAACGAGGTCCCAGCCGAGTGCCAGCGATATCGCGACCGCGAGCGGTACGAGCGTCAGCGACTCTTCGAGCACGCCGACCACCGACGACATCATCATGCACACGAAAACTATGACCGCTAACAGAAGATACTTTTTCTTCTCAAACTTTCTGACGACCGAGGACATAATATATTTGAGCACGCCGCTGCGGTCGAGGATAAGAAATGTTCCGCCGATGAGGAACAATGAACACAACGATTCCGATTCCCGTTGTTATCTGCGACGAAGTGAACACCATTATCGGCGCGAGGATTATCTTTCCACCACGGCATCTTTCCCTCGTCTCCGGCGAACTCGTGATATGTGCCGTTTATGACCATATAAATCAAAAGCTATTTTTTTGGTTTTATTCTTGTATTCCCCGTCGGTTTCTGATAACATTTAGCATGGAAACAAAAACCAATTCCGGAGGATATACAATGATAAGCTTTGACAGCAAAAACAAAACCTTCAAGCTTGACGCCGAACACGAGCTATGTTATCGGGGTCGTCGACTTCGACCAGCTCGTCAACCTCTATTACGGCGACAAAATAGCGGACACCGAGGGACTTGAGGGGCGCGCTCATTCCGCCCGCGCTGTGCGTCGTTCAGCCCGCTGACGAGCGAATACAGCACCGACGCGCACGACTTTTCGCCCGACTGCGCGCCGATGGAATATGGCTGCAACGGCTGCGGCGATTTCAGAACGAAGTGCGCTCTCGATAAGAAACGCCGACGGCAACACGGTCACCGATATGCGCTACGAGGGACACAGAATATATGCGGGCAAACCGTCCATCGATCCCCTGCCGGCGGTCTATCTCAACAGCGAAAGCGAAGCGGACACGCTCGAAATAGACATGGCGGACAAAGTGATCCGGCATGCGCGTCACGCTCATATACACGGCTTTTCAACTCTCTCGATGTTATCATACGCAGCGCAAGAATCGAGAATGCGTCACAGAGACCCGCGGACATTGACCGCGCGATGAGCATATGCGTCGACCTGCCGAGCATGGACTACGATCTCATAACCCTCTACGGCAGGCACTGCAAAGAGCGCTCCGAGGAGCGCCGCCCGCTCGCCCACGGACTTCAGGGGCATCGCGAGCAAGCGCGGGTTTCAAGCCACTGCCAGAACCCATTTGCGGCTCTCGTCTCGAAAAAGAATGCCGGCGAGGACAGCGGCGAGGCATACGGCTTCAATCGTTTACAGCGGCGCTTCGAGTTCTGCACCGAGTGCGACTATTCGGGCACCTCGCGCATACTCATGGGCATAAATCAACAGATTTCACCTGGCATCTTGAGCCGGGCGAGCTTTCAGACTCCCGAGGCGGTCATGGTACACGAGCAATGGCATCGGCGAGATGAGCAGGATATACCACAAGCTCTATAACTTCAACCTCGTCCCCGGAAAATACAGAACGGAGAAGCGTCCCTGCTGATAAACAGCTGGGAGGCGGCGTTCTTTGATTTTGACACGGACAAGCTCGTCTCGTTCGCCCGGGCCGCAAAGGAATTCGGCATGAATATGCTCGTCATGGACGACGGCTGGTTCGGCAAGCGCAACAACGACCAGAACTCGCTGGGCGACTGGTTCGTGAACGAAGATAAGCTCAAAGGCGGACTCGGCGAGCTTATACGCAGAATAAACGCTCTCGGGCTTCAATTTGGCATATGGTACGAGCCGGAGATGATCTCCCCCGACTCCGACCTCTTCCGCGCCCATCCCGACTGGCGTTGCGTCCATGTCCCCAACCGCAAGCCCTGCATGGCAGGCATCAGTATGTTCTCGATATGTCCCGAAAAAAGAAGATGTGCGCGACAACATTTTTCGACCAGATGTACTCCGTGCTCTCGAAATATAAAATAGACTATATCAAATGGGATTTTAACCGCAATATTTCCGACGCGGGTTCCGCGCTGCTTCCCGCAGACAGGCAGGGCGAGTTCTTCCACCGCTTTATCCTCGGCACATATGAGCTCATGGGCAGGATACGCGACGCGTTCCCCGATATGCTCTTTGAAAACTGCTCGGGCGGCGGTGGGCGCTTCGACCCCGCCATGCTCGCATATTCTCAGCAGATCTGGGCGAGCGACAACACCGACCCCATCGAGCGTCTGACTATTCAGTTCGGCACCTCGATGTGCTACCCCGTCTCGACTATGGGCGCTCACGTCTCCGCCTGCGACAGGACGGATTACAAAGTAAAGGGCGACGTCGCGCTCTGGGGGGGCACGTTCGGCTACGAGCTTGACCCGAATGAGGCTGAGCGCAGAGGAGCGCAGGCAGGCAAAAAGCAGGTTGACGAATACCACAAGTATTATAACCTCATTCACTCGGGCGACCTCTATCGGCTCAAAAGCCCCTACGAGGACGGATATCGCTGCGCGTGGGCTTCGTCGCCGAGGACAAGAGCGAGGCCTTGCGACGGTCGTTACAATGCGCGCCCGAAATTCCGTTCTTCATTCTCAAATTCAGGGTCTCGACCCCGACAAGCATTATCTCTGCGACTTCGACGGCAGAGTTTATTCGGCTCGAACCTCATGAACGCAGGACTCAATCTGACCCGCCCGACAGAAAGAACATATTCAAGTCTTAAAATATATCTTAAAGCACAATGAATGAAAAAGATAAAATAAACGGCGCAAACTGGATGAGCGGACTTTGCTCCGACCTGCCGATAACCGCCATAAACATGCCCGGCACGCACGACAGCGCGACAAAATACGTCCGCTTTAAGCCGATATGCAACACGCAGAACTTAACAATAGAAGAGCAGCTGCAAATCGGCGTGCGGTATCTCGACTATGCGCTTTGAGCTAAAAGACGGCAGAAAGCTCGTCGCGGTTCACAGCATCGCGGACTGCAAAAAAGAACGCGGCTTAAAAGCCGCCGACCTCACCGCCGCAGATACTGTAAATATGTGCGAGAGCTTTCTCAAAGAGAACCCCGGCGAGACAATTCTGTTTCAGCTTAAAGAAGACGACGGCGATGCGGGTATCGCGTTGTTCGGCGAGTTTTATGCGCAGTGCATCAGGGGCAGAGAAGAGCTTTGGTATCTCGAAAACCGCATACCCGCTCTCGGCGAAGTGCGCGGGAAGATAGTGCTGCTGCGCGTGGTAGGCGTTGACGCTTCGCACTTTGACGACAAGACCTGCGGAATCGATTTCAGCGCGTATCCGTATATCGGCAGCAGGGATATCCGCGATTTTCGCCGCCGCGATATAAAAAAAGCTTTCGGACGGCGAGACATACGCACAGATGTATGTCCAGGATTCATACAAGCTCGGCGGAATCAAAAAATGGAAAGCCGTTACAGCTTTTCTTGAATCCGACCTCGACCCGAGGAATTTCAATATATGCCTGACGAGCTGCACGGGATTCATAACCCCGAAAGCCGGTTCGGCGTTCATCAACCGCAGGCTCAGGGAATATGAATTTACATCGGGCAGGCACTACGGCATCGTCGCCGCGGACCACATATCCTCGGATATCTGCCGCGCCGTCTTTATGAGCAATTACGGCGCAGAGCAGGCGTAAAGCGCAACTGTCTTTTAGCTTTATGCGAATAGTTTTACTTTAAAATTCAATATTGACACTTCTCGTCATACCGCGGCAAAGCTTGTGTTTTTGCCGCGGTATTTTATACATTTTTATATGCGAAAATATAAAATAATAATTGTGTCAAAACAGCCCGTACATAAATATTTGCGGCGCAATATCGAAAAAGAGAAGTGAAAAAACATGGAGCGTTCAAAAGCCAAGGCGGACAAGTTCAGATTCATAGACGAAGAAAAGCGGGAGAAAATTATCTTCTCGCTCAAATGTATATTTTCATGCGCGGTCGGGCTGCTGCTCGCGCGCGCGAAGATTTTCGGCAGCCTCTCGCCGCTCGGGCTCGCGTTTTCCGCTGCCGCCGGGTCGTACGCGCTCGCGGCATCGGTCGGCGCGCTCGTTTATTATCTGCTGTCCTTCTCGGGGACGGCGGGGATAAGATACATGGCGTGCGTCGCGGGAATCGCGCTGATAAACTTTTTTCCGTCAGTCGCCTGCGCGGAGAAAAACAGCGCGCGAAAAGTCGCGCCGATTGCCTCGGCTCTCTGCTGTGCTTCACCGGCATAGCCGTTCTGCTCGTCGAGGGCTTTTCGCTAAACGGCATTGTGACTTTTTCTCGCCGACTGCGTTCTCGCGGGCGGGCTGACATATTTTTTCTCACGTTCGCTCGCGCTCATTGATAAAAAGAAAAGAGACTCAGCGGCTCGGCAGACGCGACATTATATGCGCCGCCATCTCCTGCTGCGCACTCGCAGCGCTCGCGGAGTTTGACATCATGAACTTTCGCCCAGCCGGGACTGCGGCGGCGTTTATTGTCATGCTCCTGTGCTTCACTCTGCGCGAAGCGGGCGGCGCGTTCGGCGGCATATGCTCCGGAATAGCGCTCGCGGCGACGTGCGGCGATCCCGCTCTCGGCGCTGTGTATTCGGCGGCGGGGCTCTGCGCCGGGCTGTTTTATCAGTTCGGTCAGTTAGGGATATCAGCGGCGTTCATCTGCATCTGCGGGATAAGCGCGGTCATCTCGCCGAACCCGCAGACGATAGCCGCGATAGCGGAGAGCGCGGCGGCGGCGCTGATATTCGTCCTCATCCCGCGTTCGAAGCTCGAAAGCTGCGCGACAGCTTCAGCCCCGCGCAGGAATATGCGCCGAGCGGCGAACGCAGCGAGCTGTGCAGGCGGCTCGGCGACGCAGAGAGCGCGCTCGAGGGCGTAGGTCAGTGTATTGAACGGGTAGGCAAGAAGATAGACTCGGCGCGCCCCGACGAGCCGGAGATAATAACAGCGCGGGTAAAGCAGAGCGTCTGCGCCGCGTGCGGAAAGTGCGCCGGCAAAAATGAAAAACTCCGCGAACGGACTTTTTTCGGACGCCGTGAAGATACTCCGCGAAGAAAATCACATAACATCAGCAGAACTCGGCACGGAATTTTGCACCGAGTGCCCGAAAGCTTTAGCGGTCGCAGAGAATTTCAACCGCGTTTTTGCAAGCAGCGTTGCGTCGGCGTGCGCGGCACAGAAGACTAATCAGCTTCGCCGCGCGGTCGGACAGCTTCGGCGCGATGGCAGATATTCTCGGCGAGATAGGCGCAGAGACGGCAAAAGAGCGATATGTTTCTCCCCTCTCAGACCTCTGCCGCATCTGATACGCTCGGCGGGCTCGGCATGAATGTCATATCCGCGTGCTGTAAGCGAGACGGCGCGGGGCATATAATACCACGGCAAAAATCACCGAGCTGCCGGAGAACGCTGTTTTGCGCGAGGCGACGAACGCGCTGTCAAAAAGAACTCGGTGCGACTCTGGCGCTCCCCGCGATACGCGATATTGAGAATGGAGTCGAGCTGACATTCAGCGAGAAGCCACGATTTTGCTTCGAGATAGGCTCGGATCAGCGACCGGGTTCGGACGACGGCGACTGCGGCGACTGCTACGACTGCGTGGGACTCGAGGACGGGCGGAATGTTATAATTTTAAGTGACGGCATGGGGACGGGCAGGCGCGCCGCAGTTGACTCTGCTATGGCGACCGACCTTTTCGCGTCGCTCATCTGCTCCGGGCTATCCTGCGAAGCGGCGCTCAGAACGGTCAATACCGCGCTCATCGCCAAGAGCGAGGACGAGAGCCTCGCGACCCTCGACATAGCGTCGCTCGACCCGTATTCGGGCGAGATAAGCTTCTTCAAGGCTGGCGCGGCGCCCTGCTTCATAAAGCGTGCGGGGCGCACGGCGATACTCGAGCTGCCGTCGCTCCCGGCGGGAATACTCAGCCGCATAGGTTTTTCAACGGCGGGCACCGAGCTGCGCGAGGGCGACACGGTGATTATGATATCGGACGGCGTGGCTGCGGACGGCAGCGAATGGATAACGAAGCTCATCCGCTCCTGGCGCGGGGACGCGCAGGGGCTCGCCGAGGAGCTGACCGCCGCGGCACTCAGCCGCCGCAAAGGCAAAAGAAACGATGACATGACGGCGATATGCGTTCGCATCCACCGCGCGGACAGAATCGGGAATTGACAAAGCCTCCGCCATAATATATAATATTTGCGAAAACAAAATGGAGGTATAAATTATGATTTTAGCAGCTGTCGGTAAGAACGGCACAGGCAAGGATTTCTTCCTTGATTATGTTGCCCAGAAGTACGGCTTCCCGATGATCTCCATCGGCGATATTGTCCGCGAGCTCGCAACTAAGGACGGCCTTGAGCTGACCCGCGACAATCTTCATGCTACCAGCAAGAAGTACATGGGCGAGTTCGGTCAGACCTTCTTCCCCGAGATGATCGTCAAGAAGATAAAAGAATCGGACGCTCCGAACTATCTTGTTTCCGGCATTCGTCCGCCCTCGGACATCGAGATTTTCCGCAAGGCTTTCGGCGATGATTTCATCCTTGTTGATGTTGTTATCAGCGACGATGAGGTTCGCTATCAGGAGAATGATCGCCCGCGGCTCCGAGCGCGACGGCAAGAGCGTTGAGAAGCTCCGCGAGAACGATCTCCACGAGGAGGAGATCTTCCACACCAGCGAGAGCGAGAAGATGGCGAACTATGTCATCAAGAACGACGGCGGCGTTGAGGACTTCTACGCGGCAGTCGACAACTTCTATGAGACCGTTCTTAAGCCGAAAATCGGCTGAGTAAAAGCCAAATAAAGCAAACGATCCTCCGTAGAGATATATCATACGGAGGATTTTTTATGCATAGTAAAAAGCCTGCACAGCATAAACCGTGCAGGCTTTTCTGATGTAAAGATTGATTACTGCTGGGGAGCTCCAACAGGGCAAGCATCTGCGCAGGAACCGCACTCGGTGCAGAGATCTGCGTTGATCTCGAACTTGCCGTCGCCCTCAGAAATAAGCTCCTACGGGGCACTCAGCCTCGCAAGCGCCGCAGGAAATGCAATCGTCGCTGATATGATAAGCCATTAGTCAATCCTCCTTACACATATTTCTCTTTAACATCGCACGCGGATATCCGCATACGCTGTACAATCATTGTATCACATTATATAGAAAATCAAGAGTAAAATTATGTCCTCATTTATTCTATTCCCTTGAGAGCCTCGAGTTCGGAGCGGTCGACCTTTTTTTTGCCGTCCTTTATCGTCTTCACCTCGCGGCGGTTGAACGAATGCGGCGCGGCATCGGGACAGCGGTCGAGTCTGACTTTAAGCTGACCGGAGAGAAGATTGACTTCGACCACGATCCCCCTGCCCTCGGGGGGTATCGACGAGCGCGCCCTGCTTCGGGGTTATCTTGAGCAGATACTCGTAGTTGTCCTGCTCATATTTTAGGCAGCACATGAGCCTGCCGCAGGTGCCGCTTATCTTGACGGGATTGAGCGAGAGCCCCTGCTCCTTTGCCATCTTTATCGACACGGGCTGAAAATCGCCGATAAACGTGCTGCAGCAGAACGGTCTGCCGCACATGCCGAGACCGCCGAGCATCTTCGAACCGTCGCGCACGCCTATCTGACGAAGCTCTATCCTCGTGCGGAACACGCGGGCGAGATCCTTTACGAGCTCGCGGAAATCGACTCTGACATCGGAGGTGTAATAGAAAAGTATCTTCTTGCCGTCGAAGGCATATTCGACATTGACGAGCTTCATCATGTCGAGCCCGTGGTCGGCTATCTTTTGCAGGCAGATATCAAAAGCTTCCTGCTCTTTTTTGCGGTTTTCCTCGACTATTTTCAGATCCGCATCCGTCGCGCGGCGCAACAACGGACTTCAGGGGCTTGACTATCTCCTCGTCGCTGACCTCGCTGTTTTCGAGCGCAACTTCGCCGCACTCCATTCCGCGGACAGTCTCGACGATAACATGGTCGCCCTTTTCGAATTTATTATCGAGAGGGTCGAAATAATAGACTTTTCCGACCTCTCTGAATCTGACTCCCTATGACCTGGGCCATTTATTTCATCCTTTCATCTGCCGGACGCCCTGCGCAGCTCGGCGCACATACGGGTAATAAGCAGAGTGTAATTTTCATTTCTTTTCAAACGAAGCCGCCAAATCGTCAACGCAGGTTATCATGCGCATGAGATTCGCAGTAGTAACATTCAGCGAGCTTCTGCGCCTCCGTTTATATTCTTCGGGCGCTTCGACTCCGGATTTTATCAGCACCGCCGCGCGGAAAAATTCGGGCAGAACCTGCAAGGCTGCCCTGAACAGCGTTTTATCCTTTTCAAATGCCGCTGTAGCCGCGAGCAGAGGATATTCATTAGCCTCCGGCACAGCCGCCGCAACAGCGCGCAGCTTCAAAAAAACGCCGCTGTCAACGCGCCTGCCGCCGCCCTGAGAAAAGACTGCGCAGCGGGACAAAACGGTCTGCAAGAACACATTCTTGTCATCCGTCAGCAGCAGAAAGCACACACCCTCCGGCGGCTCTTCGAGAACTTTGAGCAGCGCGTTCTGCGCGGGGACAAGCATATTCTGCGCGTCTTTTTAAGATATACACTTTTCTGTCCGCCTCATTTGCGACTATATAGGCATCCGAGCGTATCTCGCGGACTGTCTCGACCTTGAAATTATTAGTTTTCGGGTCGGGCTCGAAAATTTTATATCGGGATGAGAATCCGAGCGCGCCTTGAGGCAATTTATACACCTGCCGCAGGGGCTTATCGTCCCCGAGCACACCAGCGCGGCGGCGAGGGTCTTCGCAGTATCCATCAGGCGTTCGCTGTCCTCATCCTCGAGAATCGCGGCATGGGGAAAACGCCCTGAGTTCCAGAGGAACTCAGAGCCTTTTTCAGCGGCTCTGATATTTGCAAAGACTCGAATCCCATATGTTCTCCGACATTACAGCTTATAGAATTTATCCATGTTCACAACAAAACACGGTAGCGCCGCCGACCGCGACCTGAACGGGCAGGGTCACGAAGCTCTCCGCATTATAAGCGGGAGCGGCGGTCATGAGCTGAGTGCGTCTGGAGCTGTTTTCCCTGAGTATCTCCATGACATCGTCAACGCGGCTGTCCTCAACGCCTATGAGCAGAGTGACATTGCCCGCGCTCAGAAATCCGCCCGTTGTCGACAGCTTCGTAGCGTCAAAACCGGCCTTTGTAAAGCTCGCTCAAAACGTCATATGAGTCGTCGTTGCTGATTATCGCGATGATGAGTTTCATCGGAAGAGCTCCTTTCATATCTTACTCAATAATATTATAAAGCATCTTAGATTATTTTACAACTTTTATATTGAAAATACCGTATCTGCGAAGTTCCTCTATCTCCCGCTCGCCGAGTATCTCTCCCGGCATTGCCGCGGGAATAGCAGGCGGGCACGGGCAATATGCCTCCGCCGCCGTCCGTCCGAGCGCAGAGTCGATATTTTATATTCGCACTCCGCGAGCAGAGCTTCGCGCGGTGCCATGCTGATGCGCGGCAAAAAATGCGTTGACTCCGATTGGCGATTTACCGCACGGCACGGCTTTTGAAAATATATCAGCAAGAGCTGAATCAAGTCTTTCAAAATCCTCTTCGGTATTCATGACGGACGGAATGAGAATTATCTTCCCGAGCCCCGCATATTCGGGCTCAATGCCGTGCGCACGCAGAAGCTCACCGACATCTGCGCCGTCGAAGCCGAAATTTTGAACATCAAACGCTATGCGCGTCGGGTCGTACTCGCCTTCTGGCAGGATAAGTCCGAGCGAACGGCAAAGTTTCTTTGTTTTCTTTACCCTGCGGCTCAAACGGATAAATTCGTCCGCGTTGTTCTCAAGCCAGTCGCGCGCAAGATCCAATGATATCATTATCGGATAAGACGGGCTTGTTGAGCCGAAAAGAGCCATGGCGCGGCGAATCTCCGGCACAAAACTTTCGTCGCCGATCTGGAGCCATGCGCCGCCCGTCAGGACGGGCAAAGTCTTATGCGCGCTCTCGGCGCTCATTGCCGCTTCGAGGTTGAGCGGCGAGATATCTTTTTCCAAAAATTTCAGATGCGCTCCGTGGGCACAGTCCACAAGCAGGGGCACCCGAATTCGCGTGCCACAGCCGCTATCGATTTGACATCGCTGATAACGCCGAAATAATCTGGCGAAGTGATATATACCGCCTTTGCCTCGGGCGTTTTTTCGAGTGCGCGACGCACACCTTCTGCGGTTATGCGCCCGGAGAACAGCTCGCCCGCGCTCCGGATCCGGGTATAACCCACACGGGTTCGATGCCGAGCAGGGACATGACGTTTATCGCGCTGCGGTGGACAACGCGCCCGCAGACGACTTTTCCGCCGTGCGGTGCGGCGGCTCTGAACATCGCCTGGATGCAGAGCGTACAGCCGCCGGCGCTCATAAATGTCGCCGCAGAGCCGAACAGCTTTGCGCCTGCGCCTCCGCGAGAGCCGTTGCTCCCTCGCCGTCAAAGAGGCTTCCGGTGTCCGGTATCTCCGTTATATCAAATTCTGTATGCCGCCGAGCGCGGGGAATTTGCCTTTGTGCGCGGGCATATGCATACTGACCTTTTGCTTTTTGCGTGCGCCGTCACGGCGTCAAAAAGCGGAGCAGACATTTTTTCACCTCAGAGTTTAGCTTCGTTGAGCATTATTCCGCCGGGCACGATATCGATCATGCCGTAAGTGCCCGTCGCGTATGCTGCCGGGATTCATTATAGAGCCCGTCGTCATAGCAAGTAACACCCGTGTGGGTATGACCGTATAATACTATGTCGGCACCCTCCTGCCTTGCGCGGAGAAGGAGCTCGTCCGTGCCGTATTTACATGCTCGGCGTGACCGTGGGTGCAGTATATCTTTTTTTTCCCGCCGAGGGTCACCACGCGCAGAAGCGGCAGACTGGAAGAAAAATCGCAGTTGCCCGCGACCTTTATTACATTCGGCAGGCTATGATAATAACTTTCGACCGTGTCGAGATCCCGCTCGCCGTCGCCGAGAAAAATCAGTGCCTCTGCCTCGGGATGCGCTTCGACCGCGTCGAGTATGCGCGAGGGCATACCGTGGAATCGGAAAGAACAAGTATTCGCATTATTTCGCCCCGTTTTCAGGTCATAGACCCGTATAATGCCTGCGCGCCCGACAGGTTCTATGCGGGGAGCGCGTGCATAAGTTTATTATATATGAAAAAAGGTGGTTTTGCAATGAGCAATATTAACAGCTCCGGAAACATGACGCCCGAACAACTGATGAAGCTCGCCGCATCGTTCGGCGGCAAGGACGCCGCAGATCCCGAAAAGGCGATAAATGCGGTATCGAAGCAGCTCAGCGACGAGAAACGGCAGAAATTGAACGAAGTTCTCAGCGACAAATCGGCTCTCGAAAAAACTGCTTCAGAGCCCCGAAGCACAGCGGCTGATGAAGAAATTCGGAGCGGATAACAAGGGGTAAGCTATGGACAACATCGGCGACATACTCTCCTCTTTAAGCGACGACGACATGAAGGCTCTCGGCGACGCGGCGCGCAGCCTGCTCGGCTCATCGGAGCAGGAGCAGGGTCAAAAACGACAGCGACCGGGGCTTCTCCATGGATCCGGCGACGATGGCAAAGATAGCGCAGATAATGAGCGCGATGAACCGCCATGACAGCCGCTGCGACCTCATCGCCGCTCTGCGTCCCCTGCTCAGCGAGCCGCGCCGCCGCAGGGCGGACGACGCGATGCAGCTGATAAAAGCTCATTGACCTTTGCCGATGATAGAGGATCTCGGGAGGAAATGGTATGCCCGCATATACGGAAAACAAGCTCGCGAGAATGCGCGAAAGGGCGATAGCGAGCGCCAGAGAGATGCAGAGCGCGCGCGGCGATAAAGGGCGGCGAGCAGAGGCAGTGCAATCGTCCCAATCCGCCGCCGAACCGTCCCGAGCCGCCTCAAAGCCGCCGGAGCGAATGTCGAAGCCGCCCGAAAAGCCGCATGAGAAGCCAAAGCCACAATGGCCACCCGCTCCCCCGGTCGACGACGACAGGTTGCTGATAATCGCGCTGATAATAATTCTCTCGGCGGACGGGGCGGATATGCTGACGATATTCGCGCTGATGTATATCCTGATGTAATATATTATGTATTTGCCTCGGCGCATCTTGAAAAAAGCTCCGTTTTGGTTTAGAATAGAAGAAGTATGACGAAAACGGAGGAATGAACATGACATATTCATATACCACTCACGGCACCTGCTCAAGGCGCATCGACTTTGACATTGACGATGACAACACCGTTCACAACGTCCATTTCACGGGCGGCTGCAACGGCAACCTCGCGGGAATATCCTCGATAGTTGAGGGAATGGATGCGGAGGAAATCATCGACAGATTCGACGGCATCCGCTGCGGCTTCAAAGCAGACCTCATGCCCCGACCAGTTCGCGGAGGCTCTGCGCGAGGCTCTTGAAAAGAAAAAACAGCAAATAAAATAAGAACGAACGGGAGCGCATCGGATATCCGGTGCGCTCCCGCCGTCATTTGGAAAGGCAATAACTATTTTGGAGGATAGTATTGAGTGGTCGTCTAATCAATAAAGCCGACAGACTTGGCAGAATTTGTAAGGAATAAGGGAAAAGATGGAAAAGAGGCCTGCCGCGTCCGTCGGTCTTTGGCTATATTATAACCGCCTTTTTCATTTTTTCAAACGGTCAAAAAATTCAGTTTTGTGCCAAAAATCTCACCTTTGGAGAGTGTCGCATTTTTGGGACACTTTTTGAGTTTTGTCCAAAAGCAAAAGACTGCGAACAGCAATCCACTGTCCGCAGTCTTTTATTATTGAATCTTATTTCTTAAATATCTTTTTTTGTACCACGGAAGCGACTCGGTGGTGTCGGTCGTGGCGGTCGAAGCGCTGCTGCTCGAAGCGATGGGCGTGGTCTGATAGATGAACATGACGTTCGACTCCGGTGCCCGCAGTCTTCTTCGGTGTAGATATCATACGATGCACCGTAAGAAATCATCGACTGGAGCTTCGCGATAAGATCGTCGGCATCCTCGGCGA
>VOFC01004816.1_pt1 | contig 18228 bp, 26 predicted proteins | sample 5384161 | NCBI WGS metagenome assembly VOFC01 (sample SAMN12384722, study PRJNA508395) | human gut metagenome | isolation source: healthy gut B | host: Homo sapiens
ATTACGTATTGCTTATCAGATCATTTTTGCTGAAACAGTTGGAAGAAATCCGCACATCGCAAAAAAGCTTTGTTGAGTTGGGGGTATGAAGGAGCCGTGTCGTAGACTTTAAATAAAGCAAGGCTCATGATGAAGCATGGTATTCGATTGGAAATGTAGACATCTGGTGCAGATTCCGGATCAGATGATCAAGAAGTGCGGCTCATAACCCGAAGTTATAACGGTATACTCTTTGGCGGATAAAATCCTGAAAGATTGATGAGGCAGCAGGACAGGGGACAGACACAAGTGATTCTTCTCCTCGTGGGTTTATGCAACAGAGATTATGATTTGATGTTCAGGCCCGCAGACGGCGGATTTCAGTTGAGTGAGATCCTGTTTCAGCTGGTGAAGAAAAATTAAAAGAAAAACTGCAAAATATCATAATTAGAGAAAAATTTCTTTTCCCTTGTTATTTGTGGCTATGATGGTCAGATAATGACTAATAATTTACAGACAGTGGTGCCGGAGATCGGAAGATTGTCTGTGAATTTATGTGAAAGAAACACGCCACGACTGGCTACGCGCCGTGAAACGATACAGAGATGGCGGAATATGGCGAAACCGTGGGGAACCAGGACATGATTGACAGGGAACAACGCCGATGCATGCTGTACAGAAAATGGATGCGCCAGTCGCCGCATAATGTCAGTGAAATTTCGCATAATTTGCGAAGCAGAAAAGCTACTGCTATGGGTGAGTGCTGTTATCGCCGTTCGCATATGGAAAACGCACTTTGTTGGAAAAGCATACTCTGGGAGCGATGCAGAAAGCAAGATGTGAAACTGCTCGGCAATGGTCGCTGGATTGCCATATTGCGCTTTTGAGGAATGCACAATTGGTGATACGGCTGTAAATGTGCATTTCGATATCAGATCTTTGTTACAAGAAGCGTGATGTGAAGTTCTGGTGAAGGGAATGGCAATCTGAAAACCAGTAGATTATTACGGAGTTTGCGATAGTTTAGGGTGCCGCGAGAAAAAGAATTCCCGACAGTGATAAGCTTTATTTGTAATTGTTTTGGATGGCTTCGGAATTGGAGCTATGTGAAGATGATGCAGCTAGCAGTTGCGATCTCAGGAGACGAGCAAATGCGTTAAGCAGTATCTGGAAGGATTGTTGTCCTGGCTCATGAAGCTTTCCGAATCTGAAAAACTAGCTGATGTGAATGCCCATGGACAGGAAAGCAGTCAGCTGAAACGCCGGTCAAAAACAGCCACATATGGCGGAAAAGCGAAGAGCTGATGCGCATTTTGGAGCATTGACACATTTACCAGAGGTCACCAGAGATTATGGGAACTTCACCTAAAAAGCCCGATGTGCATCCATTTTGTCGAAACAGCAGATGTTACGGCGAACATTGAAGGTTCGCGGCCATAAGGTGGAAATTATTGAAAGCAGGACTGCGTTATTCGGTATGTGATGATTATGTGATGAAAAGGGATAACCTGAGGCAGATCTGGGGATGTGTGTTACAATGTACCGCGCTCGACCATATTTTTCGAGAAGGAATGCGAAATAGCAAAATTGGTACCGAGAATAGCCACAGTCGGCAGAGTTATTGTGTTTATGAACTGGAAATACCATGGCAGATTTATATGCAGCCGAGGAAATCAAACAAGGAAAATATATTGGAATTGCATCAGCTAAATCTAAATCCTATGAACAGGATATCAGTGTTTGTGACCTTGATATGGTGTGGACAAAATGTATTGGTAAGCACCCCACGATTTTGACGAATGGGAATTTCCGTAACGTTAATTGGAAAAGTGGCAGATATAGTTGCAATGATGGTGGAACAAGTATTTTGTGTTCACTACAAAAGAGTGTCTTCGCCTGACTATTAGGGAAGCAACAAAACTGCAAAGGGTTCATCTGGTACGAATGCAACAGGAAACAGAGCCCATGGACATTCACAGTCTTCCAGAACATATCGGGGAAAATATTGAAGAAAAAGCTGATGAGGAATCGGAGATCTTCTACCGTTGTTGAAGGAAGAAGATGTGCTTGGTAATCATGGCAGATCGCGGAAATGATCCCGATATTGACATAGCAAGTATTGCCAAGAGAGCAAAAATTTCTTTTACCCCATCGAAAGGAATGGAACCACGGACGATTGAAAACGAAAGAGCCTTCTTCTTGATGGTGGAGCTTCGCATGCATTATTTTCAGGTGGAAGCACCGTGCAAAACGGACAGAGTTTTGGTCATCAATTTCAACATTACAGCTTCTTTAAAAATTTAATGAATGAGTCGAGTTAAATCGCGGAATGCGTAAGCATTCCTTTGCATACAGTGAGATATAAGGGAAAAAGTAGTGAAAGATGAGACGGATATGTTAAAGAGCGAAGAGAATTCGATGGTCTGCGTGGCATCGCTGATTATGGCATTGAATATTAAGACTTTTGTACGGACAGGCGGCTTGTATCCTGGTGGAGCAACGGGACTGACATTCTGATCCAGCGTGTGGCTGATCTGTTTTTTTTGGCATTATGATTCCATATACGCTGGTCAATGTGATCCTGAATGCGATTCCGGTATATATTGGATTCGGTTTATCGGAAAGAAATTTACTTTGTATTCTTGCTTGGTGATCCTGCTGACAGGTATCCTTACAGATCTGATCCGGGATATCCTATTACCTACGATACGTTGTTGATCAGTGTGTTTGGAGGTCTCATTAACGGAGCAGTGATCAGTCTTTGCTTATTTGCCAATGCAACATCTGGTGGAACGGATTTTATTGCTATTTATCTGTCGGAGAAAAAGGGCATGGATTCCTGGAATCTGGTGCTGGGTCTGAATGTTCTGATCCTTGGCGCTGCAGGGTCTTCTGTTTGGATGGGACAAGGCATTATACTCAATTATTTTCAGTATGCATCCACGCAGGTATTGCACACTTTATATAAGAAGTATCAGCAGCAGACATTGTTTGTTGTGACCGATCATCCACCAGGAGTGTGTGATGCAATCTCAAACACGTGCCACCATGGGGCAACAATCCTGAATGGGAGGGATCCTGATGAACACTGTGAACGCAACATGGTCTATTCTGTACGTATCAAGTGCGGAGAGTAAGCATGTGTTAAAAGCAGTGCGGGAGGTGGATAACATGCATTTATCAATGATCAAGACCTCACAGCTGTCCTGGCCACTTTTATCAGAAAACCGGAAGACTAAGAAAGCAAAGTCCTGGGGAGGAAAAGAATGTGACAGAAGGCGAGAAAAAGAAGAAGCCAGATCATAAAAATATTAAAGGACAGTAAAAAGTCCGGTGTCGAGGAACAAAACTTGCAAAAAAGTTCTGAAGGTGAGCCGTCAGGTGATTGTACAGGATATGGCGCTGCTTCGTGCTCAGCGGATGCAGATTCTGTCCACTTATAAAGCGATATTTTCTGGATGCGGCAGTAAAAAGAACAGTATGTGCGGATCTTTCAGGGTACATCATGACACGGAGCATACTTTGGATGAACTGCAGCTGATCGTGGATTATGGTGGAAAGGTTCTGGATGTGTTTGTAGAGCATCCCTGTACGGACAGATACGGGCAGACCTGATGATCGCCAACCTGTATGGAAGCAAAGCAATTTGTGGAGCAGATGGAGGTTCATGAGCCCATCCGCTGGAAACTGCTGACTGATGATTGCCATTATCATACGGTGGTGGCCGGTTCAGAGGAACAACTGGATCTGATCGAACAGGAGTTAAAGATGAGAGGGTATCTGCGGGAATGATGAGGTACAGTTCACCCGCACCATTCACAAAATCGCGCAGGTGAGTTGCGAAAAAAATGAAAAACTGAATTCCTAAATGTTTGTTGAAAATTTAAACATATGTGTTATATTACAAATAGAACAAAAGAAAATAGTAAGTCCCGGCCCGAAAGGTCAAGATTTTGAAAACTTATTCAGAGTTATGCATGTCATTTTGCGAATGTAGCTCTGAATAAGTTGTACTTATAACACAGACACCTGGAGGTGACGCAGGATGGTAAAGATTATTATGAGGTGCTTGGGATTAACAGAAGTGCTGATGAAAAAAGAAATCAAACGTGCCTATCGAAAACTTGCAAAGAAATATCATCCGGATATGAATCCTGGTGATAAGCAGGCAGAGCAGAAATTTAAAGGAAATTACAGAAGCATATAATGTATTGAGCGATCAGGAAAGAAGAAGTTGTATGACCAGTATGGATTTGCAGCATTTGAGGAAGGATTCGGTCAGGGTGGATTTGACCAGGGCGGATTCAAACAGGGCGGAGCCGGATCTGGCTTTGGTTCCGGCGGTTCCGTAGCAGCGGCTTTGGCAATGGAGGCTATCAGGAATACCATTTTGAAGGTGGAGACGATATGGGAGATATTTTGGAGATATGTTCAAAAATATGTTTCATGGGCAGGGTGGCTTTGGCGGCGCAGTACCGGCGGTTTCCATCAGCAAAGCTATCGGATGAAAGGAGAGACAACCTTCATGCAGATGTGAATGTGAGCTTTGATGATGCAGCATTTGGCTGTGAGAAGCTGATTCATCTGACCAGCCAGGATGGAACCGGTAAGAGGATATCTTTACAGGTTCATGTTCCGGCAGGTATTGATGATGGTCAGAGCATCCGTCTGAAAGGCAAAGGGTATGCCGGGCGTTGGCGGCGGAGAAGCAGGAGATCTGTTCCTGAAAGTTCATGTAGGCGCAAGACCTGGATTTGAACGGAAAGGAATGGATGTGTACACCAGCGCGGAGATTCCGTTTACTACAGCAGTCTTCGGCGGTGAGACAAGGTGCAGACCCTGAATGGCAGCGTGATCTGCAAGATCCCGGCAGGCTGTCAGTGCGGAAGCAAGATCCGTCTGAAAGGCAAGGGCATCATATCCATGAAGAATCCGTCGGTACATGGTGATCTCTATGTAGAGGTGAAGATCGGTACCGAAATATCTGAAATCACAGGAAGCTGAAAAAGAATCATGATAAACCATGGCATATGAACGTAAGGCTGGTTGAAGCAAAGAATAAAAGCAGGTTGTCAAGAAAAATACTTGACACCCTTTTTTTGTATGTAATGATAGGCAAGTCAGGATTGAAAGTATGGAAAAAATTCTGAAACAGGGCTTTTGTATGATTTTTATGGCGAACTGCTGACAGAACATCAGAAGCAGAGTATATGAGGATGTGATCCTCAACGACTATTCTTTCAGTGAGAGTCGCGGAGGAACAGGGGATCAGCCGACAGGGCATACACGATTTATTAAAGCGGTGTGATAAGATCCTGAAGGAATATGAGAAAAAAGCTTCATCTGGTTGGAACGCTTTGTGAGTCTGCGTGAAAAGGTTGGAGAGATCCATCGAAACATTGCGAAGGAACAGGACAAGATCCAAAGATGGCGAAGATCGACGAGATCGCATCGGAAATTCTGGAGGAGCTTTAGATGGCATTTGACAGCTTATCGGAAAAATTGCAAAACGTATTTAAAAACCTGCGCAGTAAAGGACGTCTGACAGAAGAGGATGTAAAGGTTGCCCTGAAAGGAAGTGAAGCTTGCACTTCTGGAAGCAGACGTCAGCTTCAAAGGTCGTAAAACAGTTTATCAAGGCTGTGCAGGAAAGGCAATTGGGACAGATGTGATGAACGAACGGACTGAATCCGGGGCAGATGGTCATCAAGATTGTGAACGAAGAGATGGTCAATCTGATGGGCAGCGAGACCACGGAGATTAAACTTCGTCCTCCAATGAGATCACCGTCATCATGATGGCAGGTCTTCAGGGAGCAGGTAAGACGACAACAGCTGCAAAGCTTGCCGGAAAGTTCAAGATCAAAGGCCGCGAAGGTTCTTCTGACTGCCTGCGATATATACCGTCCGGGTGCGATCGAACAGCTACAGATAAATGGTGAGAAGCAGGGTGTGGAAGTATTTTCCATGGGAGACCAGATTAAGCCTGTGAACATTGCAAAGCAGCAATCGAGCATGCGAAGCAAAGCATGGGCATGAGCGTGGTGATCCTCGATACTGCCGGACGGCTTCATGTGGATGAGGCTATGATGGAAGAGCTTCAGGACATCAAGGAAAATGTATGTGTGATCAGACATTCTGGTTGTGGATGCAATGACCGGTCAGGATGCTGTAAATGTGGCAAGAACTTCGATGAAAAGGTGGGCGTCGACGGTGTAATCTTGTCCAAAATCGACGGCGATACCAGAGGCGGTGCGGCGCTTTCCATCCGTGCAGTGACCGGAAAACCGATCCTCTATGTAGGCATGGGTGAGAAACTGTCAGATCTGGAGCAGTTCTATCCGGATCGTATGGCATCCAGAATTCTTGGCATGGGTGATATTCTGACCATGATCGAGAAGGCACAGGAGTCATGGATTGACGAAGAAGAAAGCTAAGAAGATTGAGCAGAAGATGAAGAAAACAGAGTTTCGACTTTGAGATTATCTGGAGAGCATGCATCAGATGAAGAAGATGGGTGGTATCGGTGCTCTTTTTAAGTATGATGCCGGGTATGGGCGGCAATCAGATGAAGCAGCTGGAAGACGCTGTGGATGAGAAGAAGATGGCACGGATCGAAGCGCAATCATTCCTGTCCATGACAGTGAAGGAGCGTCAGAATCCGGATCAGTGCTCAATCCATCCAGAAAAGAGAAGAATTGCCAATGGAGCAGGTGTGGACATCAGCGAGGTGAATCGTCTGGTCAAGCAGTTCGAGCAGAGCCGTAAGATGATGAAGCAGATGCCAGGCATGATGGGCGGCAAAGGCAAAAGGAAGATTTGGTAAAAAGGAATGTTCGGGAAGCTGCCATTTTAAGGCAGGGGTGTAAAGCCATCACCGAGGTATTCCGTTTACAACATAGAAAACAAGAAAAAACATTTATTTTAATGGAGGAAAACAACAATGGCAGTAAAAATCAGATTAAAAAGAATGGGACAGAAAAAGGCTCCTTTTTACAGAGTAATCGTAGCAGATTCCAGATCTCCGCGTGACGGAAGATTCATCGATGAGATCGGAACTTATGATCCGAGCACTGATCCGAGTACTTTCAACATCAACGAAGAAGCAGCATAAAAAGTGGCTTGCTAACGGCGCTCAGCCGACTGAGATGGTTGGCAAAACTGTTCAAACTGGCAGGAATACCAAATAAGAGCTTTTCGGTAAAGACCCCTTGGAGGTGGAAGGATGAAGGAATTAGTGGAAGTGATCGCAAAAGCACTTGTGGATCATCCGGAGGAAGTGACCGTTACAGAGACTGAAAAAAGATAATGCGACGGTTGTTGAACTTCGTGTGTCACCCACAGACATGGGGAAGGTAATCGGCAAACAGGGCCGTATTGCAAAAAGCCATCCGCTCGGTTGTAAAGGCTGCAGCGTCAAGGGATGACAAAAAGTGATTGTTGAGATCGTACAGTAAGACGATACACAAAAGGGTGCAGCCCGGGCACCCGGATGGAGGGAACCGATAAGGAATGCCACCCGATTCTTCGGGCTGTTGTTGTCAATAGAAGGATGGAAAACATGGAACAGTTTTAAGAGTAGGTGTGATTTCAGTACCCATGGAATCCGCGGAGAAGTAAAAGTATATCCAACGACCGATGATCCGGAACGTTTTCTGGATCTTGATGAAGTAATTCTGGATACAGGAAGGGAACACAAGATTCTTGAGATCGAAGCAGGCGTGAAATTCTTCAAGAACCAGGTCATTCTTGAAGTTCAAAGGATATGATAATATTAACGATATCGAGAAATATCTAAAAAAGATCTGCTGGTGGACAGAGAACATGCAGTGGAGCTTGGAGAAAACGAAAATTTTATTGCGGACCTTATCGACATGGAAGTGGTGACAGATGAAGGCAAGGTTCTTGGAACGCTGACCGATGTGATCGAGACTGGTGCCAATGATGTCTATGCAGTGAAGACACCGGAAGGAAAGGAGATCCTGCTTCCGGCGATCAGAGACTGTATTCGGGATGTAAATGTGGACGAAAAACGGATGACCGTACATGTGATGGAAGGACTGCTGGATTGATGAATTTTCATGTACTGACACTGTTTCCGGAGATGATCCGGGACGGATTTGAGACAAGTATTACCGGACGTGCGGTGGAGAAAGGGCTGTTGAGCCTGGAGACTGTGAATATCAGGGATTTTTCAGTGAATAAGCATAACCGGGTGGATGATTATCCATACGGCGGCGGAGCCGGTATGGTCATGCAGGCGGAGCCGGTGTATCTGGCATGGGAGTCTGTAGTAGAGAAGCTTGGGCGTAAGCCGAAGGTACTCTATATGAGTCCTCAGGGCCGGGTCTTTGACCAGACTATGGCGCAGGAACTGGCAGAAGAAGAGGATCTGCTCTTCCTGTGCGGTCATTATGAAGGAATTGATGAGCGTGTTCTGGAAAAGATCGTGGATGAAGAAGTGTCTATTGGAGATTATGTGCTCACAGGCGGTGAGCTTCCGGCACTTGTCATTATGGATGCAGTATCCCGTCTGGTGGGAGGTGTGCTTCACAATGAAGATTCTGCGGAATTTGATTCGTTTCATGATAATCTGCTGGAATATCCCCAGTACAGCCGCCCGGAAGTGTGGCGCGACAAAGCAGTGCCGCCCATCCTGATGTCCGGCCATCATGCTAATGTGGAAAAATGGAGAAGAGAACAGTCTCTGCTTCGGACTAGACAGCGGCGGCCGGATCTTCTGGAGGATGCCAATCTGACCAAGACAGATCTGAAATTCCTGCGGATGCTGGAAGAGCATGACAAATTCCAATAATTTTTCAATTTTATTGTTGCAAACCCAGGCAACTTATGATAGAATGAAACACGTTGTGAGAAAAGGAGATGGTCCTCTGCTGCCATAGTGGCATTAAGAACATCGAAGCATATAAGGAGGAACACAATGAACGAGATTATTAAAAACATTGAAGCTGCTCAGTTAAAAAGCAGAGGCACCGGAGTTTTGCGTAGGAGATACTGTTAAGGTATACGCAAAGATCAAAGAGGGAAACCGTGAAAGAATTCAGGTATTCGAAGGAACTGTTCTGAAGAAACAGGGTGGAAGCAACAGAGAAACCTTCACTGTTAGAAAGAATTCCAACGGTATCGGCGTAGAGAAAACCTGGCCGCTGCACTCCCCGAACGTAGAAAAAGTAGAAGTTGTTCGTCATGGTAAAGTAAGACGTGCAAAGCTGAACTACTTAAGAGACCGCGTAGGAAAAGCTGCAAAGGTAAAAGAGCTTGAATTAAAATAATTCTGAATGGAGAGGGACATGAGGGAAATATAATGTATTTTGTCCACTTGGGATAAGGAGGCAGAACGTTTGAGAAGAAAAGGGACTGAGTTTTTACCAGAAGAAGAAAACGGATCAGACATCTGCCATACAGGAGGATTGTTCTGGGCGGGAGAATGTATTCTCGCATTTGCCATTGATGCGTTCTTGTTTTTATTTTATGTCCAGACTGACCTGTGTAGGCCAGGCCATGGAGCCGTCCATCAACAGTGGTAATAGTGTGCTGGTCAATCGGTTCAGTTATCCATGATCTGGCCACCCAAAAGGGCGATGTGATCGTATTCAAGCCAAATGGCAACAAGAATGCCCATTACTACATGCGCCGGGTAATCGGTGTGCCTGGAGACAAGATTCAGGTGAAGGATGGATTTTGTCTATGTGAATGGAGATTTGTATGAGACGGGGATCGGCAATGAGCAGATGGATTATGCCGGTCTGGCGGAAGAAGAGCTGAAGGTAGGCTCTGATGAATATTTTGTGCTTGGGGACAACCGCAATGTGAGTGAGGACAGTCGAAGCGCAGATATTGGAAATGTGAAGAAAAGTGATATATATGGGAAAGCATGGTTTGTCGCTTATCCATGGGATAATTTTGGGTTTGTGACATCTGTCAAATAGATAAGGAGCGTATAGATGAATATTCAGTGGTATCCGGGACATATGACAAAAAGCACGCCGGATGATGCAGGAAAATATAAAACTGATCGATCTGGTTATCGAACTGGTGGATGCCAGAGCACCTATGTCCAGCCGTAATCCGGACATTGATGATCTGGCAAAAGGAAAAGCAAGATTGATTCTGCTCAACAAGTCGGATCTTGCCAGCGAGCGTTGGAACGATGCCTGGGCAGCAGCTTTTAAAGCACAGGGGTTCTTCGTGGTGAAGCTGGATTCCAGAGCCAGAGGCGGCATGAAGGAAGTACAGGCTGTGATCCAGGAAGCCTGTAAAGAAAAGACGGAGCGTGACAGACGGCGGGAATCATCAACCGCCCGGTCCGTGCTATGGTAGTTGGTATTCCGAATGTGGGGAAAATCCACATTTATCAATAGCTTTGCTGGTCGTGCATGTGCCAAGACTGGTAACCGTCCGGGGGTGACCAAAGGTGCTCAGTGGATTCGCCTCAACAAGCAGGTGGAGCTTCTGGATACACCGGGAATTTTGTGGCCCAAATTCGATGATCAGCAGGTGGGACTGCGTCTTGCCATGCTGGGATCTGTCAATGATGAGATCCTGAATCTGGAAGAGCTGGCATGTGAATTGGGAGAATTTCTGGAAAAAATTTCCGGAAGGCCATGGAAGAGAGATATCATATTGTCCCGGAAGAGGGACGCCGCAAGGAAGAAATCCTGGCACTGGTGGCAAAGGAACGTGGATGCCTGGCAAAAGGCGGTGAGGCAGATACTGCCAGAGCAGCAGGACTTCTGCTGGATGATTTTCGGAGTGGTCGTCTGGGACGGATCACACTGGAATTCCCGGAGCCGGAAAAAAAGAGGTGCAGCATGGGGAGTAAGGAAGGTAAGACCGGAATCGTACGGGAAGTGTTAAGCTTTTTTCTGTATGTTGCAATTGTAGTTGGAATTACGTTCCTGATTATTCATTATGTGGGGCAGAGAACTTACGTGAGTGGAAGTTCCATGGAAAATACGTTGAGCGATGGAGATAATCTGATCGTAGATAAGCTGACCTATCGGTTCTCAGATCACAAAAAGGTTTGATATTATTGTATTTCCATATAAATATGAGGAAAATACATATTTTATCAAACGAATTATCGGACTTCCCGGTGAGACTATTCAGGTGACTGACGGCAAGATCTATATTAACGGCAAGTGCTTGACGAATCCTATGGACGGGAAGTGCTCAAGAGCGGAGGAATCGCTGAGACGCCAATCACATTGGGAGAGGATGAGTACTTTGTGATGGGAGATAATCGAAATGATAGTATGGACAGCCGTGATCCCAGCGTCGGTGTGCTGCACAAGAGTGAACTGGTTGGCAGAGCATGGGTCAGAATCTGGCCGTTGTCCAAGTTTGGAATATTGAGGCATCAATAATGACGAAAAAAAGAACAGGAATTAAAACGACAGCGGAAGCTGCAGGCAGAAACTGGAACGCCTGGAGGGATGCTGGTTTATGAGAGAGAGTATCGTCCACTGGGAGTCGTATGTGGAATAGATGAAGTGGGCAGAGGTCCGCTGGCGGGTCCGGTGGTGGCAGGAGCAGTGATCCTGCCCAGAGGATTGTCAGATCCTGTATCTGAATGATTCCAAGAAGCTGACCGAGCAAAAAAAGGGAGCTCTCTATGAGGAGATCATGGAAAAAGCAGTGGCGGTAGGACTGGGAGTTGGAGCCAGGAGCGGATCGATGAGATCAATATTTTACAGGCCACCTATGAAGCATGCGGGAGGCGGTCGGGAAACTGGATCCTCAGCCGGAGATCCTGCTCAATGATGCTGTGACCATACCATGGGGACTGTCTCAGAGACAGATCCCGATTATCAAGGGAGATGCCAAAGTCAGTCCATTGCAGCGGCAAGTATTGTGGCAAAGGTGACCAGAGATCATATGATGATCGCATTGGATGAAGCATATCCTCAATATGGATTTGCTTCCAATAAGGGATACGGATCGGCAGCCCATATGGCAGCACTTCGGGACGTATGGTCCCTGTCCGCTACATCGAGAACCTTTATCCGACAATATCTGTGGCTGAAAGTGACTGCACAGTCGAGAAATGAAAGATAATCGGATGAATAAACGAAAAACAGGAACCGAATATGAAGAACTGGCGGCCCGGTGGCTGACAGGAAAAGGATTTGAGATTCTGGAAAAAAATTACCGTTGCCGAATCGGAGAGATCGATCTGATTGCCAGGGGATGGGCGGTATCTGGTCTTTGTCGAGGTAAAGTACCGGTCAGATGAAAAAAGCAGGAGACCCATCAGAGGCAGTGAACTGGTATAAGCAGAAGAAGATCTGTCAGACAGCCAGCTGGTATCTGAGACAGAAGCGGATTCCGGAGGATATGCCCTGTCGGTTTGACGTAGTCAGTATTCTGGGATCAGAGATCTATCACATAAAAAATGCATTTGAATATGCAGAATAGGAGAGGCGCATGATGCTTTTGAAACGAAAAACAAGTGCGGAGACCTTAAAAACTGCAGGAAAATATGGCGTACCATATCTGGTATTCCCCCAGTCTGGAGAATACAGGGCTGGTACGCCATGCATTTTCTACCCGTCTGGGAGGCTGCAGTACAGGAGATCTGGCAACCATGAACTTAAGCTCCACCAGAGGAGATGATCCCGAAAATGTGAAGGAGAATTTCCAGCGGTTCGGAGCGGCTGTGGGATTTGATCCCAAGGATCTGGTATTGTCTCTGCAGACTCACACTACCAATGTGCGCCTTGTGACCGAAGAAGACCGGGGCAAAGGCTTCACAAGACCCCGGATTATAAAGATGTGGATGGGCTTATCACCAATGTACCTGGTCTTGTGCTGGCGACTTTCTATGCAGACTGCGTGCCTCTCTATTTTGTGGATCCGGTGCATCGTGCCATCGGATTGTCTCATTCCGGCTGGAGAGGAACGGTGAATCGCATGGGCGAAGTGACTCTGCAGCGGATGAAAGAAGCGTTTGGCACAAGGCCTTCTGATGTGTGGACTGCGATCGGACCTTCGATCTGCCAGGATTGTTATGAGGTCAGCGAGGATGTGGCACAGGAGTTCATAAGTGCTTTTGAAGGACGGGCAGATAACAGGCTCTTATACAGAAAGGAAAACGGAAAGTATCAGCTGAATCTGTGGAGGGCCAATGAGCTGGTACTGCTGGAGTCGGGTGTACCAAAAAGACAGAATTGCGGTGACGGATATTTGTACCTGTTGTAATCCTCAGGTATTATTTTCCCATCGGGCCAGCAAAGGAAAAAAGAGGGAATCTTGGAGCATTTCTGCAGCTGCTGTCTTAAGAAGTTAAAATTGTCCATAGGAACAGTAAGATTCTGCCCTAGACAAAAGATTTTTTGATTTTACAATAAAATTTAGTAAATGATAGAATCTTATAAGATGGAAAGGAAAACATCATGAAAATTATCAAAGCAAAAGATTACAATGACATGAGCCGTAAGGCAGCAAACATCATTTCTGCACAGGTGATCATGAAACCGGATTGTGTACTTGGACTGGCTACTGGTTCTACTCCGATTGGAACCTATAAGCAGCTGATCGAATGGTATGAAAAAGGAGATCTGGACTTTGGTGATGTGACGACTGTGAATCTGGACGAGTACAGAAGGTCTTCCGAGAGAGAATGATCAGAGCTATTTTTATTTCATGAATCATAATTTATTTGATTATGTAAATATCAATCCGGAGAGAACGCATCTGCCCAACGGTATGAACCCTGAATGCAGATGGAAGAGTGCAAACGATATGAAGAACTGATCCGTTCTACTGGCGGTGTAGATCTTCAACTGCTCGGACTCGGACATAACGGACATATTGGATTTCAATGAGCCGGGAGAGGCATTTGAGACTGAGACTCACTGCGTAGATCTGATGAGCGTACCATCGAGGCGAACAAAGAGATTCTTTGCGTCCATCGACGATGTTCGAAACAGGCATATACCATGGGGTATCAAGACCATTATGATGGCAAAGAAGATCCTGATAGTTGTCAGCGGAGAAGATAAGGCAGAGACTGTAAAATGCATTTTTCGGACCGGTAACTCCGCAGGTTCTGGCATCCATTCTGCAGATGCATCCGGATGTAACGATCGTAGCTGACGAAGCTGCACTGTCAAATGTGATCTGTAAGCAGGAGGCCGTTTATGAAGATCATAAATGCAAAAAAGTATACACAGAAGCAGGGATATTTGAAAAAAAGATGTTTATACAGATGGAGAACTGATCGCTGAAAAAGCGGGGATGATCAGGTGCTGGATGCAAAGGGATGTTATCTGATTCCAGGTCTGACCGACATTCATTTCCATGGTTGTGTGGGACATGATTTCTGTGATGGAACTCATGAGTCCATTGAAGCGATGGCTGTCTATGAGGCATCTCAGGGTGTGACCACTATCGTTCCGGCAACGATGACACTTGGAAGAGATACACTGAAAAGATCTGCGAAGCAGCAGGTTCTTACAAGAGATGAAAAAGGTGCGATCCTCTGTGGAATCAACATGGAGGGATTCCGTTTATTGCCATGGGAGCGTAAAGGTGCTCAGAATGGTGATTTTGTTCACAAACCGGATGCAGAGATGTTCCGGGAACTGAATAAAGCCCGGTGGTATTGTAAAACTTTCTTGGCAATTGCTCCTGAGGTGGAAGGTGCGAAAGAGTGCATCGAAGAGCTGAAAGATGAGGTCGTTCTGTCTGTAGCTCATACCATGGCTGATTATGAGCAGGCAAAAGAAGCATTTGAGCATGGAGTTCATCATGTGACCCATCTGTACAATGCCATGGCAGGTCTGTCTCACAGAAAAACCAGGTGTGGTAGGCGCAGCAGCAGATGATGAGCATGTGGGAAGCAGAGATGATCTGTGATGGTGTCCATATTCATCCGGCAACTGTTCGTCAGACTTTCAAGATGTTCGGTGATGACCGGATCATCATGATCAGTGATTGATGGAAGCTACTGGTATGCCGGACGGCGATTATGCACTGGGTGGACAGAAAGTCATTAAAAAGGACATCTGGCAACTCTGGAAGACGGAACCATTGCAGGGTCTGCAACCAATCTGATGGATTGTGTAAGAGTAGTTGTACAGAAGATGAATATCCCACTGGAAAGTGCTGTTAAATGTGCAGCAGTGAACTCCGCAAAATCTGTCGGAATCTATGATCGGTACGGAAGCATCACACCGGGCAAGACTGCAAATATGGTTTCTTCTGAAAGAGAAGGATCTGAGTACAAAAGCAGGTGATCCTGAAGGGAAAGATGCTGTAAAAGAACTGGCTGTAAATGTTTGTATATACAAAAACCTCTGTGACTGGCAGATGCCAGTTACAGAGGTTTTTTTGAGGTGCGCTGTTGGCACACCTCTTTATTTTTCTTTATTTTCAAGATTTTCGTATTTTTTCCAACAGCGTATGGATGCGCTCTGTCGGATCATTGACATGTTCAGTAGATACATCGTGGTTGATACAGTCGATGATAGCCGCCAGGAATTTGGTCATGGTTGCTTCCACATAATAGGTCTGGACAGAAGCTCCGGTGTCCGGTAATTCAGATTGGTGGTCACCACTTTATCAATATAGCCTTTTTCATAATACTCATCAAATTTCTTCCAAGCCATCGGTAAACAGACCAAAGGTTACACATACGAAAGACACGTTTGGCGCCGCGTTCCTTGATCTGACGTGCCACATCCAACATGCTTTCGCCGGAGGAGATCATATCATCAATGATGATAGCATCTTTTCCGTGCAGATCATCTCCAAGAAATTCGTGGAGCAATGATCGGGTTCTTGCCGCCAACTACAATAGAATAATCCCGGCGCTTGTAGAACATACCCCATTTCCACACCCAGTACACCGGCAAAATATACGGCACGTCCCATAGCCCCTTCATCCGGGCTGATGACCATCAGATGATCTTTGTCGATCTTCAGATCCGGCACTGCACGGGACAGACCTTTGATATACTGATAAGGCGGATTAAACTGTCAAATCTTCGTAGAGCGGGATGGCATTACAAACGCGGGGATCATGAGCATCGAAGGTGATGATGTTAGAAACACGCATATCGATCAGCTCCTGAAGGGCAAATGCACAGTCCAGAGATTCTCGCTGACTTCTTTTTGTGCTGACGGCTTTCGTAGAGGGAATGGCATGATCACATTGATCCGGCGCCTTTCCGTTGGCAGCGGAGATGATGCGTTTCAGATCCTGATAGTGGTCGTCCGGTGACATGTGATTTTCCTGGACTCAAGAATGAATAGGTGAGACTATGGTTGGTCACATCTGCCAGAATAAACAGATCCCGCACCGCGGATAGATTCATAGATAATGCCTTTGGCTTCTCGGTACCGAACCGGGGGCAGGCAGTTTTGATCAAGTAGGTGTCTTCATGATATCCATGGAAATTAGGTTGATCCTGAAACTCCTGGTTACTTTTCTGTCGAAATTCTACCAGATATTTGTCCATTGTTTCCAGCCAGTTCCCGACAGCCCTCCAAAGCAGCAATTTTTAATGGAGCGATCGGTAAAATGCTTTCATATGAAAAATTCACGGTATAGCCTCCTGTATACTTGCTAACAAATGTATTTTCTGCTTTATTGACCAGATGCCTAAGGGCATGCGTGATACCCTGTATTTTAAAGATGATGATTCCAGACTTTCATTCCTGCAGGAAATTACGTTACTCTGACAAATATGTCAGACGAGGACGTAGACAGAATCATCCGCTATAATCTGTCGCCAATCAACGTATCATTCCAGACAACCAATCCTGAGCTGCGTTGCAGGATGCTCAACAACCGTTTTGCAGGGCAGGCTCTGGAGAAAGCATGGAAGCTGGCACAGGCAGGCATTATCATGAATGGTCAGCCAGGTGTAACAAGAGACAGAATCTATGCAGATGTGACATGGCTGGACAAGAGTTCACCATGATCGATACAGGCGGTATTGAGCCGGACAGCAGCGACATCATTCTTTCCCAGATGAGAGAGAGCAGGCGCAGATCGCCATTGACACAGCAGATGTTATCATCTTGGCCTGTTTCATTTCTTTTTGTAAATGATAAGGGGCAGTTTCTTATGAATGGAGGATGGATCTGGCTTCAGTTCAAAGGAACTTCGCTGAAATTCATTGTCAGAGGAAGGAATAAATGGAGACAACTTGGTTTGTCTTGCATCTGGGTACATGTATTTCAGACAGCTTATGTTGTGGAAGAAGATGCATTAGATCAAATTGCAGAGCTTAATAATGCAAGGAACGAACCAATACCTTTTTGTCTGTTAATGATAAAATGGATTAAGTCATTATTTTCTTTGAAGATACTTGACCAAAACTGCAACTCAATACTCATGTCCTGATGCTGAATAAACTATCTAGACATGCTGCCACTGCGCAAAGGGATTGTGTGCGGCTGCAAACCTGATCCTGGTCATAATTTTTACGGTTTCTGGCTTAGTTTCGCGGTGAAAGAATCATAGCACAACCAGTATATGCCGGCAATCAACAGGCTTTGTTTGTTTCTATGATCATAAAATTCATGTCAACTTACAATAAATATGATAGTGATCAACTTTAGTGATCACAATCTGGCATGAACAGATGGGAATATTATAAACCTTATCTAATATGCGTTATGCAGTCTGCGCCACGCGACGGTCTCTCGTCCCAGGCAATATCAGACGTCTTTTAAGGTATTTTTAGAAAACGAGATTTTGAAGCTATTGGGGAGAATGGCAAATGTCAGTGTGATCCAGAGCCACGAGCTGAGATTACGAACGTCTTTAAATAGTGCGTAATCTTGACCATCATCGAAGTCGAGAACTGCGGGAACAACATGAGAGGCAATTCCAAAACTTCCAGAGGTGATCATACCGAAAATTTAATGTCATCAGTCTAGAACAAACAATCGTTGTGACTTCTTGGCGTTTAATGTTCTTCTTGACTTTAGCCAGGACTGGATAACTGTGACAGATGGGAACTGAATCACATTGTCCAACGACGAAAGGAATCAGAAAGTCTGATGAATCCAGACAAGATATTCATCAGCCAGGTATAGGTAAAATAAAATATGCCTAATCGACCCCAGTCATTGGAGGAAGTGGGAAGAATATTCAAACTTCACAGTAGTGACAGAATTGAACCGGAAGAGACTTTTGCCAGAACTCTCCTCCAGAATCTGTTCATGAGTGGAATCTTTTCCGTATTATACCAGTCTGGACATGGGCATTAGGCAT
>VOFC01002131.1_pt1 | contig 18200 bp, 22 predicted proteins | sample 5384161 | NCBI WGS metagenome assembly VOFC01 (sample SAMN12384722, study PRJNA508395) | human gut metagenome | isolation source: healthy gut B | host: Homo sapiens
GAACAATGATATTGATTTTAAGGCACTGCCGTTTTGATTTGGCAGCGGCTTCGGCATGAACGATGCATACAAGCCGTTCTGAGCTGCAATCGTTTTCACAACGGTTTTATAATGCATCATGTTGTCCGCTGCGGTCAGCGGATTGCTACATGCGAAATCAATTTCATTTTGTCCTGGCCCATGCTTGTGACAGGAGGAAGTCGGATTCAATCCCATTTCTTCCAGCGACAGGCAGATTTCCCGTCTGGTATTTTCGCACTTGTCCAGCGGTGCAATATCCAGATAGCCGCCTTGGTCATAGGGTTCTCTAGTCGGATTGCCCTCTACATCGGTCTTAAACAGATAAAATTCACAGCGGGTTGCAATCTGACACTGATAGTCGTTTTCTTCAATCTCTCGCATGGTATTGCGGAGATTTTGCCGCAAGTCCCCTGCATACGGCTTGCCATCCATGGTCATCAGATTGCAGAAGACCGAACAACTCTGCCGGACTGCGGTCGCCACGGCAAAACAGAAAGGGTCGTGCATTCCGGTTTCAGCAATAAGTTCTGGTGCTGTTCCTCCAGCAGTCCTGTTGCATTGAACGGGATGCCGTAAGCAATCGCTCTCGGCAGTTCTCTCGGCAAAATGGCAATGTTTTTCATTACCCCAAAGGGTGTCACAAAATGTCAGTCGAATAAATTTTACATCGTTGTCTTCAATAAATTCCGTCACATCGGATTCTGAAAAAAACATAAAAAGCCTCCTCCTTGCTTTTCATTTGTTTGGAACAACGGCAAGTTTTCCACGATTCTGCACAAAGCAACATGGTACTGCCATCGTGTTAGATGCAGGAACACCGCTCCGCAGCCGGCAACGGGGTCTACATATTTTTTTATTATACCCCAATTTCTGCGATTTGTAAATAAGAAAACCAATCTATTTTGTAAATTCTCGCTAATTTTGCCCATTCTTTCTTATTTTTACAAAATTTCAAGGTGGGATTCTTTCTTTTTGAAAGAACGACCGCCAACATTCTCCGCTCATTCTTCTATAGATTTCGCTTTTTCCCGACAGAACAACACCGCTCTCCTTCGACAGATTTTTTCGCCATTCCTGCTACAATAAAACTATTCTCTACAGGACGAAGAAAGGAGCATCACCATGCCTGTTACCATCCAACTGGAAAACCCCTGCCTGACGGCAGTACTAGACGGCGAAATCGACCACCACTGTGCCCGCAGCTTGCGAGAGGAAATCGACCAAGCGATTTTAGACTACGAACCGCATCAACTGCGGCTGGACTTTGAAAAGGTCACATTCATGGACAGTTCCGGAATCGGGTTGATTTTGGGTCGCTGCCAGCAAATGCAGGCTCGTTCCGGTCATGTCATCATTCAGAATCCGCCCCCGCATATCCGCAGAGTGATGCGGCTTTCCGGCATGGAACGCATCGCCAGCATCGAAATCACCAACGTCTAAGCAGGAGGAACGTCATGCATACCACCAACCAAATGAAAATGGTCTTTCCCGGCATCTCTGTCAACGAACGCACTGCCCGTTCGCTGGTTGCTGCCTTTTGGTGCAGCTCGATCCCACCGTGGAAGAACTGGCAGACATCCGAACCGCCGTTTCCGAAGCGGTCACCAACAGCATTGTACACGGCTATCGCAGCCAGAAAGGCGATGTGGAATTACATATTAAGATTTTAGCAGACCGTGAAGTTTATATTCGTGTCAAAGACCGTGGCTGCGGCATTCCGGACATCGAACAAGCCATGCAGCCCCTCTATACCACTGCAAAGGAGGAAGAACGTGCAGGACTGGGATTTGCTGTGATGCAAAGTTTTATGGATCGCCTGCAAGTTCGCAGCAAACCCAATGAAGGAACAACTGTCATCATGCGGAAAAAACTGAGGGCTTCTCTATGAATGCTCCCACTGCCGAAGAACATCTCGACTGGTGCATCTCTGTGCCAACCGCTTTCGAGGGCAGGCATGGAATATGAAGACCTCTATTCTGCTGGCTGTATCGGCTTATTAAAAGCAGTCAAAGCATTTGACTGTACCCGTGGCGTTCAGTTCTCCACCTATGCTGTTCCGGTCATTCTCGGCGAAATCAAACGACTGTTTCGAGATGGCGGAGCGGTGAAAGTCAGCCGTTCCCTCAAAGAACACGCCATGCAAATCCAACAGTTACAAGAACAGTTTCAACAGAAACACGGCAGGGGCTGCCACGCTGACAGAACTGGCGGAGCGTTCTGGACTCTCGGAAGAAGTCATTGCAGAATCCCTCTGTGCTGCACAGCCGCCGCTCTCGCTGACCACTGCTGCGGAAGAAGCCCCTTAGAAATTCCTGTTCCTGCACCGGACACCGAACTGGAAAATCTGTTTGCTCTGCGGCAAGTGCTGCAAATCCTGCCGCAAGCTGACCGGAAATTGCTGCAATATCGCTATTTTCAAAACCTCACGCAGACCGAAACCGCAAAGCGGCTCGGCATCTCTCAAGTACAGGTTTCCAGAAAAGAAAAAAGATTTTATCCCGTTTGCGACAGGAATTGTTGTCTTAATTGCACACCGCTTTTTTTTGTAGGGATTTGTCGATGAAAAAATGGCTAAAGGTGTTTTCCCTCGGGCATACTAAAGCGGAGGTGAAACGCATGGCATTTCAAAAGGTGATGATTTCAGGCATTCACACATCGGAATTAACAGTGTTAAAAGAAGAAGAAAAAAATGGCACTGCTGCGGGAAATTCAGGAAACTGGCAGCAAGGCTGCACGGGATAAACTCATTCAGGGCAACTTGCGTTTGGTTCTGAGCGTCATTCAGCGTTTTACAGGACGGGGCGAGGATATGGAAGACCTCTTTCAAGTCGGCGTGGTGGGACTCATCAAAGCCATCAACCACTTTGATTTGAGCAAAGAGGTACGATTTTCCACATACTGCGTTCCCATGATCAGCGGTGAACTTCGCCGGTATCTACGGGATTTCAATCAGGTCAAAGTCAGCCGTTCCCTGCGAGATTTGGCATATAAAGCCATGCAGGCAAAAGAACGCCTGACCGGAACGCTACAGCGAGAACCCACCATTGAACAGATTGCAACGGAAATCGGGGCAAAACGGGAAGATGTTGTGATTGCACTGGAAAGCATCACTGACCCCGTTTCCCTGTATGAACCCGTCTATTCCGATTCCGGCGATACCCTCTATGTAATGGATCAAATCAGCGACCGAGATAGTATGGAAAACTGGCTGGGGAACTCTCCATTCGGGAAGCCATGCAGGGATTGGGACAGCGAGAGAAAAATATACTATATCTGCGATTCTTCCGAGGCAAAACACAAATGGAAGTCGCCGGAGAAATCGGCATCGCACAGGCACAGGTTTCCCGTTTGGAAAAAGGTGCTCTGCTCAAAATCAAGGCAGCCGTACAATAATTTTTTCACCAGTTGGAATAAGGGACAAAAATAGAAAAGAGCCGCTCTCTTCTTTAGAAAGCGGCTCTTGTTGTCTGTTTGATTTTGATTTTTATGGATGCTTACGGAATTACAATGACCGGATAACCAACCTCTATGGTATCAAACATTTCTGCGGCTACATCCAATGGCAGGTTGATACAGCCATGCGAACCATTGGTCTTATAGATGTCGCCACCATAGGCAACTCTCGCCAAGTCGTGAAGCCGATCCCGATTTCTGTGAAGTTCATCCAGTAATTGACCGGTGCTTCGTAACCCTGTACGGCATAAGTACCCAGAACGACATCCTTTTCCATCGTCCAGACACGATAAACGCCCGGTGGTGTTGCACGTTCCGGATCAGATGCCAGACCCGTTACACAGTCGGATTCAATCACCAATTCGCCATCTTTATAGACAAACACTTTCTGGTTCGTGATGTCTACTTCTGCGTAAGAATCGCCGATGTCATCCGTTGCACGACAATAGCCTCTCTGACTATATTCCGGTTCTACGGTGACGGATTCGCCTGCAAGGATGTATTCTTTCAGCTTTTCAACGGTTGCATCTACATCCGTTTTCCAGCCGTAAATTCCATAATCGCCAAGCGGTACTTCAATTGTTCCCTGCATGGTAGAGTGGAACGTGCGGGTATAGCCCGGTACAAAGGTATCATACTTCACCAAGTTTTCATTGACCCATGCCTTGACCTTATTTTCATCGACAGAAATTTTTCCGTCTGTATCTGTTGTAATCCAGTCCGCAATCGTGCTGGTATCCAGAACTTCCTGTCGGTCATCAAAGTCATAGGTAATCGTCAAACCAGCCAGCGAGTTGGCAGCATCCAAAGCAGCTTGCAAGTCTTCGGACTTGACTTCTGCCTGCAAATAACAATCTGCATCTTCCAGCTTAATGGTGTTATTGCCTTCTCGCATCTGTTCCAGCGTATAATTCATTAAAATCGTAGCGTCAATCATATCGCCGTTATCTTCCGAACGATGGAATACGTGCCATCGCTTGCCTTTTGAATATGGGCATCCGTCGGCGGTGTTGTGCCCCAGCTGTAAGAGAATATCAGGTTCGAGAGGTTCGATTCCGAATAGGAATTGACCACAGAAACCGTATATTCCGACTTGTGCAGCAGGTGCGTAAACCACAATACATGGCTCTGGCTGGTGACTTCATCCATTGCACCATCTTGGAAAGAAACGGTCGATCCAAATTCTGCCCCATCAAAGTGCACCTTTTCGCCACTCTTTTTTTAATAAAGGTAATGCCTTCATTGCTGGCACTATTCAAAATCTTCTGTTCTGCATCCGCTAATGTCATTCCGCTGACATTGACACCATTGACATAGGTTTTTGCAGCAGCTTGCTCCGGTAAGAGAAATAGCCAATCAAATAACCGATTAATAATAGTACAACCAAGACCAGTACTATAATACCAGCAATCTTTCCGCCTTTTCCGGAAGATGCCACATCCGAACCGCCATAATATTCCGGTTCTTGCGGACGGCTGTTTCTATTCCGTGGCGGAACAGGCGGTGGCGGTGCACTGCTGCGGCGATGCACATAGCGATGTGCTTCAGCTGCGGTTGCAGATGGCGTTTCTTCATTATAAATCCCCTGCGAAGCAGAGGCAACGGACGCTTTGATTTGCCGAAGTTTTTCTGCTTTCGCCTGACCAACGGAACGGGGCATTGGTTCTGGCTGATTGCCACGTTTTCCCCTTTTGAGCTGGCTTGCCGTTTGGCATATCAGAAATCCGTCTTTGTTCTGGTTGTTTCTTCTTTCTCGGGCGATTCGATCCATCCTGAAAAGCAGCCTGCATTTGTTGTTGCATCTGTTCTCTGGAAAGCGGAGCCGGACTGCCGTATGTAGAGCGACCGCTCTTTTTGTGTTTCGTTCAATCCAATCGATCCTTTCTTCTATCCGTCTATCTGTTGGAACACAGACAGGTTGTCTATATTCGTTTGTTCTGACAGGAAATCATCATTTTTATTATATCCGCTTCCCTATCATTTGTCAACTGTTTTTCGATTTAATCTTGATTGGAATGCAGAATTTGTAGAGAATCCATAAAAATCTACGTTTTTTTCCAATCCGCTTTCTGCCATTTCGACAAGGCAGCAAGCAAAATATCTTCTTACAAAAAATATTCTGTAAAAATAGAACGACAAAAATAACATTTTGTTTATTTTCTGACAAAACAATACTGTATGTGAAAAAATATATCCAAATTTTCAGGAAAGCTTTTATGAAAAATAGCCAAAACCACACACAAATTTTCAGTGTTTTTGCAGATTGACAAATCCGCTTGAAAAGTTGTATATTTAAATCAAATGGTTCACAGCCAAACTCAGATTACTGGGGGCTGTATATGAGGAGGATCTATCTTGAAACACACATTTTCATTCAAAAGGGCATGGCAGCTGCTCTGGTTGCCGCTGTCACAGCGGTTGCCTCGCTTCCATCCCAGATGCTGGGATTTGCAGCAGATGCTGTTCCGGCAGCCGATGCTACATGGGAGGAAAATCTTCCTTGCTGGCTTCCAGCAGTGTTTCCATCACAAAATCTGCGGGATATTTTGAAGGAGCTTATGCAGAATGGCAACCCGTCAGCGGTGCAACCGGTTACAATGTTTATTGTGACGGCGTACAGCTGGACAGCATGCTGATCCGGCAGTACAAAGACGGTCATCTCCGTGCGGATGCCTTGGGTCTGAAAGCTGGCAGCCACACCCTGAAAGTCGTTCCGGTCAATGGCTCAAGTGAATTGTCCGGTGCAGCAGAAGCGACTGTTTCCGTAGAAGCCAATGACAGAAGCGGTTTCGGCTTTGTAAAAGGCACTTCTTCCGGTGCATACAACGAAGACGGCACATTAAGAGAAGATGCTGTAGTTGTTTATGTTACGAATGAAAATAAAGATACCGTTACTGCAAGCCTGAATGCGGAAGGCAAGGGCGATGTCACTGTAACTGGTGTACAGGCAATCATCAATGCCTATAAAAAAGGCAAGGAAACCCGTCCGCTCTGCCTGCGTATCATTGGCAATATCACAGATCCATCAGTTTTGACGAAGGGTGATTTGTACGTGGACACCGCAAAGGCTGGCATGACCATTGAAGGCGTCGGCAACGATGCCGTTTTAAATGGCTTTGGTCTGGTTATGAAGAACTGCTCGAACATTGAAGTTCGGAATCTGGGCTTCATGAACTGCAACAGCTCCGAAGGCGATGACTGCGGTTTGCAGCAGGGCAACGACCCATCTGGGTACATAACTGCGATTTCTTCTATGGCGATGCCGGTTCTGATGCCGACCAGGTAAAGGGCGACGGTGCATTGGATACCAAAAAATCCACTTATGTTACCCACTCTTACAATCACTTCTGGGATAACGGCAAGTGCAACCTGCAAGGCATGAAGTCCGAAACCGAAACCAACTATATCACTTACCACCACAACTGGTATGACCACTCTGACTCCCGTCACCCTCGGATTCGCACCTGCTCCGTACACAGCTATAACAACTACTTTGACGGAAATGCAAAGTATGGTGTTGGCGTTACCATGGGAGCTTCTGCATTCGTAGAAAACAACTACTTCCGGAACTGCAAAGACCCGATGATGAGTTCTGGACAGGGTACAGATGCACTCGGCGAAGGCAACATTCTCCGGCGAACCCGGCGGTATCATTAAGGCTTATAATAATGTCATTGTTGGTGCATCCAGCTATATTCCATATGCTGAAAACAACACCAGCTTTGATGCTTATGAAGTTTCTTCTCCTTCGAAACCATTCCGAGCAGTGTTACAGCTCTTTCCGGTGGTTCGACTTATAACAACTTCGATACCGATAGCAGCATTATGTACAGCTACAGCTGACGCTCCGGAAGATGTTCCAAGCATTGTAACGGCACACGCTGGCCGTGTGGACGGCGGCGACTTCCAGTGGAAGTTCGACAATGCTGTCGATGATACCAGCTATGCAGTCAATCAGGAATTGAAAAATGCTCTGGTTGCTTACACTTCTTCCATCGCCCACATCGGCAGCGGATTCAGTGACAGCGGAAATACACCGCAGGTTACAGAAACCAAACCTGCTACCACCACAACTTCCACCACTACAACCACCATTACCACTACAAAGGGTGGCGTTGTAACCACTGTTCCAGCTGGCACAACAACAAAACCAACTCCGGTTACAGGTGCTCTGTACTGTGCCCCGAATGCAAAGGGTGTTGGTACGATGGATGACCCGATGGACATCTACGAAGCCATTCAGAAGGTTTCCGCTGGTCAAACCATTTACCTGCTCGATGGCACTTATGAACTGAGTGAAATGATTCTCATCGACAGCAGCAACAATGGTGCAGAAAATGCATACAAGACCATTTCTGCTTATCCGGGTGCAACTGTAAAGCTGGACTTCAGCGGACAGGGTGCAGCAGACGGCTCGAAGCGTGGTGTCGTACTGGATGGCGACTACTGGAAATTCTATGGCTTTGAAATCACCAAGGCTGCGGATAACGGCATGCTGCTTGCCGGCAGTCACAACCGCATTGAAAACATGGTCTTCAATGACAATCAGGACACCGGCTTACAGATTTCCCGGTATAATACCAGTGCTGCAACCATTGCAGATTGGCCGAGCTATAACCTGATTCTAAACTGTACTTCTAAGAACAACTGCGACAATGCCTCCATGGAAAATGCGGATGGTTTTGCTGCAAAGCTGACCTGCGGCGAAGGCAATGTATTTGATGGCTGTATGGCATACAACAACAGCGATGACGGCTGGGATTTGTTTGCGAAAGCTGCAACAGGTCCGATTGGTATTGTTACCATTCAAAACTGCGTTGCATTCCGGAACGGCTTTACAGAATTTGGCGAAGGCTATGGCAACTGCGACGGTAACGGATTCAAGCTGGGCGGCAGCGGCATTGGCTCTGCTCATGTTGTAAAGAATTGTCTGTCCTTTGAAAACTTGCACTGTGGCTTTACGGATAACAACAACCCGAAGCTCGGCACGTTAATCACTGCACTGCTATCAATAACAACGGTGAAGGCACGGGTAAGCCGAACTTCTCCTGCTATCGTTGTACCGACCCAGGCTGCGATTTTGACAACCTGATGTCTTATTATGATGCTTCTATCTTCCTGTCAGATGCAAAGCTGAAGGGCGGTGCATCCAATGATAAGTACGTTGGTACTTACAACAACGGTGTTTACTACAACAGCGGTTACTATCTGGTAGAATCCGATACCGCTATCACCAACGGACGCAAAGATCGGCACGAAGTTTGCAGGTCCAACCGCTTCCGACTTCATCGCATTGACGAAAGCTCCGGAACAGGGGAACGGTTTCCACAAGGTTTGGAGAAATGCAGATGGCTCTTTGAATCTGGGCGGTCTGTATGAAACAAAGACCGATGGCAAGTATGGAACAATGGGCTATCACCTCAGCAACAGCGATACCCCAATTGTTACAACCACAACCACCTCCGGACAGAATCCAACCACAACAACAACTACTACAACTGTAAAGCCGACTACCACAACCAGCGGCAAGCAGAGCGAAACACCAACTCCATCCGGTGCACAGATTCACGACTTTACTGCAAACGGTAAGAACAGCAGCTTCTACACCATCACTGGTAATCTGGCAACCAACAAAGGGAACGGTTTCTTACAACGGTTTGACCCTGACCCAGAGCCTGAAAATGGAATCTGCAACTTCTGTTGGCTTTACCAACACTGCAAATGGTGACTTAACTCTCGTATTTGTTGAACCGAATGCAACCGTTAAGGTAGACGGTACAAAGTATACGGCAAATGGCGACGGCATCATTCAAGTTTCTGTATCTGCTGGCACACACACCATTACCAAGGCTAATACTGCAAACCTGTACTACATGGTATACGCTGACCAGGGTGGAACAGTTGTTACTACAACTGCAACGACTGCCGCTCAACTACAAAGCCAACTGCCACTACAACGACAACGACTGCTGCTCCAACTACAAAGCCAACTGCCACTACAACGACAACGACTACCATTGATGAAGAAGGTCTGAATTATGGTGACGTCAATCTGGATGGTGTTGTAGATATTCGGGACTGCGTTACAACAAACAAGTTCCTTGCAAATGTGCTGGTACTTTCTGATATTGCACAGAAGAATGCGGATGTTGACCGAGATGGAAACGTCGGTGATATAGATGTTAATTATCTGATGAGATTTATATTGAACTGTGAAGACGTTCCAAATCTGCCAGTTTAATTGATTCGCATCGTCATTTATCATTCGCTTCTCCTCTTTCAAGTTTTTATAACAAAATCGGCAGTCGTACCCCTCTTTTGTACGGCTGCCGATTTTGTGTTTTGATTCCAATCCTATTTTTTATTTTAAATGTATTGCAGCGTCCGCAAAATAAATAACCACATTGTCAATGTGAATGCACTGCACAGGGTTGTCATCATAACAGAACAAGCGGTTAATGTTCCACGATGTCCCATATTTCTTGCCATGACAAAACAACTTCCAGTTGTTGCACTGCCCAACATCACCAAAATGGCAATCAGCTTTTCTGTCCGGAATCCAAAGGCAACCGCCAGCGGTAAAAACAATGCACAGAACAACAGCAGTTTCGTTGCTGTAATACCCAGCGTTGCTGGAAGTTTGCCCTTTGCATCCTGCCACTGAAACGATGCTCCTAAGGCAATCAGGGAAAGCGGTGTTGCCATGTTGCCCAGATAGGAAACCGACTTCGAGAGAATCACCGGTTGTGGAATTCGCAAAATCGACCACAACATGCCAACGACAATCCCCAAAATAATCGGATTGGTTGCAACATTTTTCAACGTCTTTAAGAGTAACGCTTTCCGGTTTGGTTTTGGTCGCCCCTCTGCCTGCGGAGCAGTTAGAGAGAGTACCACCACGGCAATGATATTATAAAGTGGTACTGTTCCGACAATCATCAATGCTGCCATGGTTGCTTCGCCATAAATGTTCTTGACAAAGGCGATTCCTAGAATTGCAGCACTGCTGCGGTAGGCTGCCTGAATAAATTCCCCACGGTCTGCCCGTTCCCCGATGCAGCAGCGACAGTAAAAAAGGCAATGCCAATACTAACACTAGTAATACAAAAACAGAATAGTACAAATTTGGTATCCCAAACAGACTGAAAATCTGCGGTTGACAAGTCCATAAATAACAATGCTGGCAACAGCACCTTAAAGGCAAACTGATTCAGTTTCTGGGTGGTGTGGTCGTCCAGCAGGTGGATTCGCTGCAAAAAGAACCCCAACGCCATCATTAAAAAAATGGGAATCGTTGCATTTAAACTGAAGATTAAGTTGTTGGTAAACATCTGCATAAAATTTTCCTCCTTCGTTGCATCCTTTTCAGTTTATCCCATTTTTCGGGATTTGTCAATGTAGATTTTTTGCAGGAATCGCATCTCCAGAACATCATATAAAAAGAAAACCGGCTGGCAGAATTACTTCCGCCAGCCGGCTTCCCCATCATCTTTTATCAAATAGGAAGGATTTATCTTTTCACATTGAACGCCTGCATACCCGGATATACGGCTGCATCACCCAGTTCTTCTTCAATCCGCAGCAGCTGGTTGTACTTTTGCAACCCGTTCGCTTCTGCTCGGTGCACCCGTCTTAATCTGGCAAGTGTTCAGAGCAACTGCAAGGTCTGCAATAGTGGTATCTGCTGTTTCACCAGAACGGTGAGAAGAAATTGCAGTATAGCCTGCCTTATGTGCCATCTTGATGGCTTCCAGTGTTTCGGAAACGCTACCAATCTGATTCAGCTTAATCAGGATGGAGTTACCGCAGCCCAGAGAAATACCCTTGGACAGACGCTCCGTATTGGTAACAAACAGGTCGTCGCCAACCAGCTGTACCTTGTCGCCCAGTTCCTTGGTCAGCTTCTGCCAGCCTTCCCAGTCTTCTTCATCCAGTGCATCTTCAATGGAGATAATCGGATACTTTTCTACCAGGTCAGCCCAGTGCTGAATCAGTTCATCCGATGTGAAATCTCTGCCGGATTTCGGCTGGTGATAATAGCCCTTGCCCTTTTCGCTCTTCCATTCAGAAGAAGCAGCGTCCATTGCAATCATGAAATCCTTGCCCGGTTCATAGCCAGCAGCCTTGACTGCTTCCAGAATGGTTTCAATGGTTTCATCATCGCTGGACAGGTTCGGTGCAAAGCCGCCTTCGTCACCAACGGAAGTTGCCAGACCCTTTGCCTTCAGAATCTTTGCCAGGCTGTGGAATACTTCTGCACACCAACGCAGTGCTTCCTTAAAAGGTTGGAGCACCAACTGGCATAATCATGAATTCCTGTGTATCAACGGTATTGGTTGCATGTGCACCACCGTTCAAAATATTCATCATTGGAACTGGCAGTCTGTTGCCAGATACGCCACCCAAGAACCGATACAGCGGAATATCCAGAGAAATTGCAGCAGCTCTTGCAGCTGCAATGGAAACTGCCAGAATGGCATTTGCACCCAGATTGGACTTGTCCTTTGTGCCATCTGCTGCGAGCATTGCACGGTCAACTGCATAGATATCAGAAGCATCCAACCCAACCAGTGCATCATTGATGGTGGTGTTGATGTTTTCTACTGCCTTGGTAACACCCCTTACCACCGTAACGAGCCTTGTCGCCGTCCCCCGCAGTTCCAGTGCTTCAAATTCACCAGTGGATGCACCGCTCGGTGCAGTACCTCTGCCAATCGTTCCATCTGCCAGCAAAACTTCTGCTTCTACGGTCGGATTGCCTCTGGAGTCCATAATTTCTCTGCCGATGACCTTTTCAATTTCCAAATAAGCCATTTTATTCGTTCCTTTCCTGATGGTAATCTGTGTGATTGGGAAAACCGGATTGTGATTTCCATACGAATGCCTTTTTATTCTGACCTTCCTACGGATTTTTATACCTGCTGTGTGCATGATTCCGGTTGCAGGTGATTGGTTAGTTCCGTCTAACCATGGTTAGTATAGCATAACCACCCGATTCTGTCAAGTTCATTTTCTGCGTTTTTACAGTTTGTTCATCTTTGAAATTGCTTCCATTCGACAAAATTTCTGCTTCCATCGCTCAAAAAGAACCTGATTTGGTTTCTTGACAAGCCTATTTGAACATGGTATAATCAAGGTAAGCTGTATGCTTTTCAAGATGTTTGGTTTCTGGGATGATTTCCAGTTGACAGAAAGGAGTCTTTATGATTTTTTAGAAGAAATAAAATAGCTGCCATTGCCCTTTGCGGCGTGTTCACAGCTGCTCTCGCTACCCCGTTTTCTGCTGGCATTTCTGCTTCCGCAGAAGAAGATGTTACCACCTATGCGGAACAGGTTGCAGCCGCAGACGGCGTTTTCGATCACCTGCCCGTTGCCGATGCATCTGCCAATCTTTCTCCGTTTCAAGTAACGCTTCAGCCAGAACGAACCTTTGTTTCTACAGACGAACTGGCACAGGGCGATGTTCACATCAACACCAAAGTTTATTTCCATGGGGACAATTCCATCAGCCCCCGTGCATTCCTGCTGACCTATCATACCTCTGATTCCGAGCACGTTTATTTTGATAACAGCTTGGATGTAAGAACTAATGGCGATGCTGAAGACCGCACTTATAGCGGCGGTTCTTATACTTCCCGTTATCCAGAATTTTGTCTGGGCAAACTCCTCAGACAAACTGTCTTTTTTCGCCGTTCGGCTCTTCCATCTTGGGAAACGTCATCTATGAACGCATGAATGGTGGAGATGTTGTTTTGCAGTGATGGGGAACGGCGGTGCTTCTTTCACACTCAAATGCAACAAGATGGTAGATGGTGTTAAGACACCTGTTCAGGAGAAAGTAGAAATTCCCGCTTCTCAGATGCAGGTACATGCAGATGGCAGTGCTTCGTTCGACTATTTATACTACGACCAGAACGACCCAAATCTTGCACAAAAAACAGCAACCATCGAGCTTCCACACTATGATACAACGTTACCCGCAGACACACCATACAAGGGCTTTCATAATACTTGTTATTGGACACCTGCTGCAACGGAAACCCCCTGCATTCTTCGGTTATACCGATGAATTCCCCTGCTTTTCATTCGATATTGTACTTCGTCAAGGAACACCTGCCGGCTCTTATGATGTGCAACTAGACGATAATTGCCGACTGGCAACCACTTCTTTCCTCGTTCCGTTGCAACTGATGAACACCACCATTACCGTGGGAGCTGCTTCGGTACAATTACTCAAGACAGCACCAGCCCGTATTATTGCTTCTTTTGCGGAAAATGACAAAGGAAATCCGCCTGAATCAGGGCAGCGGGGAACTGATTTCGACTGTCACCAGTGCAGACGGAACAACTGCCACACAGGATGTGACAGATGCTGTTACCTGCGGACAATCTCCAGCAGAACTCTATGCCCAGCAGTCTGGGGGTGCTTATGTAAATGGTTACCTTTACCCTTAACACTCAGCCGCTGAAAAACACAGACGGTACAGATTACACCAAGACCCTGCTCATTGGCAAAAGGGCGATACCAATCTGGATGGCAAGGTGGATGTAGACGATGCTGTTTTGGTCTTGCAATACTATGCAAAGAAAGCCGCTGGTCTAGAACCAACTTTATTGGAACAAGCAACCAATGAAGAAGAAATTCTCTCCTACTTCTATCCGACATCGACACCTGCTCCCAAAATCAGGGAACAGACGGCGGAGAACTGAGTGTAGAAGATGCCGTACAAACTTTAACTTATTATGCACAGGCTGCTGCCGGAAATCATCCGGTTTGGAGCAACCGCTAACACAAAACAATTATATGAAAACCGGGATACAGTTTTCTCTTGTCACCCATCTGCTGACATCTGTATGCCGGTTTTCCCTTGTAAACATTCCCCTTGTTCAGCCGGACAGCATTCTTGTCCGACAGATAGAAATTACAGAATAAAGGGAGTTTTTCTCATGAAAAAAATCATTTCCCTGCTGGCAGCCTGCACACTGTTTGCTGTCTGTTTGCCAGTATCCGCAACAGATGCTGTTACAGAGGATTCTGCCCTGCTGCAAAACCCCATTGTCGAACAGAGAGATGTCCGCATTCCAACCAAAGTTTACATCAAGGGCAACACCCACCCAGCCAAACAAATCACCGGGGCACGCATTCGTTATCAAAGCGATTCCAGCAGCCTTTATTTCTCCAACAGCAGCAACATTCTCAGCACAACGGATATGTACAAGCAATCCTACAGCGGCGGTTCTTTTCTTCTCAGAATATGTCATGCCGACCTGCTTCGGGGAAATTACTTCTTCTGGCACTTACACCCCTTACAGCTGTGCACCGCTGACCAGTGCCCTGCTGACAGAACCCTTCAGCGGTTCTTCCATCCGAAGCGATGGGGCTGGCGGTATCTATTTCACTCGCTCCTACAATAAACTCGTGGACGGAGTAAAAACTTGGATTTCCAATGAGAAAATCGAAATTCCTGCTTCTGACCTGCAACAAAATACAGACGGAACGGTTTCCTTTACTTATTCTATTATAAACAGAGTGCAGAGGAGCAATATCCGCTGGAAACAAATACCTGCACAATTCCCCCATTATGACGCAACGCTCCCAGCTGGAACGGTACTCAGCGGCTACCACGATGCCTATAGCTGGATTTTAACCGGAACGTATGCACAGGATGGCGTTTCATTTTGGGATATGCAGATGAATTCCGTTCTTCTCTTTTGATATTGTCATCCGGCAAGGAACGCCTAACGATGTCTATACTGTTTCCTTCTCGGAAACCGATTGCAGCTTGAGCACGGCTGCTCATACTCGTCTGCCGTTGTCTTTTGTCAGCACTTCGATTACGGTTGGAGCATCCTCCGCAACCATCACCAATGACACTTCCAAATTGTCTACCATCTGTGCATTTGCAGAGAATGACCGTCCGATGACCATCGCTCAGTATTCCAACGCTGCCATCACAGGACGGGTTACCTATACCGACAACATTACCAAAAATGAATCCCTACTGCATGCCTTTTGACTGCAAAGACCACACCGGCAGAACTCTCTTGCAATTTCTGATAACCCGGGATATGCCATCGCAGATGTTCCGTTTTATTGCGGCGATGCGGCTGCTCCAGTCTATCAATTCAATGCAGCCCCCTACACCAAAAAAAGTATTGGTTGGGAAAAAAGGGTGACAGCAATTTAGATGGTACAGTGGATGTCAGTGATGCCGTTTGTATTCTGACCTATTATGCAAAGAAAGCAGCTGGCAACACTGCGAAAACTCAACGATTCCTTTACAAACGACCAAGAAACATTATCCTACTTCTTATCTGACATTGACACCTGCTCGCAAAATCAAGGTGCAGACGGCGGTGTTTTAGGTGTCGAAGATGCCGTGCAGATTCTCACACACTATGCAAAATCTGCCTCCGGAAATACACCAATCTGGAATAACCGGTGGTAAGATACACATCGTATCATCATAAAATAAAAAACCGATGCAGCATCTCATAACTGCATCGGTTTTTTTGATATCGAAAATAAAATTAGCAGGCTGCCGGGGCTGGCTGTGCAAGCTGCACCTTCAGGCTCTTCATCTTGACGAAGTAAACCGTTACCAGCAAGGTATCTGCAAAAATCCATGCAACCGGACTTGCCATACAAGCGGCAGTATAGCCAAATCCGAACAAATGCCACATCAGACCAAAAACTCGGGGCAATCAGTTCCGTAACCCCTGCCATCATCGGCAAGAAGCTGTAACTCATACCCTGCAAACCGTTCCGTGGCAAGATAAACAACAGTCCCAATGTCGATAGAAATACGCATTCAACCGCAGGTATTCTTTACCTGTGCCATGACTTCTGTTTCAGAGGCATCCAAGAACAACAGTGCCATCCATCCGCCCAGCACGATGATAATTACCGCAGATACGAGCACAATAAATCATGGAAACAACCACGCTTGTCCGAATACCACTCGAATCCGTTCAAATTCCCTTGCACCCAGATTCTGTCCCAATAGGTGTTATAATATGGGTACCACAGAAGAGAGAGAAAAGTCAAGAGTTTCGAAAGCACAGGGACTAAGTATTCGGGCAATTGCCAGAGAACTTGGAAGAGCCCCCTCATCTGTAAGCCGTGAATTCCGGAGAAACTGCTATGCCAACGGTGACTACGCAGCATATCATGCAGATAGATTATACCGGAAACGGCGAAAAAACTGCGGTAGAAAGGCAAAACTGCTGGATGATGAAATACGCAATTATGTCATGGAAAAGATGAATCTACGCTGGTCTCCAGAGCAGATTGCAGGACGTGCCAAACGTGATAAGGAACCGTTTTGTATTTCATTTCCGACAATTTATCGTGCGATTGATTCAGGAATCTTACCGCCGCAGCTGAAAAAGATCATGCGTTTCAAATGGAAGCATAAAAAATGCAAAGGAACAGACAATCGTGGAAAAATCCCAGATACTACGCCTATTAGTGAGCGTCCTGCCGGTGCTGAAAATCGTTCGAGATATGGTCACTGGGAAAGCGATACGGTTCTCGGTATGCGGAAAACAGGCTGTTTTGGCACACATGTGGAGCGTAAATCAGGATACCTTGTTGCATTCAGAATAGATGACAGACAGGACAATGCTTTCAATTACGCCACGATAAAAGCGTTTTCTTCCATTCCGGAGAAACTGAAAAAGAGTTTTACTGTCGATAATGGAAAAGAATTTGCTGCACATAAAACTTTGGCTGAGGCTACAGGAATGAAAGTATTTTTCTGTGATCCTTACTCTCCATGGCAGCGTGGCACAAACGAAAATACCAACGGCTTGCTTCGTCAATTCTTTCCGAAAGGAACTTCATTCGCCAACGTTTCTGATGATGATTTACAGCGTGTTGTTGATCTCATCAACAATCGCCCCCGCAAACGTCTTAATTTCCTGACTCCCTTCGAGGTGCTTCTTTCGGTATCTGCAACGGCACAGCCACGGTCATTGTGCGGATGGAGCGAAACATAAACATTTTCCCGATACTTCAAGTTGTCGCTCATGAACTCTACCTGATTGGCATAAACGTGCGGCATGGAATGGGAAACCGTTACCGGCAAGTTGATAATCACCTTGTCGTCCGGTGTTGGCTGCCAAACGTCCAAAACCGCATTGCACACTTCAGTGCATATTCCGGTTCTGTTCGGTAAACTCTCCGGAGAATATTCAAAAGTAAAATGTCCCGGTGTCATGGCACGATATTTCTTGCAGAGTTCTGCACCCGTTACAGCCAGGTTCAAAAACTTCTTCCTTGCTCTTCTTGAACACCTGTTCCCGCTGTGCCACAGAAGTGGAATTATACAGATGGACAATCGCATGCTTAACACCCTGCAATGCTTCAAAGGTCTTTTTGCAATGATGTGTTCTCTTGCCTGCGTCAAAACCTGAATGGTGACATCATCCGGAATGAGATTCTGTTCAATCAAAGTACGGCAGAATTCATATTCGGTTTCGGAAGCTGCCGGAAAACCAACTTCGATTTCCTTAAAGCCAATATCGACTAAAACCTTGAAAAATTCCAACTTTTCTTCCAGACTCATCGGGGTAATCAATGCCTGATTGCCGTCCCGCAAATCCACGCTGCACCAAATCGGCGGCTTATCCAGATAATTCTTGGTTGCCCACCGCATCGGCGGATGGTTTACCGGAAAAACTGTCGGGTATATTTGTTTGCATTTTTCATCATGATACTCGTT
>VOFC01005629.1_pt1 | contig 18186 bp, 36 predicted proteins | sample 5384161 | NCBI WGS metagenome assembly VOFC01 (sample SAMN12384722, study PRJNA508395) | human gut metagenome | isolation source: healthy gut B | host: Homo sapiens
GATCGATGTGTTCAACACTCTGGTGGAGAGCCAGAAGCTCCCCTATCTTCTGTGTCCGGTGAGCTGCGGCGCAACCAGCTGCTTTCCCGCATCGCCAGCGCAGGCGCAGGTGACGTTATCGTTCCGGTACGTCTGAAGTTCGACGACTACCTGTTCTTCCGCGACACGCTGAAAAGAGCGGTGCCATGGGCCGCACGTATCATGTTCATCCACACGCCTCCGACCCCACCGTGGAGTGCACGCTGGTGCCGGATCTGTCTCTGGCTGTGGCGGAGCAGTTCGCCTGGCCGTAAGCGGGTGCTGGTGCTCCTGACGGACATGACCAACTACGCCGATGCCCAGAAGGAAATGGCCATCACCATGGAACAGGTCCCTCCAACCGTGGCTACCCCGGCGATCTGTACAGCTGTCTGGCCGCCCGCTATGAAGGCTGTCGACTTTGAGGATGCCGGCTCCATCACTATCCTGGGCGTGACCACCATGCCCGCGACGATGTGACCCACCGTCCCCGATAACACCGGTTATATCACCGAGGGCCAGTACTATCTGAAAAACGGCCACATCGAGCCCTTCGGCTCCCCTGTCCCGTCTGAAGCAGAACGTCAACGGCAAGACCCAGAAGCGACCACCAGCCCCTGATGGACGGCATGATCCGGCTGTACAGCGCCTATAAGGAAAGTTTGGAGAAAAATCCATGGGCTTTGCTATGTCCGAATGGGACGAGAAGCTGCTGAAATACGGCCAGCTGTTTGAGTCCAAACTCATGGATCTGAGTGTAAATATTTCTCTGGAGGAGGCGCTGGACCTGGGCTGGGAGATCCTGGCCCAGTGCTTCCGGAGCCCAATGAAACGGGTCTGAAAACCAGCCTCATTCAGGAGAGATGGCCCAAGCGCGCCGAAGTGGAATGAGGGGGCGCCTATGGCTGTTAAACTTACAAAAATGAATTGAAGGTGCAGAAGGACCGCCTGAAGCAGTTTCAGCGGTATCTGCCCACCCTGCAGCTGAAAAAAGCAGCAGCTGCAGTCCGTGGTGATGCATGTCGCCGCCCAACTGGAGCAGGTGGAGCGGGAGCGCCGGGCTGCCGTGAACGGTCTGGATGACTGGGTGGCCGTCTTTGCGGAAAACGGCAGCTTTCCGCCGGATAAACGTCTGGAGGCTCTCATCCGTCCCAACCGCGTGGTGTGCGGCCAGGAGAACATCGCCGGTGTCACCGTTCCGGTGTTCCAGGAGCTGAGCTTTGAGGAGATCCAATACGACGTGGCGGACTATCCCTGTGGGTGGACACCGCCGCCGTGCGCCTGCGGGAGATCGCCCGCCTGGATGCTCTGGCCAAGACCCTCCGCCGCCAGGTGGAGCTTCTGGAGCAGGAGCTGCGCTCCACGGCCCAGCGGGTGAATCTGTTTGAAAAGGTAAAGATCCCTGAGGCCAAGGAGAACATCCGGGTCATCGGCATCTACCTGGGCGACCAGCAGACCTCCGCCGTGGTGCGGGGCAAGATCGCCAAGAAGAAGCTGCAGGAGGTGAGCGGATGATCGAAAAATGAAGGTCGTCCATGTGGTGACGACTGCTTCGGAAAAACAGTCCTGCTGGATCGGCTGCAAAAAGCTGGGCGTAGTCCATTTTCCGAGAAGGCCTCCGCCGACCAGCAATACCTCCAGCGCTTCAATGATCTGTCCCGGATGGTTACCATCCTGCAAGAGTATGCCCAGGATGCACCGGAGAGCTCGGTAATGTCCGACAGCGATTTGAGAAGTTCTTCGCAGAGCTCGAAGACTGTCTGGACCGCAAAAATCCCTGCAGGATCAGCAGTCCGCCGCGCCACGCCGCTGCCGAAAAGCTGGCGGAATGGGGCTCCTTCTCCCCTGCGGATGTGCGGGAGCTTGCCGGCAAGGGCTGGGACATCCACATTTACCGCACCGATAAAGGCCATGGCGGCGCTGGCTGCCGATGCCGATGTGCAGGTCATCCGCCTTGCCCCGGTGGGCAAGATGCCGACCTTGCCACCCCTAGCTCCCCGCTTCCTATTCTGCCACGGAGTTCATCCTTCCGGAAAAGGGGCTTGAGGAGCTGGGCAGGAGCAGGCACAGTGTGCCCAGGCCCTTGCGGACTGCGAAACGTTCCTGCACCAGGCGGCAGCGCATCTGCCCAGTATCCGGGATCAGCTGCTAAAAACTCAGAATGACGCGGAGTATTCGGCCGTCAGCAATACCTCCCAGAGCCAGGACGGCCTGGTCTGGCTGCGGGCTATATCCCCGTTTCGGAGATAGACGGCTTCAAGGCCGCCGCCTCCGAATCCCACTGGGCCTGGGCGATGGAGGATCCCGATGCCGAAGACGATCAGGTCCCCACCAAGGTCAAGTACAACAAGATCACTAAGCTGATGATCCCCGTGTTTGACATCCTGGGCACCGTTCCCGGCTACCGGGAATACGACATTTCCTTCTGGTTCCTTGGCTTTTTCACCCTGTTTTTCGCCATGATCATCGGCGATGCCGGCTACGGATGTCTGTTCATGCTGGCGGCGCTGGTGATGACGCTGAAGGGCAAAAGGCTCCTCCACTGCCGTACAGCTTCTGTGGGTGCTCTCTGCCGCCACCATCATATGGGGCGCGTTGACGGGAACCTGGTTCGGCTTGGAGCAGGCCATGGATGTACCGCTGCTGAAAAGCTGGCGATCCCCACCTTCGCCAACTACCCGGCGTATTTTGATGTTTCCACCACCACTCAGCAGAACACTATTATGAAATTCTGCTTCATTCTCGGCACGGTGCAGCTCTCGCTGGCGTGTGTCATGAATATCCGCCGCAAGCTGAAGGAGCGCGATCTGAGCTGGGTGGCGGATCTGGGTTGGCTGGGCCGCCATCTGCGCCCTGTACTTTGTGGTGCTGTATCTGGTCATCGGCCAGGAGGTTAATTTGATTCCTGTGGCCTGCGTGGTCATCGCCGGCTTCCTGCTGGTGGTGTGCTTCGGCGGCATGGCGCCGGACAAGAGCTTTGCCCAGGGTCTCAAGGCGGGTCTCGGCAATGCCTTCACCGTGTTCCTGAACACCATCAGTGCCTTCGGCAACATTATGAGCTATATCCGCCTCTTTGCCGTGGGTATGGCATCCTGGCCATCGCCCAGAGCTTCAACAACATGGCCTTTGGCTTCAAGGGCCCTCTGGTGGTAGCCGCAGTGCTGATCCTTCTGATCGGCCATGGGCTGAACATAGTGATGGGCCTGCTTTCCGTGGTGGTCCACGGCGTCCGCCTGAACCTGCTGGAGTTTTCCGGTCAGCTGGGTATGGAATGGGCCGGTATCGCGTACCATCCCTTTAAAAAGGGCGACAAAATAAAAAATAAACGGATAGGAGAATATTATGAATATCGCATTTATTGGTATGGCGTGCGCTGGGTCTGTCCGCCATGGGCTCTGCATTTGGTTCCGGTTTCGCCGCTCAGGCTTCTGTGGGTGCATGGAAAGTGCTATGCCAACGGCAAGCCCGCCCCCTTCATCATGGTCGCCTTTTCCGGTGCGCCCCTGACCCAGACCATCTACGGCTTCCTGCTGATGAACTTCATCCGCGCGCTGTGGAGGGCGGCTGTGACTCCCTGCTGGCTATGTTCACGGGCATTTTCGCCGGTCTGGCCATCGGCCTGTCCGCCTTCTTCCAGGGCAAGGTCGCTGCGGCTTCCGCAGACGCTCTGGGCGAAACGGCAAAGGTACGGCTAACTACTTCATCGTCATCGGTATTATTGAAACGGTGGTTTGTTCACCCTGGTATTCAGCCTCCGCTGCTGCAGTAAGTCTGTATACCCGGTAAATTCAATTACCAGAGCACCTCGCACATCCGGTGGATTGATCCTATCCCGGCAAGCGAGGTGCTTGCTTTTTACGTTCCTGAATATTTATACATTTCCCTATTGACAAATACAAAGAAAGTGCTATAATAGGTACTAAGCTGAATATAGCACTGCTTCCCTTGGCACCGGCTGAGGGGTCACAGGCATCCGTGACCGAATCGTAGGTATTCCGGCATCTGCTGGATAAGATTTGGCCATGGATGCCTATCATTTTTACAAGAAAAGGAGACAAATACCATGTACATCAAACCTTTGCCGTGGAAGAATGGATGAATGAATATGAAGTGGGCGCACGTTTAATATCGCAGAGACCTGCGTGGACTCCGTATCCCTGGACCGGCTGTTTGCCCTGGCGGGGGGGAGAACCCGGAAATTCCTGACGGATTTCAGCGCCCAGCGGCTGACCTATGGCGACATACTGGGCAGCCCCGCTCTGCGCCAGCGGCATCTGCGGGCTGTATAAGACCGTGCAGGCCGGACCAGGTGGTGCCCACCCACGGCGCTGCGGGGGCCAATCACCATGTCTTCTGCTCCCTTATTTCCGCCGGGGATCGGGTGGTCAGCATCATGCCCACCTATCAGCAGCTCTACTCCATCCCTGAGGCTCTCGGCGCGGATGTGGCCCTTATGCATCTCAAGCAGGAGAACGGCTATCTGCCCGACCTGGCGGAGCTGAAGGCCCTGGTCACGCCGGATACAAAGATGATCTGCTCAATAATCCCAACAACCCCACCGGCGCACTGATGAGCGGGCGCAGCTGCAGCAGATCGTGGACATTGCCCGCAGCGTGGATGCCTACATCCTCTGCGACGAGGTGTACCGCCACCTGACCCAGACGGATGAGTGGAGCCCCTCCATCGTGGATCTGTACGAAAAGGGGATCTCTGTCAGCAGCATGTCCAAGGTTTTCTCTCTGGCGGGACTTCGTCTGGGCTGGATCGCCACCCGGGACGAAGCCGCGCTGAAGTCCTTCCTGTCCTACCGGGACTATAACCTCATCAGCTGCGGCATGTTCGACGATGCCGTAGCCGCTGCCCTGGGCCCACAGCGACGTGATGCTGAAGCGGAATCAGACCATCGTCCGGGAGAATCTGGCCATTTTGGATGCCTGGGTGGCCGACCACAAGCACTTCTATTACACCAAGCCTAAGGCGGGCACCACAGCTCTGGTATACTACGATTATGACATCCCATCCTACGACTTCTGCAAGGAGATGTATCATAAAACCGGGGCCTTTGTCACCCCCGGCGACTGTTTCAAGCAGCCCCACAGCATGCGCATCGGCTATGCCTGCGACAAGCAGACCCTGCAGGACGGTCTGGCGGCGCTGGCCGCCTTTGCAGACACACTTTGAATCAACAGGAGGAGCACATCATGACAGAACTGACCGTATTAAACGCCGCAGCTATTGAAGAGCTGCTGACCATTCCCATGGCTGTGGACGCGGTGGAGCAGGCATACCTGAAAAGTATAAGGGAGATGCCGCGCTGTGGCCCATGGTCTTCCACGAGTTCGACCCCGGCCACGGATCTGGATATCAAATCCGGCAATCTGGATGGGCTGGGCTTCTACGGGCTGAAGGTTGTCTCCCTGGTTCGGCGCCAACCCGGAAAAAATCGCTCCCGGCTCTGTATGGCACTTCCCCTGCTCTTTGACCTGGCCACCGGCGCGCCCAAGGCGCTGCTGAACGCAGGACCCATCACCGATTTCCGCACCGGCGCGGCAGGCGCCATCGGTGCCAAATATCTGGCCCGTCCCGATGCCAAGACTCTGCTGATGGCCGGAAGCGGCGCTCTGGCCCCTATCTCATCGCCGCCGCGCTCTACCTGATGCCGCAGCTGGAAACGGTCTACGTGGTCAACCCCACCACCCGGCACAGCAGTCTGCGGCCGCCTGCGAGTCCATTCTCCCCAGGTGGAAAAGCTGTTTGCCTCCTGCGGTGGATGCCGCGCCGCCATCAAGGCCTCCCCGACCTGAGGCCGCCAGAAGCAGAGCCGATCATTTTCACCGCCACCCCGGCCCACCAGCCGTTTCTGAAGGCGGAATGGGTGCAGCCCGGCACCCATATCAGCTGCGTGTCGGCGCGGACATGTCCGGCAAGCAGGAGATCGACAGCACCCCTCTTCTCCGGTGCTAAGGTGTTCGGGCGACGATACCGCTCAGTGCCCTCTGTGGGCGAGTGCGAGATCCCCTATAAGACCCATGCTTTCTCCGGTGAGCTCTGCGAGATCGGCAGTGTCCTCTCTCCGGGGCAGCACCGGCCGCACAGATCCCTGATGACATCACCATCTTTGATTCCACCGGCATTGCCCTGCAGGATATTGCCACCGCGGGCCCATGCTGCTGCAGGCAGCGCAGAAATCCGGTTACGGGCAGAAGATCCAATTGTGAGCCGTTAGAAAAAACAGCACCGAACCCAAAACAGGTTCGGTGCTGTTTTTTCTGATTTACACCGGTTCATTTTGCTTTCCGCAGCCGGGCAGGCCCATCACCAGATGCCCATCACATGCTGCATCAGCAGGCTGACTGCCGTGATACCCGCCCAGCAAAGAGGCCCCCAGCAGCAATGGCTTGCCGCCGCTCTTCACCAGCTTCACGATGTTGCTGTTCAGTCCGATGGCCGCCATGGCCATGATAATGAGGAACTTACTCCAGCTCCTTCGAAGCGGGCTGAATAGAGTCGCCGGAACGCCCAGGGAGGCTACAGAAGGTTGTGACCACCGAGGCGCAGCGGAACCGCTGACAGAATAAACATGGGAGAGGCGTTTTTCAGCTTGAAGCCCCCTGGGCCTTCCTCCCTGCCTTTCTCTCTCGCCTGCAGCAGGGACAGCACTAGAGTAATGGGAATGATAGCCAGGGTGCGGGTCAGCTTGACGGTCACAGCCTTGTCCAGGGTCTGGCTGCCCAGATTCCACATGCTGTCCCGTGGAGGCCGCCGCCGTAACGGAGGATGTATCGTTCACAGCTGTGCCGGCAAAGATGCCGAATGCCTCGCCGGAGGTAGTGTCAAAGCCGATGGCCTGCCCCAGCAAGGGAAACGGCAGCGCCGCCAGCACATTGAAAAGAAAATGACGGAAATCGCCTGGGCCACCTCATCGTCATCCGCGTGAATGACCGGCGCAGTGGCGGCGATGGCGCTGCCGCCGCAGATAGAACAGCTTGTCCCGCAGCGCGGGATCGCGGATGATGATGTTGGAAAATGCCAGCCCCGCCATATTGAAGGTCTTGGTAGGCGCCATGCAGGTGATGAGCTTCGGGTAGCTGTCCATGACCTTGGCCATCGGGATGTGGCGGCGGCCGCAGCGGATCAGGTCACAGTGGATCTCGTCGGACACTACCCAGAGGTTGTACTTTTCGATGATCGCAGCGACTCTGCGCAGCTTCCTCTGTCCACATACGGCCGGTGGGGTTGTGCGGGTTGCACCAGAATACCAGCTTGCATGCCGGATCGGCGCACTTGCGCTCGAAGTCCTCGTAATCCACTTCAAACGTGCCATCCGCCTTTTTATGCAGCGGGGAAGTCAGCACATCCACGCCGGCGTACTCCGCCGCGTGGAGAAAATAACCATAGGCAGGTGTGTTGAGCAGCACCTTTTCGTCTGCTGTGCAAAGCATTTCCGTCAGCTGATACAGTGCAGGAATAATGCCCGGAGATACGCACAGCTGCTCTTTGGGAAAGTGCCAGTCATAGTGATCCTTGCACCAATTTGAGAAGTGTGGTAGTATTCGTCGTCATACAGGCCGGTGTACCCGAAAATACGGCGGTCGATCCGTGCGCGCAGCGCGTCGAGAATCTCGGGTGCCACGCCAAATTCCATATCAGCGACCCACATGCGGACAAATTCTTCGTCCTTAAAAGCAAACACCCGCCGACTGAGACAGGTACAGGTTCTCCCGCCGTTTTGAGATATTGCGACAGCGCACCAGCTCCAGAAAGATCATGATGTCCTTTTGATCCACCAGCAAAGCACCTCCTTGAGATAATTTCATTATACAGGAAAATAACATACCCGCAATGGGGAAAAACGCGCAAAGGAACATCCGCTTTGCGCAGATGTTCCTTGCAAATATGGAAAGGAGAGCGGATGGTATTGTTATACCTCAGCGGACTCTGCCTGCTCGGCAGACTCAAACTTACGGCCGATGCCGGTGAGAATATTACCAGGAAGATAATCAGCAGACCCCAGCAGTGGAAGGTATAAGGGATGATATTAAGGAAAGAGAAATTGGGGTCAACGCCATCGATGGCCAGGGCTACACCCAGGGACACCAGGGTAGGGTTGCCGTGGGGCATCAGACCCGTGGTGCCGCAGGCCACACCGTCGAGAATATTGGCACCGCGGCAGCGGTCAATGGAAGGCCTTGGTGATGCGGCGGACCAGAGAGCCAAGAACACAATGGCAATACCGCTGCCGCCGGTGACGACGGAGCCGATGGCAAACCACCAGATAGCAGATTAGCTCACCGGGCGGGGGAGACTTTGCAGTGCTTCATGAGGCTGACGGTCAGATCATCAAAGGCACCGTCGCTGTTGAGAATCTCCAGCAGTTGGAACAGCAAAGATCACATAGAGAGCACCAGTACCATCATGCCGGACATACCGCCGATGATGGGGCCGTCGTTGGCGAACATTTTGGCCGGGCGATGACAGCCCAGAGCCAGATCCAGAACGATGCCGCTCAGATTGCTGGGATCAAGGTGCCCATCAGGTCCCAGCCCTTACGCATGAGGAAACCATGAGGACAGGGATCGCCAGCAGGACCAGGGACTTGGCAGTCCGCCGTCCAGCTCCAGGTCAGCGGGAATGTTGGCATCCTGGAGTTGGGCGTCGCCGCAAAGCACGGCAGCCACGGCACCGGAAATGGTACGATAGGGAAGCTGGGTGCGGACGACGCTTGAGATGTCCGCCTCCTGGGTCAGTGCGGAGGAGATGGTGGTGTCAGAGATGGGGGCCAGGTTTGTCACCGAAGATGGCACCGGAGATGATGGCGCCGCACATCAGCCCCATGTTGATGCCCAGGCTGTGGGCCAGGGGCAGCAGCACCGAGACTACAGCCGTCACAGAGCCGGTAGAGGTACCTGCAGGAAGTGGAGACAATACACAGGCCAAGAAGCCTACCAGGGGTAATCCAGCCGGCGTTCAGGCCCAGACACGGGTGATGCCCGCATCGGCGCGTCGATAAAGGCCGCTCTGGCGCAGGAGCTGGGCCAGGATGCCCGCCATCAGATAGGCCATGATGACAGGGTGCCGAGGATGGGGTTCTGCAGCCCTTTCATGTGATCTTTTTACCATAATTTTTCTTATCCTTGGCAGCAGAAAACCCAGGGCCAGGGCAAAAATGTGATGCCGGTGAGACGGGCCAGTCCGCCGCCGCCAACGATGGTGCTGGGGCAAGCATACCTGCCAGCATAAACAGAACCGGCAGCCAGACGCCGAACTTTCCCGCCGTAGAATCCAGATTTCTTTTTCCATAAGGGGACCTCCATTTCTTTTTTGATTTTCTCTCTTTTTCGCAGGAGCCTTTGATCCTGACGTTTACTTTTTCTGGAGCTTCCGCAGTCATCGGTGATCTTCTGCGGCCCGCTCCATCCTCTCGGTGGCATTGGCAAAGGAGAAGCGCATGCAGCACATTTTCCTCTCCGTAGGCCGCGGGCATGCCCCCACACCTGCGTTCTCGGTGCGCAGGTTCGCACATCTGGGTGGAGGTCATACCGCCGATATCGAAGAACACCCATGCGTAGGAAGGCACCCTCGGGCTTCAGACAGCACACCGGGGATATTATTCAGCGCACCGGTGAACAGCATCCCGGCGATAGGCGTAGGTGCGCATCTGCTCGGTCTCTACTCGCAGTTAAACGCCTCCACGGCGCCCTTCTGCAAAAAGCCGCTCATGCAGGACAGGCTGTGCTGATACAGCTAGGCCACGTCATAAATGGACTTGGGAGCTGCCAGATAGCCCATGCCAGCCAGTCATGGCCACGCTCTTGGACCGTTCATCATGGTGGCGCGATGTCGCGGATGGAGGATAGAGCCATGCTGATGCTCTTGGCCCCTGTCGTATACCAGCTTTTAGACCTCGTCGCTGAGCATATACACCTGGGGTGACGCAAAGATAAATGCCTTCCAGAATATCGGCCTCGTCCCTGTGAAGGATACGGCCGGTGGGGGATTATTGGGGTAGTTGATGATGATAAGGCGAGTCTTGTCGGTGCAGGCGGCCTCCAGAGCTTCGGCGGTGATGCGGTAATCCTGTCGGTAGTCCAGCTTTTTACCTTCACAGTCACGCCGCCGGCGGCCTGGACAATGGGCCTTTAGGACACCCAGGGGGGGATCCAGCACCAGCACCTCGTCGCCCTCGTTGAGAATGGCCTGTACCGCCAGATAGATTGCGTTCTTGCCGGGCGTCACCATGATGCAGTTGACATCATAGTCCAGGATTGTTCTCCTCCCGCAGCTTTTCTGGATGGCCTGACGCAGCTCCGGCAGACGCGGGACCCACCACGTAGTGGGTATAGCCCTCCGTGGGTCAGGCTGCGGAGCGGCCATGGAGATGCGGTCCGGTGGTGGCAAAGTCTGGCTCGCCGCCAGCCAGACCGATAACGGTGGGATCGGTTTTCTGCATTTCTTTGGCGCGTGCCATGAAAACACCATGGAGGCAGAGGGCTTCATGCTTTCAATACGATGATTCATGGTGATCTTCTCCTTCTTATTTCAGCTTTTTCGCCACGTCCCGCAGCAGATTCTCGGAGGGAGCCTTGGGCGATCGATGGCGGATACATCTGCGATCAGGGCACAGCAGGGATACACCCTCCTCCGCAAGGCCACCTTGCGGAACATAGGCAGGAACGAGGAGTGACACCCGGTAAGCCCCGCATAGATCCACGGGGTTTACGGCCACGTGGTAGTGGTAGGCGTCCATGGCTGGGATCAGGTCATTCTCCAGGTAGTGCAAAGAGGCCGTAGAGGTCCAGGTCCTTCAGATATCCCGCCCGCGCAGGTGGCGGCGCCAGCTCGGTGGCGCAGTTGCCGGCGCTGCGGGCCATGTGCCCAGCAGGCCGCAGTCGATCTCGTCCGCTCCGGCGGGCCACAGCGGCCAGCGCATTGGCCTGGGAGAGGCCCAGATTGCTGTGCCCATGAAAACCCACAGGAATGGTGACCGCGCCCTTCAGCGCCCTGACATATGCCGCCGTTTGCTCCGGGAACATGGTTCCGGCGGAATCCATGATGGTAATGCTGTCAATGCCGGCATCCTGCAGCATTTCGGCCTCTTTTTCGCCAGTTCCGCGGGAGAGAGAATGTAGGCTTTCATCAGAGCAACGGCAGACAAGTCCCGCTTTTTTACCGCCTCCACCGCCTTCAGGGAGCCACGCCGTCTCCGGCATTAGCCCCGACCCGAAGGAAGTGCAGCTTAGCGTCTCCGGCCTGATCAACGCTTCATCTGCCAGCTTGGCCTGCAGAAACATGCCGATGCGACCCTTGGGCAATAGGGCTGTAAAGGCGACGTAGTACTCTCGTCGCTGGGAGCCTGGGTGGCGCCCAGCTTTGCGTAGGCACCCCACCCCCTTGCAGTTGCCGCACTCCAATGTCGGCGCGATGCGCCTCCAGCAGGGCACCGATGATGCTCTGGGTAAGCTGGATGGGAAAACCATGTCCCACCACATTGCCGCCGTCACGCGCGTGTTGTCAAAAAGTCTGACCATAACAACGCCTCCTCTTTTCAGTCACTGTCCAAAATTCTAATGGTTTTCTTTCTTTTATATCACAGTTTTAAATATAATAAAAGAATCTAATTTCAATATATAATATCTGGTATTGTGATATTTTTCTGAAAGCCAAGATCTGTTTGCAAATCGTCCACAAAAAAAAGCGCTCAAACTGGGGCGTTTGAGCTTTCTTAGGTCGTACCTGCGGAAATCACAGCTCCCGGTACGGAAACCGGCGGCACATCCGTCCCCACCTGGATCGCAAAGGTCACCGGGTGGAGCCCGTGATACTCCCTGCAAATGCTGGGCAACCATGTGCTGAGACGCCGGAAAACGCACCGATGCGCCGGCGCGGAAGCGCCCTCCGCCACCTGGCGCCGCCCGCTGATCAGGCGTGTCAGTGCACCCTCCGCCTCCACCAGCAGCGATAGCAGTCTTCACTGGCCGGTGTCAGCCGGATATCGCAGTGATTGCGCCAGCAAAAGACCCCTGCACCCCAGTTCATTTTCCAGGCTGTTCATGGCCTGAGTCACGGCGGATTGGTGCAAGTTCATTCCAGCGCCGCCTTTAAAGCTGCCTGTGCGGATGGCACCCAGCAGAATGCGCATCTTATTGTCATCCATAGTATTTCCAAGATAAATAAGTAATTTATATGCTGACTATACATTCTGTCTTCGCAAAACGCAACCCATGAGGTATACTCTAAAAAAAGTGAGGTGTTTTGATAACTATAGAGACTTTGACAAGGTGGGAGATGCGCGTGGAACGGTCATATCCGTATCCATCAGCAAAGGCCCGGAAGCCCGCCTATAAGGGGCCACACTGACTTTGGCCCGAGCTGGGGAGAAAAACCTCCTCAGCGCAGCGCTGATGGAGCTGTATCAGCCGGAGGACTTACTGGGCAAGTAACTGATTTGCTGCGTTAACCTGGAGCCTATGCACATCGTGGCAGCGTAAAGAGCGAGGTGCGCATCCTCGGGCACGGGATTCCCGGCAGGGTGTGGATGCTGTCCGGCCCATGGAACCGGCAGAAAAACGGAGACAGGGTCTTTTGATGCGCACCCGCAACACTTTGCGGCCCGGTGCTGATCTCGTCACAGGCTGCCTGTAGCATAGGCCTGTTCATCCGCCTGATGTCCAACTCCGTGCGTCTGCCGCCATAGCGTCTCAAGGGCGCACCGTCCTCTCCATTTCCCACCGGATTTATGCGAAAGCCTTTGCGGCAGGGTCATTGGCATCAAAGGGTCGGTGGCGGAGAGCGGCACGCACTTGACCGTCCGGGCAAAACGATTGACGTATCTGTTTTCCTCTGGTATCATAGGGCGGGTCGGAAAACGGCTCCTTATCATCTATATCATATTCAGCGGAGGAATGTACATGGATAGCTGCGGAAATAGTAGACGAAGCCGGTGATGCGGTACGCGGAAATACGAAAAACCGGATGTGGCCGTCCATGGACATGGACTGATCATTGCCCTGTTTCGTTGTGTCATGCACCGCACCGGAGACGTTTTCTTGCTGTGGCAACTCATCTCTGTTGCGGTGCATTTTTGCGCCCATTTCAGCGTTAAGGAGGACAAGAATCCAATGAAAAGATCAAAAGAATCGATTTCACCCAGGAGATCGCGGCGGTCATCCGGCTCGCCAAAAGTGAAAACAATCTGCGGCCGCCGCTGAAGCGCTATCACCCGCGGATGTGGCAAAAGCCGCGTCGCAGCTGACCGGCCCGGAGCGGAAGCGGCTGCTTTCTACTGATGCACAGACGCTGACGGATTTTCCCTATCTTGACAATGCAGGTCGCTGCCTGGTAGAGCTGCCGGAGCACTGGCGGCAAAAACGTAGTTGCCGGAATGGACGCCGCGGACGCGCTGGATATTCTGCGGAGCTTCCCGCCGAAAGACGCAGGCCATCGCCGCACAACTGACGACGACACCCGAACGTCGTGCGGAGACTGCGGGCCTTCCATGAGGCGGAGATCGGCAGCCGCATGAGCAATAACTTCGTCTGCATTCCGATACACTGTCCATCCGCGGCGCTATGAGCGAGCTGGTACGGCAGGCCGGCGAGCACGACAACATCTCCACACTGTATGTGGTGGACGAGTGCGGCGTGTTTTCCGGTGCCATTGACCTGAAGGATCTGATTATCGCCCGGGAAGGCGAGAACCGACTGGAGGATATTATACGCCGCAGCCACCCCTATGTGCTTACCCATGAAAAGGTGGAAGACTGCATCGACCGGACGCAGAGTATGAGGAGGATTCGCTGCCGGTGCTGGCAGAGGACGGAAAAATTGCCGGTATCCTCACGGCGCAAGGGATCTGGTGGAGCTGGTAGACGATGCCATGGCGACGACTACGCCAAGTTGGGCGGACTGACCTCGGAGGAGGAGGATCTGTGGGAGCCCACCGCCGTCAGCATGCGGAAGCGCCTGCCTGCTCATTGCGCGCTGTTTCTCGGGATGGGTGTCTCGTCGGTGGTGGGCATGTTTGAATCGGTGGTATCGGTGTGCCCATTGTCATTTGCTTCCCCAGTCCCTGGTGCTGGACATGGCGGGTAACGTAGGCACCCAGTCACTGGCCGTTACCATCCGCGTCCTTATGGATGAAAAGCTCACCCTGCGGGATGAACTGACGCTGGTTGCCAAGGAGATGCGGGTCGCCTGTCTCGCCCATCATGAAGTCCAGCAGCTTGCCGTTGGGCTTTCCCTTGCTGGTCGAGAAGGATGAAGGGATTCTTTACCCTCAGCCTTCAGCTCCGGGCACATAGCGCCACAGGGGCCCAATGAAGCCGCACTCGTCAGCTGGCCAGCTTCTCCTCCAGCTGAGCCTGGCTCATGCCCTTGGAGATACCGTGGTTGATGCGGGAGCGTAAGCGATGAGGATGGAGGGACCGTGATGTGCCTCAGCTTCCTTCAGAGCCGTGATGAGGTGCTGCTCATTGGCGCCCATGGCCACCTGAGCAACATAGACATTGCCATAGGTCATAGCGATGGCGCCCAGATCCTTCTTACCGGTTTCTCTTACCGGCGTTGGCGAACTGAGCCACGGCACCCAGCTGAGTGGCCTTGGAAGCCTGACCGCCGGTGTTGAGTACACCTCGGTATCGACAACCAGAACGTTCACGTCAGCGCCGGAAGCCAGGACATGGTCCAGACCGCCGAAGCCGATATCGTAAGCCCAGCCGTCGCCGCCGTACATCCAGACGCTCTTCTTGGGCAGAGCATCCTTGTTGGCCTTCAGGAAAGCGATATCATCAGAGGTCTCAGCAGTGGCGTCCAGAGCAGCCACAACAGCCTCGGACAGAGCACGGGTCTTGTCGCCGTTATCGCCCTCAGCCAGCCAAGCCTCCAGAGCGCTCTTCAGAGCAGCGTCGGAGGTGAAGCCACCACAGCCTCGGCGTGAGCAGCCATCTGACGACGCATCTGGTCGATGGACAGCTTCATGCCCAGGGCATACTCGGCGTTATCCTCGAACAGGGAGTTGAGTTGGCAGGACCATGGCCCTTCTCATTGGCCACATAGGGGAAAGAAGGAGTGGAGGAACCCACAACGTAAGCGCAACCGGTAGCGGAGGTAACGAACATCCGGTCACCGAACAGCTGAGACATAAGCTTCATATAAGGAGCCTCGCCGCAGCCGGCGCAGGCGCCGCTGAACTCGTACAGAGGACGCTCGAACTGAGAACCGCGGACGGTGAACTTGTCCATGGGGTTGGTCTTGGTGGACAGGGTCAGGGCATGCTCCCAGTTCTCCTGCTCGGGCATCTGGGTATCCAGCAGCTCCATGACCAGAGCCTTCTCCTTGGCGGGGCAGACATTGGCGCAGGCGCCGCAGCCCTGGCAGTCCAGAGGATCGACCTGCATACGGAAGGTCAGGCCCTCAAAGCCCTTGCCCTTGGCTTCCTTGGTGACGAAGGCGGCAGGCTTAGCAGCCTCTTCCTCCGCGTTCAGCAGGAAGGGACGGATAGCAGCGTGGGGGCAGACCAGAGCGCACTTGTTGCAGCCAATACAGTTCAGCAGGGATCCACTGGGGCACCTTCACAGCGATGCCGCGCTTCTCATACTTAGAAGTCTCAGAGGGGGTAACACCATCAGCGTAGGGCATGAACTCGCTCACGGGGATGGCATCGCCAGCCTGCTTGTTGACAGGGATCTGGATCGCACGGATGTAGTGAGGCAGGCTTGCATCGGGAGCCTTGGTATCGTCAGCCAGAGTCTTCCAGGACGCGGGAACATTGATCTTCACGGCGGCGTTAACGACCTCTGTCGACGGCGGCACTGTTCATGTCGACGATCTTCTGGCCCTTCTTGGCGTAGGACTTGACGATAGCGTCCTTCATGTACTTCACAGCGTCCTCAATGGGGATGATGCCGGAGAGCTTGAAGAAAGCGGCCTGCAGCACGGTGTTGGTGCGGTTGCCCAGGCCCAGCTCCATGGCGATAGCGGTGGCGTCGATGGTGTAGAAGTTGATCTCACGCTCGGCGATCTGACGCTTCACGCGGTTGGGCAGATGCTCCTCCAGCTCAGCGCCGGTCCAGCTGGTGTTCAGCAGGAAGGTGCCGTGAGGCTTGATCTCGGAAACGATATCGAAGTCCTTGATGTAAGAGGTCTTGTGGCAGGCCACAAAGTCAGCCATGGTGACATAGTAGGTGCTGTGGATGGGCTCATGGCCGAAGCGCAGGTGGGACTTGGTGACGCCGCCGGACTTCTTGGAGTCATACTCGAAGTAAGCCTGAGCGTACTGATCGGTGTGGTCACCGATGATCTTGATGGAGTTCTTGTTGGCGCCAACGGTACCATCGGAGCCCAGGCCCCAGAACTTGCAGGAGATGATGGACTTGCCGGCGGTGACGATATTCTCGCCAACGGGCAGGGACAGATGCGTAACGTCATCGTTGATGCCGACGGTGAAGTGGTTCTTCTTCTCACCCTTCATGTTGTCGAACACGGCCTTCATCTGGGCAGGAGTGGTATCCTGGAGCCCAGGCCATAGCGGCCGCACAGAGCCTCGATATTGGTACGCTTGCCTTCCCACAGGGCATCGCACACGTCCAGATACAGAGGCTCGCCGGGGAGCGCCGGGCTCCTTGGTGCGGTCCAGAACGGTCAGGCACTTGCAGGTAGCGGGAATCTTCTCCAGCAGACGCTCCATGGAGAAGGGGCGGAACAGATGGACCTGGATGAAGCCGACCTTCTCGCCCCGCTCCATCAGATAATCGACCACCTCTGTCAGCGTCTCGCAGACGGAACCCATAGCCACCACAACGCGCTCAGCATCGGGAGCACCGTAGTAGTTGAACAACTGATAGTTGCGGCCAGTGACCTCGTTGATCTTGCCCATGTACTCCTCGACAATGGCGGGCAGCGCATCATAGGCGCTGTTGCAGGCCTCGCGGGACTGGAAGAAGGTATCGGGATTCTGCAGGGTGTTGCGCAGAGTGGGATGCTCGGTGCTCAGGGCATGATCCTTGAAGCGCTGAACAGCGTCCCAATCCAGCATCTTGCCCAGATCCTCATAGTCCAGAACCTCGATCTTCTGGATCTCGTGAGAGGTCCGGAAGCCGTCGAAGAAATGCTGGAAGGGGATAGAGCCCTTGATGGCAGACAGATGGGCAACGGCGCCCAAGTCCATGCTCTCCTGCACGCTGGCGGAAGCCAGCTGTGCCCAACCGGTCTGGCGGCAGGCCATAACGTCGGAGTGATCACCGAAGATGGACAGAGAGTGGGTTGCCACGGTACGGGCAGAGACGTGCATAACGCCGGGCAGCTGAGAGCCGGCGATGCGGTACATGGGCGGGATCATCAGCAGCAGGCCCTGAGAAGCAGTGTAGGTGCTGGTCAGGGAGCCGGTCTCCAGAGAGCCGTGCATTGCGCCGGCCGCGCCGGACTCCGCCTGCATCTCCATCAGCTTTACGGGCTGGCCGAATAGATTCTTTCTTGCCACTTGTCGCCCACGCATCCACATGGTCAGCCATGGGGCTGGAAGGGGTGATGGGGTAAATGGCGGCTACCTCGGTAAACGCATAAGACACGTATGCGGCAGCTTCATTACCGTCCATCGTTTTAAACACTTTGTTTTTTTGCCATGAACGTAATTCCTCCTATTATTCTTCCCTGTATTTAACGCGAAGACTCTCCGCCCTTTGAGGTGGCCCCCTAATCGGGCGGATCAGCCTACTGAGCAAGCTGTATCTTAGAAACTGCTCCTCCGTTCCTACTGAGGGCAGGCCATATTAATACAGCTACGTTCTTGATATGATTATAACTCTACATTGCAAAGTTTGCAAGTCCAAAAATGTTTCAATGACGCGCTTTGTCGATAGCAAAAGCATTTACGTTATTTTTACTTAATGCATGCCGCATCCCCTGTCCCGGTCTCCTATCCTGTTCTGGCAAATATACGGCCCTCCTACCGCTGTAAATACTGTAAATACAGTATAATAGGCTGTCGAAGCAAAAAAAAGTTCCACATAAAAGTTCGTCGAATGGCCTATAACTTTTTTCAATAGTTTGCTATGAAATAATGATATATGCTGTTTTTGCGGTAAAACGCCACAGTCTCTTATGTATCTGCCCACTGCGACACCAACCCCGTGTCAACGGGTGTGCTTTCTTTTGCATACAGGCGAAATGCTCA
>VOFC01005763.1_pt1 | contig 18167 bp, 35 predicted proteins | sample 5384161 | NCBI WGS metagenome assembly VOFC01 (sample SAMN12384722, study PRJNA508395) | human gut metagenome | isolation source: healthy gut B | host: Homo sapiens
GATGGGAGAAAGATATTATCAATATACAGCAATAGACGAATATAGTAGATATAGGTATTTATGGTTTACAAATGCGCATGATACATATGCGTCAACAGAATTTATAGAAAGAGTAGTAAAAGCATTTCCATTTAAAATAGAAAAGGTGCAGACAGATAATGGATTTGAATTTACAAATAGATTGAGTTGGAAAGCATTTGTAAAAAGATAAAAAAACAATGTTTGAAAACAAATTAGAAGAATTAGAATAGAACATAAATGTATAAAGCCACATACACCAAAACAAAATGGAAAAGTGGAAAGAAGTCATAGAAAAGATCAAGAAAGATTTTATTATAATAAAGTATTTTGCAGTTTAGAAGATTTAAGAAATAGAGCAAAATATTGGATAAGAGAATATAATAATTTTCCAATGAGACCGCTAGGGTGGCTAAGTCCAAAGGAAAAATTGGAAGAATATATGTGTAAAGTAAAATAGCATTCACATAAAAAGGTACTTCAAACAGTATTAATTTCAAAAAGTGTGACATATGTTTGACAAACCTACATACAAATACAAAAATTAATAAAATAATATTGACTATAATATAACGAATGATATATAATGACTTATAAAGTATAAAAAGATATAGAAAGGAACCAAGTACTATGATTTGTAAATTTTTAACACATACACACACACACACAGATAGTTTTTAAATAAAAAATAGAAAAAAGCCTTTATTAGAGATATAAAAATGATAACTATAAGTAAGTAGCCTATCATTTTTGCGTGCTAAAAAGGAGGAATTAGAAATAAAATGATTAAAAAGTAAAATTAGAAAATGGAATAACGTTAATAGCGTTGGTAGTAACAATTGTTGTACTTTTTAATCTTAGCAGGAATAACAATAAGTCTTAGTGTTTGGCTCAAATGGAGTAATAAAAAAGCCCAAGAAGCAAATGAAAAACAAAATAGCTCAAATAAGAGAACAATTAGAACTAGCAAAAGGACCAGAGTATATAGAAGAAAAATGGAAAATACAACCCAGAGGATTATTTTGAAAGAATAGAAGCAGAAGGAATAATAGGAAATAAAGATGGATATAATAGACAATGGAGATGGAACATATGAAGTAACAACAACATCAGGATATATATTTAAAATAACATTAGTACCAAGTAAAGATAATGTAGAAGATATACAAATAGATTATATAGGAAAAGTAGATGGACCAAGAATAAGGATTTAAAAGTAACAAATAAAACAACAAACAGTATAACAGTAGAAGTAGAAACAGCAAATGCAGAAGAAGCAACATACACATATTATTATAAAAAAGAAGGAGAGACAGACTGGAAAAAAAGCAGAAGAAATAAAAAAAAAAACATATACATTTAGTGGATTAGAAGCCAAATGTAATATACAACATAAAAAGTAAGAGTAGAAAAGATAAAAAAGCAGTAGAAAAAAGAAGTAAGTACAATAACAGGAGAATTACCAGAAGCGAGCAGTACAATTTAGTCCAGTAGAATGGAAAAATGGACAAGCAAGTACAACAATAACAACAAGTGAAACAGGATATACATTACAATATCAAATAGGAGAAATAACAGAAGGAAGTTGGACAAATACAACAAGTGGAAGTGTAATAGGAAATTTACAACATGGGCAAATAGTATATGGAAGACTATTTGATGGAACAAACGGAAGTAAAACAGCGAATATAGATGTACAAGACTTAGAAGAACCTAAAAGTAAATGTAACAGCTGGAGCAATAACAACAAATAGTATAGCAGTAAGTGTAAGTAGTAGTGATGAGCAATGGGGAATGCCAACAACACCAACATATAACTATTATATAAAGAAAAGTACAGAAGGAAATTATCAAGAAACAACAAATTATACAGGAACAAATACCAGTTATACATTTACAGGATTAACTCAAGGAACAAAATATGATGTAAAAAGTAACAACACAAGACAAAGCAGGAAATATAGGAACAGGAACATTAATAAATAAAACAACAGGAGAAATAGGAGGAGCAACAGGAGGACTAGTAGAAGGAAACATAATAGCAAGTAATCCAACATGGAGTAATGGAACAGCAAGTATAACATTAAGTAAAGGGCAAATGTAGCAAATAATTTAACAATACAAATATCAAGTAAATGGAATAAATGATAATAGTTGGATAACAGGAACAAATGTAACAGGATTACATCATAATGATACAGTATATGCAAGATTAACAGATGGAATAAATAATGGAGATTATGCAAGTGTAAGTATAATAGATAAAAAGGAACCAAATGCTCCAACAATAAGCTTATCAGGAACAGCAGGAGCTAATGGATGGTATAAATCAAATGTAACAGTAACAATAATAGCGGGAAGTGATGAAGAAAGCGGAGCAAATAAATTAAGATATAATATAACAGGAGCACAGGCAGTAGAACAAACAGATACAGCAACAGGAACAACGAGTGTAACAATAAGTACAAATGGGATAAGTACAATAACAGCATATACAGTAGATAAAGCAGGAAATGTATCTACAGCAAAAAAACACAAACAATAAATAGGGATAATGTAGAACCAATAGCAAATATAACAGTGGGAACAAAAACAGAAACAAGTATAGGAATATCAGTAATTGCATCAGATACAATAAGTGGACTAGCGTCAAATGGAACATATAAATATTACTTAAATAGTGAAATTAGTCCAAGAGAAACAAGTACAAGTAATACTTATATTTTTTAGCGGACTAACTGAAAATACAAGTTATACATTAAAAGTGGTAGTGACAGACAATGCAGGGAATACAGTGGTAAAAACTATAACAGTAAGTACAAATTCGTTATGGGCAATGTCATATTCAAATGAATCATGTACCGGAAAAATAATAAAAACCTTCATCAACTACTAATCCAACTACTTTAATAATAAATAATACGGATAAAAAGGTATAAATACAACATTAAGATATAATAAACCTATAAAAGTAGGGAGATAATATAGAAGTTAAATATAAATACATTAGAAGTAATAATTATTATTATTTTGACTTTATTGTAGATGGAACCCCTACTTATGGAACATTTGGACCAAATTCGGGATTAGATCCTGGAAATTCTAATAAAACACTAACATTTTCAAAAAACAGTATCTGCTGCAAATAATTATTGTGATTTTACTTTATTCAAATCAGATGCACCTTCCGATGGTTATACATGTACTTTATATATTTATGATATTAGTATTAATGGTAATAAAATATTATAGTAAATTAAAAAAAAAAATTAGATAATAATTGGCAAAATATAAAATATGTTATTATTATCTTATATGCTCATAAATGAAGTTATACAAAATAAAAGTACATCTATTATTTTAATAATTAGATGTACTTTTCTTTTATAAAATTATTCCATAAATTTATGCACTATAATCGTCTTGTATTTTTTATTTCATCATATTTATTATTTAATATATTAAGGAAAGCTTCTGCCATAACTGGATCAAATTGAGTTCCAGAGCAACGTTCAATTTCGGATTTAACGGTTTCCAATGGTATTGCATCCCTATATGCTCTTTTTTTTAGATGTCATAGCATCAAATGCATCTACTACAGCTGCAACTCTAGCTAGATAAGGTATTTGGTCTCCTGCAAGTTTTGATGGATAGCCTTTACCATCATATCTTTCATGGTGATGTTTAACAATAGGTATAATTTCTTGAAATACAGCTGCATTGCATAAAAATATGTGCACCAATAGATGGATGATTTTTAATTTGTGAGTATTCGTCATCTGTTAGTTTGGCTTCTTTTAATAAAATACTGTCAGGAATACCTATTTTTCCAATGTCGTGGAATAAACCGCCTACTCTAAGAGTTTTTAATTGGTCGTCAGATAAACCAAGTTCTTGACCAAGTAAAATTGAATATTCAGATACTCTGTCTGAGTGACCACGTGTATATGGGTCCTTTGCTTCAATAGTGTATCTTAATGTTTGTACAGTATCTAAATAAGCTTTTTCTAGCTTTTCATTTGCATCAAGTAACTCATTATTAATTCTTTTGTATTTCGTTCATTTGTTTAACAGATTTTATACCAGACTCTACTAATAAAAGTAATTGGTCAAACTTATCGCTCTTTTCACAATAACCTTGAATATCAAGTCTTCTAATGGTCTCTAGTGGTGGAGCTAGGTCTTTATGTCCTGTAAGTAATAGAATATAAAGTTCTTTATCAAACTTTCTTATTTCTTCTACTACTTTGTCTCCATGTACTGGTTCCATTAAATAGTCTAAAATCATTAAATCAAAATGCTCATTTTTTACTAATTCAATTGCTTCCAAAGGGTTGGTTATTCCTTTAAAAGTGTAACCAGACCTATGCATAAATATAGACAATGAATCTAAAATACCTTGCTCATCATCTACAGCAATTATTTTATATCCAGATGATATATTTGATTGCATATGTGTTCTCATATGTACACCTCAATTCTAAATAGATTATATAGATATATCCTAAAAAAATCAACAAAAGCGCAAGAAATTTGCGAAAAATTTGAAAAATGGTTAAATTTCATTTAGTTGTAAAGTATCGACCAAACGAAGATTGATAAAATTAACATATTTTTTAATTTGTTTTAGGTAATATAATATGGAAGGATGTACCTTCATCTTCTTTTGTGTCAAATGTAATATTTCCATTAAAAAGTGTGCACGTATAGTAGAATAAGACATAAATAGTCCTAAACCTGTACCGTTTTTTCCTTTTGTAGTAACCATTTCTTTAAATAATTTTTCTTGTACTTCTTTAGGAAGACCTGTTCCATAGTCCTTAACAGAAATTATAACTTTTTTATCTTTTCTCTTCTACAATTAAATCAATATTTTTATTAGGTGCACCATGATATGCTTGTATAGAGTTAGAAATCATATTGTTTATTACTTGTACTAAGCTATTAATATTTCCACTTAATGAAGTTAAAGGGTCAAGTTTTTATAGATAAATTTAAGTTAACCAAAGCACTTTTTTAACTCATGTTTCATTAAAAATATCTATACGTTTTACTAGTTCATCTATTGTAAATGAGTAGTTTTGCTCATCTGACATATTTACTGCTTGTCCTTTAACTGCTGTTATTACGTCAGACATATATTCTGTATATGAACGTATTTTTAGAAATCCATGTGCGCATATCTTTTTGCAATGTCATGATGATCATTAGGAGTAACACGAGAATCTTCTATAGATTCATCATATTCATTTATTAAATCACTTAAGCCTTCTGCTGCACCAGAAATAGACATGATTGGTGTTTTTTAAGTTGTGTGCAATTCCACCTATTAGCTGTCCAAGTGAAGCTAAACGTCTTTTTCCATTAACATATCTTGATTGCTCTTAATTGTTTGAAGGTCAAGCATGTGTTGTGTAACATCTTTAAATAATATAAGTGTACCTAAATAAGTATTGTTATTTTTTATACTATTTATTTCTATATTAAAATATCTAGAAGTGGAATCTAGTTTTTTAGAAAAAGAAAATATTTTTCCATCTTTTATAGATTTTTCTATGCAGTCTTTTAAGTTTTTTATATCTACATTTAAAAAGTTATTATCTTTTATTACACTATACAAACTTCTATTACGCAAATAGTTAGGGTTTAAGTCAAACATATTTAATAAAGTAGTATTAAAGTCTGAAATTATATTTTTGCTCATCTATAACCATATATCCGTCAGACATGCTGTCTACAATTCTTTGAAGCGCTATTGGTGTAAGTTTCATTAAATCAAATTTAAATATTGCTAGAGCTATAACCAAAATCATTAATGTAAATGAAATTGGAGTAGAATATGTAGTCATAGCAAATATTTGTAATGTTGCAAAGTAAATTAGTAACAATAGGTACTAGTGTACTTAGTATTATTAAGGCAGACTGTTTTGAAAAAAGCCTGAATTTTTAATAGAATACCTTAAAAAGTAAATAATACCAATTCCAAATAATGCATAAGTATATAGAGAGTGTACGTAAAAATAAGGGCCATAAACCATTCCTTCTACATGTGCGGAATATTTTATAAAAAATAGATGATGTAAGCTATTTGTTACAAGTAATATTTCAGAAATTATAGGTATAATAAGTAATAAATAGTGGTACCATTTAATAGTAATTTTAGTTTTGGCAAAATTACACCAATTGCTAAAAACGCAACAGGGGCAAAGAATACACCCATTCAGATACCATTTCAAATACAATAGGTTCTATTGAAGAAGACTGGAATGCAACTTGTAAAATAGAGCCTAAAGTCCAAATAAACATGAAAAATAGCAACCACTCAAAAAGCATATTTTAGTTGACTTTTACCATTGGACCTAACTATCATTATAAACATGAATATAATTAATACTTCTGATATTAGCATTAATATTAGTGAAATTAAATTATCCATATTTTTTTCCTTTCTCAGCTTTTGTAAATATATATTTTATAAAAGCTAAATAATTTATATTATATAGGTTTATGAGGTTTTTAGGATAACTTTCATAAACCTATAATATTCTGTTAAATATTTAATTTTTATCTTGTGTTATATATAATTTTGCATGCACTATATGATTTTTTTATGTTATATAATTTTGTATATATTATATAACTTTTTTTTATGCTTTATAATTTTTGCATGTATCATATAACTTTTTTTATGCTTTATAATTTTTGCATGTATCATATAACTTTTTTATGCTTTATAAATTTTGCATGTATCATATAACTTTTTTTTGTATTTTATAAATTATACATGTATTATATAATTTTTTGTTCTTTTATATAATTTATATATTTTTCTATATAATTTTCATCTATTTCTGGCCAAATGAAATCCAAACTTGTATAGAAAATATTTTGAAAACTCAGAGATAGTTGGTATTTCAGAGAAATATTGAATTTTATAATTTGCATCAATATCATTTATAATACCAGATAATATATCTTTTTGTTATCAGTTTTCAACAGTTTCTTAATATTTTGTGAAAATAAATCACTATTTATTAGGTTAATGTGGATAAGTCTGTCTTTAAAATAGTTTATTAATGTATTCATAGTAATATAATTACTATTATATACATGGAAAACAGTAAAATCTGGTACATAATTTTTGAAGTACTGTTATTATAGCTTTTGCACATATATCTACAGGGGTAAACTCTAACAAGGTGTTACTTAATTCTTCCGGAATATAACCAAGTTTTATAAATGTTATTATTCTATTTAAAAAGGCATTTTCTGTAGCATTTATTTGGAATTTTCCATCACTATATCTATTTGTTATATTACCAAGTCTTAAAATTTGCGCTTTTAGTCCATTTGGTATTTGACTTAAAATGTTTTTTCTGCATCAAATTTACTTTTTATATATAAATTGTCTAATTGTTGACCAACATATAAATTATTTTCGGCAAAGCTAAATTGGTTGTCATTGCTTGTTCTATAGGCATATGAGCGGTCTATAGAGCTAGTTCCAGAAACACTAATAGATGAAGTGTGTAATAACCTTTTATTATATTTTTTACAAAAGTCAATTAAGGTTTTGGTTAAATCAACATTCATAGCCTTAAACTTTTCGTTACTGCCATAATGCTTAACCATTGCGGCAGCATTAATTACAACTTCAATATTACTAATAATATTATTATAAACTTTATCAGATAAACCAAAATGATGCTCTGTTAAGCTACCAGTTATTATTTTTATTCTATTACCAATAAATTTATCTAAGCTATTACCAAAATAAAAATGAAGAATATTGGCAAATCTATTTTAGCATCTTCACCATTTTTATTCCTAATAATACAATAAGCTGTACCACTGTCATTTTTATAAATTCGTTTAATATATGAGCTCCAACAAATCCATTTCCGCCAAGAAGTAAAATATTATTGTTTTTACTTTGAACTAAATTTGGCATGAATTTATTGATGTTAGTTATAGTATTTTTTACTTAAGAGATTGTTAATCTCTGAGTAATCTTCTGTATCAATAGAATTTGCATCATCAAAATTATTTTCTGCAAGTTTAATTTTCTTTTAAATAATAATCCGCAAGTTGTCTTACAGTTGTATATTTAAAAATTGTAGCATATGGTAAGTCTATATTATGAGATAAAAGCTCTGTTTTAAATTTTATAGCAAACAAAGAGTCAGCACCAAGTTCAAATACATCATTATCTATTCCAACCTTAGTATTTAATAGGCTTTCCCATATTTTACAAAATAATTTTTCAGTATCATTTGATGGTTTGACATAAGTTTTTTCGTCTTTATTATCTATTTTATATTGCTGTAAAAACTTTTTTATCCACTTTACCATTGTTATTCATAGGCAATTCGTCTAATTGTACAATGTATTTAGGCACCATATAAAGTGGTAATGATTTAGAAAGTGATAACCTTATTTGTGAAATATCCAATGTTGTATTTGCAGTAAAAAATGCAGCAATATATGGGTCTTGAACATCCTTAATATAAACAACACTACAATTTTTTATATCTGGGTATGTTTGAAGCTTTTTCTCTATTTCAGAAAGTTCAACTCTTAAGCCCCTTATTTTAATTTGAAAATCTCTTCTTCCAATATATTCTATTTCACCATTAGGTAGCCATTTACCAATATCTCCAGTCTTATACATTTTTCCATTATCAAATGGACTTGGAACAAAAACTTTATTAGTTAAATCAGGTCTATTTAAGTACCCTTTAGCAATACCATCTCCAACAACACAAATTTCGCCAGGTACATCTATTGGACATAAACAATGGTTGTCATCTAAAATGTATATTTTAGTATTACAGAAAAGGAGTTCCTATGCTAACATTTGAGCCATCTATAATTTCTTTGTTACAACAACAAGCTGTAAACTCGCTAGGACCATAACCATTATAAATATGAGCATTAGAATATTGTCTTAGGTGATTATAAAGCTCGCTAGTAAATACTTCTCCACCAACTTGTATTACTTTAACACTTTTTTCCAGTTACTTATGTCAGAAATTGAAGAAAGTAATAAGTTAATACGTGTAGGAGTTGTTAAAATAAAATTTACATCATACTTTTTAATTAAATTATTAGTATAAACAGGAATTTTTTGTTCTTCATCATTACAAAGAACTACGGTTTTTCCTGTAAATAAACTAACAAAATTTTCTACAATAAACATGTCAAATGAAACTGCACTCATACTTAAAAATACATTACAGTCGTCAGTATGAAGAATATTCTTATAGCTAAGTATCATATTTATAATTCCAAGACGTCGTAAAAGCAACACCTTTTGGATTACCTGTAGAACCAGAAGTATAAATAATATTAAACATATCTTCATTATTGCCACGACATGAAGGATTTTTATCAGATATATTGTTTAATTTACTTAAATAAGCTGTGTTTTCCAAGTCATTAATTATTAATTTATTTGTAACATCAAACTTGTCTAATTGTGTATTTGTAATTAACAATACCGTTTTACTGTCATTTAACATATACTCAATTCTGTCATGTGGTAAACTTTTTATCTATTAAAAGATAGGCAGCTCCAGCTTTTAATACACCAATCATAGAAGCTATTAGCATTTCGTTTCTATCTAGTAAAATAGAAACTACATCATTTTCTTTTACGTCGCATGAAATTAAATAGTTTGCTATTTTGTTTGATAGTTTATTTAAGTTATCATAACTAATTTCTTTATCATTAAATATAATTGCTGTTTTATTTGGTTTTTGTTTAACTTGGTCTTCAAAAATATGTAATTAGCAATTTATTTTTATCATATTTTACAGATGTGTCATTAAAGCTTTTTAATAATTTGTTTTCTTCTGTTTTTTGTAATAATATTAATATCTCTAATATTTATATTTACATTACTTAAAAATTTCTTCAATTAGTTTTTGATAATGTGTTTCAAATCTACTTATATAATCTTCATCAAATAGGTCTGTTGAATATTCAAAATGCAAGTATAAGTAATCATCTAATGGAGTTATTTCTAATGTTATGTCAAATTTTGACGAATGAAAGTCAGGGTAGTATAGCTGTGAGTTTTATCTTCAGATAATTTAAAAGAAGATTGAGTTTTATTTTGGTAAACAAACATTACGTCAAATAATGGATTTCTGCTAGAATCTCTTTTTTATATCTAGGTTTTTTTAACAATTAGGTCAAATGGGTAGGTTTGGTGTGAAAAGGCTTCCATGCAGTTATTTTTTACATTGTTGCATAAATCTATAAATGACATAGAACCATCTATATGTGCATCTAATGGCAATGTGTTTACAAACATACCAACTATATTATTTAATTCTTTTTGGTCTCTTCCTAAAACAGGAGATCCAACTACAATATCTTCTTGACCAGAATATTTATAAATTGTTGCATAATATGCAGATAACAATAACATAAATGGTGTTATATGATATTTTTTTACATATTTTAAATATATTTGCTGTTAATTCTGGGCTGAATTTATAATAGCTATTTTTGCCTTTATGAGATAATACCGTAGGTCTTTGATGTACTGTAGGCATATTTAATAAAAGGAATTTCTTTATCTTTCCATTTAGAAATCCAATAATTTTCATCTTCTTTTAATTTATCTGAGTTAATTTGCTCATTTTTCCCAAATAGAATAATCTTTATAATCATATTCATTAAATTCTAAAGTTTTACCACTGTATAACTTACAAAGGTCATTTAATAAAATATCTAGTGAAGCACCATCGTTTATAATATGATGAATATCTAAAAAAAAGCAACATTACTTTATTATTTTCTATACAAGCGAGTTTTACTCTAAAAAGAGGAGCCTCGTTTAAATTAAATGGTTTAACAAATTCATTAAATAATTTATCACAAGTAGTATTTTCGGATTTTTCTAAATCTATAGAAATGTGAAGTTTATCTACTATTTTTTGAACTAATTCACCGTTTTCTATTCTAAAATATGTACGTAAAGCAGAATGCTTTTCAATTAATTTATTAAAAGCATTTTCTAACTTTTTTAAATCTGGACATTTGTCAAAAACAATTCCACCAGGTACATTATAACTTGTACTTAAATTGCCAGCCATTTCACAAGCATAGTAAATTCTTTTCTGTGCAGAAGAAGTAGGGTAGTAATCCTGCTTTTCTACATGTTTAATATGATTTATGTTATTTTCTACATGTTTTTCATTACTAATAGTATCTGATAAATTAGCTATAATAGGGGTGTTCAGTATTGTTTTTACAGATACATTAGTTTTAAGCTTGTTTGAAAGCGCAATAGATAAATTAATAGCAACTAAAGAGTCTCCTCTAAGTCAAAGAAAAGAATCTTCTATACTTATATCTGTACAATTTAATATATTTTTAATTCTTCTATAATAATTTTATCTATGTCATTTCTAGGAGGTACTATTTTATTTAAATGATTTGTGGTTGGTTCAGGCAATGCCTTTTTATCTACTTTGCCATTAATATTAAGTGGAAATTTATCTAAAATAGTAATGTGTGCGGGTATCATATAATTTGGTAAAGAAGATTTTAAAAACATATATAAATCTTTTATATCTACTTTGTTACTAACTGTTATGTAACTGCAAATTGTACTTGTAATATCTGTTTTTTTAAATATAGTATATGCTTGTTTTATACCACTATATTGCATAATTTTATCATTAATTTCAGAAAGCTCTACACGGAAACCACGTATTTTAATTTGGTTATCAATTCTTCCTAAAAATTCTATTTTGCCATCATCAAGAAAACGAGCTAAGTCGCCAGTTTTATACATTCTACCATCTGCGAATGGATTTTTAATAAAATTCTTTTTGTTAAATCATCACGGTGTAAATAACCCAAACTTACACCATCTCCACCAACCCACAATTCTCCAGGAATTCCAACTGGTTGCAAGTTTCCTGTACTAGACACTATGTAACAGGTAGAGTTTGAAATAGGATAACCAATAGGAATAGAGGCATCTGTTAAATTTTTTATCTATTTTATAACAAGCAGAAAAAAGTAGTATTTTCTGTAGGACCATAACCATTTATTATAGTTAAATTTGGGTTAGCTTCTTGCATTTTTTTAATATGTTTTACAGAGAAAGTACATCTCCACCTGTTAATAAATAATGTACATTTTTAAAAATATTTGGGGATTGGTCACAAATATAATTACCAAGAGAGGCAGTAAGCCATAAAATAGTAATTTTATTCTCAACTAAATATTTTTTTTTCTAAGTATTTTACATCAAGCAATTTTTCTTTTGGTATTAAATACAAGGAAAATCCATTAAGTAAAAGCACCCCCATATTTCAAATGTGCAAGCATCAAAAACTATAGAGCCTGTTTGTAAAAATGTGCTCATCATTTTTCAAATTTTATAAATTTGTTATTTTTAACAAGTCTTACAATATTTCTATTGCAAACAATTACACCTTTTGGGTTACCTGTAGAGCCAGAAGTATACATTATATAAGCCATATCTTCAGGTAAACCTATGATATTTAAATTAGCTTTTGAAACAGAATTATTAAATTTTTTTATTAGATAAATCTACACAAAGTTTAGGTATATTTGTAATAATACCGTTTTCAAAATTTTTTAGTAGTAAGTATTAATTTTGTTTCAGAATTAGATAAAATATAGTCTATTCTTTCTTTAGGGTATTCTACATCTAATGGCAAAAAAGCAGCTCCTATTTTTTAATGTGGCTAAAATTGCTATAATACTTTCAATAGATTTTTTCCATAAACAAACTAACTACATTACCAGATTTTACATTATTTTTTAATAAAGTATTTGCTAATTGATTTGCTTTTTCATTTAGTTCCTTATAAGTCATATAATTTCCTTCAAAAAATACTGCATTTTTAGAAGGTGATAATCTACTTGTTCTTCAAACAATTCTGCAACAGTTTTATCTTTAGGGTACTGTGTTTTTAGTATTGTTAAAATCGAATAATATTTGCTTTTTTTCATATGGAGTTACAATATCTATTTGACTTATTAACATGTTTGGTGTGCTTGTAACCTGACTAATAATATGTAAAAATACGTTTATGCATAGAGTTAATATAATTTTCGTCATACATATTTGTTTTATAATCATAAAAATATTAAGTGAATTTGTATCATTAAAGTCAAAAATGTGTATATCTAAGTCATCAGACATAGTATCATTAAAAGTCCAGTCACTATTATGTGGAATTTCTTCCATTTTTTCATTCATTTTTGTTATTTGGTAAGACATTAAAACATTGTATAAAGTTGGTTGGCTAGAGTTTCTTTTTTTCTTAAATCTTCTATAATATATTGATATGAATATTTTTGGTGTCTTAATAATGCCATACTATCTTTAGAAATTTTAGCTAAAAAGTCACTAAAAGAAACCTCAGAATTTACACTAATTCTAAAAGGTAATGTGTCTATAAACATACCAGTTGTTTGCTTTTCTATGTAATTTGAACGGTTTAAAATAGGTGTCCCAATTACAAAATCATTAGAGTTACAAACTCTACTAATATATATAGAATATATTGCTATTAAAAAAATTATATATTGAAATTTTTTTGCGATTTGCAGTATGACTGAATTTGTGTGAATAAACTTCCATTAATAGTATGAGTAATTCTATTTGCAGAAATAGAATTTGAATCTAAATTTTTTGAGTAGGAATATTAACTGTATCTGGAACAGTTTCATATACAGTAGACCAATATTGTTTATCTTTTTCAAAGCGAGAACTTAAGAGATACTCTTGCTCAGATTTACAAAAATCCATGTAAGAATATTTTTTTTGCTCATATTTTGTATTTTTTTAATAAAGATGAATAATAGTTTATAATTTCGTTTACTGTTATTCCTAAAGACCAAGAGTCAGAAATAGTATGGTGAATGTTAATTATAAAACCACCATAACCGTTTGGCAAACGAAATATTACAAATTTAAATAAAAGCTTATCAAAGTCAAATAAAGGTAAAGAAGCAAGATAGTGCTCATATTCTTTAACAGATTTTTCATCTTTTTAAATCAATAATGTCAATGTCAAAATATGAAAAATCTTTTACATATTGCTTAATTTCATTATTATCCATTTTTAAGCAAATTCTAAAACTACTATTATTTTCTACAAATAATTGAATAGCTTGTTTAAATTTTTCAAAGTCAAGTGGCTGTTTAATGGTTAAAGAACCACATATATTGTTTATGTTTGAGCCTTTATAATATTGCTCAGTTAGCCAAAATAGACTTTTGAGGATTTGTTAAGTTATACAAATTTTCCATAAAAATTCCCCTTTTCTAAAATGACCATAACTATGTATGATTATACAAAAACAAATAAAAAAATCAACCATTAATAAAAATATAAAAAGCAAAAAAATGTAAATTTATAAATTTAATTTTGGCTTTTTGTATAAAAAAAGATTTAAGTAAAAAAAAATTAAACAATTAATTAAATAATTGTTTAAAATTAATATATTTGTAAAAAATATAAATAAGCAAATTAAAAAGTAAATAAGTTTATATTATTGTAAAAATACAAAAGCATTTTTGCTTTAGTAAATATGATTTAATTTATTAAATATAAGTTTGATTTAATTAAACAAATTTGGTTAATTATTATAAATTGAGAGAAATATATATGAATTAACCAAAATGTAATTTGTAAAAAATGGAAATATAGAAAAATAATTTATAAAAATTAAGATTGGAGATATAATGGAAAGATACATAAAAAAGACAAAAAAGTAGAAGAATAAAGAAAATATTTTTAGTAACTTTTATTAGTATATTAATTTTTATAATAATTTTATTATTATACCAAAATTATATGAACATAGATATTAATAAAAGTGTTAGATTGGAAGAAAATAATGTGGAGAGAACATCACAGACATTTAATTATGCACATAAAGAGGATGAAGAGTTACAAATATGATAGAAAAAACAACTAGTTGCGTAGTAGGAATATCTAAAATTAAAAATACAGGGAGCACAATATTTTTTAAATGATGGCGTAGGAGAGTTAGGGAGCTAGGAAGCGGAGTTATAGTAACAGAAAACGGATATATTCTTTCAAATGAACATGTAACAGGAAAAAAATTTAGTAATTGCTATGTTACTTTAGAAGATGGAAAGGTCATACAAAGCTAATGTGGTTTGGTCTAATTCTAGTCTAGATTTATCAATTTGCAAAATAAATATGACTGGGCTAACATATGCAACACTTGGAAGTTCTGAAAATATAAAAAGTAGGCCAAACTGTATATGCCATAGGAAATCAATAGGATTTGAATTTCAAGGACAGTAACAGCAGGAATTATAAGTGCTGTAAATAGAACAATAAAATTAGAAGAAAAAGCAAGAAAAATGAAATAAAAGTATCTTATATGGATGATTTAATACACAAACAGATGCAACAATAAACCAAGGGGAAACAGTGGGGGACCACTTATTAATGCAAATGGTGAAATAATAGGAATAAATACACTTAAAATAACTTCAGCAGAGGAATTAGTTTTGCTGTTCCAATAGATGTTGTAAAACCTATTATAAATAGATTTTCTAAAGAAGGAAAATTTGAGGAAGCAACACTTGGAATATTTGCATATGATAAAAATATGATTTCTTATATAGACACATCAATAGAAATAGAAAATGGAATATATGTTGCAGAAATAACAAGATATTCACCAGCTAGTCAGGTTAATTTAACAATAGGAGATATTATTACTAAAATAGATAATACAGAGCTTAATAAAATGAGTGATTTAAGAAGATATATATATACAAAAAAGCCAGGAGACAAAGTAACACTTACAATATATAGAAAGAATAGAGAATATCAATTAGATATAATTCTGGGAAAATAGAGAGAAGAAATATTTTGAATATTTATGATATATATTAATGATTATCAGCATAATCTAAAAAATGGATGGAACTATTTGATTCCATCCATTAAATTATATTAAGTCTTGTAAGTATAATATAAATCTAACAACTTTTTATTCCTGTATCAATAACTTCTTTTTATAAAATAATCAGACACTTCATCAAAATCCTTTTTCTTAATGGGATGTGGCTCTATTCTAGCATCAATTTCCCAAGTCATTCCCATTAAATGAGCCATACTATCATATATATCATCAAAGTCATCTGAAATAACTGCGATATCAATATCACTATCCTCATTCTCAGTACCTTTTGCATAATAGAACCAAAAATAATATAATTGCTGTAATTTTATAATGTTTTTAATTTCTTCTATAAATTTATTGATATTATCTAAAATATCTTTTTTATTGCTCTTTCAACCATTTCTGAACCTCCTCAATGTTCTTAAATTGTAAAGTAGTATATTCATTAGTACATTTTCTTCAAAAGTCTTTTTATAATCATCATATCTAGCACTTATGTTAAAAAGTATTAATAACTTGTATTTTTTTCTTTTATTTCATTTGGAACTTCTAGATTTGCTTTTTGTGAAAGTAATATTAGGTTATGAATTTTTTGGGGATATTGGATTTTCAGGATTATTTTTGGCATATAAACCTTTTAATAATTTTTTCTATTACAAGATGTCCTATAAATAAACACCATGTATTTTTGTGATTTTCAAATAAGACTTTCATTGTATCAAAATCGCTATCGCTACTTTCAAACCAATATTTCATTAAATCTATATTATTCATACATTATTGTTCCCTTCTTGAAAAATTATACAACAAAAAATGTTATTAGTCTTATACTAATAACATTTCTGTTGTACTTATGAGTTCGTATAAGACTTTTTGGTGAGCCAGGAGGATTCGAACCCCCGACCCTCGGCTTAGAAGGCCGATGCTCTATCCAACTGAGCTACTGACCCAACTAAATACTTATTATTAGAAATAAGTACATTTATTAATATAACATGTTTTTTTGTAAAAAGTCAATGAAAAAGTATTAAAAATATTAGAAAAGTCTGTAAATAGATGTCGTCATATGTCAAACAAAAAAGGTTGATATTCTGTTAATTATGTGGTATAATATAGGATGTTACAAAATTTTATGAGAAAAGGTGTGCTGAGCTATGAGCAAAGCGGAAGTTGTAACTAACAAGGTCCAAAACACTGAAAATGCCGCAAATGGGCGGCATCTGAAACCCTGGAGAAATCCCTGTGTTTTTAAAAGGGTACGGATGTATGTCTTGAGACCTGGTGAGTGCAGCGGATATGCGCCTCGTTTGTGTGACAGATGGGAGCACCACAGCGGAAGGTGATTTAGACCAACAAACATTTCTAGTAAGGGTCCCTCAAATGAGGGACCCTTTTCATATCAATTTTTATCTAACATTTGTTGTATATTTTCAGTATTAGAGTTAATTATATTAAATATATTTAATTTTTCCAAAATACAATATATCCTTGGTAAGCAGAATATAAGTCAAATTTACTTGAAACTTCATAAAAGGAGAATGCATTGATAAAATAGGAACTCCACAATCTATTACATCTACACCTTTATTAGCAAGGATATATGCAATAGTTCCTCCACCTCCAACATCTACTTTTTCCAAGTTCGCTTACTTGATATTTTACATTATTATTTTCAAATATATGTCTAATTTCTGCAACAAACTCAGCATTTGCATCAGATGCACCAGATTTTCCTCTAGCACCAGTATATTTGTTAAGTCCTACTCCTTTTCCTAAATAAGAAGCATTATTTCTTTCAGAAACAGATGCATAGATTGGGTCTAATGCAGCATCTACATCTATGGAAGAAAACAAAATGAACCAAATAATGTAAACAAAAATGTTGGACAAAATAGTACAAAAATGAAAACATACAAAACAATAATATGAATCAAAATAGTCAAAACAATACAAATTTAAATGCACAAAATAATGTTAATCAAAATTTTCAAAATAATATGGGAACAAATATGAATCAAAATGCAAAATAATTATGCAGGACAAAATGCATTTAATAATGCAAATGTAAAAAAACAAGCTAAAGAAGCAACAAGATTTTTTTAAAGAATTTTTTAAAGACCCACTTGGAAAAATTGCAGAAATAACAAAAACCAAGTAATAAATATTTAAAAAAAATTGCTGCAATAATACTCGTTGTTTGGCT
>VOFC01004593.1_pt1 | contig 18157 bp, 27 predicted proteins | sample 5384161 | NCBI WGS metagenome assembly VOFC01 (sample SAMN12384722, study PRJNA508395) | human gut metagenome | isolation source: healthy gut B | host: Homo sapiens
GGCGGTACGGAACCGTTCCCTTACGCTTATCGCCCAGTCTTCCGATATGTTACAGACAACGGAATGTATTGCTGATATAGAAGACCTGTCGGAAGAGGAACAGATATATCAATCGGAACGGGATGCGCGTCTTTGGGCGGCTATCGACGGATTGCCTGCTGAACGGAAGAAAATATTTCTGCTTTCCAAGCGGGACGGATTGAAATATCAGGAGATTGCGGAGGAGTTGCAGATTTCCATTAAAACAGTTGAAAAACCAGATGGGAAAAGCATTAAAGACTTTGCGGGGAGAAACTGCCATACGGATTTATTGTTTCTTTTTTTCTTGAATGAATAGGGGTTTTTTCAGATTTCCGGTCTTAGTGATAGAAAGGTTAAATGTTTATGTATCACTAATACAAAAAAGAAAAATGAAGAAATTCGTGTTATTTGTGATGTTGATGATGAGTGTGGTATCGGTGAGCGCACAACGATGGTCGTTGACGCCGGAAGTCGGGATGACGGCCGTCAAGAGAGGCGGCTTTTCTTATATCGATGAACCGGGATACACTTGGAATGCCCGTTGGAAAATCGGAGTTGGAGTGGAGTATGTTGTTAAACCGGACCGTTTTTCATTGAAATCGGGGTTGTATTATGCTCAACGGGGATATTCGAGACAATCGACTTCGTTCGGGAACATTTACCCGACAATAGACGATCAGTCGGAGTCTACTTTTAGTAAAAGCTATTATAAGACGAGGCGTCATTTCTTGCAAGTCCCGTTGATGGCGAATTTGTCATTCCGTTTAGCGGATAATGTACGGTTGAATCTGGCTGCCGGTCCTTATATCGCTTATTCGATGGGAGATAAAAAAATATAGCTGTGTATAATGAATATACACCGGGTAATAGTAGCAGTCATGAAAGTTATGGCTCTATCTATTATGGAGGTAATGGAGGTTATTTGTATGGTGGCGGATGGGTAGAGAAAGGTTTTAGTCATGAAAGTTGGACGCACGATAACTCTTTCGACTGGGGACTTTCGTTTCAGGCAGGATTGGAAATAGGCTCCTGTGTGATGAATGTCGGTTACGATGCCTCTTTGGGCAAGGAATACGAATATGATTCGGTCGACTTGAAATACCATACTTTCAGTTTATCTGTCGGTTATAAATTTAAATTAGGAAAATAAACAATGGAAAGGGCTGTGGCAATTGTCCATCGTCCATTATCAATTGTCAATTGAAATGAAGAACAACGAGCGAGATGATAGATTTGAAAAAACGCCTTCGTTTTTGTAGTCCGGCACTACAAAGAGGGGAGCTTGGATGAGGATAAGGCTTGAAACGGTTTGCCTTTCGGCAGGGAATCTGCCGCCAGGTCGCTTTCGCCGTTATTGGATGGCGGCCGCTTCTGTTGTGCTTTTGCTTATTGGATTCGGCACTTTTTATGTGAAAAGAGCGTAATAATCCCGAATGGGTATCTGTCGCTACTGTATCGGGGCAATTAAAAGATGTTTATTTGCCGGATAGCACGCTGGTTTCTATGGCCGGAAATTCGACACTTCGGTATGATGTGAAGAAATATGGAAAGGAAAGACGTGTGGTGGAGATGACGGGAAAAGCTTTTTTTCCAGGTGAAGAGGAACGAGGCGCGCCCTTTTCCGTTCATACTGCCATGACGGAGGTGACGGTTTTAGGTACCAGCTTCCAAGTTAGTGAACAACCGGACATGACGGAAGTCGATGTCGTTACGGGAAAAGTGCGTTTTGCTGCCGGAAAGGAGCCTGAACCGGTTATCCTGACAGCGGGAATGTCGGCCTCTTATTCGAATGAAAAGAAAGAAATAGATATCCTGAAGGAAGAGAATCCGAATAATCTTTCCTGGAAAACGAAGCAGTTGAGGTTTAACGATACGCCTTTGGAGAAGGTGATCAGGGACCTGAACGAGTATTACCAGGTGGAGATCATCAACAAAGTGGATTCGCCGATTCCCGGCTGACCGCAACATTCAACGATCTGCCTCTTGACGAAGTCCTGATGGTTATCAATCAGACGTTGGATATCCGATTGGTTCCCCGGAAAGATAAATAAAAAATATGTATCGTGTTTACCTATTTGTCATCGGGATTTGTATATGTTGCCCGCTGATCGGAGCGAAAGAACCTTTGCACTTGTTGGCGGACCCTACTCCTACTGTCACGCTGGATATGAAGCGGGTGTCCTTACAGGATATTTTGCTGGAGATCGAAAAGCAGACCGGCCTGTTTTTTTCCTATGAATCGTCGATGTTGAAAGAATTCCGCCATGTTTCGTTGACGGCGCGCGACGAGTCTCTTTCTTATTGCCTGAAACGGTTGTTCGAGCCTTTACCTCTTGTTTACCGGATTACGGGACGTTATGTGATATTGAAACGGAAACCCCGGCAATATACCATCAGTGGGTTTGTGCGGGATTCCGCATCCTACGAGAGTCTGATTGCGGCAACCGTGGTGGAGCGTTCTTCCGGAAAAGGATCGGTTTCCAATAATTACGGCTTTTACAGTATTACGCTACCTCCGGGGAAAGTGGTGCTGTCTTCTTCTTATGTCGGCTACGAGCCCTGTTCCGTTACGTTCGAGTTGACCCGCGACACGATGATCGATCTCTCCCTATCGCCTGCCGGGGTACTGGGGAAGTCGTGATAAAAGGAATTTCTCCCCGGTCGGATGTTTTGAACAGTCGGGTAGGGGTGTCGGATGTCCCGGCAAGCCGGGTGAAATCGTTGCCGGCCCTGTTGGGCGAAACGGATGTTGTCAAGACTTTGCAACGGCTACCGGGTGTGACCGGAGGAACAGAAGGCATGAGTGGCTTGTTTGTGCGGGGAGGTGATGGCGACGATAACCTGTTTTTGCTTGATGGAAATCCGGTCTATCATACAGACCATGTGTTAGGCTTCTTTTTCGGCTTTCAATCCGGATGCTGTGAAGAATGCCACTTTTTATAAAGGAAGTTTTCCGGCGGAATACGGCGGGAGACTTTCTTCTGTTGTAGATGTGCGTACAAACGAAGGAAACCGGAAAGAATATCACGGGAATATCTCGATCGGCTTGCTGGCGGCGCGTGCCAATCTCGAAGGGCCGATCATCAAGGATCGGTCTTCGTTCAACGTGTCGGTACGGCGTACTTGGATGGAATTGATTACCTGGCCACTCATGACGGCAGTGAACAAGAAGGCCGATACTGAATGGAAGGGCGGATACCATTTCTACGATATGAATGCTAAAGTCGATTATTCTTTTACGGACCGTAGCCGTGCTTATCTGAGTTTTTACATGGGAAGTGACAGTTATCGTAACGGTGAGGATTCGAAAGATATACATGGTGAAGATCGGGACTTCCGTTGGCGCTGGGGAAATCTGATCGGGTCTGCCGGGTGGAACTACCTGATCAACCGGAAACTGTTTGCCACTTTCACCGGAGGGTATACCCGCTACCGTTCGCATATAATCCAGAAGCAGAATGCTTTTTGTCTCATCGCCGGATAAGAGCGGACAGGTCTATTTTTCAGGAAGGACATTATCGTTCGGCTATGGAAGATGTGAGTCTGAGAGCCTCTTTTGACTATCGCCCGAATGTCGACCACCGGGTTCGGATGGGAGGCGATTACCTGTTCCATCTTTTTCGTCCCGAACAAAGTAATATGAGTTCCTGGTATAAGGATTCGGTTGTTTCGCAAATGAATAATACGGTCTTTTCACATTCTTTGATTCATGGCCACGAAGTTTCCCTGTATGCGGAAGACGAAATGTTGCTGACCGACCGGTTGCGGGTGAATGCCGGGTTGCGCTTTACCCTTTTCCATGTACAAGGAGAGACATACCAGTCATTCCAGCCCCGTTTTTCCGCCCGCTATCTGTTAGGGGCGGAACCTGTCGGGCAAAAGTGTCCTATACGAAGATGAACCAATATATCCATTTATTGTCCAACAGCTATATCAGCCAGCCGACGGATATCTGGGTTCCGGTTACCGGGAATATCCGTCCGATGACATGCGCATCAGGTAACGGGTGGCCTATTTTGGCATTATAAAGAATTGGATTTCTCGGCTGAAGGCTATTACAAACGGATGAATAACTGGTGGAATATAAGGATAACGGTCCGGTTCTTCCCTCTTTTGAGGGGTGGGAAGACCGGGTCGGAGTGGGGAAGGACGTTCTTACGGCTTGGAACTGATGGTGCAGAAAAAAGACCGGGCGGTTTAACGGATGGATCGGGTATACGCTCTCCTGGTCCGATCGCTGGTTTCCGGATGGGACGGTCAACAAAGGACATCGTTTCCCCTCCAAATACGACAACCGGCATAAAGTCGATATCGTCGCTTCCTACAAACTTTCTAGGAAAGTGGAGCTGACGGCAGCCTGGATGTATAAGTCCGGTAATCACCTGACGATTCAGGATGTGCAATACCGCCCGTTACCGGAGCTGACGGAGCGCGGCTATCAGAGGAGCTTTGGTGGGGGATATGGCGAGAACGCAAGTTCGCGCAACAATTACCAGCTTCCGGCTTACCACCGGCTTGATTTAGGTGCTAATTTCTACCGGTATAAGAAGAACGGGCGTATGGGAATCTGGAACCTGAGTCTTTGCAATGCCTATTTTAAGGCGAATCCTTTCTCAGTCCGGCCTATTTATTATCAAACGGAAAAAGGGCGGGAGGTCGTGTTGGAGCAGACCTTGTTGTTTCTTTTCGTCCCTTCTGTTTCTTATACATATAAATTTTGATGGCGATGAAGAAGATACTGTTTGCCTTGTGCCTGCTTTTGTTTGCCTCTTGTACCCGCGACGTGGTGCTGGTCCTTCCGCCCGTTTCTCCGCGCCTGGTGCTGAATGCTTCCGTTTCGCCGGATACGGATGTGACGGCTTTCTTGTCCAAAAGTTGGTTTGTCTTGGACACGGTTACGGACGACGGGGTCGAGGATGGCAGCATACAAGTGTTTATAAACGACCGTTTGCAAGGATGTATGCAGCCCGTTTCCGATAGCCGGTTTACAGGACGGTACGTGTTGCCCGGATGCCGTGTGAGGGCCGGCGATCGCTTACGGCTGGAAGCAGAGGCGGGTGGTTTCGATCCGGTAGGGGGAGAGACAGTTATCCCGGATCCGGTGGAGGTGTTGTCTGTCGATACGGTCCGTTTTACCCGCTTTGGTTATGGAGGATATGAATATCCTTCCATACGGCTGTATGTCCGGTTTCGTGACAAGCCGGATAAACGAAACTATTATCGCTTGATAATTGAAAAACAGACAGAGTTCCGAAGGGAGACAGTGTGATAACCTGTAATTCGATGTACCGGTCAGAACTTAATTATACGGATTGGTTGGGCGTAGTTTATGAAGATCCGGTATTTCGTTCGACAGTGACGAATCCGGTTATTGAGCAGTTAGATGGGACGACTTGCCGGGGCACGTTTACGGACGATATGTTCGATGGCAAAGACTATACGGTCCGCTCTTCTTTCGGCCTGTCGATAGTTCCTTTAAGGGCGATTCTGTAACGACAACGGTGCATTATGATATTCGTCTGATGGCTATTTCAGAAGAATACTATCGGTATCTGGTTGTAATCCGTAATTTCTCTATCTCGTTGGGTGATGCTTACTTAGATGGTTTGGTGGAACCCACCGCCACTTATACGAATGTCGAAGGTGGTTTTGGAATTGTTGCCGGTTGCCAACTGGCCCATCGCCGTTTTACAATGCCTTTCGGTGATAAAGAACCCTCTTGGAATCCGTTTGCCGTTTATGATTGATTTAAAAAAATTTCCGGATCGAGTAGGGGTTTTTCCTGTTTTCCTGTCTTATGGATGAAAAGTCAATAAAGATAAGATGAAGAAGTTTATGTCGAGAGGATGGTTTACCTGTGTTTTTGTGTGTTTGAGTTGTTTTTTGATATCGGAGAAGTTGTCGGCAGAGGTAAATGGTGGAGATGAGGTTCGAACGGTTACATTGAACATGTGGAACGTTTCTTTGAAGGAGATTCTGACAGAGATCGAGAAGCAGGCCGGAGTGACTTTTTCGTATGAATCATCTTTGTTGAAAGAGTTTCAGAAAACGAGTTTCAAAGTGAACGATGCTGCATTGGACGATTGTCTGGCACGACTTTTTTGCCGGCTATCCGTTCGTGTACAAGAGGACAGGAAATATTGTCGTTCTGAAACGTAAACCCAGACAGGTCACGATCAGCGGTTTTGTGCGGGATAAAACTTCCGCAGAATCCCTGGTCGGGGCTTCTGTGTATGAAGTGAACAGCCTGAGCGGTGTGGCTGCCAATACCTATGGATTCTTTTTAGTCTTTCGTTGCCTGTACCGTCGGGCAGTGATGGTGCTCCCGTTCGTTTGCAAGCGTCTTATATCGGTTATGAGAGCCATCTGTTCACAATTCCGGTGTTGAAGCAAGACACAGTCTTGGTAATCGATTTGCAGCCCTAATGCCGCAATCGGAGAAGTGTTGGTGACAGCCTTGGAAACAACCCGCCAAACGGTCCGTAGTACGCAAATGGGAACATTGGAGGTGAATCATGCTACTATTCGTGCGACTCCGACTTTGTTGGGGGGAGGCCGATATTATCCGGACCTTGCAATTGACACCTGGAGTGTCGGCCGGGACGGAAGGTATTTCTGGTTTGTATGTCAGGGTGGAAATTCGGATGAGAACCTTTTTCTTGTCGATGGTAATCCTGTCTATCAGGTGAATCATATCGGCGGTTTTTTCTCTGCGTTCAACAATGAGGCGATTAAAGGCATGAATTTCTTCAAAGCCGGTTTCCCGGCCCGTTACGGCGGACGCCTTTCTTCGGTGGTGGATGTGCATACCAAGGAGGGAATATGAAAGAGTATCATGGAGCCGCCTCTTTAGGGTTGGTTTCGGTAATCTGAATCTGGAAGGGCCGATTTGGAAAGACCGGACTCCTTTCAATATAGCGCTTAGGGCGTACGTGGTTGGATGTGCTGACGGCTCCTGTGCTGGCGATTGTAAATAAGAAAAATAAAAAGAATGGGGAACGTATTAATGTCCGTTATGCTTTTCCATGATTTGAATGCTCGTATCGACCATCGTTTCAGCGACCGGAGTAGGATGTATTTGAGCCTCTATAACGGGAATGATGTCTTGAAAGTAGGAAGTGAAGATTTTGCTTATTCCGAATATACAAGCGAATATCGTAATACGATCGACGCCTATATGCGTTGGGGGAATTTGGTCGCTTCTGCTGGCTGGACGTATGCGTTCAGTAATAAGTTATTCGGAAAATTGTCCGGTTTCTATACGCGATATCGTTCTAAAATCAGATATAAAGAGGAAGATGTTTCCGGTAAGGAAGGTGATTCCGGATATAAGTATTCTTTGGACGAGACGACCAATGTGACAGGAATCACGGATTTTGGTGTTCGTACCTCGTTTGATTATCGACCGGTGGCGGCACACCATATCCGTTTTGGCGGTGATTACCTGATTCATTATTTTCAACCGAGTATAACCGGATGAAAGCATTGGACAATAGTCTGCCGGATTCTATGCAGATTGCTAAAACTTTTTCCGACGACAAGTTGTGGGCACATGAATTGGCTGCCTATGCTGAAGATGATTGGTCGATTTCCGATGCTTTTCGTTTAAATGTCGGACTTCGTTTCAGCCTGTTTAATATTGATAACAGGACGTATACCGGTATTGAGCCGCGTGTTTCTATGCGCTGGTTGCTTTCACCGGATGTTAGTTTGAAAGCTTCTTACTCCCGTATGAACCAGTATGTACATTTGATCAGTAACAGCTTTATGGATTTGCCGACTGATTCTTGGATGCCGGTGACTAATAAGTTGAAGCCGCTTGTCAGTGACCAATTTCTTTGGGTGGTTATTACAATTGGAATCAGCTATTGGATTTTTCTGTTGAAGGTTATTATAAACGGATGAACAACTTGTTGGAATATAAGGATGGTTATAGTCTGATTCCTTCATCCGTTTCATGGGAAAATAAGATGGCTTCCGGTGAAGGGCGTGCTTACGGAGTGGGTTTATGGTTCGTAAGCAAACAGGAAAAACAACCGGATGGGTCGGGTATGCGCTGGCGTGGGCAGATCGCCAGTTTGACGAAATAAATAAAGGACGGCGCTATCCTTCCCGTTACGACAATCGGCATAAATTGAATATTGTTGTCATGCATAAACTCTCCAAAAAAAGTAGAGCTGTCGGCTGCCTGGACTTATTCGTCTGGTAATTATACAACATTGTCACTGGAAAATTATTATCCAGTGACCATCTGCACAACCGGGAGAAAAGACCTTTCTGGGGGAATGGGACTGGTGAAGATTATTATGACCAACGTAATAATTATCAACTTCCTGCCTACCATCGTTTGGATGTGGGCATTAATATATATCGTCCTAAAAAAAGAAGGGGCGTATGGGAATTTGGAATATTAGTATTTATAACGTGTACAGCCGGATGAATCTATCCTGGTTTTATAAAGGAGATGTCAAAGAGGAGGCTGGATCAGACGACTATGGGAATCCGAATGTCACCTATCGGAATGCATTCAAGTCTATTGGGTATTTTTCGATCATACCGTCGGTTTCATATACATATAAATTTTGAAGGAGGAAAAAGATGAGATATAATATTTGTATATTGGTTTTGTTGTTGTTTGTCTTGTCTGGTTGCGAGAAAGAGATAAATTTGGAACATATGCGTCCTGAACCCAAACTGGTGTTGAATTGTCTGGCCGTACAAGGTGATACACTATCGGTAGAACTTTCCCGTACCTGGTTTTATGCGGATAATAAGGTCAAAGATATTTTTGTGTCTGGTGCGGATGTAAAACTTTATGTGAACGATGTGTTCCGGGGAATCATTGTCCGAAGTGGCCGTAAAGTATGAAGAGCTTGATATCGATGCCGTTCGTTACAAATCTTCATCTTATATACCTGTGGCGGGCGATCGGATACGCCTTGTGGCTTCTCGGAATGGTTTTAAGGATGTGGAGGCCGTGACGGAAGTCCCTCGCCCCTGTTCTGTCTCGGGTTTCGAGCTTCAACAGGAGAGTGTAAGAGATACTACTGAATGGTTTGATGATGCATATATACATTTGGCTCAAAAAAATAATACCGTGTGCTTCACTCTTCACGACGAACCAGGCGAAGAAGACAATTATTATCTGATTTATTTCCGTCAGGGAAATATTTGGGGAGGAGAAAACGATACCGTTTATTCCTGGTATTCTTTTAGGCCTGATTATGGTAGTGAACCGGTATTTGCTGTTCAGAATTCGGCTTTAGATCAGATTTTCGGATATGATGGTGTGGGTGGTTATAACGGACTCGCTTTTTCGGACGAGTTGTTCGATGGGAAAAGCTATCAGTTTAAGATCCCTTGGAAAATAAGTCTTAGCTATACTCAGAGTGTCGATTATACCCCTACATATACCGTTGTTATCTGTATTCCGTTTCTCGCTCCTATTATAACTATATGAAAACCATGAATGATTTGTATGAGAGTGGCTTTGTCGGCGATCTGGCGGAAATAGGCTTTGCCGAACCGGTCCGCATCTATTCGAATGTAGAAGGCGGAACCGGTATTTTAGGCGGCAGCTGCATGGAGTCCTGGGAATTTACAAGTGAATGATCAAGTCTACGCTGACCGGATAATGGTCCGAAATCCCTTCAGTTTCTATTCCGTTGTGGATATGGGCGTCGACACACCGGGAAACCAGGGATGGAGAAACCAGTATATAATCCAACCGTTCGCTTATCCCGTGCAGACGGGTGTCGCCATGTTGCCATCGGTAAAGGAAAGCGGTCGGGAATGTCGTTCGTTTATCGGCAGGGACATACAAACGGCATATATCGGTCAGCCCGATGGATAGGAATTGGGACAGAACTGAATAATCAAGCCGTCCGTCACGCATATTCCGGTATGTTTCTTGTTCGGCATCCCATTTCTGCTTGTTTTTGATGAGTTGGGCGTGTGTTTCCACCCAATCGGCGTCGAAAGGCGAATAGGCGTTGAAATCTCCCATGACCATACAGTTGTCCAACTGATTGTCCTGTATGTATTTTGTCAGCATTTGCGCTTCTTTCAGTCGGAACTTCCAGTCGTGAGGGCTGAGATGGGTGACGATGATATCCAATCCATACGTTTTTACGTGCAGCATGCCGTGCCAGAAATCTTCTACTTGTTTCTTTACGACCGTGATCGGTTTGTTGGAAGTTATGCCGACCGGGTATCCTTCTTCTTTCACGATGGCATAATACTTATGCCCGTATTCGGAGGCTAGTTGGCCTAAATTTTTTCTGTAAATCCAACCAGTTCGGTTATGGCCAGAATGTCCGGTTGCTGTCCTTTATCCAAGTCGATAAAATTTGCTCGCCGGGAAGCATCATGTTCGAAACCGTTCCAAATATTGTAGGATATAACCCGTAGTTTCTCTTTTCTTGCTGGTTGCCCGTTGCTTGTTATGGGAAATAACGATATGAGCAGTAAGGTATAGAGTATATGATGTAGTTTCATGGTTCTATTGTTTTGACACATTTAAAAGTGGGTGTTGCGATAATTTTGTCTATTATTTCTTTATGTTCAGTTACCGATCCGGAACATTCCGATCTTGCCTGCCGGATAGAGAACATGAACTGGCGTTCCATCTTTTCCGCGGATCGGATTGTATTCGTAGTTAACCCCCTACGCCGACCCTGAAGCCGCTGTCGTTCACCTTGAATTCGAATGCTCCGCCTACGTTTGTATGGTTGTAAAACGGGTTCATCAGCATATGTGGGTTGTTTCTTTCGTTGTGATCGTAAAACGTATATTGTCCCCATCCTCTCACTGTCATCCAGTCGGTCACGTCATAGCTGGCCATCGCATTGAACCCGCCCATGAATTGGGGGAAGGATTGAACGGGGTGAAATAGCGTCCGCCGAAAGCGCCTCCCGACAGGGAGAACCGGTCGTATGTCCATAGTAGTTCCGTGTTGATCCGGGTAAGACCACCGATGCCGGGCCATGTGTATTGTTGTCCGCTTGTGATAAAGGCCACTTGTTCGCTGACGGGGATGATCGATACTTCATGGAAATCCAATGCCATCGGCGAAACACGTCTTAACATCGGTGTGTAAGGATTGAAGAAAGGCTGGTAGGCAGCAGATGAAATAATCATGTCCATCGGGCGCTCCTGTTCATATGCGGATTGGACCGGAAGATCGGGAATGAATTCACGCAACTTGGCTTCGATCAGTTGCCTGTCCGATGGCGTGAAACTTTTGTATGTGAATTTGGGCAGGTTCAAGTCGAAAACCGCCCGTTTGGGTACTGCCACCATTCGTCCTTCTTTTGGTTCTGATCCAAGTCAGATCAGATTGTGCTTTGCAAACATAATGCGCACAATAACAATATGATTAAACTAATTCCCCGCTTCATACAACAACTCATTTAATTTCTGCGAAGATAAAAATAAATTTAGATATTTGTGTATAAATAATGAAGATCGGTGCAACTATCCGGAAATCTGTTTCATCATGTAATCAGAGAGTAGCAAGTATTTATGGACGAACAACTGTTAATCGACGGATGTAAGCGTGGCGAAGCATTGGCTCGTAAAGAATTATATGAACTGTACGCACCTGCCATGATGAGCGTGTGTGTCCCGGTCAATTTGGTGATTAATTTGTGGGACAATCCGGATTGGAATGTGTACGTCTCGGGGGGCAGCATGATAGAGAAAGGAGTGCGCTTTCGAGTTTTGAAAATCAATGGCATAGTATAAACTATTATGTGCTTCCGCTTGTTATATTTTTATAGTTACTTTAGAAAAATAGGCGATGAAATTCTTTATTGACACAGCTAATCTGGAACAAATTCGCGAAGCAAACGCATTGGGCGTACTAGACGGTGTTACCACCAACCCTTCTCTGATGGCGAAAGAGGGTATCAAGGGAGTAGAAAACCAGCGTAGACATTACATCAAAATCTGCGAAATGGTGGATGGGGATGTGAGTGCCGAAGTGATTGCCACAGACTACGAAGGCATGATCAAGGAAGGTGAGGAACTGGCCGGACTAAATCCGCATATCGTAGTGAAGGTGCCTTGTATAGAAGCCGGAATCAAGGCAATCAAGTATTTTTCAGGTAAAGGCATCCGTACGAATTGTACGCTTGTCTTTTCTCCGGGACAGGCATTGTTGGCGGCCAAAGCGGGTGCGACGTATGTTTCTCCTTTTGTCGGCCGTTTGGACGACATTGCGAGTGACGGAATCGAACTGGTGCGTAAGATTGTTGAGATGTACGATTACTACGATTACGAGACGCAGGTGCTGGCAGCCTCCATCCGTTCTACACAGCATATCATTCAGTGCGTGGAAGCCGGAGCCGATGTGGCAACCTGTCCGCTTTCTGCTATCAAAGGCTTATTGAAACATCCGCTTACCGATAGTGGCTTGGCAACTTTCCTTGCCGACTATAAGAAGGTGAACGGATGATTTTCTTCCTCTTTTTATTCACTTTAGGCTTTTTACCGGGTTGCTCGAAGCTGCCCGGTAACTGTGCCATCCTACTGTTAGTAATGTGATAGCCAGGACGATGCCTCCGCCCATTAGGAAATAGAGTGGGGAAATGCTTATCCGGTTGGCGAAACTTTCCAGCCAACGGTTCAGCAGTACCCAGGCAAGAGGTGTTGCAATCACGAATGCCACTGTTATCCATTTGACGAACTGTCGGATCAGTAGTAACATGATGCTTCGTGTGCTGGCTCCATTCACCTTTCGGATGCCGATCTCTTTGGTCCGCTGTTTGGTCGCGTACAAAGCCATTCCAAACAGGCCGAAGCAGGTCAGGAGGATACTGATGATGGAATACATCAGCAATAAGTTCGCCATATCGGTCGTCCTGCGGTTGCGTTGCATGAATACTTCGTATACATCTATATAGGTGAAGTATTCATTAGGGTTTACCTTTTTCCATACCGCTTGTAACGTTTCCATCCCTTCCTTTTTTTCTGTTTTTCATTCAGTCTGACATAGAGTGTCCGGTAGTGTTGGTTGCCGGCGTTATTGAGATAGATCAAGGAAGGCATCGCTTCTTCTTCCAGCGTATTGATATAGAGGTCGCTGACAATCCCGCAGATTGTACATGCCTGTTTTGGATCCCCCGGCCAGGACATTTTGGAAGGATTTGTCATACCGGCTGACCAGTTGGCCGACAGGGTTTTCACCGGCCGGGATCAGTATGTCCGCATATCTCCGGTTTATGTAGACTGGTTGGTCATATTTCTGCATGGCTTCCCGGGGAGCCAGTCCTGGTGGATTTGTAGGTTCAGGGTTTGCAGGAGATCTTCTTCGCCCATGTATTGGACCGACGATAGTAGGATTCTGATCCATCTTTGTTTTCAACAATGATCTGTTGGAGCCAGGCGAAGAGGGAGGGAACCTCCGGCACGTGTGACGGAGGCTATTTCCGGTCTGTTCTTCAGTTCGGCTGCGAATGTGTTGACATCCAGTTTCCCTCCTTTCCAGCTTCCGATTTCGATTAGATTGCGGTAGCATTCGCCTTTCTTTTGTGTCAGTTTCAATTGTGCATGGATGGTGAGTGTTCCGATAACCAGCCCGATGGAGATGATATACTGCATGACGGAGAGAGCGGTGACGACCTTTCTTTTTTGTTTCCGGTGAAGAACAGGCGGTAGTTGCTATCCGTCAGGTTGGCGATTTTCCGGCTCATGTAGCAAGCTGGGATAATGGACATGATCAGGATTAGTCCGCAGATAACGGGTAGCACCTGCCTGTTCAGAAAAAAAAATCCGGTGGTGATCCTTCCGGACATGATCCGGTTGAAAACGGGGATCAGGTCGTGGGCGATCAGCAACGAGAGCAGGAAGGCGATGCCGACCGTGAGGAATGTATCCGTAAAACAATTGGTAGTTCATCTCTGCTTGTGTGGCTCCCATCAGCTTTTGTGTGTATGATCCGTATCTGTTGGAGGATCCGGGAGAAACTGAGATTGATATAGTTAGAGCAGGCGATCAGCAGGATCAGTAAGGCTGATATCAGCCCGATGAGTAACAGCGATTGCTGGGAACGGGCGATATAAGGAATCGATTCCTGCGTATAGTGTTGGAAATAGGATTCTTGTAAGGTATAGAAATAGTATCGCCCTTTCTCCTGTTGCAGGGTAGGGACTCCGTCTGCTTTTGATCTTTTTGGGCGAATTGTTCTTTGTCGAACGAGGGGGAGACTTTTCAAAAGGGCGACTCCTCCACCGTAATAGTCTTGTCCGATACCGGTGAGCATGTCGAATTTGAGGTAGGACTGAGAATGTTCTTTCAATACGGCAGCAATTTGGAAAGGGCGGGAAAGGGGTGTTGTTTCGTCCTCATAACGTATGCCTCCGTCCGCCAGGTCTATTTGGACAATCTTTCCTACCGGGTTTGTTTTTCCGAATAGTTTCCGGGCACATGATTCGCTTAGCGCGGCTTTGTCCGGGGAGGCAAGGGCGTCATGCAGGTTGCCGTGCAGTACTTCATATTCGAAGAAGCGGGCAAAAGTAGTGTCTCGTTGATGGTAATCAGGATTGGGTCGTATTTTTTATCCCCTATGGTGACGGAGTTGCAATCGATTGAGCCGAAGCGCAGGTAATCTTCCACTTCCGAATATTGCTCTTTTAGTTGAATCGGGATCTTTCCAACAATAAAAAGATACCTTTTCTCCTGACTTCAGCGGCGAATCCTGGGCCATATAGACGATCTTTTTTTGTTCGGATTATCAGCCTCGATGTTGAATTCATATATGACGAAGGCTGCCAGCAGGTTTGTACAGGCAATCCCGATTGCCAAGCTGACAATCGAAATAATGGAAAACGTTTTTATTGCGCCACCAACTACGGAGGACCAGTTTGAGTGCTACGGCTTTCATGACTTTTGTTTTAATACGGATCAAAGCTATCCCCTTTCTGTGGATGTCGCAAAGGATAGTTCTTTTTCTTCGGGAAACCGAAAATTTGTCTAATTATTGGACAATGGGACCGTCATTGAGTGAAGGGAAATGTTTAGGTGTAACTTGTTTTCGACAATGTCGAGAATATATGTAACATTGTGGGGAACAAATTACGTTTGATTGCGGATTTCTTGATAGAAAATATAATTTTGTAATCAGAAAAAATGAAACTATGCTGGATGGGAAAATAATTCTTGTGGATGATAACGAAGCAGTGTTGAAAACATTGAAAATGATTCTGGCACGCGAGTTCAAGACGCTAGTAGAGTGTCCGTACCGACACTTTTGCCGGCTTTGTTGCGTGAGGGCGATGTCGATATTGTCCTGTTGGATATGAATTTTGTGACCGGACGGCAGGATGGAAGCGAGGGCTTGTTTTGGCTGGATCGGATTGTGGGGCGTCCCGATCCGCCGCAGGTGGTCTTGATCACGGCCTTCGGAGATATTGAACTGGCGGTTTCCGCCTTGAAAAGGGGAGCGGCTGACTTTGTTGTCAAACCGTGGGATAACGAGAAGCTGGTAGCGATTTTACAAGGGGCTTTCCGGCGCAGGCGGAAGGTGCGGACAGAAGCGGCTTCGATGAGGCGGATATCGGCAGAGGGAGGAGAATGGGCAGGTCGTTTCCCTTTTGGTCGGGTCTCTGTTAAAGAAATACGCACAGGCGTATGGAAAACAATTGCCGGTTGTCACTTCCGGCGGATTGGATAAACTCTCCGGTCTGATCCGGCAAGGGGATCTTTCGGCTTTGCAACAAACAATCGAGCGGGCTGTCTTGTTGACGGACTCGTCTTCGCTTGGGGCGGACGATTTCCATATCGAAAAACGGCTTCCGCATCCCGTCCGGTGACATTGGAGGAGATGGAGAAGCAGTTTATCAGTGAGGTGCTGCGCGAGAAGAACGGCAACCTGACACTTTGTGCCCAACAGTTGGATATCAGCCGGCAGACGCTATATAACAAGATACGGAAGTACGGTTTGTAGCCGGATAGACACCCTTTATCGTACAACGATCATTACATAATCCCGTTCGTGCACTTTCGGGTTATCCAGCAGTTCGACCAACTTCTTTTGCTTGGGCGAGCCGGTGCGCTTTACCAGTTCGCGCATCTCGGTGACGGTACGGAGCATGTACAGGCAATCGTCCGTTTGTCCGTCCGGCCGAAAGGCATCCCGTCGTCTAGGTCGTTAATGAAGCCCCTGTTTTTTGTCAGCCGGCAGCATGACCGTGCGTCCTTCTTCTTTCAAGTAGACCGCCTGGTGGGTCAGGCTCGGTTTGTAGTCATATTCCCAGCCGAGCCAGTTTGCGATGATTCGTCCCCCCCTTTTGATAAAGGCCCATGAACAAACCTTTGGGGTTCTCGTAAAAAGTTTTCAACCACATTTTGCCTTTGGGAATTTTAGCATCCGCCATCTCTTTCAGGTTAAGCCCTTGCTCCCCGTAACGGATAGCGTAGAGCGGGGCGACGGTTTGCGGATCGCGTAACTGGTAGACGGTGTCGCAATAGGGCTATTCCATCTATCATACTATCACTAACACCTGTCCGATATTCTTCTTCATATGACTTATTTTCAATAACATAATAAGATAAGACCATTGACACCCGGGTCTCGATATCATTCACACTCGGGTGTCAAGACCGTTCACATCCGGGTGTCAAAAGCCTGTAAACGGGAATCTTGCAAAGAGGAATCGGGTCTAAGACGTTTCCTTGCAAGTCGTACACTAAAAGTTGCGATGCATTCCAAGGCAGGATATAGATGCGGTTGTTTGCCTCGTCCAATTTGGCATCATACACCATTTGGTATTCGCCGGGGCCTTGTCCGATCGCACCGATGTTGGTCAGGAAATTCCCCTTGCGGTCGAATAGTTTGAATGGGTTTGGCCGACGGCCATGTACAAAGATGTAATTATCTGAAATTGTCACCCCGGTTTGTCCGACCAATGCCTCGTCCCGATTATCCAGTTTTACTATTTCCAATTTTTCTGTGAAGAAACTGAGAGGTATGCGTACAGTATCGGCCAGTAGTTTACGGTCGCACGACATTACTTTTTTTGTCTGTTCCTGCCTGTACATATTGACCGACTATCGGGCTGTTGGCCAAAGGATCGTCTGTTTGTGCGGATTGATTTTTGCCTCCCGTTCCGCAGGATGTTGCTATTGTGATAATAAGCAAACTTCCTAAAAGTCTCGTTGTCTTGTTCATAATCTCCGATTAATTGTTTGTATTTTGTTTGCATTAGATAGTCGGATACAAATAAATCGATTTAATTTGTTAAAAACAAACATATTACTGTTTATTCGTAAAATAACGTGCAATTCGTATTCTTTCTGCCTTTTTGCTGGTTTACTGTAATTGATGTACCTTTGTTTTATGTACAGTCGTGGGTTATATGCTAAGATTGTAGGGGGGTGCAGTATTGATCGTGCTTTTATCCCTGATTGGCTCCTGGTTGTTAATAACACGGTTGTCATTTTTCTTATCATTTGTGTGTCTGCTGTTTATCCTGTTGATAACTCTGTTTATAATCCGGTTGGCAACCCGCTTGAACTATAAATTGTCCGTCTTCTTCGAGGCGATGCGAAACGAGGATACGACGCAACATTTCCCTGCTAATCCGGATGATCCCTTTACGAATGCTTTATATGCCGATATGAATCATATCCTCCGGCAGTTGGGTGATAAACATATTGAGATTGAAGAGAAAAGCCTTTATTGTGAGAGTATTCTCCGAGTGATGACACATGAAATTCGTAACTCTGTCACTCCGATCGCTTCTCTTTCGGCAGACCTGTTAAAACATCGGACCGTACTTCCATATCCCGGCAACGCGAAGGACTTGAAGTTATCAACAGCCAGGTGAAGAATCTGACTGCTTTTCTCGATTCGTACCATCGTTTGACACATTTGCCGGAACCGGAATATAAAACAGTTTCCGTACCGGCGTTATTTACTAAGCTGGAACGGTTGCTACAAGCCGAACCGAGAAGTGAACGGGTCGTTTACTGCGACGGTAAAGCTGATAAGTCGACAGGCAAGGAACTTCAAGTATATGGCGATGCCAATCTGCTTACTCTTGCATTGATTAATCTGATCCGGAACGCATTGCAGGCAGTAGAAGGACAAGAGGATGGAATTGTCAGGGTCGATACATGTGCTGGGGCTTATAAC
>VOFC01005050.1_pt1 | contig 18150 bp, 27 predicted proteins | sample 5384161 | NCBI WGS metagenome assembly VOFC01 (sample SAMN12384722, study PRJNA508395) | human gut metagenome | isolation source: healthy gut B | host: Homo sapiens
TGTTCTTACTGCCCTTTTCGATCTCGATGACGGCGAGGAAGTCCTCGGGGCGAACGCGGTGGGGCGCAACATCATGCCAGAGGTTCATAGACGGACCCTTCTTTCTTTACAAAATAATAGATATCTTCAATGAAAGATTATAATATGCCTGTGCCGCGATTGCAAGGGCGGGACGCACAAACTTTATGTAAAAATCTCTGCGGTTTCCGAAAAACGCAACAAAACGCCCCTGCCGCGCCGGCACGACAAAATTTTCGCTTCATCTTGTCAGGGCGCGCGCTCCGTGTTATAATTTATTAGTTAAAGTATATCAACCGGGAGGATAACCCCTTGGAACGAGAAAAAGGTATTGGTCAGCGCCGAGGAAACGGCGCGGCAAAAGGAATATATGGATAAGGTGCGCGCGCTGCACGAGCGGCGCACGACGAAGCCGCTGGCCTACGTCCACACCTACGGCTGCCAGCAGAACGGGGCGGACGGCGAGCGGCTGATGGGAATGCTGCGCGAGATGGGCTGCGAGTTCACCGACGACACGAAGCGCGCCGACATCGTGCTGATGAACACCTGCGCCATCCGCGAAAACGCGGAGAAAACCGTTTACGGGATGCTCGGCCAGCTCACGCACACCAAGGCGGCGAATCCCGACCAGATCATCTGCCTGTGCGGGTGCATGGCACAGCAGCCGCCGCGCGTGGCGGGAAAAAAGGTGAAAACCAGCTACCGCCACGTCGATCTCGTGCTCGGTCCGCAGGCCGAGTGGCGCTTCCCCGAGCTCTTGTACCGCGCCTACACCGAGCGCGGCCGCGTCTTTTCCATCGACGACGAGCCGGGCCGCATCGCAGAGGACATCCCCGTCTACCGCGTCGGCGGCGTGAGCGCGTGGGTAAGCATTATGTACGGCTGCAACAACTTCTGCTCGTACTGCATCGTGCCCTTACGTCCGCGGCCGCGAACGCAGCCGCGAGCCGGAGCAGATCGTGCGCGAGGTCCGCGAGCTGGTCGCGGCGGGCTATAAAGATCACGCTGCTCGGTCAGAACGTCAACAGCTACGGCAAGGATCTCGGCACGGGCTATGATTTTGCCGACCTTCTTGCGGAGATCGACCGGATCGACGGCGACTACTGGGTACGCTTCATGTCCAGCCAGCCCAAGGACGCGACGCCCAAGCTCTTTGACACGATGGCGGCGAGCCGCCATGTGACGCATCAGCTGCACCTGCCCGTCCAAAGCGGCAATGACCGCGTGCTGCGCGCGATGAACCGCCCCTATACCCGCGCGGGCTACCTCGAGCTGATCCGCTATGCCCGCAGGGTCATGCCCGACCTTGTGCTCACAAGCGACATCATCATCGGCTTCCCCGGCGAGACCGAGGCGGAAGCGATGGACACCGTGAGTCTGATCAACGAAGTCCATTTCGACGCGCTCTTTACGTTTATCTTCTCTCCTCGCCCGGGCACGCCCGCCGCAAAGCTGGACGATCCCACGCCGCGCGAGGAAAAGCAGAAGTGGTTCGACGCGCTCTGCAACGTCCAGAACGCCATCAGCGCGGAGAAGCACGCCGCCTACATCGGCAGGACCGTGCGCGTGCTGGCCGAGGGTGAGAGCGACGACGCGGACTGGCCGCTCTCCGCGCGCACCGAGGGCAACCGCCTCGTGCGCATGAAGGGCGACAAGAGTCTTATCGGAACGTTCACCACAGCAAAAATTTCGGGCAGCAACACCTGGGCGCTCTACGGAGCTGCGGAGGAAACGATATGAAAATCACCACCTTACTGGAAAACAAGACCACCTGCGATGCGCTCCGCTGCGAGCACGGGGCTTTCGCTCTACATTGAAACGGAAAAGCATAAAATTCTCTTTGACTCCGGTGCGAGCGACGCCTTCTGGGAAAACGCCAGGGCGCTCGGCATCGACCTCGCACAGGTCGATATCGCCTTTCTCTCCCACGCGCACAACGACCACTGCGGCGGCCTGCTGACCTTCCTGCGGGGCAACCGCACCGCGAAGGTCTATCTTCAGAAGGAGGCCTTCGGTGATTACTATGTCGTGACGCCGACGAAATGCGCCTTCATCGGTCTTGACCCCAAGCTGCACGAGTACGCTGACCGCTTCGTGATGGCCGAGGGTGTGACGAAGCTCGACGAGGAGCTGACGCTCTTCTCCGGCATCCGGACGCACGAGCTCCTGAGCGAGGCAAACGCCACGCTACGCGAAAAGGTCGGCGGGGACTATCCCCGCGACACCTTCCGCCACGAGCAGGACCTACTGGTAACGGAGCACGGCAAAACCGTCCTCTTCGCCGGCTGCGCCCACAGCGGCATCGTCAACATCATCAACCGCGCAGAGGACATTCTGGGCCGCGCGCCCGGACTATGTGTTCGCGGGCTTCCATCTCTACAATCCTTCACTTGGCCAAAGCGAACCGAGAGCCCTTGTGGACGCGGTGGGCGAGCGCCTGCGCGCGCGGAAAGCGACGCGCTACGTCACCGGCCACTGCACCGGCGACGACGCTTACGCCTGGCTGCACGAAACGCTGGGCGACCGCCTCGCCTACATGGCGACCGGAACGACTTTACGATCTGATTTTTTAGAAAGTGAGCAACGAACATGGCAGACCTCACGCCGATGATGCGCCAATATCTTGAGATCAAGGAGCAGAATAAGGATTCTATCCTCTTTTTCCGTCTCGGCGACTTCTACGAGATGTTCAACGAGGACGCGAAGCTCGCCGCGCGCGAGCTGGATCTCGTTCTCACCACGCGCGACCGCGGCAAATCCGCCGAGCAGACGCCGATGTGCGGCATCCCGTACCATTCGAGCGACGGCTACATCGCGCGGCTCATCGCCAAGGGCTACAAGGTCGCCATCTGCGAGCAGACCGAGGACCCGGCGCTGGCCAAAGGGCCTCGTCAAGCGCGACATCATCCGCGTCGTCACTCCCGGCACGGTGATCGACAGCGCGTGTCTGGACGACCGGCGCGGCAACTTCCTGTGCGGCGTGTTCCTCGACGAGCAGAACGCGGGCGTCGCGTTCTGCGATATGTCCACAGGCCACACGCACGTCACTGCCTTTTCCGGCGCGGACCGTGCGGAGCATCTGTGCAATGAGCTTGCGCGCTTCTCGCCCGCCGAAGCGGTGCTGAGCGCGGGCGCGTATGCGGACGAGGAGCTGAAAGCCCCTGCTTGCCGACAGGCTCTCCTGCCGCGTGGAGCGCGGCGAGGCGCGCTTCGACCTCAAGAGCGCGGAAAAAGGCCGTGCTCGCGCAGTACGGTGAAGATGCCTATGCCTCGCTCCCGCGCAACAACCCCGCCGCGGCGCTCGCGCTCGGCGGCCTTCTGAGCTACCTGCACGAAACGCAGAAGAGCGACCTATCCTACATCAGCGATCTTGAATACTACGAGCAGGGCCGCTTCATGGAGCTGGATCTCTCCGCCCGCCGCAACCTGGAGCTGACGGAGACCATCCGCGGCAAGGAAAAGCGCGGGAGTCTGCTTTGGGGTACTTGACAAAACGAAAACCGCCATGGGCGCGCGCTGCCTGCGTTCCTGGCTGGAGCGTCCCCTGCGCGAGGTCGCTGCCATCACACGCCGCTCGAACGCCGTCGGCGCGCTGGTGAACGACACAATGGGCGCGAGGAGCTGGTCCTCGCCCTCTCCGGCATCAGCGACATGGAGCGGCTCATCGGCCGCATCGTCTACGGCACGGCGGGCGGGCGCGACCTCGTCTCGCTGCGTAATTCCATCGAGCAGCTCGCCGCCGTGCGCGAGCAGCTCGCGCACTTCCCCACGGGCCGGCTCGGCGAGCTTTCGCAGGAGCTTGACTCCGCTCGCGGACATCGCTGCGCGCATCGCCGAGACCATCGTGGACGAGCCGCCGTTCTCCGTGCGCGAGGGGGGCTTCATCCGCAAAGGGCTTCAACGCCGAGGTCGACCGCCTGCGACATTCTCTCCGGCGGCAAAGGGGCTGCTCGCCTCCATTGAAACGAAGGAAAAGGAACGCACCGGCATCCGCACGCTGAAGATCGGCTACAACAAGGTCTTCGGCTACTACATCGAGGTCTCCAATTCCTTCAAGGATCAGGTGCCCGACACCTACATCCGCAAGCAGACGCTCGTCAACGGCGAGCGCTACATCACGCAGGAGCTCAAGGACTTAGAGCAGGAGATCCTGACCGCGGGGAGCGTGACAACGCGCTCGAATACGAGATCTTCTCCGCCCTGCGCGACGAGATCTGCGCGGGCGCCGAGCGCATCCAGAAGACCGCCGCCGCAGTCGCGGAGCTTGACACGCTCGCGTCGCTTGCCGTCGTCGCGGTCAAAAACAGCTACTGCTGCCCGGTGGTGGACGATTCCGGCGTGATCGAGATCCACGACGGCCGCCATCCGGTCGTCGAGCGCGTGCTGAAGGACGCTCTCTTTGTGCCGAACGACACCTACATGGGCGAAAAAGGAAAACCGCGTCGCCATCATCACAGGCCCCAACATGGCGGGTAAATCCACCTATATGCGTCAGGTCGCGCTCATCACGCTCATGGCGCAGATCGGCTCGTTCGTCCCCGCCCGCGCCGCCCGCATCGGCGTGGTGGACCGCATTTTCACCCGCATCGGCGCGAGCGACGACCTGGCCGGCGGCCAGTCCACCTTCATGGTCGAAATGAGCGAGGTCGCGGAAATCCTGCGGCAGGCGACGGCGCACTCGCTGCTGATCTTAGACGAGATCGGCCGCGGCACCTCGACCTTCGACGGCATGAGCATCGCCCGCGCGGTGCTCGAGTTCTGCGCCGACCGCAAAGGCTCGGCGCGAAAACGCTCTTCGCCACCCACTACCACGAACTCACCGAGCTGGAGGGCACGCTCGCGGGCGTGAAAAACTACAACATCGCCATCAAAAAGCGCGGGGAGGACCTTGTATTCCTCCGCAAGATCATTCCCGGCGGAGCCGACCGCAGCTACGGCATCGAGGTCGCCAAGCTCGCGGGACTGCCGAAGGAGGTCGTCTCCCGCGCGAAGAAAATACTGGAGGAGCTGGAGGCCGGCGGCAGCTATATCCCGCCGCGCGAGGAGCGCGAGCAGGTAAGTCTTGACGCCATCGGCGAAGCCGAGGTGCTTCGACGCGCTGCGCCGTGCCCAGCCGGACACCATGTCGCCCATCGAGGCGATGCAGCTGCTCTACGACCTGAAAAAGAAGCTCCCGAACTAACCCCGAAACAGACAGAAAGGGTCCATCCCATGGCAAAAAAAGCCGCTACCTCCACATGAACCAGACCGAGGCGCGTCGCGGGGACGATCTTCTTTATCGTCTATCTGCTCGTGCTGCCGCTGGTGGCCAACAAGCTCTTTGGCATTGTCGAGGTCCTGCTCGACACGAAGATCAGCGATCTCGCTGGCGAACATCATCTACTACTATGTGCTCTTCGCCATCGTGCTGCTGCTCTTTTTCACTCGTTCCTCGCGCACACGACGAGCCGCTTCCTCGGCGGCGTGAGCCGAGCGATGACGACGTTCTGCATGGGCCTTCTGGTCTTTACGGCGCAAACGAGCTCTTCTACCGCGTGGCGAACGTGCTCTTCAACAGCCGCACCAACCTCAACGACATGACCATCGCCGCGTCCATCAACGCCGCGCCGCGCCTGACGGCGCTCATCATCGTCTTTCCCCCCTTTGTCGAGGAGGTCCTTTTCCGCGGTCTCGTGTTCGGCTGTCTGAAGGAAAAAGAGCCGCGTCGCCGCCTACGTCATCTCCTGCGTGCTCTTCGCGTTCATGCACGTGTGGACCTTCGCCCTCTCCTCGTGGGACTGGAGCTATCTCATCCTCATGCTGCAATACCTCGTGCCCGGCCTCGTCTTCGCGTGGGCGTTCGACCACTCCGGCACGCTCTGGACGTCCATCCTGCTCCCACGCGACCGTCAACGCGCTGGCTCTCTGGGCCATCGTCGGATAAGGGAGAATACCATGCCGCACATCGAACAGCTATCCCCCCCATATCGCCAATCTCATTGCCGCCGGCGAGGTCGTCGAGCGTCCCGCGAGCGTTGTCAAGGAGCTTTTTGGGAAAACGCCATCGACGCGGGCGCGAGGAACGTCACCGTCGAGCTGCAAAACGGCGGGCTGACCTATCTGCGCGTCACAGACGACGGCTGCGGCATCGCGCCCGACGAGCTGCCCACCGCCTTTCTGCGCCACGCGACGAGCAAGCTCCGCACCGCCGCCGATCTGGCCGCCATCGGCACCCTCGGCTTCCGCGGCGAAGCGCTCGCTGCCATCGCGTCCGTTTCTCACCTGGATATTTTCTCGCGTCAGACGGCGCCGCGAGCGGCGCGACGCTGCATCTTGACGGCGGCAAGCCGCTCTCCGTCGAGCCCGCGGGCTGTCCCGAGGGCACGAGCATCATCGTGCGCGACCTTTTTACAACACGCCCGCGCGTCTGAAGTTCATGAAGCAGGACCGCGCCGAGGCGACCGCCATCGCGGGCCTTGCCGCGCACATCGCGCTCTCGCACCCCGATATTTCCTTCCGTCTTATCAAGGACGGCAGGGAGGAGCTGCACACCCCGGGCGACGGCAAGCCCCTCAGCGCCGTCTACGCCGCGCTGGGCCGCGATTTTGCCCTCGCGCTGGTCGAGGTCCACGGGCGCGACGGTCAGCTCGCCGTTGACGGCTTTGTGACCAAGCCCCTCGCGGGCCGCGGCACGCGAGGGATGCAGACCTTTTTCGTCAACGGCCGCTTCATCAAATCCCAGCTTCTCACCGCCGCGGTGGAGGAAGCCTACGCAAACCGTCTGATGAAGGGCAAATTCCCCGGCTGCGTGCTGAACGTCACGCTGCCGGCGGACATGGTGGACGTGAACGTCCCCCCGCCAAGACGGTCGTGAAATTCCTCAATGAAAAGCAGGTCTTCGACCTTGTGTACCATGCCGCGTCCGACGCTCTCGACCGCGACGGCGCGCCCGAGCCGCAGCACACACCGCCAAAGCCGACCGCGCAGGCTCCCAAGCCGCAGGAATTTTACCGCAGCATGACAGCGCAGGAGTGGCGCGCGCAGAACGAGGCCAAAGGCCGGAGCCGCCCAAAAAGGGACGCGCCGTTCATCGCCGTCACGCCCGCCTCGAGCGAGCTGGGCGGGCGCGTGAGCGTCAGCGACTTCGTCCGCCGCACACCGGCTCCCCCGGCGAAAAGCCGGAGGACGGACATATCCTTCCGAAGATGGTCGAGGCCGCCTTCATGCCGCCGCGCGATGCAGCGGCAAAGCCGGAAGCGCCCGCCGCACCCGTTTTCGCCGTGCAGACCACGCTCGAGACCGCGCCCGCCGAGCCGGAGCAGACGGCGATCGAGCCGGAGCCGGTCATACCGTGGCGCATCGCGGGCGAGGTGCTCGACACCTACATCATCTGCGAGGACGCGGAGAAAACCATCTGGCTCATCGACAAGCACGCCGCGCATGAGCGCATGAATTTCGATCGCCTCAAGGCAAATCTTGAGCCCATCATGTCGCAGGAGCTGCTGACGGCTCCGTGGTCGCGCAGTTCGCCGCGGCGGAGTACACCGCTTGTTGGGCAGCTCGCGCTGCTGCGCGAGTTCGGCTTTGCCTGCGAGGAGTTCGGCGACGGCGCGATCCTGATCCGCGCCCTGCCCGCCGACATTCCCGCCGAGGACGCCGCGGCAAGTCTTGAGGACCTTGCAGGCCGCCTCGTCGAGACGCACCACGCCGACCCCGAGAGCGCCCGCGACGCGCTGCTGCACACCATCGCGTGCAAGGCCGCCATCAAGGGCGGCTGGAAAAGCGACGAGCGAGAGCTTCGCGTGCTGGTGGATAAGGTGCAGTCGGGCGAGGTCCGATTCTGCCCGACACGGACGACCCGTGGCCGTCAAGCTCACCAAATACGAGCTTGAAAAAATGTTCAAGCGCGCCTGAGCGCGGAAAGGAGACGTCATGCCGCCCAAGGTAGTTTGCATTGTCGGCCCGACCGGCTGCGGAAAGACCGGACTCGGCGTCGCACTGGCCGAAAGACTCGGCGGCGAGGTCGTCTCCTGCGATTCCATGCAGCTCGACCGCGGCATGGTCATCGGCACCGCCGCACCGACGGAGGCGGAGACGCGGGGCGTGCCGCACCACATGGTCGGCGTGATCGACCCGCGCGAGGAACTCCGTGGCGCGCTACGCTGCGGACGCCGCCGAATGTGTGGACGGCATCCTCGCGCGCGGCAAGCTGCCCATTCTTGTCGGCGGCACGGGGCTGTACCTCGACGCGCTCCTGCGCGGACACGTTACGCTCCCGGCACGACCGGCGGAGAGACGCGCAGGCTTCTGGAGCGGCGCTGGGATGACGAGGGCGGCGAGGTCCTCTTCGCCGAGCTGCGCTCCATTGATCCGGAAAGCGCCGCCGCGCTGCACCCGAACGACAAAAAGCGTATCATCCGCGCACTCGAAGTCTACCGCGAGACAGGGAAGACCATGTCGCGGCACAATGCCGACACCCGGCTCGTCCCGCCGCGCTACGAGCCCGTCTACCTCGGCCTTGCCTACGCCGATCGCGAGGAGATGAAGCGCATCATCGACCTCCGCGTGGACCGGATGGTCGCACAGGGTCTGTTCGACGAGGTGCGCGCTCTGGTCGAAGAGCGGCGTGCCGCGCACGGCGACGGCAATGCAGGCCATCGGCTATAAGGAGTGTCTGGGCTGTCTCGCGGGCGAATGCACGCAGGACGAGGCCGTCGCCGAGATCAAGCTCCGCTCGCGGCAGTACGCCAAGCGCCAGCTCACTTGGCTGCGGCGGAACAGATTCACTGGTTCTACCGGAAAAATTCCCGCGATCTTCCCGCCGCTTTACAATTTTCGACAGGTGAAATTCTCACGAACCTTGGCGTATCCTGATTTTATACGGACGGCACCCATAAAACCGCCGCCCGAATAAAAAGAAAGGGTACATCCAACATGAAAAAAGACAGCCAATCTTCAGGACATTTTCCTCACCAAAGCCCGCAAGCAGGGCGTGCCGCTGACCGTGTTCCTCGTCAACGGCTTTCAGCTGCGGGGCAGCGTGACCGGCTTTGACAGCTTCACCGTCGTTCTTTTGAGCGAGGGTCGGCAGCAGATGATCTACAAGCACGCGATCTCGACCATCGCGCCGCTGAGCCCCATCGACCTGCACAGGCGGACGAGACCGGGGAGGAATGACCTGAGCACCCCCATGGTGCCCTGAGATCCCGGATCCCTATCGACAAAACTGATCTTTGTTTTCCTGTTTCTCGCGGTGGCCGCCTACTTTAGCGTGCCAATGGCCTACCGCTCTCGTCGACCCGCAGACCACCACGCTCGGCCATCGCCTACTCCAGCGCGACGCCATCGCCGCGACCGGCTATTTCGCGCGCGACGAGGTGATCGCGTGCAGAAACGCTTCATTGGAGCTCGAGCGCGCCGAGGTGAACGCGTGAACGCGGGCGGCACGATCTCGCAACGGTTACCGCAGCGAGAGCGCGCTGAACGACCACCGTCAGCTCCGCGCGCCCGGTCCCGGCTCGAGCAGCTGCGCTACGCGCGCGAGGCGTCCCGCGACGCCGAGACCGCGCTCAAGCTCGACGGCGACATCCGCGAGGACCTCTTTGCGCTGCGCGCTTCCCTTGCCGCAGGGAGCTGGACGAGCGTCGAGTCCGCCGGTGAGGAGCTGCGCACGACAGTCCTCAAGCGCGAATACGCCTACGCGGGTACGGACGATCTGGATGTGCGCATCGACGCGCTCAATGCCGAGATCAGTACGCTCTCCGGCCGCCTGGAGGGCGGCACGCAAACGATCCGCGCGCCGTTTGCCGGCACCTACAGCGCCGTCGCCGACGGCTACGAGGCCGTTCTCACCCCCGGCGCTGGAGAATATGACCGTCGCGCAGTACGACGCCATCGCCCCGAGGCGGTAAGCTCGACCGTGGCCGGCTGATTGCCGGCGAGGAGTGGCGCTTCGTCACCGTTGAGCGCCGCAGACGCCGCGCGGCGTGGCACAAAAGGGACAGGCCCTCAGCCTGCGCGCCGCGACCGGCGTGGACTTCGATCTTGACGTCACCGTCGAGCGCATCGGGCGTGAGGAGAACGGCCGCGTGATCGTCGTCCTGCGCAGCGGCAGCCATCTGGCCTATGTCACGCCTGCGTGCGCAGAACGTTGAGCTGATCCTCGCGCGCTACGAGGGGCTGCGCATCCCCAAAATGCCCTCCGCGTGGACGCGGACGGCAGCAGCGGCGTCTACTGCCTTGTGGGGCTGCGCTGCGCCTACCGCAAGCCGGTGGGAGGTCCTCTGGCAGGGCGAGGATTACTGCCTTGTCCGGCCCGTCGGCATCGAAACGACCAGTGAAAGCCCGTCAGCTCTACACACTGCGCGCCGGCGACGAGGCGATCGTCTCGGCAAAACGATCTATACGATGGAAAGGTGGTCGAATGAACATGAGCATTCGGGGAAAACATTCAGCAGGTACGGGGGGAAAACATTGCCGCCGCGGCGCTCTCCGCCGGGCGCAGGCCCGAGGACATCACGCTTGTCGGCGCGAGGCAAGATGAACGACGCCGCGGCCTGCCGCCGCAGGAGGCCATCGCCGCGGGCATCGACTGCGCTCGGCGAGAACCGCGTGCAGGGAGATGACGCAGAAGCTCGCGGAGAACGCCTACGACGGCGCCTCTGCACCATCGGTCATCTCAGCGCAACAAGGTGAAGCAGGTCGTGTCAGCAGGTCGCGCTCATCGAAATCCGTCGGCTCTATGAAAGCTGCTTGAGGGGATATCGACCGGCAGGCCGAAAAGCTCGGCATCGTCAGCCCATTCTCCCCAGAGGTCAACGTCGGCGGGGGGAGGCCAAAGCGGCTTTGCCCTCCGAGGTCCGCGCCGCCGCCGAAAAAGGGCCAAGAGCCTCTCCCACGTCGTCTGCTGCGCGGGCTGATGACCATTCCGCCGGTCGCCGAGGAGAGCACGGGGCGTGCCCTACTTTGAAAAAAGTTCATGCGCTTTATGTTGACATCAACGCGAGTTTGTATGATAATAATGATATATTAATCTATGGGCATGAGCGGCGATTATGAGGACGCCGTCCGCTGCGGCGCGACGATGGTGCGCGTCGGCACGGCGATCTTCGGCGCGCGCCACTATACGCTTTGATAGGGAGGTTTTTCCATGGGACTCATTGACGATCTGAAGAAATGGGCGCATCCTACGAGGATGAGGACGAAAGAATACGAACGATTTTGCCGGCTCGGCTCCCGCGACACGGGCGCCTTTGCCGACGAAGCGGCCCAGCCGCCGCGAGCGCGACCGCGACGAGGATCGCCGCAACAAGGTCGTCAACATCCACGCGACGACGCAGCTCAAGGTCGTGCTCGTCAAGCCGAGCGCTTTGAGGAATGCCAGCGAGATCGCCGACCACCTGAAGGAAAAGCGCACGGTGGTCATCAATCTCGAATCCACGAACAAGGACATTGCCCGCCGCCTGATCGACTTCCTCTCCGGCGTCGCCTACGCGGGCGAGGGCAAGATCAAAAGGTCGCGGCCAACACCTACATCATCACGCCCTACCCGTCGATATCATGGGCGACCTGATCGACGAGCTGGAAAACAACGGACTGTACTTATAAGAGACGGAGGGCTGCACGATGCTGACACCGCAGGAGGTTTCCAACCACGCATTTGCCAAGGCCGTCATGGGCGGCTACAACATGGCCATGGTCGACGAGTTCCTTGATGGAGTTGACCGACGACTATACCTCGCTTTACAAAGGAAAACGCCGCGCTCAAGGCGAAGATGAAGGTGCTCGTGGACAAGGTCGAGGAATACCGCTCGACCGAGGACGCCATGCGCGCCGCGCTGCTGACCGCGCAGAAGATGGCCGACAGCATGGTCGCCGAGGCGGAGAGAAGAAAAAGTCCCTGCTCGAAAACGCCGAAAGCGAGGCCAACCGCAAGATCCGGCGCGCTGCGCGACGGTCGCGCAGGAGGGCGCCGCCTGACCGCCGCCAAGGCCGAGACCGCAGACTTCCTCGCCCCGCGTGCGCGAACTTTACGAGCGTGAAAATGAAGCTCCTCGGGCTTCCCGAAGCAACCTCGCCCCCGCGGCTCCGCTGGAGCTCGCCAAAGCGTCGCCGACGTCAGCAGCGAGATCGAAAAAGCATCATGGATTCCTTCAAGCTCCCCGACCTCACGAAGGCGGCGGAGGTCGAGCCGGAGGCCGGGAAGCGCCCGACGCCGGAGAAAGCCCGGAGGAGGGCAATCCCTTCCTCGATTCCGCGACCCGCGCCATCAAGCTCCAGCGACCTCAAGTTCGGCCGCAACTACCACGGCGAAAGAATAAAACGCACTTCAAAGAGCGGCTCTCTCCGGCCGCTTTTTCTAGGAGGACACCATGACCAAACGCCCTATCGTCGCGTTCCTTTACGACTTTGATAAGACCCTCTGCACCACCGATATGGAGGATTACGCCTTCATTCCATCCCTCGGCTACACGCCTCGGAGGTTCTGGGCCAAGGCCAACGGCTTCGGCTATGAGAACAAAATGGACGGCCTGCTCGCCTATATGTACACCATGATCCGCGAGTGCGCCGCGCAGGGCATCCGTCTCGACCGCGATTATCTGGTCCGTTCGGGCGAGGCCATCGAGCTGTTTCCCGGTGTGCGCGAGTGGTTCGCGCGCATCACCGCCTACGGCGCGGACCTCGGCGTGGACGTGGAGCATTACGTCATCTCCTCCGGTCTGCGCGAGATCATCGAGGGCAGCGGCATCGCCCATGAGTTCAAGCAGATCTACGCCTGCGAGTTCTATTACGACGAAAGCGGCCTCGCCGCCTGGCCGAAGCTGGACGTCAACTTCACGAACAAGACGCAGTTCGTCTACCGCATCAACAAAGGGCATTCTCGACATCGCCCGCGACAAGGAGCTCAACGACTCCATGCCCGACGACTCCAAGCGCGTGCCGTTCCCAACATGGTCTACGTCGGCGACGGGCTTTCCGACGTGCCGTGCATGAAGATGATGCGCGCCTACGGCGGACAGGCCGTCGCGGTCTATCAGAAGAGCAACCGCGCGGGCGTGGAAAAAGCTTTGCAGGACGGGCGCGTGGACTTCATTTTCCCCGCCGACTACCGCGAGGGAACGGAGTTCGATAAAACGGTGCACAACATCCTGCGCAAAATGGCAGTCTCCGACGCGCTGAGCGAGAAGAACGCCGAGCAGCTGCGCGCCATCGGGCAGGGCGACGACCCCGACCAGGTCATGCTATTCTAAGAGGAGAACGCTATGGACGAAATGAACACCGTCGGCACGCTCTACATCGTGGCGACGCCCATCGGCAACGCGCGCGACATGACCGAGCGCGGCCGCCAGATCTTAGAGACGGCGAACATCATCGCGGCGGAGGACACCCGCCGCAGCGTCGTGCTGCTCAACAAGCTCGGCATCCGCGGCAACCAGCTCTCCGCCAACCACAAGTTCAACGAATACGGCAAGGCCAAGTGGTTCATCGAGCAGCTTCAGCAGGGCAAGAGCATCGCCGTCATCACCGACGCGGGCACACCCTGCATCTCCGACCCCGGCAACGAGCTGATCCGCGCCGCCATCGACGCGGGCATCCGCGTGATCGGCGTGCCCGGCTGCTGCGCCGCGGTCACGGCGCTGTCCATCTCGGGCTTCGACCTTTCGACCTTCTTTTTTTCTTCGGCTTCTTCCGCGGGAGGCTGCCGACCGCCGCCGTGCGCTCGCCATGATGCGCCGCGGCGACACGCGCACCTACTGCTTTTACGAAAGCCCCAAGCGCATCATGGACGCGGTGGAGTTCTTTATCTCGGAGCACGCCGGCGTGCGGCTGTGCCTGTGCAACGACATGACGAAGCTCCACGAGATGACCTTCCGCGGCACGCCCGCCGAGGTGCGCGATCAACTGCTCGCCAAGGGCAGCTACGATAAGGGCGAATACGTCCTGCTCTGCGAGGTGGAGGAGGATTATCTCATCACCGAGGTCGAGCACGTCTCCTCGCCCGAGGCGCTGCTGGTGGACTGCATGGTGCTGCACGACTGCACCGCCAAGGACGCCATCAAGCTGCTCCTCAAGGACGACAACAACACCTACAGCAAAAACGAGCTCTACGCCGCGCATCTTGCCCTGAAAGAGAGGTTCGGCGCATGAGCATCGTGTTGGACGACCTCACCGCGCGGCTCGACACGCTCACCAAGGCCGTGCTTTCTCAGCCGCTCGCGCGCATCGGCTGCTCCAGGGTGACCATCCGCCGCTGTCGCTGCGCGGCAAGGCGTTTTTTTCAGCTCGAATACCAGCAGGGGCAGAAGGTCACGCACCGCAACGTGACGAAGGGCGAGCTGCCCGGGCTGTTCGCGCAGGAGCTGGACGGTCTTTATCTTCAGGCCGTGCTCTGCACCGAGACGGAGACGCGCCAGTACATCCGCAAAACGAACGGCAGCTACAAATGCACCGCGAAAGGCGAGGCGCAGCGCACCGCCGCGCCGAAGGCGCATGACCGCCGAAAGGAATACATCCTTGCCGAGGGCGAGAACATTCCCGCGCTCGTCGACCTCGGCGTGTTCACGCCGGACCTCCGCATCGTCAAGGCGAAGTATGATAAGTACAAGCAGATCAACCGCTTTATCGAGCTGGTGGACGACGCCTTCCGCGCCTCGGAGCAGCAGGAGATCACCATTCTCGACTTCGGCTGCGGCAAATCGTACCTCACGTTCATTCTCTACTATTACTTCACCGTCAAGCGCGGCGTGAAGGCGACCATCCTCGGCTACGACCTCAAGGAGGACGTGGTCGAGCATTGCAACGCCATCGCGCAAAAAGTACGGCTACGACGGCCTGCGCTTCGTCGTGAGCGACGTCACGCGCGACACGCTCGCGGACACCCATGTGGATATGGTCGTCACGCTCCACGCCTGCGACACCGCCACGGACTACGCCCTCTGGTACGCCGTCGAAAAGGGCGTGAAGCACATTTTCTCCGTTCCCTGCTGCCAGCACGAGATCAACGCCACCATCCACAAGGGCGGCGATTTCGACGTGCTGCTGCGCCACGGTCTTTTGCAGGAGCGCTTTTCCGCGCTGTTGACCGATTCCATCCGCGCCGCCGTGCTCGAGGACATGGGCTACACGGTGGACGTGATCGAATTCATCGACTTCGCCCACTCGCCGAAAAAACCTCATGCTCCGCTGCGTCAAGGACCGCCGCGCGGGCGAGGAACCTTTCCGCCGCGCGGGAGCTCGCGGAAAAATACGGCTTCCGCCAGGCGCTTCTGGAGCTTGCGGAGAAAAAATGTCGCAGCGCGCAAAACACCGCCTTTTAAGCGGTGTTTTTCTTCTTGACAGGGGAATGCTTTCGCAGTAAGATAATGCCCGCCGTTCCACAAAACGGCGGCAGGAGTGATATTCATGGACTACTATCTTTTGACGGATATGACCGCGCAGATCGGCTATGAGCTGGCCGCCGCCGGAGCGGAGACCTTCCGCATCGAGGAGACGATGCGCCGCGTGCTCGCGGCCTACGGCATCGAATGCGAGGCCTTTGCGATCCCCAACTGCGTCATGGTCAGCCTTGAGGCGGACAACGGCAAGCCGCTGATGGTGATGAAGCGCGTCGGCTTCCACGGCAACGATCTTGACGCGGTCGAGCGGCTCAACGCGCTCTCGCGCCGCATCTGCGCCGAAACGCCCGACCCCGCCGTTGCCGCGCAATGGCTGGAGGAGACGAGCGCCGCCCGCCGCGCCTACCCCATTCCATCTACTACCTCGGCAATTTCCTCGCCGCAGCGGGCTTCTGCCCCGTCTTTGGCGGCACGCTGCGCGACAGTCTGTGGGCGGGCCTGATGGGGCTTATCATCGGCTTTGTCACGCGCCGGATGGATAAGCTCGAGACCAACCCCTTTTTTTCAGCACCATCGCCGCCGCCTTTGCCATGGCCGTACCGGCCTACCTCGCCGCCGCTTTCGGGCTGGTCGACTATGCGGACGCGGTCATCATCGGCTCGCTGATGATCCTGGTCCCCGGGCTGCTCATCACCAACTCCATGCGCGACATCATCTACGGCGACACAAACTCCGGCGTCAACCGCATCGTGCAGGTGCTCCCTCGGCGCTCGCCATCGCCATGGGCACTGCGGCCGCGTGGCACATCACATCCTCCCTCTACGGCCAGACCGCCGCCAGCACGCTTTCCTATCCCTTCTGGCTTCAGGCCATCGCCATCGCGGTCGCCTGCACCGGCTTTGTTATCCTCTTCAATGTCCACGGCTGGGGCGCTGCCTGTGCGCGCTCGGCGGCGTCGTGACGTGGATGGCGTATCTGCTGTGCGGCGAGCTCGGTCTCGGTCCCTACGGCGCGAACTTCATCGCCGCTGCGGTCGCCGCCGTCTATGCCGAGGGCATGGCCCGCGCCCGCAAGTATCCGGTCACCTCGTATCAGGTCATCTCCGCCGTACCGCTGCTGCCCGGCGCCGGTATTTACTACACCATGTCCCTCGGGCTGAACGGCAGCACCCAGCTCGCCCTCCAGCGGGGCTTCGCCACCGCAGGCATCGCCGGCAGTATCGCCGCCGCGATCCTGCTCGTCTCATCCGTCGTCCGCCTGTTCACCGCGCAGCGGAAAAAATAAGGCAAAGGGAAGACACGCGCTGCGTATCTTCCCTTTATTCTTTCTTCGCGCGGCGGAATGAAAAAGGGGACGGGCGTTGCGCCCGACCCCTGCCGGTATGGCGGAGCGTGACTCGCACGCGGGCCGCTCAATCCAGAAAATACATATTTATCTGCGCGCAGGCGACGAGCGCGCCGGTGTCGTCGGTGATATTGACTTCAAAAAAGCCAACGTGTCCGCCGACCTTGATCGCGCCCGACCGCCGTCAGCGTCTTGCTGCGCGTGGTGGGCCGCAGGTAATTCATCGAGCCGTTGAGCGTGACATTGCGCCGCCCATACTTGATGCGCGCAAAGGCTCCGGCGGCGGTGTCCGCCATCGTGTAGAGAAAGCCTCCGTGGACGCTGCCCCCAAACGTTGCGGCTGTTGTCGGCGATCTCGGCCTCCAGCACGCTCCTTTCCTCATCAACGGAAACGATGCGGATCCCGTTGTGCCGGATAAATCCATTGGATTCGTGCTTGATTTTTTCTGCATAATTCTCATCATAGCTATCGTGCTCCTCTGCTCCTTGGCTGTGCTTCTGCCAAAGATCATAGCAGAAGTGCGCGCGGCCTGCAAAGGCAAATTCAAAAAGAAATCACTACCGGCAAAGAGAGGTCAGATCACCATGCGCTCCATTCCCGCTCAAATCAAAGCTACGCGCCGGGCTTTCGCGCTCGCGCTCGTCATCGCGCTGCTCGCCAAGGGCATCGAGGCGCTGCTGCCGTTCGACGTCATCGGCGCGTCCGTCATCGCCATGTTCATCGGTATGCTCATCAACGGCTACCGCAAGCCCGGCAAGACCACCGCGCCCGGCGTGAAGTTCACGGCGAAGAAGATCCTGAAATTCGCCATCATCCTTCTCGGCGCGAGCCTGAACGTCACGACCACTGAACGTCGGCAGAATGTCGCTCGACAGCTGCGGTCATTCGGTTCCCCATTGGTGTTCTGTTCCGTGGCAATGCGGAGGCGACCATCCGCAAAGCTATTATTGACAAGGGCTATATCGGGGCATCATCGGCCTGCCCGCCAACCTGTTTTATGGCACCGGTATCCCCCCTGCCTGCATTATCATCATCGATAAGGCTGATGCCGCCGAGCGCAAGGGTATCTTTTATGATTGATGCCAGCCATGACTTCGTTAAGGACGGCAATAAGAACCGCCTGCGTGAGAGGGACATCTACAAAATCGTCACCACATTCAATCAGCAGATCACAGACGATCGCAAAGTATGCTCGTTTTGTCCCCAATGACGAAATCAAAGAGAAAAACGAGTATAACCTGAATATCCCCCGTTATATTGACAGCTCCACCCCGGAAGATTTACAGGACATTGATGGACATCTGCATGGCGGTATTCCTGCGACAGATGTAGATTCTATGGAGAAGTATTGGGCGCTGTTCCCTGGTCTGAAAAGCAAGCTGTTTTCTCAGATGCGGGACGGTTATTATCAGCTGAACATTCCCAAAGAGGATATCCGCAATGTGGTCTATAACGACCCCGAGTTTTCTGCCT
>VOFC01003080.1_pt1 | contig 18136 bp, 31 predicted proteins | sample 5384161 | NCBI WGS metagenome assembly VOFC01 (sample SAMN12384722, study PRJNA508395) | human gut metagenome | isolation source: healthy gut B | host: Homo sapiens
GTTTTCTCCATTTGTGTACATAATTCGAACATCAATAAGATCATTCTTTTTAAGGTTAGAATTCAGAGTGATAAGTGCATATTCACATTCTCGTAAGTAAAGCAGCATAGTCTGTTCCAACCATGTTTGAAAAAACAGATTGTCCTTGGCTGATGTTAACTACTGCTATTTTTCCGAGATCGTCATCAGTAATGTAAAGGGAAGTGTCAATGCTCGTTGAAATTGCTGTTTTGGAAACACTATCCTGATCAATATCCCCGAAGATGAGCCCATCATTGCCGAAGCACAGGCCATGATCGAAGCCGCCATCGCAAAGCTGTAAACCGAACAAGCGCCCCCTCTCCGTCTCTTTTCAGAGGGGAGGCGGGCGCTTCTTTTTATGGGAGGGAAATCAAATGATCTGCGATACCCTGAACCACCTGCACCTGTACAAGGGGTTTCAGAAGAATCTGGACACGGCCATCGAATTTCTGGCCGTACACCCGCTGGACACCCTGCCGCTGGGCCGCACCGAAGTGGACGGCGAGAATGTCTTCATCAACCTGATGGAAGCCGACCTGCACCCGGACGAGGGTTCGCACCCGGAGTACCATAAGCTCTACGCCGACCTGCAGATCGACCTGACCGGCGGCGAGGGCTGGGGATACGAGACTGCCCCCGGCACCGAAGCAGAGCCCTATAAGCCGGATATCGGGTTCCGGGACAGCCCGGACGCCGTGTTCGGGACTCTGGGCGAGGGACGGTTCGTCCTCTTCTTCCCCGGCGAGCTCCACAAACCCGGCGTCCTGCAGCCCGGCTGCGATCACGTCCGCAAAGCCGTTGTCAAAATCAGAATGGAGGATAAATACCATGGATAAGGAAAAACTGTTTGCCCAGATCAAGGGCGGCCTTATCGTCTCCTGCCAGGCGCTGGAGCACGAGCCGCTGTATACAAAAGAGGGCGGCGTCATGCCGCTGATGGCCAAGGCGGCGGCACAGTCCGGCGCTGTCGGCATCCGCGCCAATACGGTGCGCGACATCACCCAGATCAAGGAGGGCGTGGTCCTGCCCGTCATCGGCATCATCAAGAAGGATTATCCCGGCACCCCGATGTACATCACCGTGACCATGAAGGAAGTGGACGAGCTGGTGGCCTGCGGCGTGGATATCCTCGCCGTGCAGGGCACCGGAGCCCTCCGCCCGGACGGCTCCACCTCCGCCGAGTTTATCCGTGCCATCAAGGCGAAGTACCCGGATCAGCTGCTGATGGCCGACTGCGACAACTTCGAGAACGCCATGGCCTGCGCTGAGGCCGGTGCGGACTTCGTGGGCACCACCATGCGCGGATACACCCCGAGACCAAGGGCATCGACGACATCGACTTCGACTTCGTCCACAAGCTGGCCGCCGAGTGCCCGGCCAAGATCATCGCCGAGGGCCACATCCACTACCCCGAGCAGGCCGTCAAGGCTTTGGAAGCCGGTGCCTTCGCACTGGTGGTGGGCGGTGCCATCACCCGCCCCGCCGAGATCACGGCCCGCTTCACCGGTGCCATCAACGCCATGAACAAATAACACGGAGACGCTGACATGAAACAGTATCTTGCCATTGATATCGGCGGCACTGCCGTCAAGCTGGGTCTGGTGGACGAGACCGGCACCGTGCTGGCCAAGGCCGAGGAGAGCGTCAATTTTGACGGCTATCAGACCCCGGTTCTGACCACCGTCCTGAAAGCGGCCGCAGCCTTTGTGGAAGCGCAGGAACTCGACCCTGCCGCACTGGAGGGCATCGGCGTTTCCGCCACCGGCCAGATCGACAGCCGCAAGGGCATCGTGGCCGGGACCTGCGGCAATTTTCCCAACTACATCAACAGCCCCATCAAGGCAAAGTTGGAAGAGCTTTTCGGGCGGCCGGTCACGGTCGCCAACGATGCCAACTGTATGACGCTGGGTGAAGTCTGGGTCGGTGCCGCAAAAGGCTATACCGATGTCATCGGCGTGACCCTGGGCACCGGCGTGGGCGGCGGCATCCTGACCGGCGGCCGCCTGCTGGAAGGGGCCCGGGGCCTCGGCGGGGAGCTGGGCCATTATCGCACCCATGCGCTGGACGGTGTCCCCTGCACTTGCGGAGCCACCGGCTGCTGGGAGCGGTACGCCGCCACCACGGCGCTGGTCCGGGCCGCACAGGAGAAGAACCCGGACTGGAAGGACGGCCGCACCATCTTTGCTGCCGCCGAAGCCGGAGACGAGACCGTTCTGGCCCTGCTGGACGCCTGACCGATGAGATCGCACAGGGTCTGGCCGGTATGGTACACATCTTCAACCCCCAGCTCATCCTGATCGGCGGCGGCGTGTCTGCCCAACAGAAGCTGCTCATCGACCCCATTGCCGCCAAGGTAAAGGCTGCTGTCATGCCCGCCTTTGCCGAAGGGCTGGAGATCCGGGCCGCACAGCTGCACAACGATGCCGGAATGGTGGGTGCCGTGTACTACTTCCGCCAGCAGCACAACGAACTGTAAAAGGAGTGTTCTGTCATGAAAACGCACATTCTTTGTCTGGGCGATTCCAACACCCACGGCTACTGCGCCGATCCGAAGGACAATGCCGACGGCGGCATCCGCTTCAATGAGGACGAGCGCTGGACCTGCCGCCTGCAGGCCGCCCTGGGGGGACAAGTATCTCGTCACCGAAGAGGGTCTCTCCGGCCGCACCACCGTTTTTGTAGACCCCATCCACGAGTCCATGGATGCACTGAGCGTGGCTTACGCCCTGCTCAAGAGCCACGAGGTCATCGACCTGCTCATCATCATGCTGGGCACCAACGACGTCAAGGAGCGCTTCGGTGCCAATGCTGCCTGCATCGGTGCCGGAATGGAGCGCCTGATCCAGAAGTGCAAGAGCGTGGACTGCTGGGGCACTAAGGCCCCCAACATTCTGGTCGTGGCACCGCCCCGCATCAAGGAGGGCTTCCACGATGAGGTCATGGGCGACGGCTGTGTGGAGAAGTCCCGCGGTGTGGCGGCGCAGTTCAAGATGATCGCCGCCCGGAACAACGTGCATTTCTTCGATGCCGAAGGCTGCGAGTTCAACCAGATCGACTTCATGCACCTGACCCGGAAGGGCCATGCACAGCTGGCCGAAAACTGGCAGAGCTCGTCCCCGCCCTGCTCTGATCCCCTGCCGCTGAAATCCAATTCCAACAAAAAGCTCACCCCGCTGCGGACCCTGTGTCCGTTCCGGGGTGAGCCTTTTTTCGCTTCAGTGCCGGGCCGCAGACTTTTTCCGGCCGCGAAAGCTCCCGGAGACGGATGCTCAGGGTGGAATTGCCCCGGCAGTTCTCATTCTCCCGGATGGTCTGGACGGCATTGATCATCTTGTCCTCGTCAATGGTCACGGAGAGCAGGGCGTTGCTGTCCTTGTAGTAGGTCTCCACCGTGTCCGGGTCCAGCGTTTCCAGCGGGACGGTGGACGAGATCACCAGCAAAAAAGGCCACGAGCCGGAAAAGGCCGTGACCTATCTTTCCATTGCCCTCAACACCCTGCCGGAGATCCTGAAAAACGCACCGGCAAAGTGCTGAACCGGACAACCCGATGAAACGAAAAACCGCAGGCGGGATCTTCGCGATCTCTCCTGCGGTTTTGATGTTTTCCGGGATTCAGATGTAATCCGAGATATAGGGGATCTTGTGGAAAAGTACGTCATCCAGACGCTCCACGGCGTCCTCCCTGCCCTCGATGCGTTCCAGCTCATAGAGGCGTTCCGCCGTCTTGTAGCCTCTGCCTGCTTCTTCAGCACCTCGTAGCGGTGCTCACGCTGGGCACCGGTGGTGATCTCCACGCCGCGCCAGATCAGGTCGTAGCCCTGGGGCACGCCGTTCTCGTCGCGCATGTGGTAGAACGCGCGCTTCTCCAATAATCGGTGATGAAGAGGAACTCGTGGTTGTAGTGCTTCTTGACCCACTCGTAGCTCAGGCGCTCGGCCTCGGTGGTCAGATCGCCCTTTTCGGACTCATCGACGGTGTAGCCGAACTCCTCTTCCAGAGCCTTGTACAGGTCGGCCAGCTTGACCACGGGGAACGGAGTGGCCGGGACGATGACTTCCTGACCAAACAGCTCCTTGATCTGGTCGCCGTACTGCTCCTTGACGGCCTTGAGGCCGGCAGTCAGAAGCTCTTCCTCCATCTTCATGACGTCCTTGTAGGAGGTGATGTAGCTAAACTCGAGGTCGAAGCCGGAGAACTCGGTGGAGTGCTTATTGGTGTAGCTCTTCTCCGCGCGGAAGACGGGGCCCGTCTCAAAAATGCGCTCGAAACCAGCCGCCATGGCCATCTGCTTATAGAACTGGGGGCTCTGTGCCAGATAGGCGTTGCGGTCAAAGTAATCCACCTTGAACACCTCAGAGCCACTCCGCTGGCCGCGGCGATCAGCTTCGGGGTGTGGATCTCGATGAAGCTGCGCTCGAGCAGGAACTGACGCATGGCGTTGACGAAGCAGCTCTGTGCCTTGAACATCAGCTGGTTCTCATCGGTGCGCAGGTCGATCCAGCGATAATCAATGCGCTGGTCGATGCTGGAGCGCTCGACGGCCTTTTTCTTCTTGGTGGCCGCGATCTCCTTGCGGACGATGGGCAGTGCATCCGCAATGCTCTCGATCTCGATCTCCGAGGGGATCATCTCGATGCCGCCCATCTTGACGTAATCGTTCTCCACCACCTTGCCGGTGACGGTGATGACCGAATCCGGGGTCAGCTTGTCGATGGTGTCCACCAGCTCGGGGTGGTCGGCTTTCTCGACGGTGATCTGGAGCTTGCCGGTAATATCTTTGAGCACGATAAAGGCCATGGCCTTGCTGTTGCGCAGGTTCTCAATGAAACCCTGCACCTTGATCGTGTTTCCAATTTCCTTGGGTACCTCTTGGATGTAGGTGCGATTCATGGAAATCCTCCTTTTTGGTGTTCCGTTATCTATCCTATTATATAACATTTTCGGCATAAATCAACCCGAAACGCCGATTAAACCTCTCCGTCCTCTTCGCTTTGCTCGATGCCAGCGAGACTGAGAGTTTTACTTTTTATGATGCAGCGTCCCCGTGCCGCCCTCCACGACACCGTCGTGGTCCAGCACCGCCCTGATGGTGCCAAAGAAGCACCTCACGTCCAGCCCAAAGCTCAGGTGCTCCACATAGTAGCCGTCCAGCCGGGCCTTGTCGGCGATCTCCAGCTCATCCCGGCCATGGATCTGGGCCCAGCCGGTCAGGCCGGGGCGGACATCGTTGGCACCGTATTTGTCCCGCTCGGCCAGCAGGTCGTACTGGTTCCAGAGCGCGGGACGGGACCGATGACCGCCATATCCCCCACAAAGATGTTCCACAACTGGGGCAGCTCGTCCAGGCTGGATCGACTATATGCAGGACTACGCCGATTTTACGGTAAACAAAAAGCGTTTTCCGAACCTGGCCGCACTCTCCGCCGACCTGAAGCAGCAGGGGGCCGTCTGGCCCGGCAAGGCCTGCTTCCCGGATTTTCTGCGCCCGGAGGTGCGGGCGTGGTTCGGCGGCCGGTACAAGACCCTGACCGACTGCGGCATTGAGGGCTTCTGGAACGACATGAACGAACCGGCCCTCTTTTACAGCCCCGGAGCGGCTGGAAGCTTTTCCTTGCCGACATGGCCTCCCTGCGCGGCCGGGAAAATCTGGCCCAGGAAGAGTTCTTTGCCCGGGTAGTGGGCGGTGCCATGGGCCTGATGAACAGCCCCCCGATGACTACGCCAGCTTCTTCCACGAGCCGGACGGCCGGAAGATCCGCCATGACCGGGTCCACAACCTCTACGGCGGCAACATGACACGGGCTGCAGGCGAGGCGTTCCGGTCCCTCCGCCCGGGCCAGCGCACCCTGCTGTACAGCCGTTCCAGCTTTATCGGCAGCCACCGCTACGGCGACATCTGGCTCTTCTGGCCGGAGGCATCGCCCCAGCTGTTCTCGATCTTCCAGCGGTTGGCCTTGCCGTTCTCATCCAGATTGACGCCGCAGAACATCATGCAGTGGTTCATGGTACTCTCCCGGGTGAGCAGGCGCTCGGCCTTGGTCATGCCAAAGGTCAGGCCGCCCAGCACCTCGCCGTACTGGAAGCAGTCGGGGTCCCAATAGCCGTTGGCGCGGTCGCCGTCAGGGGTGGCAGTCGCAGCTGAACATGACCCCCTCCCCTGCCTGCAGCTGACGGATAGTCAGATCCTCCAGCTCCTCCTGCGAGAGGTTCAGCCAGAACATATTCTCCTCCACCACGTCACCCATAAAGGGCTGGCAGTAGGTGCGGTTCAGCGCATGGATGGGCGAGGAGATGATGACGACGTAATCATCCAGATCATTGCCCACATACTTTTCAAGGAAAGTGTGCGGGGTCAGGCTCCGTTCGCAGTGGTAATGCTCATCCTTGTCGGTATACTCAAAGTCAAAGCTCCTGGGAGGCTGGCCGTAGAGGATGCACAGGGCGTTGTAGATCTCCGCCAGCATCTCCTCGCGGCGGGTAGCCGGGTCCTTTCCCTCTTTTGCCATGGCCCGCAGTTCCAGCGCATCCTCCCGCAGCTTGCGGTTCAGGATGGGTAGATACTTGGCCGTACCGGTGGAGTGCACAGTCTCCGGCATGACCCAAGAGGGCACCACGCCGTACTTTTTGATCAGGCTGATGGCCATATCCCACTGGCCGCCGTCGGGCAGCGGGTTGCCCAGCAGGGTGTAGGTCTCACGGTCGGTCAGGTCCTGATCCGCAAAGTGGAGGATGTTCTCAAGGAAGAGATTTGCCTTTTCCAGCTTGTCGTAAAAGGCCAGATAGGTGGGCGAGAAGGAGAAATCCTCCAGATTGCACTTGGCGATCACCCGCTGACGCAGGACGTTCAGGGTCGAGAACATCCAGCAGCGGCCGCTCTGCTTCTGGTTGGTGATGTTGTCCGTCTTGACCAGCACGGAGAAATCCATCCGCAGCTTTGCAGCGGCGGCGGGCACGAAGGCGGCATCCGGCAGGGCTGTGCGGGAGATGGCGTTGGCCATGACGTTCAGCTCCGGGCGGGCTTGTAGCCCTGCTCAAAGCGGGCCAGCATTCCGGCATCGATGGGGGTAACAGAATTCATTGTTTCACACTTTCTTTTCATGCAGCAGAGCGGTCAGCTTTTCCAGCCGACGGACTGCCTCGTCCAGTACGTCATTGCCCCGGGCAAAGTGCATCCGGATCAGGTGGTTCACCGGCTCGCGGAAAAAGCTGGAGCCAGGCACCGCCGCCACGCCGATTTCACGGATCATCCACTCGCAGAATTCCAGATCCGTCCAGCCCGCAAACTGCGGCAGGGCCAAAAAACCGAAATGTCGATCAGGACAAAATAGGTTCCCTGCGGGACATGCTTCAGGCCGATGCGGTCCGCCCGCAGGCTTTCGTAGTAGCTGCCCGGCAGTTCCAGACCGGCCACGGCAGCTTCCTGCAGGGGCGCAGCGGCACCCACTGTCAGGAAATCATGCACCTTGCGCGCCCCCTCGATGACCCAGACCGGGCCGATGAGATAGCCCAGCCGCCAGCCGGTGATGGAATAGGTTTTCGAGAGTGAGTTGCAGGTGATGGGTTCAGAACATCCCGGGCAGGCTGGCCATGCTGCCGGGGCATAAAGCGTACACCTCATCCGTCACCCGAAGGCGTCGTACTGGATGGCCAGCTTTTCAATGGCTTCCAGCTCATCCCGGCGGAACACCTTGCCGCAGGGGTTGGAAGGGTTGCAGAGGATCAGCGCCTTGGCCCCTCCGCAAACAGGCTGAGGTCGAACTTCATTTGATTCACGCCGGAAAGGATGGCATTAATTTCGTAGAAAGGCGAAAAGATCAACCTTGTCCTTGAAATCATGGCGGCCATTGGCCTGTGCCGCCGCAGGTCACGCGGTGCAGGGCAGGGGCTGGTCTTGCGGGCCAGAGCCTCCCGGAAATTCGTGCGCCGAAGGTCACGGCGTACTGGTCCATGCTCCGCTGCCCTTGTCAGCCTTCGGTCAACTCCTTCGGCGGGTCAAAATCCGGGAAACCCTGGGACAGGTTGATGGAATCATACTGGTTGCTGATCCGGGTCATCCGGCGGATCACGTAAACGTGCCGACACGATCGCTGCGGCATAATTACTCCTTGAAATAGGCATTCTGCACGGCCAGCAGCACACCGGCCCGGCTGGCGGCAAAGTTCAGGCCGCCCTGCAGGTAGCAGGTGAGGCTCACGCAGGGGTCCGTCGCAGGAAAGCTCGATGGTGCTGCCCTGGGTAAAAAGCTGCCGCTGCCATGATGACCTCATCGGTATAGCCCGGTTCCGGAGAGGGCTCCGGTGCAGCATAGCTGTCCACGGGGCTGGCCGCCTGGATGCCGCGGCAGAAGCCGATCAGGGCGTCTGCGGTGTCGGCATCGAAGCAGGTCACGATGTCGTTGTGGTCCTCGCAGTAGCGCGGGATGGGCTTTTTGCCCACCAGCTCCAGCAGGCACTGGGCATAGATGGCCGTCTTGATGGCTTCGCACACCACGCCGGGGGCGTAGTAGAACCCCAGATACATATCCCGGGGCGTTTCCAGTGTGCAGCCCAGCTCTTTGCCAAGACCCGGGGCGTTCAGGCGGTAGGCGCACAGTTCCACCAGATCGGCCCGGCCGGCGATATACCCACCGGTGGGGGCGATGCCGCCCCCCGGGTTCTTGATGAGACTGCCCACCACAAGGTCCGCACCGGCCTGGCAGGGCTCCTTCATCTGGGTGAACTCACCATAGCAGTTGTCCACAAAGATGATGATCTCGGGGTTGGCGGCACGGGCCGTGTCGGCGATCTTCTGAATGGTATCCAGATCAAAGGCATTGCGCTGCAGGTAGCCGCGGCTACGCTGGATATGGCAGACCTTTGCCCCCGGGGCCTTTTGAGCGATCAGCGCGTAATCCGGGGTGAAGTCGGCCTTGAGGGGGGCTTCGTCGTACCGGATACCGTAGTCCATCAGGGTGCCGGTGCCCTTGCCCTTGCCGTCCAGACCGATCACGCCCTCCAGCGTATCGTAGGGGCGGCCGGTGGCAGCCAGCAGGGTATCCCCTGCCCGCAGCAGGCCGAACAGGGCCACCGCCAGCGTATGGGTGCCGCTCTGGAACTGACTGCGCACAAGGGCATCCTCCGCGCCCATCACCTGGGCAAAGATCTGCTCAAGCTTGGCGCGGCCGGTATCCCACAGGCCATAGCCGGTGGTGCCCAGCATATCGGTGGAGGACATCTGGGTATCGGCAAAGGCCTTGAGCATTTTCAGCTGGTTGTAGTCCCGGATCTCCTCCATGTGGTGGAAATAGGGCTGGCAGAGTTCCATGGCTTTTTCGTCCAGCGCCAGGACTTCGGGTTTATAATCAAAAAAGTGGTTCAACATTGACATTTTGGTTAATCTTTTTGTAAGTTTTATGATGACCCTTGCACGGGCCATTCCATCGCCCGCCCATGCCGGGCACAGGGTCCCACCCCAGCTTTTCAAACTCCCGCCGTGTCAGACTGTGGCTTCGTACCGGGTCCCAGCTTTTCAAAAGTGCACCCGTTCCGGGGAGCAGAGGAAAAGGGGCTGCAGGCCCTGCGCCGAGAGGGTGTTGGCCAGGCGGACGATAAGCCGCCCGCCGATGCCGCGCCCCCGCAATGGCTCCGCAGTCTCGCCGCAGGCCATGTAAGCCTGCTCTGTTCCAATGGCGTAAGCGCCCACGGTGCAGGCAAGCTCCCCGCCCTGCTCCAGAGCCCAGACCACAGCCCTGCCGCGGGCGCGCTTTGAGCAGAGCTCAGAGTAAAAATCATCCCGCCGCGTGGGGCGATCCGGAAACAACATCTGTGCAACGGGCCCGCCGGGGGCTCCGGGTCAAAATGCAGGGAGGCCCAGAGCGTTTCCTCCACAGCGGGTTCCGGCAGCTGCTTTTCGGGTGCCAGGCCAAAGACAAAAAGGGACTTTACCCTGGCCCAGCCGGTGGGCGGCGGGCACTCGGCTTCGTCCAGGATGACCGCCTTACAGCCGCAGAAATGCAGGAAGCTGGCCAGTTCGTCCGGGTTGGCGTGGCCCGCCAGCCAGGCGGTGCTGCCGCCCACATCCAGCGCCAGCGTTGGCCCGGCGAAGAACCGGCCTGGCTGGCTTTTGCCGAAAAGCGCCAGCGCCTGCGGCATCGTGACCCCAAGGCAGAGCTTTCCGCGGCAGGCGCTGCGGAACCGCTGCCTCTGGCGGGGCGTTCTGACCTGCGCGATCATTTCAGTGCGTTGACGATGTTCTTGAACTCGCGGCCGCGCACCTCAAAGTTGGGGTAGAGGTCGAAGGAGGCGCTGGCGGGAGACAGGATGATGATATCGCCGGGCTTTGCAGCGGCACGGGCCAGTTCCACAGCGAGCTGCATATTGTCCGCATGTTGGATGGGCAGTGCGGCCTCGTTGAAGCCGGGGTCTTCTCGCAGGGCCTTTTCAATGCGGGGGCCGGTAGCACCCATCAGCACCAGATCCTTGACGTGAGCCACGATCTCGGGGGCCAGCGGCTCATAGGGGATGTGCTTATCATAGCCGCCCGCAATGAGGATCAGCTTCTGGTCGAAGCTGCGCAGGCCGGCAATGGTGCGGGTGGGGCTGGTGCCGATGGAATCGTTGTAGTAGAGCACACCGTCCAGCGTGCGCACCGGCTCAATGCGGTGCTCCACGCCGGTAAAGGTGCTGCCCACCTTCTGGATGGCCTCCACGGGCACCTCTCCCCAGACGGCGGCGGCAGCGGCCAGCAGATTCTCGATATTGTGCAGGCCCCGCAGCTTGATGTCCTTCTGGGCCAGGAAGGGCGTTACCACGCCGTCCTCGGCCATGCAGAGCATGTTGTCCTCTTTGCGCAGGAAGGCACCGTTGTCGGTATCGTGCAGGCGGGTGAACCAAACCTGCCTGCCCTTGCAGTCCTTCTGCATGGAGCGGCTGATCTCGTTCTCGTAGCCCAGCACGGCACGGCAGGGCGGGTTCTGGTAGAGCAGGATGTTGCGTTTTGCGTCGATGTACTCCTGCATATCCTTATGGTGATCGAGGTGGTTGGGGGTGACGTTGGTCACCACCGCGATCTTCGGGCTCTGGTGCATGCTGATGAGCTGGAAGCTGGACAGCTCCACCACAGCCACATCCTCCGGCCGGACCTCGGGCAGCATGGGCAGCAGGGCCGCACCGATGTTGCCGCCCAGATGTACTTTGCGGCCTGCGGCCTCATAGAACTTGGAGATGAGGGTGGTGGTGGTGGTCTTACCGTCAGAGCCGGTCACGGCCACGATCTCGCAGGGGCAGAAATCGAAGAAGAGCTCGACCTCGCTGGTGACCATGGTGCCCGCCGCCATGGCATCCTGCAGGGGCTTTTCAAAGTAGCCCACAAAGCCGGGGGTGCGCATGATGATATCCTGGCCCTTGAAGCCGTCCAGATAGTGTTCGCCTAGGCTCAGGTCAATGCCCAGTTCCCGGATGGTAGCGGCATAATCACCAAACTCTTCCACGCTCTTTTTTCTGGTCGCACAGGGTCACATGGCGCCCCCAGCTCCACAAACTCCTTGATAAGGGTCTTGTGGCTGACACCGGCACCGATGAACGCCACCTTTTTGCCCTGGATGAGTTCTGCAAGCTTCTGCTGATCTTTCTGCATAAAGAAAGAACCTCCTCTATGAAAATTCAGGCTGAAATTGATTCACTGTTCCATTTTACACCTTTTCCAGCCAATTGGCAACGCCAAACCTTGTTCTGGCCCCGGATGCACCGAAATCCTATCTGAATTCACAAAATGTCGATTGTCTTTTCCGACCGTTTCCGCTATACTTTAATTGTATCATCTTACAAGGAGCGCATTTTCTTGAAACATTCCCTGATCCGCTTTTCCGCAGTGGTGCTGACCATTGCGTTTGTTTTTGCCCTGACCGGCTGTGGTTCGGGCTCCAACAGCTTCACCTGGTTCGTGGACAGCATCCCGGCCAACCTTGACCCGCAGGTGGCCTCGGCTTCTGCGGATGTCATCGCCTGCGAGAACCTGTACAGCGGCCTTGTCCGCAAAGATCCCAGCGGCAAATATGAGCCTGCCCTCTGCGAACGGTGGGAGAAGTCCTCCGATGGCCTCACCTACACCTTCTACCTCAAGGACGGCCTGACTTACACCGCCGCCAAGGGCAGCGCCACTGACTACGCCATCACCGCCGAGGATTTTGTGTTCGCTTTCCGACGCTTGTTCCGGGCGGAGACCAACTCCCCCCTACGCGGTGGAGTTTGCGGCCCTTGAAAACAGCGCCGCCGTGCTGGCCGGGCAGATGCCCGAGAGCGCGCTGGGAGTCACGGCCTCCGGGCCGCTGACGCTGGTGTTCCACCTGAGCAGTGCCGACGACAACTTCCTCGAGAAGCTCACCCTGCCCGGTGCCATGCCCTGCGATGAGGAATTTTTCAATTCCACCCGGGGTACCTACGGCCTGAATGCCTCGTCCACCCTTTCCAGCGGCAGCTTCTACATCTACAACTGGACAGCCAGCGGCCTGTTCCTGCGGCGGGCTCCCTCGGGCAGCCTCATCGACAACCTGCGTCTGGTGCAGAACACCAACAACGCCGGCCAGTCCGCCGCCGAGCTGATCGCCAACGAAAAATGCTCTGCCGCCCCGGACGACACCGCCGCGCCCACCACCCTGACTTCCCTCTCCTACTCCGATACCACATGGAGCCTGCTGTTCAACTGCAGCAGCGTGTTTGCTTCCACCGAGCTGCGGCAGGCACTGGCCTCCGCCGCGCGGGGTGCAGCCGAGGTGCCGGACGGCGGGCTCTATGCCGCCGCCAACGGTCTGGTACCGGACGGCCTGACTGTGGACGGCATGAACTACCGGGATACCGCTGGGGATGTAACTCCCGCCGCGGTGGATGCCCGAGCGCTCTACCTCACGGCGCGGCAGACGCTGACCACCTCCGACTTCAACAAAGTCAGCCTGATGGTGCCTGCCGGTTCCGGCGTGACCAGCGCCGCTGAGGAGATCAACGGCGTGTGGCAGAAGGAGTTTTCCCTCTTCTTCTCCGTAGAGGAAGTGGACGAGGAGACCTTTGCGAAACGGCTGGCCGAGGGGGACTACACCATTGCCTTGGCCCCCATCAGCGCCGAGGGCGGCAGTGTGTACAACATGCTGAACCAGTTCACCGCAGCGGGCGGCGGCCTACCCCAATGAATCCAATCCACTCTTGTACACCATAAGCTCCGGCTTTATCCATGGGTTGGTATTTGTCCACATAATAGGCAATTTCCTCTTCGCTCAGTTTAGCAAAACGCACTTCTGTTGCCGCTGCAAAACTGCGTTGCCACTCAGTAGTAGTGATGCACACACCGGTAAACACTTCATGGGTACGTCCGGAAATGTGCCATCCGGGACAATGGTTCTGCCTTCATATTCCACTCCCAAACCAGCCAGCAATTCTTTCCAATTTCGCGGAGAAGATTCATTTGGGCAAAGGCGAGAATCACCTTATATTTCTTCAGATTATCTAACATCATATCATTTACGATTTGACGATTTACAATTTAACGATTGAAACAACTACCAACCGAAAGCTTTTTCATCTGCCATCCAAAGCCCTTGCACTTTCAATACCTGTTCCACAATGTCGCGACCACAGCCATAACCGCCTTCTGCATACGAAATATAGCGAGCCACAGCCTTTACCTCAGGCACAGCATCCTTAGGACAACACGGCAAACCACACTCACGCATCACCTCCAAGTCGGGAATATCATCACCTACATACAATATTTCCTCGTCCTTCAAGCCATGACGGTCACGGAAGTCATGGTAATCATGGATTTTAACAGAAGAACCCATATAGATATTTCCATCCTCAAAACCTAAAGAAGTAAAACGCTTGCGGACCGCTTCTGTACGTCCACCCGTAATTATACCCAGCAACACCCCTTGCTTAGCAGCTAAATGCAGGGAATAACCATCCTTTATGTTGACCGTACGCAGAGGTTCACCCTCTGAACTCATAGGGATAACATTGGCACTCAGCACACCGTCCACATCAAAAACAAGGGCTTTTATCTTTTTCAAATCATAGTTTATGGTACTCATTGCACTTTTTTCTTGTTCATTATAATATACCTATATACAGCAAAACATTCGTTCAAAAGAGGCAAGCATCGGCGTCCGGTTATCTTATTGCCAACCGATGTATATTCTCGCTAATCTCCCGATATAGTTCCAGCATTTGCGGCTCATCGGCAAGCATCCGCAGATGCTCGTCAATGACATTCTCATCATAGCGCACAGCCGGTCCTGTCTGTGCGGCAAGCGGTTCCAGCTCATGCACCTTACGGGCCGTCTCGTCTATCAAGGGGAGCATTGCCTCGAACGGCAACCCGTACTTTTTCAGCAGTTCAGCAGCCAACACATACATGTGATTGGTAAAATTGCACGTAAACACAGCCACCAGATGCAAACTTTTGCGCTGCTCAGAACTTGCTTCATACACTTTTTCCGATAGGGCTGAGGCAATATCCTTCAGAAGCCGCACATCCTCTTCCAAGTTGCCTTCCACAAAAAACGGTATCTGTCCAAAATCCACTTCACGCTGCTTACTGAAAGTCTGCATCGGATAAAGCACTCCATGACGCGCAACATGCCCCTGCCAAATATTCATAGGAATACTGCCGGCTGTATGCACCCATAAAGCATTCTCCTTTCCAGAAACAATCTGGGGTAATAATTCTACAAAAGCCGCGTCCTTCAGCGAAACGATATAAAGCTGCGCCTCCTTCGTAACCGCCTGCAGCTCCGTGGTATATGCAGCTTCCACCGTCTGTGCCAATCCCTGCGCCGATTCTTTTGTACGGCTGTAGACCTGCACAATACGAAACCCTTTCCGATAAAGAGCTTTTGCCAGATTAGTAGCTAGATTTCCGGCACCGATAAAGGCAATGGACATATCTTCTATACTTCTTCCTGCCATACGCTTATCTTGTTGCCAACCAATACAGAATAGCCCCTAATGCCAGCAACGCCAACGGCAGCAGATAAGCGGACATCGTACCGAGTAAGGCAGTTATCAACCCGAAGTTCAATATCAGCCACAAACCTATCAATACCAATCCCACTGACTTGTCATGCTTGAACAGCAGAAAAATCACTGCGGTATACAATAGAAAATTATCCTTATTCATCACCCACGGCAAGCCGATTGCAGAAAAATGCACCAATTTGTCCACCAAGTAAAGAATGCCGAATACATTCTAAATTTGCAGTCAATGCCTTTGAAACTGACGACATATTACCACGGGAGTGACATCCCGGAACTGCCGGGCAATAATACATTTCACTCCATCGAGTTGTTTCATATCGACGAAGCAACCCCGGGTTATACGCCCCTTCTCATCGTTGCATCAGAAGCCGAAAAGCCTGTCGCCAAGCTATTGGCAGCAGTACGAAAAGAGCGCCCGTCTGTTCCCGCCCGCCATTATCAAGCGATGTGAGGTTTATGGAACAGGAGAGTATTTTGATGAAACTATCGACAAAGAATTTGTCTTTGGTGAGATGTTGCAACGGTTAACGGCTGAAGCGTTACGGGAGGCATTCCTTATTGAATTCCGTAACCTGGAAAACTCCCTGTTCGGTTATAAATCTTTCCGCAAAAACCATTACTTCGCCATAAACTGGCTACGGGTACGTAATTCACTACATAGCATTGAGCATGTAGAAAGCCGCTTCAGTCCCTCGCGCATCCGACAAATCAAAAAGGATTAAAAAATGGTGCAGAAGTAAAGGAAGCTCATACTCGGAGGAAGTGCATGCATTCTCCCAGATGCTGCACCATGTCTATTCTTCTAAAATACGCCGTCATTTCCCCAGCAGAGTGTTCTTCCTACGCATGGAAGAAGAAATGATGAAAGGGAACAAAGCAAAATATTCATTGTCACTTACAAAGATAAAATAATAGGCGGTAGTGCCTGCATCTATTCGAAGACAGTGCTTACCTTTGGTTCTCTGGTGGTATGCGCAAGACGTATGCCCTTCAATACCGGGTATACTTGCCGTATGGTATGCTCTGTTCGATGCCAAGCAGCGGGGATACCGTCACCTTGAATTTATGGATGTCGGTCTCTCCCTTCCGCAAGCTTTATGGTTACCGCGAATTTGTCTTACGCTTCGGCGGTAAACAAAGCAGTACCCGCCGCTGGTTTCTTTTCCGCTGGGAGTGGCTGAATAAATTGCTGAATAAGATTTATGAATAAGATTTATGAATAGAATTATTCCACACTCTGATACGTCAATGGCGGATCAAAGTAACAGGGGGACATACTCTTCATATTTTCTCTGTAAGAAGGCTTTGCAAAATGAGTATTCATAAAATAATCATCTTGTTGTTTCTTCTGTTCCTGCTTGAGTGCATCCGTTCTGCTACGTAATTGGCTGTCTTCTTACCGGAGGCATCAGAACATCCACTGTCATACGTGCTCCCTCTGTCCTGATACTTACCGAGTGATCTGTTGAAACCGGAACATCCAATGTCTGATAAGAATCGATATCAGTTTGAGAGTTACGGGTGTACCGGTCCATTCATAGCGGTAAGTTCCGCTCGCATCATTTTTAGCAATAATCATACGTAATGTACCATCTCCTATATTTACCCGACTATCCACTACCTTCAATTCAGAAGGAAGCTGCGGATCAATGGTTATGGAATGATTGAGCATATCAGGACGAATTCCCAGGAAGTATTGATTCCACGCGGATATGCTCGCTATTACTCCACGCCTGCAGGAAAGTTCCACTTCGACGCACCCATGTCTGCCCGGCACGTGGCCATGCATCCCGCATTCTCTGATAAACTGCCGACAGCACCTTCCGCAAGTGCCCTGGCGTTTCATGTTCCTGAACAAAGTATACGCGATGTCAGCTTGTCCATTTTCTATCATCCGCTGCATGGCCATACCATTATTCCAAAAGCCATATCGTGCCATTATGATAAGCATCATCTTTATGATAACGATACCATTGCTCATGATAAGGATGGAACTGTTCGTCGGACTGATCGAGTGAAGACACTCCCCACGGATATACCAGACGTTCCCAAACTTCTTTTGTCTCATGCATCTTCAAGTCAGGATCAGAAACCAGATCCAACGCATAGATAGCATTGGACGGAATTGCGCATCCCCACTTCCATCTGTATTCAGATGATCATAGATTGACTGGGCGGCTGTGTCTACAAAATCCTGTTCAAAATTTGAGCGGAGACGCTCCGCGGCAAGATTCCCAACGCTGAGCATCTTCTTCACGGTTCATGTAGCGGGCAAGATCCGAGGCATTCGTCAATTGGGTATACCACAATGCCTGCACATCCACAGCACGATTGCCACGTGGTGAACAGGGATACTTGCTTTGACGTTTGGCATCCATCCAAGTGTCCGCATCCGCATGGGTAAGATACCCTTTTTCGTCCGTATACAGGCGGAGAGAAGCATCCGTGGCAATCTTCACTGAAGGATAAATTTCTTTCACGAAATTTGTCACCTCGTATATTTCAGATAATCGTGCACCTGCATAACGAAACGAGGGGTTCCGTCAGTGGTATTATAAAGAATACCTTCCAGATTCAAACGATTAGGTACGCGTCCGTAAGTAGGAGATGTGGAAATGGTATCCTGATAACGTGCAATGACGCAAGAATATCACGTGCCGTATCAAACTGCCCTGTACAAAGCACTGCACCCGGCATAGAAATAAACATATCCCGCCCCAGAAGTCCGTGAACCAGGGTAAACCGGCATACATACCATAACCACCGTGCTGATGAGTGATCAACTGATCATTGGTAAGCATAATCCAGGCAAGGGCATGATCCAAAGAATCCAGATTGGTCTTTAAGGATTATGGTTCAGTAAAGGATTGAATACGCTGACTACGTGCAGCCAACCACTTCTCTCCTTCTTTACGGAAAACCATCTATTGCCGGCTATCTTCTTCCCGTACCAAAAAGCAATCAGGAAACCACCTGTAGCTACCGGAACAGTTATCAGATTATCTGCAAACTCAATTTCCTGTCTCCGCTACGGGTGCTATACGTATTACATTTTCGGTGACTCTTTCGTTGTATAGGAGTACAGAAATTTCCATCCTTCCGTGCATCCACC
>VOFC01006254.1_pt1 | contig 18115 bp, 31 predicted proteins | sample 5384161 | NCBI WGS metagenome assembly VOFC01 (sample SAMN12384722, study PRJNA508395) | human gut metagenome | isolation source: healthy gut B | host: Homo sapiens
CTTCGAATACGACGGATGTTTTACAGCGCGTTCATATTTCTCGTGCTACAATATCCTTGTCAAATCCGGAAAATCTGGTAGAATAGTATACTAGCCTTTTATAGGTATCCCTGCAAATAATAGCTGTATTTTTTAGATTAGATAAAGGTGGAAGCTTATGAGCCTTCGCATTGGCATCGATGTCGGTTCCACCACCGTCAAGGTGGTGGTGCTGGACGAACAGAACAAACTTCTCTTCCGCTCCTATGAGCGGCACTTCTCCAAGGTTCGGGAAAAGGCCTGCGAGATTTTGAACTCCATCGCCCCCCGGTTCTCAGGCCAGGACATCAAGCTGGTCATCACCGGCTCGGCCGGTCTGGGGTGGCCAAGGCCAGCGGCATCGACTTCGTGCAGGAGGTGTACGCCACTGCCGCCGCAGTCAATGAGGACATCATCCCCGGCACCGATGCGGTCATTGAGCTTGGGGGCGAAGACGCCAAGATCATTTTTTTCGACGGCGGGGTAGACGAGCGGATGAACGGCTCCTGTGCGGGGGGCACCGGCGCGTTTATCGACCAAATGGCCACCCTGATGAACGTCACCGCCGACGAGCTGGACCAGCTCTCCCTTCGCCATGAGAAAATCTATCCCATCGCCTCCCGCTGCGGCGTCTTTGCCAAGAGTGACATTCAGCCTCTTTTGAACCAAGGCGCGCGAAAAGAGGATATCGCCGCCAGCATTTACAAGGCGGTAGTGAATCAGACGATCACCGGCCTGGCCCAGGGCCGGGAGCTGAAGGGCAAACTCGTCTTCTGGGCGGGCCCCTCCACTTCCTCCAAGGCCTGCGGGAGCGGTTTCGTGGAGACCCTGAACCTGGATGAGCGAGCACGCCGTCTTCCCGGAGGACGGGGACTGCTTTGCCGCCATCGGCGCCGCCCTGTGCGCCTCCGATTATGCCAAACATGCCCTTTGAGGAGGTCCTGACCTGCTGGAGGACAGCCGGGACACCAACCACCAGCATCAACACCATGGAGCCGCTGTTCAAGGACTCAGGCGGAGTACGAGGCCTTCTGTGAGCCCGCCACAACTCCATCCCACCCCCGGTTGGACATGTCCACCTACACCGGGGACGCCTATCTCGGCATCGACGCCGGCTCCACCACCACCAAGATGGCCCTCATCACCCCGGACGGCGGCCTCCTCTTTGAGTACTATACTACCACTCCAACCAGGGCAACCCGGTGGCGGTCGTCCTGCCCCAGCTGCGGGAACTCTATGCCCAGTGCGGGGACCGGGTGGATCAAAGGGCAGCGCCGTCACCGGCTACGGGGAGGATTTGATCAAAAACGCCTTCTCCTGCGATTTGGGCCTGGTGGAGACCGTGGCCCACCTGAACGCCGCCCGCCACTTCACCCCCGAGGTGGACTTCATCATCGACATCGGCGGCCAGGATATGAAGTGCTTCAAGATCCGCAACGGGGCGGTGGACTCCATCATGCTGAACGAGGCCTGCTCCTCGGGCTGCGGTTCCTTTCATCGAGACCTTCGCCAAGGCCCTGGGATACAACATCGCCGACTTCTCCAAAATGGGCCTTTGGCCCAGCACCCGGTGAACCTGGGTTCCCGGTGCACCGTGTTCATGAACTCCTCGGTGAAGCAGGCCCAGAAGGACGGGGCCAGCGTGGAGGACATCTCCGCGGGCCTGTCCATCTCCGTGGTGCGCAACGCCATCTATAAGGTGATCCGGGCGGCCAACGCCGACGACCTGGGCCAGCACATTGTGGTCCAGGGGGCACCTTCCTCAACGACGCGGTCCTCCGCTCCTTCGAGCAGGAGATGGGGCGGGAGGTCACCCGCCCCACCATCTCCGGCATCATGGGGGCCTACGGAGCCGCCCTGGCCGCCAAGGAGGCCGGGCTGGAGCGCCCGCCCTCCTCTCTCTCCCGGAGGCCCTGGCCACCTTCACCCACGAGGCCAAGCCTGCCACCTGCAAGCTGTGCACCAACCACTGCTCCCTGACCATCAACCGCTTTGACGGGGGGCGGAAGTTCATCTCCGGCAACCGTTGCTCCCGCCCCTGGGGGCCAGGAGAAGGTGGAGCTGCCTGACCTGATGAACTTTAAGTACGAAACCTCCGCGGGCCCTCCAGGGCAAGGGCCACAGACCGGGTTCCCGAGGGCGGATCGGCATCCCCTTCGGCCTGAACATGTACGAGAACCTGCCCTTCTGGTTTGAGTTCTTCACCTGAGCTGAACTTTGAGGTGGTCCTGTCCCCGAGTCCACCCGGAGCTCTACATCAAGGGCCAGCGCACCATCCCCTCGGACACGGTGTGCTACCCGGCCAAGCTCCTCCACGGCCATGTGATGGCCCTCATGGAGGAGGGGTGGACGCCATCTTCTACCCCCTGCATGTCATACAACTTTGACGAGCACCTGTCGGACAACCAACTACAACTGTCCGGTGGTGGCCTACTATCCCGACCTGATTGGGGCCAACATCCCGGCCCTGGGCCAGGTGAACTACATCCATCCCAATTTGGGCCTGCACCGGCCCAAGGATTTTGAGAAGAAGGGCCGCCCAGTTCCTCCAGGAGGTTCGACATCCCCAAGCGGGAGGCGGTGAAGGCCATCCGCAAGCCGCCTACGAGGCCTACGACGCCTATGATCTGGACATCCGGAAGACCGGCCAGGAGTACATCGACTTGGGCCCGGAAAAACGGCCACCCATCATGGTGGTGGCAGGCCGGCCCTACCACATGGACCCGGAGATCAACCACGGCATCAACGACCTGATCACCGGCTTCGGCTTTGTCCTGGTCACCGAGGACGCGGTGTTCCAACACATGGATAAGCAGCCCCGCCATGTGCTCAACCAGTGGACCTACCACGCCCGGATGTACAACGCCGCCCGTACGTGTCTGCACCCAGCCGGACATGGCTCATCCAGCTGGTGTCCTTTGGCTGCGGCGTGGACGCCATCACCGGCGACGAGATGCGCTCCATCCTGGAGGAGGGCGGAAAGCTTTACACCCAGCTGAAAATTGACGACATCTCCAACCTGGGCGCCGTCGGATCCGGATTCGCTCCCTGATCGCCGCCATTGGACGGCCCGCAAAAACAGGCTTCCCATGCCGGCTGATCTATCCCCCTGCCGGCCGGTCTTTGACCGGGACCCGGCCTGTATCTGGATCTGACTGGAGCCGGTGCGCCGGGGCACCCAGGTGCTGCCCGCCGGAGGGGGCCCTGGTGGCGGTGGGCTGGAGGACGGATAACGCCTGACCCTCTACCCTCTGGGCCCGGGACGAGGGAGACCGCCCGGCGGCTGTGCCGTGCCCTGTCCGGCGGCGCTTCGGCCAGTCCATGTTCAACCCCTGCCGGCAGGCGGGCTACTTTTCCCGTGAACCGCCGGACCGGATATCCCCTTTGTGGTGCGCCCCTGGGTATGGAACACCTTCCCCTGGTGGCGGCGCTCACCATCTGACCGGCGCGGATATCTGTACGGGGCCGCCTTGGGGCAGGGTGATGATCGGGGCCTTTATGGGGCAAATCTGGCGGGCTTCATTGGTTTTTTTTCCCAATGACGAGGGCACCCTGGGACTGTTGGAGGTGTTGCCCGACTACCGCCGTCAAGGGGTGGCCAGGCTGCTGCAATCCCATCTGACCAACCGGGCTTTGGACCGGGATGAAATCCCCTACGGCCAGATGTTTGACGGCAATTCCCCTCCCTGGCCCTTCAGCGCTCGCTGGGGTTCCAGTGTTCCCCGGGCTTTCTGTACTGGCCCGAATTCCAATGAGTACATCCATTTCATTGAAAGAGGTTTCTGCCTATGGCTGAATTAGTTTACGACAACTCCGGCCGGCTTCTCTTCACCAAGGAGATGAAGCAGGAGTATACCATTCTGATGCCCCAGATGCTGCCCATCCACTTCGGCATGTTCCGCAAGCTGCTGGAGCTGGAGGGCTATCACGTGGACCAGCTGAACAACGAGGGGCGGTCTGTGGTGGACGAGGGGCTGAAATATGTCCACAACGACACCTGCTACCCCGCCCTGCTGTCCATCGGCCAGTTCCTGGACGCCATCAAGCACGGGGCTATGACCCCCCATAAAGTTGCCCTGTTCATCACCCCAGACCGGCGGCGGCTGCCGGGCCAGCAACTACATCCACCTGCTGCGCAAAGGCCCTGGCCAAGGCGGGGATGGCTATGTGCCCGTCATCTCCGTGTCCTTCGGCCTGGAGAAAAACCCCGGCTTCCAGCTCACCATCCCCTGATCCGCAAGCTGATCTACGCCATGATGTACGGCGACCTGATCATGAATGTGGCCAACCAGGTGCGGCCCTATGAGCTCAACAGCGGCGACACCGACGCCATGGTGGAGACATTGGACCAACCGGCTCATCGACCGGTTCACCGCTGGCAAGGGCATGAACCGCAAGCAGATGCGCCGGGCCTTGACGAGATCTGCGCCGACTTCAAGACCATCCCCGTGCCCCGGCGGCCCAAAATCCGGGTGGGTGTCGTGGGTGAGATCTACGTGAAATTTGCCCTCTGGGCAACAACAACCTGGAAAAGTTCCTGCTCTCCGAGGGCGCCGAGCCGGTGGTCCCGGCCTCACCGACTTTCATCATCTTCAAGATTTACAACCGGGTGGTGGATGTGGACATCTTGGCGGCAGCCACCTGAAGCGGGCAGGCCCTGTGCAAAAGTTTTTATGGGCTATATCGAGAAAGTGCCAGCTGGACATGATCGACGCCCTGAAAGCTTCCGGCCGGTTCCGGGCCCCGGGACCTTTGCCGACCTCCACGCACCTGGTCCAGGGCTACCTCAACGACGGGTGCAAGATGGGCTGGCTGCTCACGGCTGAGATGCTCGAGCTCATCCACTCCGGGCACCCAACATCGTCTGCGCCCAGCCCTTTGGCTGCCTGCCCAACCACATCGTGGGCAAGGGTATGATCCGCAAGCTGAAGGACGACTCACCCCGGCTCCAATGTGGTGGCCATCGACTATGACCCCAGCGCCACCAAGATCAACCAGGAAAACCGCATCAAGCTGATGCTATGGCCGTCAAGTGCGCAACGATCACGCCCAACGCCCAGCGGATGGACGAGTATCACCTCCATGAGATGTGGAAGAGCCCCAACGGCACCATCCGCGCGGCGCTGGACGGCACCGTGTTCCGCGCCCCCATCATGATCGACAGCATCCGGCCGGTGGTCCGGACCTGGAAAAAGCCCATCACCATCGCCCGCCATGCCTACGGTGACGTGTGTACAAGTGCACCGAGTTCCGCATCCCCGGCCCCGGCAGGGCCGAGCTGAGCTTTACCGGCGAGGACGGCAAAAAACAGACCGCCACGGTCTATGATTTCGAGTGCGCCGGTGTGCTGCAGGGCCTGTACAACAAAGATTCCTCCATCCGCAGCTTTGCCCGCAGCTGTTTCAACTACGCGCTGGACAAGAAGCAGGACCTGTGGTTCGGTGCCAAGGACACCATCTCCAAGAAGTACGATCACACCTTCAAGGACATCTTCCAGGAGGTCTACGACGCCGAGTACAAGGAAAAATTCGAGGCGGCCGGGATCACCTATTTCTACAGCCTCATCGACGACATCGTGGCCCGGGTCATCCGCAGGCCGAGGGCGGCTTTATCTGGGCCTGCAAGAACTACGACGGCGACACCATCTTCGCCTGGACCGGCGCCCTGCGCAAGCGGGGTGAGCTGGACAACCTGCCTGAGCTGATGGCCTTCGCCGACAAGCTGGAAAAGGCCACCCTGGACACCATCGCCTCCGGCAAGATGACCAAGGATCTGGCCCTCATCACCTCCCCTGAAGGACGTGACCGTCCTGAACAGCCGGGACTTCATCCTGGCCATCCGGGAAAAACTGGAACAGTAAACAACCTTACATCGTCTTTTCCGCCCCGGGCCTCCTCGGCCCGGGGCGGTTTTTTCCTGGCGTATCTTTAAAACATTTTAAAGTCTTACCCCCTGTCATCTTAAAAAAGCTGTGGTAGGATAGAAATACTTGGGGAGGGAATGAAAATGTACAACATTCTGGTCTGTGACGATGAACGGGACATCGTCTCCGCCATTCGCATTTACCTGACCGGCGAGGGCTACCAGGTGCTGGAGGCCTATTCCGGCGCCCAGGCCTGGGCTGATGGAACAGGAAATGGATCTGGTGCTCATGGACATCATGATGCCGAGATGGACGAACTCACGGCGGTGGCCAAATGGAGCAATGTGCCGGTGCTCTTCCTGTCCGCCAAGAGCGAGGACACCGACAAAAATCCTGGGCCTCAACATCGGTGCCGACGACTATATCACCAAGCCCTTCAACCCGGTGGAGCTGTGCGCCCGGGTGCGCAGCCATCTGGCGCTTCCCATGTTCCGGGGGGCGTCTCCCAGAAGACCACCACCCTCCGGGTGGGGGCATTGTGCTGGACGACGAGCAAATCCGTCACCCTGGACGGGGAGGAAGTCAACCTCACCCCCTGAGTACAGCATTTTGAAAACTGCTGATGGAGAGCCCCGGCAAGTGTTCTCCTCCGACGAAATCTATCAGGCGGTGTGGAACGACACGGCCCCTATGGCGCCAACGCGCCACCGTGGCCGTCCACATCCGGCATCTGCGGGAAAAAGCTGGAGATTGATCCGGCCAATCCCCGCTACCTGAAGGTACTCTGGGCCACGGCTATAAAATGGGCCCCCAGGCAGATCACGGATGAAACTTGCCCGCAGCTCCCCCTTCAGGAGGTTTTCATAGCTGTCCTGCTCTGCGTGGTGTGCATCACCCTGGGCACGGTGAGCGCTCTGGCAATCTCCCAGATTGCCAGGTACGGGGGGCTACAATCAGGACCGGGACAATTTTGTGGCCAGCATGCAGGCGGGCACCGTGCGGAGGACATCTACAAGGTGTCCCAGTACTACTCTCTGCTGATGAATGGCCTGCCCTGGACAGAACGATCAGATGACTATAGCGACTATTTTTTGCCCGGGAGAATACCAATTTTTTCTTCACCATCAAGGATTACAGCACCGGCGACATCCTGCTGCTTTGCAATTACGAGGACCAGGCCAGCAGTTCCGCCACCAATGAGTTCTACCTCTCCGCCGCAGATGGTGTACAATTATTACGGGTATGACGGTGTCTCCTACTGAACGACTACGCCACCAACACCGGTGGCACCGAGGCCGAACTCACCGGCATCACCGGCCAGGTGGCCGACAGCAGCCTGCGCCATGTGATCATCACCGGCAGTGTCTCCCAAGACTTCCACACCGTGGAACAAGTACACGGTCTATTTCAGCGATATCACCGATGAGCCCTTTGACCTGCGCATCACCGCCATCTTTACGGTATCCCGTCTGCGCTGCCCTGGTGTTTCTGTTGCTCTTCGGGCTGGTGCTCTCGGCGCCGGCCGGCCTCCAGCACCGAGGAGATTCAGGCCCGGCTGCTGGACCAGCTCCCCTGGGATGTGACCCTGCCCCTGGGGGCTGCCCTGGGCGCTCTGGGGCTTTCCTTCTTCTTTGTCCAGGCCTTTGCCGCCTACTTCTATACCGGGGGCTATGACCGCAAAATTTATCTGGCCGCCGCTTTGGCTGCCCTCTACAGCGGAGTTCTGCTCATGCTGATGTTTACTACCTTTGCCGCCCGGTGCAAAGACCAGGGCTGGCTGAAAAAAATTCTCTGATCTACCGCCTGTGTACCTGGCTGGGCAAACTGCTGCACCACCCCTGGCCCGGCTGGGCCAGGTGTTCAAGAGCCTGCCCCTGATCTGGAAAACCGTGCTGTTCTGCGGCGGCTGCATCGCCGTGGAGTGCAGCTTCTGTCTGTACCAGCTGTTCTGGGACGGCAACGTGGTGCCCATCATTCTGCTGAATGTGCTGGTCTGCCTGGTGCTGCTCTCCGCCGCCACCCACCTGAAAAAACTCCAGCAGGGCTGCCGGGCCATCGCGGACGGCCATGGACTTCGGGTGGACACCAAATTCATGTGCCCGGACTTCCGGGCCCAGGGCGGACCTGAACCGCATCGGCTCCGGCATCGCCGTGGCGGTGGAGGAAAGCTGAAATCCGAGCGGTTCAAGACCGAACTCATCACCAATGTCTCCCACGATCTGAAGACCCCTGACCAGCATCGTCAACTATGTGGACCTGCTCAGCAAAGCTGGAACTGCCCCAGGATGCCCGGGCCTATGTGGAGTGCTGCGCCGCCAGTCCGCCCGGCTGAAAAAGCTGACGGAGGATCTGGTGGAGGCCTCCAAGGCGTCCACCGGCAACCTGAGCGTGGAGATCACCACCGTGCTGCTGGGAGAGCTGGTGAGCCAGGTCACCGGCAGTACGAGGACCGGTTCCAAAAAGGCCGGGCTGTACCCGGTGCTTCAGCTGCCCGAGGGCAAGATTCCCGCCCTGGGTGACGGCCGCTATCTGTGGCGGATCATGGACAACCTGTTCAGCAACGTGTGCAATATGCTCTGTCCGGCACCCGGGTGTATATCGACGCCTCCATCCAGGACGGCTATGCCGTCATCGACGTGAAAAAACATCTCCCGGGACCGGCTCAACGTCAGCGCCGACGAGCTGATGGGCGCTTTGTCGGTGACGCCTCCCGGAACACCGAGGGCAGCGGCCTGGGGCTCTCCATCGCCCGCAGCCTGGCGGAACTCATGGGGGCACGCTCTCCCTCACCGTGGACGGAGACCTGTTCAAAGGCGGAAATGCGCCTGCCGCTGGCCCCAGGAGCCCGACCGAATAAAGGCCCCCAAAAATTTCTTTGCCAATCTCATGGTTGATCCTCCCCATACAACCAACCGAAAGGCCCAGGAGGCCGCCGCAATGCGGCGGCCTCCTGGGCTGCCCCTCCGTCCGTAAAAAAAGGCGGCGTGCCTTTTGCAAGGCACGCCGCCCAGTCAATTCTGTTGTGGGACAGATTAGAAGCCGTAGCCCTCGGGCTCGTTGCTGTGCTCAAAGACATAGGGGTTCTCGATCTCGCCCTCGCGGACCTTCTCCCACCAGGCACCGGCCTTGGAGGGCATGGCACGCCAGGACTCGGCAGTCTGGGGCTGCTCCATGTCCTTGGTGGCGTAACGCCAGTCGTTGACGCGGCTGATGTACTTCTCATCCTGCTGAGCGGAGTTCTCGTCGCCCAGATCGCCGGCGGCGATGCGGAGCAGAGAGCCATACTGCTCGGAAACGGTGTGCAGCTTCAGGTCCTCAACCTTGAACAGCTTCTTCAGCGGGCGCTTAGCCAGGTTAGACATGATGCAACGGTTCTCGTAGGGCATACGCTTCCACATGCGAGCAATCTCCCAGGCGCGCTCCACGGCCTTGCCCTCCTTTGGGCACGACCTCATGACCATACCCCAATCCAGCATCTGCTGAGCGGTGAACTGACGGGTGGTCATCATGTAGTAGTTGCCGCGCTTAGTGCCCAGATAGTGCTGAGCCATCAGGCCCATGCCGTCACCGGGAACCAGGCCGCCCTGAGCATGGGGAACCTCGATCTTGCAGTCCTCAGTTACGATGGTAACATCGCACAGGAACGCGGAATCCCAGTGGAAGCCGGGGCCGGGCATCGCACCGATGGTTGGAACGTCCAGGTCAAAAACCATATTCTTAATGAGATTGGTATCATCAAAGTACTGATGCTGGAATCGCTGGGTAGGCAGCTCCGAATAGGTCTCCCAGCCGTTGGGATCCGATTCGATCATCCATGTATCCCCGATGTGGGTAAATGATGATCTCGTTCTTCAAAGTCCAGGGACAGCACACGGGTCAGCTGAGAGCAGGCACGGTGAGACATGCCGGAGTGATGCATGGGGCCGTCGTTGGTCTTCCAGGTGACCTGCACGATGCCATCCTCACGCTTCCAGGTCGGCGAAGGCCTTGAACCACTCTTTTGTACTCGTCAAACTCAGGGGAGCTTGACATAATCAGCCAAAAGGCTTGTTCATGATAATCTTCCTCTAAACATTATTTCCTACGTTTTTGTGCCCCCGCCAGGTGCGGAGGGCAAATCGGGTTCTGAACGGGCCGGAGCCCCTTCATTCGATTCAATTATAACGATATGCTACTGCGATGTCAACCGAATTTCCCACAAAACTTCCGGGACGGGTTGTTTAATTTCTCCAAACTTTTCCATTTGAAGCGGGTGTTTCCCTTTTTGTGGGTTTAGTCCCGGCAAAAGAGGGGCAAAACTGGGAAAAAGGTTTTTGACCAGGAGGAGACCATCTATGGCAGAACAGCAACTGACCCGCCGGGCCCAGGACGCCCTCCGGCGGGCAAGGCAGGAGTCCGCCCATCTGGGCCACGGCTACGTGGGCAGTGAGCATCTGCTGCTGGCCCTTTGCCGGGAGTACGGCTGCGCCGGCCAGCGCATCCTCACCGGGGCCGGGCTGGAGGGGGGAACTGGTGGAGAGCACCATCACCCGGCTGGTGGGGTGGGGGCCCACGGCTGCCCTCCCTGCCAGGGGCTGACTCCGGACTGCTACCGGTGCATTGAGCTGGCCGCCAGGGGAGGCCCTGGGCCGGGGAAGCCGCTATGTGGGGACCGAGCACCTGCTGCTGGGTCTGCTGCGGAGCAGAACTGCATGGCCGCCCGGGTGCTGCTGGCCTCGGGATTGATGCGGGAAAACTCTATCGGCAGGCGGTGGCCTCCCTGGGGACGGCTCCTCCTCCACCCCCCTTCCGGCCCAAACCCCGGGAGAGTGAACCCATCCGGGACAGCCGGCTCATGGACCAGTTTTCCCGGGATCTGACCCGGGACGCCGCCCAGGGCAGGCTGGACCCGGTGACGGGCCGGGAACGGGAGCTGGAGCGGATGATTGAAATTCTGTGCCGGCGGACCAAAAACAACCCGGTGCTACTGGGGAGCCCGGCGTGGGCAAAACCGCTCTGGCGGGAGGCCCTGGCCCAGGCCATCGCCGCCGGGGCAGGTGCCGGAACCCGGCGCAATGTGCGGCTGCTGGCCCTGGACCTGCCCTCGGTGGTGGCGGGCACCAAATACCGGGGAGTTTGAGAGCGGCTGCGCAAAAAATTCTGCGGGAAGTGAAAAAAGATGGGCAACGTGGTGCTCTTTCTGGACGAGCTCCACACCCTGGTGGGGGCGGGCAGCGCCGAGGGAGCCATCGATGCTGCCAACATTCTGAAGCCCGCCCTGGGCCGGGGGAGATTCAGGTCATCGGGGCCACCACCCAGGAGGAATACCGCCGGTATATCTGCAAGGACCCGGCTCTGGAACGGCGGTTTCAGCCGGTGCAGGTGGAGGCCCCGGACGAGGCGGGGGCGGTGTCCATTCTGAAAACCCTGCGGCCAAGGTATGAGGCCCACCACCATGTGATGATCTCCGACGAGGCTCTGGAGGAGGCGGTGCGTCTGTCCATCCGGTATCTGCCGGACCGGTTTCTGCCCGACAAGGCCATCGACCTGATGGACGAGGCCGCCGCCCGGGTGCGGATCCGGGCCGCCGGGAGCCTGAGGGCTGCGGCAGCTGGAGGAGCGCCACCGGCAGGCGGAGCAGGAGCTGCGGCAGGCGGTGGAGCAGCAGAACTTTGAGCGGCCGCCCGGCTCCGGGACGCGGAGGAGAGCTTTTTGCCCTCCAGTGCCAGGAGGCCCGGCAGCGCTGGGGCGGACTCCGACCAGGCCCAACAGCCCAGGTGGAACCCCAGGACATCGGAGAGGTGCTGTCCACCTGGACCGGCATCCCGGTCAGCACCCTGACCCAGGACGAGACCCGCAAGCTGCTGCATCTGGAACAGGCTCTGAAACAGCGGGTGGTGGGCCAGGAGGCCGGGTGGCCGCCCTGGCCCGGGCCATTCAGCGCAGCCGCTCCGGTCTCCAGGAGGAGGACCGGCCCGTGGGCTCCTTCCAGTTCCTGCCCCTCCCGGGGTGGGCAAGACGGAGCTGAGCCGGGCCCTGGCCCAGGCCCTCTTCGGCAGCCAAGACGCCCTGATCCGGCTGGATATGTCGGAGTTCTCCGAGGGCCACAGCGTCTCCCGGCTCATCGGCTCCCCCCCGGCTATGTGGGCCACGGGGAGGGGGGCCAGCTCACCGGGAGATCCGGCGGCAGCCCCTACTCAGTGGTGCTCTTCGATGAGCTGGAAAAGGCCAACGACCAGGTCTGGAATCTGCTGCTGCAAATTCTGGAGGACAGGGCCCTCACCCGACGCCCAGGGCAAAAGGCGGACTTCCGGAACGCGGTGCTGATCCTGACCTCAACCTGGGGGCCCAGGCCTGGACAGGCCACCCCCTGGGCTTAAGCTTTTTGGACCAGGCCGACTATGAAAAGGCGGTCGGGCCGCCCCTGCAAGACCTTCCGGCCAGGTTTCTGAACCGGCTGGACGAGGTGATCTGTTTCACCCCCTGACGACGGAACAGGTGGCCCGAATTGCTCAAAATATGCTGTCCAAAACCGCCCCGCCGGCTGGAGCTGAAGGGGGTCACCCTGACGGTGCTGCCCGGAGGGCTGGAGGTGATGGCCCGGCAGGGCAGCGACCCAGGTACAGGGCCCGACCCCTGCGGCGCTACCTCCGGGAGGAGCTGGAGAACCCCGCCGCCGAGGCCCTGCTGTCAGTGCCCTCTCCGCCGGCTCCACCCTGGTGGTGGACAGGGCCGGGGACCATCTGAGCTGGACATCCGGCCCAGGATGCCCGCTCCGGCGGAGCAGCCCGCCCCTGCCGGGCTGACTCGGGCATGGAATGTATTTCCAGAACAAAACCCGGGCCCGCCGCAGAACTGCAGGCGGGCTGGGCGTTCAATGTTTCAATCAGTCCCGAATCGATTTGACCCGGTCGAACTCGTCGGTGATCTCCTTGGAGGGAGCAGGGGGTCAGCAGGCTGACCACCACAATGAGAATCAGGCTCACCAAGAAGGCGGGCAGCAGCTCATAGATGTCCCAGGCGCCCCCAGAGGCCGGGACTTCCAGATGAACACCGTGGCGCCGCCTCCCACCATACAAGCCAGGGCACCCAGGCAGTTGGCCAGCATAGAACAGGCACGCTGCCTGCTGCCGGCTCGCCAAGCCCAGGCAGGGAGACGATCTGGAACACCGAGGTTGGGGTCCCGGGCCAGAATGACGCCGATGACGGAGATCACCAGCAGGGTGAGCCGGGCGAAGCGCATGCCGGTCTTGTCGCTGATTTTTCAGGCCAAAGACCCCCTTCAGGATGTTCTCGGACACCGGAGGAGGCGGCCAGCAGCTGGCTGTCGCAGGTGGACATGGTGCAGGCCAGGATACCCGCCATGACCACGCCGGCCAGCAGGGCGGGAATGATGCCAGGTGGACAGCTTGGTGGCCATGGCGATCAGGATGCGCTCGGAGTCGTCCACGGCGGCGATGGCGCCGTTGCGAGACCATGGCCATGCCCAGCACGCCGATGAAGATGGCGATGCCCATGGCGATGGTGACCCAGATGGAGACCCACCCGGCGGCTCACCCCAGGCTTCTTGGGGTCCTGGATGCCCATGAACCAGCAGGATGTGGGGCATGCCGAAGTAGCCAGGCCCCAGGCCAGGGTGGAAATGGTGTTCAGCACCCCGCCGTAGGAGGCGGCGGTGCGGTGGCGGCGTCATAGGTGTGGGTCAGGGAGATGTAGCCGGGCAGGCTGAGGCCGCCTGCTGGACCTCCCCGATGCCGCCGCTGAGGCTGATGCCGAAGATCAGAATGAAGATCAGGGCGGCGGTCATGACGATGGACTGGACAAAATCGGTGACCGAGGCGGCCAGGAAGCCGCCCATGGCGGTGTAGGCGATGATGACCGCGGCGGAGACGATCATGGCCGCCATGTAGTTGACCCCGAAGAGGCTGGAGAACAGCTTGCCGCAGGCGACGAAACCTGAGGCGGTGTAGGGGACGAAGAAGATGACGATGACCACGGCGGAAATGCCCATCAGCAGGTGGCTGCCGTCCCGGAACCGGTTTTCAAAGAAGTCGGGGACGGTGACGCTGTTGCGGCTCACCTCGCTGTAATGCCGCAGCCGCTTGGCCACGATGAGCCAGTTCAGATAGGTGCCGATGGCAAGGCCGATGGCGGTCCAGAAGGCGTCGCAGATACCGGAGATGTAGGCCAGACCCGGAATGCCCAGCAGCAGCCAGGAGGACATGTCGCTGGCCTCGGCGCTCATGGCGGTGACATAGGGGCCCAGCTGCCGGCCGCCCAGATAGAACTCGCCGGCGGAGTGGCTGGCCTTGGCGCACCGGAAGCCCAGATACAGCATCACGGCCAGATAGGCCACGATGGCGATGATGATACAAACGGTGGAATAGGTCATAGGTTCACGCTCTTTCTCTCAAAGATTCCCTTACTATATCAGAACATTTTCAAGAACGCAATGCAGAATAAAGTCCGTACAATTTTTCCATTTGTACGGACTCTTTTATTTTTCAGTTCATTTCAAGCTGTACATTCTATATAATTCCAGCTTGAAATTTTTCTCCGTCAACCCCGGAGATGGGCCAAAACAGGGGCATCATTTTAGCCCCGTAGTCCCTGAAAGTAGTCCCCGCCGCAGATGCACCAGTCATAGAGCAGCCCCGCTCGCGGGGGGCGTAGGTCTTGACGATCTCGCCGGTGGGCAGCTCCCGGCTCAGCTCCCCCGCTCCTGGCCCTGCCGGTGATCTGCCGCAGGATGCGGTAATAGAGCCGGTCCCGGTCCAGCAGGTGCTTCTCCCCTTGGTGGTGAGCTGGGTGGCGTACATCTGGGCCAGCAGTTCCACCGACACGGTGCCCTCAATCATGGCAAAAGAGCTCCCGGTTCAGATACATTAAAATATCAAAGGCGTTCTGGTTCAAATCCAGCGTTTCCATCAGCTGTTCGTACTTGTCGTCGAACAGGTAGGACAGAAGGACAACAGCGCGTCCTTTCCGTCAAAATAGTGATAAAAAGAGCCCCGAGAGGTGCCGGAGGCCTCGATAATCTCCTCCACTGTGGTGTCCTCATAGCCCTGGCGATGGGAACAGATCCCAGGCGGCGGTGACAATTTTGCCCCAGGTATTCCGGTTTTCCGCTTTGCCATGTACAGCCCTTCTTCCTATGTTCATTCTGTTTTTCTCATTATAGAGCCCCGTCCGTATGGCTGCAATTAAAGAGCATTTTTGCATGGTTTTCGGCAGACCTTAGAATATACTTTGCAAAATAATCCGCTATAATAGAGATAGTATGCGATGAAAAAGGGGAATCAGCCCATGAAATTCAAAAATGCAGGGCTGCGGCAACGATTATGTATATGTGGACTGCACCAAGGACATGCTGAAAAATCCCTCCGCCGCCGCCCAGGCGGTCAGCGACCGCCACTTCGGCGTGGGTGGGAGACGGCCTCATCCTGATCTGCCCCTCGGGAGACGGCGGACTTCCGGATGGCCATGTACAACGCCGACGGCAGCGAGGGGGGCCATGTGCGGGAACGGCGTCCGCTGCGTGGCAAAATATGTCCACGACAAGGGCCTCACCGACAAGACCCGCATCACCGTGGAGACCAAGGCGGGCATCAAGACCCTGGATCTGACGGTGGAGGAGGGGCAAAGTGTCCCTGGTGAAGGTGGACATGGGGCTGCCCAACTGCAATTCGAGGCCATCCGGTGGTGGGCCTGGGGACTTCGTGGTGGGCCGGTCTGTCAACGTGGCGGGCCGGGACTGGACCATGACCTGCGTCAGCATGGGCAATCCCCACGCGGTGGTCTGGGTGGACAGCATGAACGACCTGCCCCTGGAGGAGCTGGGGCCCCAGTTTGAGCACCACCCCATGTTCCCGGACCGGGTCAACACCGAGTTTGTCCAGATCCTCAACGACCACGAGATCAACATGCGGGTCTGGGGCGGGGCAGCGGCGAGACCCTGGCCTGCGGCACCGGCGCCTGCGCCAGCGTGGCCGCCACCTACCTGAACCGGCGCACCGGCAGCAATGTGTGCTGGTCCACCTGCGGGGGCGACCTGATGATTGAGATCGGGACGACGGCCACATCTATGACCGGCCCCGCCACCACCGTATTTGAAGGAGAGAGATCACCCTATGAAACGACTGATGGATCTGGTGGCCCGGATGAGCTATATCCTCATGCAGGGCACCCTGGAGAAGGACATTTCCTCCGTGACCTATGACTCCCGGAAGGTGGAGCCGGGCTGCGTCTTTGTCTGCATGGTGGGGGCCATCACCGACGGCCACAAGTATATCCCCGACGTGGTGGCCAAGGGCGCCGCCGCGGTGGTGGTGGAACGGGACGTGGAGGTGCCCTCCAACGTCACCATCCTGAAGGTGTCCAACAGCCGGCTGGCCCTGGCGGAGCTGGCGGCGGCCTGGTTCGACCATCCCGCCGAGCGGCTGACCACCATCGGCATCACCGGCACCAGGGCAAGACTACCACCACCTATATGATGCGGCAGATGATGGAGCACGCCGGGCTGAAAACCGGCCTCATCGGCACCATCGAGGCCATCATCGGCGACGAGCACATTCCTGCCGTCAACACCACCCCGGAGTCCTTCCTGGTCAGGGTATTTCCGGCGCATGGTGAACGCGGGCATCCGCTATGTGGTGATGGAGGTGTCCTCCCAGGCCCTGAAGCTGGACCGGGTCAGCGGTTTCACCTACGACTACGGCATCTTCACCAACCTGGAGGAGGACCACATTGGCGAGGCGGAGCACCCGGACATGGCGGACTATATCCGCTGCAAGGGCCGGCTGTTCCAGCAGTGCAAGGTGGGTCTGGCCAACGCCGACGCCGACTATCTGACGGAGGTCATGGCGGGCCACACCTGCCAGCTGGAGACCTTCGGCCTTCACGAAAGGGGCCGACCTCTGCGCCACCGACGTCCACCGGATCCAGCGCCCGGGCTATCTGGGGGTGGAGTACACCCTGAACGGCCTGGAGCACTACCGGGTCCGGGTGGACATTCCCGGCGACTTCACGGTCTACAACTCCCTGGCCGCCATCGCCCTGTGCCGCCATCTGGGGGTGAAACGTGAGGACATCCTGGCGGCTCTGGACAACATCCAGGTCAGGGCCGGCTGGAGATCGTCCCCACCCCCGGCGACTACATCCTGATGATCGACTACGCCCACAACGCCATGAGCCTGGAGGCCCTGCTGGTGAACATCCGCAAATACGGGCCCAAGCGCATCATCTGCCTCTTCGGCTGCGGCGGCAGCCGCTCAAGGCCCGGCGCTACGAAATGGGGAGGTCGGCTCCCGGCTGGCGGATCTGACCGTGGTCACCAGCGACAACCCCGAAACGAGGAGCCGATGGACATCATCAACGACATCCTGGTAGGCGTCCAGAAGGCCGATTTGGGGCCTATGTCACCATCCCCGACCGGAAGGAGGCCATCCGCTACTGCATGAGCAGGGCCGGGAGGGGGGACGTCATCATCCTGGCGGGCAAGGGCCACGAGGACTACCAGGAAATCAAGGGCGTCAAGCACCACATGGACGAACGGAGCTCATCGCCGACATCATCGCCGGCAAATAATCCTTTATCATAGGAAAGCGGGACCGGGTTCTGTCAGAACCCGGCCCCTTCGTACCTCCGGCTGCTCGGTCCTCCGGGGTCCAGATGCCCGGTGTCCTCTCCGGTGTCTGCCCCGCTTGGGGTGGGCAAACCGGCCCGGATGGGCGGGTCACCGGCCCCGGCAGATGCGGGGTCAGCTCCCCCAGCAAATTCCTCCCGCTCCCAGGAAACCGCGGATATCGCCATCAAGGAAGGCGCAGATGCCATCTGCCATGGCTGCACCGGTAAGGGCAACGATCAGGTGCGTTTTGAGCTGACCCTCAAGGCCCTGTGCCCCGATATGGCCATTATTGCTCCGTGGCGTGAGTGGGACATCAAGAGCCGTGACGAGGAGATCGATTACGCCGAGGCTCACCACATCCCCCTGAAGATCAACCGCGAGACCAACTATTCCAAGGACAAGAACCTGTGGCACCTGAGCCACGAGGGCCTCGATCTGGAAAGCCCCGCCAACGAGCCGCAGTACAACAAGCCCGGCTTCCTGGAGCTGGGCATCAGCCCCGAGCAGGCTCCCGATAAGCCCACCTATGTGACCATCCACTTTGAAAAGGGCATCCCCACCGCCGTGGACGGCAAGGAGATGGGCGCTGTGGAGCTGGTGGAGCACCTGAACAAGCTGGGCGGCGAGAA